>Ga0307374_10000425_pt1 | contig 81752 bp, 87 predicted proteins | sample OX3MG_FD_202532 | JGI IMG/M metagenome (GOLD analysis project Ga0307374, IMG submission 202532) | Soil microbial communities from Risofladan, Vaasa, Finland - OX-3 | ecosystem: Environmental > Terrestrial > Soil > Coastal area > Acid sulfate soil | place: Finland: Risofladan, Vaasa | collected... | reverse complement strand
CCCAGAAAAATCAAACCCCAACTCGCCGCGCCGTCATCGTCCGACGCGTCCGCAGCGCCGCGCCTCGCGTCAAAAATTATGCCGCAGGCCACCAACTACGCTATTTTGGGTGAATAGGACGGGCTAGCGCCTTGCCGGCGCGCGCCTCGAACAACACGTAGGCGCCTTCGCCGACGTTCTCGCCATCGGCCGCGAGGCCCGGAAACCAGCATAAGACCCGGACACCGAGCTTGTCGCCGACCTGCCATGCCGGCGCCAGCGACAACGTGCCCGGCATGCCGTTGGGCACGGCGATCTCGTCACGCCGTCCCGCGGGCGCAACGATGTCGCCCGAACGGAAGGCCCGGCGCAACGCCTCGATCAACGACGGGAATGCAAGCACATCGACCGACTCGCTCCAGCCGAAGGCGCGCATTCCGCTAGCCGCTTGCGCCCGGCAGGGATCGCGGCGGCGAAGCGGCCGGGCGGTTCGAGCGCAGACCCTCGACCTCGCGTTCGAGCGTGGCAATGCGCTTGGCGCGGGCGCGGGACTCGCGCCGCGTCACGCCGCTCGCCAGCCACGCGAGCAACAGTCCGAGCAGCAAGCCGATCAGCAACGACAGCAGGATGACGAGGAAGAGGCGCGTCTCGATCTCGAACGGGAACGGCCACAGCGTGACGGTAACGCGGGCTCGGTTCGATACCGCGAAGACCACCAGAATCAGCGCCAGCGGCGCCGTCACCAGCCAATGAAACAGCTTCATCGGTTATTCGTCGGCCGCGCTCGCAGCCACCCATCAACCCCGCTCGCGCGGCCGAGAAACAGGGCCAAGCCGGCGGTCACGGCCGCTCGTTGAGCCGCTCGCGCAACTCCTTGCCGGTCTTGAAGAACGGAATATGCTTTTCGCCGACTTGAACGCTCTCGCCGGTGCGCGGGTTGCGGCCCATGCGTGCGCCGCGCCGCTTGACCGAGAAGGCGCCGAAGCCGCGCAACTCGACGCGATCGCCGCGCGACAGTGCCGCGGCGATCTCGTCAAAAACGGTGGAGACGATGCGCTCGACGTCGCGCTGGTAGAGGTGCGGGTTGCGCTCCACCAGCCGTTGAATGAGTTCGGATTTGGTCATCGCGCAGCCTAAGCCCCCCGCCGCGTTAAAGCATTGGAAACCCTGCCAAATCTCACCCGCCCCGTCAAGAAACGTGGGACCGGCCGATGGCAGGCGTTCAGCTGCCCGACTTCTCGTCCTTCTCGTTCTTGCGGTTCAACGCCGCGCCGAGAATGTCGCCGAGGCTGGCGCCGGAATCGGACGAGCCGTATTCCGCCATCGCCTGCTTGTCCTCGTCGACCTCGCGCGCCTTGATCGACAGCGTGGCCTTGCGCCCGCTCCGATCGAAGCCGGTGAGCTTGGCGTCGACCTTTTCGCCGACGGCGAAGCGGTCGGGCCGCTGCTCGGCGCGGTCGCGCGACAGCTCGGCCTTCCGGATGAAGCCCTGCATGTCGCCGGCGAGCGTGACTTCGATGCCGCTGTCGGTGACCGCTGAAACCGTGCAGGTGACGACGTCGCCCTTCTTGATGCCCGCGACCTCGGCGGCCGAAGCCGGCTCGGCCTGCAGCTGCTTGATGCCGAGCGAGATGCGCTCCTTCTCGACGTCGACGTCGAGCACGCGCACCTTCGCCATGTCGCCCTTCTTATAGTCCTTGATCGCCTCTTCGCCCGGTTTCTGCCAGTCGAGATCGGAGAGGTGCACCATGCCGTCGATGTCGCCGGGCAGGCCGACGAACACGCCGAACTCGGTGATGTTCTTGATCTCGCCTTCGATGTCGGCGCCGACCGGGAACTTCTCCTTGAAGCTCTCCCACGGATTGGCGAGACACTGCTTGAGGCCGAGCGAGATGCGGCGCTTCTGCGGATCGACGTCGAGCACCATAACCTCGACCTCCTGGCTGGTCGAGACGATCTTGCCGGGATGCACGTTCTTCTTGGTCCAGCTCATTTCCGAGACATGGACCAAGCCTTCGACACCGGGCTCGAGCTCGACGAAGGCGCCGTAGTCGGTGATGTTGGTAACGCGGCCCTTGAACTTGGCTCCGGCCGGATACTTGAGCTCGACGCCCTCCCACGGGTCGGCCTCGAGCTGCTTCATGCCGAGCGAAATGCGCTGGGTCTCGGGATTGAAGCGGATGACCTGGACCTTCACGGTCTGGCCGATATGCAGCGCCTCGGACGGGTGGTTGATGCGGCGCCAGGCGATGTCGGTGACATGCAGCAGGCCGTCGACGCCGCCCAGGTCGACGAACGCGCCGTAATCGGTGATGTTCTTGACCACGCCGGTCAGCACCTGGCCTTCCTTGAGCGAGGCCACCAGCTCGGAACGCTGCTCGGCGCGGCTCTCCTCGAGCACGGCGCGGCGCGAGACCACGATGTTGCCGCGCGCGCGGTCCATCTTGAGGATCTGGAACTGCTGCGGCGAGCCCAGGAGGGGCGTGATGTCGCGCACCGGCCGAATATCGACCTGGCTGCCCGGCAGGAAGGCGACCGCGCCCGAGAGATCGACGGTGAAGCCGCCCTTGACGCGGCCGAAGATGACGCCCTGAACCCGCTCGTTCGCCTGGAAGCTCTTCTCGAGCAGCGACCACGCTTCCTCGCGCCGCGCCTTTTCGCGCGACAGTTGCGCCTCGCCATTCTTGCCTTCCATGCGTTCGAGGAAGACCTCGACCGTGTCGCCGGCCTTGAGCTCGGGCGGACGACCTGCCGCGCCGAATTCCTTCAGCGCCACGCGACCCTCGGATTTGAGGCCGACGTCGATCAGCACCATGTCGTTCTCGATGGCAACGACTTGGCCCTTGACCACGGTGCCCTCGAGCCCGGCGGCGGAACCCAGTGTTTCCTCGAGGAGCGCCGCGAAGCTCTCCTTGCCCTTATCCTGCGAAACGGCGGTCTGACGAGCGGCCATGCGAACTCCGGAACTTCCCCGTGACGAAGACCGCGGCCTCACGGGGAGAGGACCGCAGCCGGCCGCCGGCTGAATCGGGTGCGGCGGCGTGAACCCGTCGTCGGTGCGGGAAACGCCTAGCGGCGCGGCTTGCGTTCTCCGATGTACCGGAGAACGGCCGCAAACGCCGCGTCGGCATCGAGCGCGGTGGTATCGAGCTCGAAGGCGTCAGACGCACGCTGCAGCGGGGCGGTTCGGCGCTCCCGATCGCGCGCGTCACGAAGCTTCATATCCTGCAGGACGCGCTCGTATATAGCGGCGCCGCCCGCGGCCTGCAACTCTTTGAATCGCCTAAAGGCTCTGGCCTCGACGGTGGCCGTCAGGAAGACTTTGGCGTCGGCGTCCGGGCAAACCACCGTGCCGATGTCGCGGCCGTCCAGCACGGCACCTTTGCCGCGGCGGGCGAACTCGCGCTGGAAGGCCAAGAGGGCGGCGCGCACGCCCGGAATCGCCGCGACGACGGAGGCCGCCTGGGCGACCTTGTCGTCGCGCAGCCGGGGGTCGTCGAGATCGCGCGGCTCGACTTGCTTGGCAGCCGCCACAGCGGCATCGGGATCGGCCGGATCGGCGCCGGCCGCCAGCGCCCGGAACGCGACCGCGCGATAGAGCGAGCCGGTATCGAGATAATTGAGGCCGAAATGCCGGGCAAGCCGGCGCGCGAGCGTGCCCTTGCCCGAAGCGGCCGGGCCGTCGACGGCGATGATCACCGCGGAGCCTCGGCGATGCGCGCGCCCAGACGGTTCATCAGCTTGACGAAGCCGGGAAAGCTGGTGGCGATGGTCTCGCCGTCGTCGATGCGTACCGGCTTGCGCGCGGCGCCACCCAGGACCAGGAACGCCATGGCGATGCGGTGATCGAGCCGCGCGGCGACGCGCGCGCCGCCCTTGGGTGGTGTTCCGGTGCCTTCGACCGTCAGGGTGTCGTCCTCGATCGTGACGGCGACGCCGCATTTCTCGAGGCCTTCGGCGATAGCGGTCAGCCGGTCGCTTTCCTTGACGCGCAGCTCGCCCAACCCGCGCATCACCGTGCGGCCCTTAGCGAAAGCCGCGGCGACCGCAAGCACCGGAAATTCGTCGATCATGCTCGGCGCGCGCGCGGCGGAAACCTCAACGCCGCGAAGCGCGCCGGCCGTCACCTTGATGTCGGCGACGCGCTCGCCGCCGGCGATCCGCTCCTTGGAAAAAACCAGCCGCGCGCCCATTTCGACGAGCGTCTGATAGAGCCCGGCGCGCAGCGGATTGATGCCGACGCCTTCGATGGTGATCGTGGAACCTGGACGGATCAGCGCGGCGACGACGGGAAATGCCGCCGACGACGGATCGCCAGGCACGGTGAGGTCGCCGGGCTTCAATTCCGGCTGCCCGACCAGCGTGATCCGCTTGCCGCCGTTTTCGGTCGCCGTCACGCTGACGGTGGCGCCGAAGTGCCCTAGCATGTTTTCGGTGTGGTCACGCGTCGCGATCGGCTCGATCACCGTGGTCTCGCCCGGCGCGTTGAGGCCGGCCAGCAGCACGGCCGACTTCACCTGCGCCGACGGGACCGGCAGCGTGTAGGCGATCGGCATCGGCGACGGGGTTCCGATCATGGCCAAGGGCATGCGACCGCCGTCGCGCACCACGAAGCGCGCACCGATTAGCGTCAGCGGCTCGATGACACGTGCCATCGGACGCCGTCGCAAGGAGTCGTCGCCGGTGAAGAACGTGGCAAATGGGTGCGTCGCGACGGCACCCATCAGCAGGCGCGCGCCCGTGCCCGAGTTGCCGAGGTCGAGAATCTCCGTCGGTTCGATGAGGCCGCCGGTGCCGACGCCATGCACGGTCCACGTGCCGTCGCGCCCGCGCTCGATGCGTGCACCAAGGGCGCGCAACGCCGCCGCGGTGCGCAGAACGTCGTCGCCTTCCAGAAGGTTCCGGATGCGCGTGCGGCCGATGGCGAGCGCGCCAAAAATCAGCGCACGGTGCGAGATCGATTTGTCGCCCGGCACGCGACAACGGCCGCGAAGTGGGCGCGACGAGCCGGATGAGAGCGCGGTCACGGATGAAATATCCTCGGTGGTGCGGTGTCTTTAGCACAGCACGGTTGCGGGCGCGACGGGACCGCGTGGCGCCCCGAATATCGGCGCTCGGCGTACACGAATTAACTTTTGACAGCGGCTCGCCGTCGTGGCAAAGGGCCGCAAAGTGGCTTTAGCGTTCGCATCGTAGCGGAGGCAATGTGACGAAGCTGGAGTGGGGTACCAAGCGGATTTGCCCGAATTGCGGCACGCGCTATTACGACATGCGCCGTGACCCGGTCATGTGCCCGAAATGCGGGGCGCCGTTTGATGCGGAATCGCTAGTGAAGACCAGGAAATCACGCGCCGCCGCGCCGGCAGCGGCCGAGGATGTCGTGCCGTTGGAGGAAGAGCTCGAGGCTGATCTGGCCGCCGAGCCCGATGAGGAAGGCGAAGCGGTGACCGTGATCCCGGTCGGCGGCGAGGAGGCCGAAACCGAGGCGGAGCCCGAAACTGCGAAGGCCGGCAAAGGCAAGGGACGCGGCAAGGATACGGGCGGCGAGGAGAAAAAGGACGACGAGGAAGACGAAGAAGTTATCGAGGACGCCTCGGAGCTCGGCGAGGACGAGGACGACATGGCCGAGGTTATCGAGAACGTCGACGAGGAGGACGACCGCTGACGGGCAGGGCCTTTTCCGCCCTGCCGCGCCGGGCTAGATTTCCCGCGTTCCGGCCGCAGAACGCGTTCAATTCGGGGCCATAGCTCAGCTGGGAGAGCGCTACAATGGCATTGTAGAGGTCAGGGGTTCGATTCCCCTTGGCTCCACCAACTGAAGGCCCGGCGCGTTGCGCGCCGGGCCTTCGTCGTTTTCGGCGTCGCTGGCGGCCATGCCGGGCCGCCGCCGCGCCGCGATTTGGCTGCCCTGGCAAGGTTTCGGCCCACCCTTGATGCCGCCGCCGCACCAACCCATATGTCGTCGGTCGGACGAGGCCCGCATGGCTTGTCCGCTTGGTATTCGAAGGGGCGCTCGAAACGAGGCCCCGCAGCGATGGACTTAGCTCAATCGAGGAGGTCCCGGTGGCTCGTTTGTCGGTATTCAATTCGCCGTTGTTGCTGGGTTTCGACCAGTTCGAGCGCGCGCTTGATCGCGTCACCAAGGCAACGACCGACGGTTATCCCCCGTACAATGTCGAGCAGCGCGGCGACGACGCGATCCGCATCACGTTGGCGGTCGCCGGGTTCACCATGGACGACCTTTCGGTGCAGATCGAAGACAACCAGCTCGTCATCCGCGGCAAGCAGGCCGATGAGAAGGAGCGCGTTTATCTCCATCGCGGCATCGCGGCGCGCCAGTTTCAGCGATCGTTCGTCCTCGCCGACGGTATCGAAGTTGCGGGCGCGTGGCTCGAGAGCGGCCTACTCAACGTCGATCTCGTGCGACGCCCGTCCGAGCAGCGGGTCAAGCGAGTCGAAATCCGCCGTCCGAGCGGATCGAGAAACGGAAGGGCAGGCAGCCATGAATAGCCAAGAAATCACGCGGCTCAAGAGCATTTCGGCGAAGGAATTCGCGCTCTGGGGCATCCAGGACTTCGCGTACATCCGGTCCGTTATGGTCGAGGGACAGCCGGCCTTTGCGATTCACGCCGCCGACGGCACGCCGGTCGCGGTGATGAAAACGCTGGCGCTTGCGCAGGTGGCGGTTCGCGAGAACGATCTCGAGGAGCTCAGCATTCACTGAGCCGCGTTCGCTGAAAACGAGATAGCGCGCCGCGCCGCTTCAGGCGGCGTGACTCGCCGCGTGATCGACGAGCAGCGCATAAAGCGCGTCGGCCCGGTCAGTTCCGCGCAGCTTCTCGCAGGTCTTGCGGTCGCGCAGCAAGCGCGAGACCAGCGCCAGGGCCTTCAGGTGATCACCGCTGGCGCCCTCCGGCGTCACCAGCAGGAAGATCAGGTCGACCGGCCGGTTGTCGACCGCCTCGAAGTCGACGGGCTTTTCGAGTCGCGCGAAGAATCCCCGCGGCGCCGCCAGGCCGGGCAGCCTGCCGTGCGGCACGGCGACGCCATTGCCGATCCCGGTCGAGCCGAGGCGCTCGCGCTCGATCAGCGTTTCGAACAGTGCGCGCTCGTCGACGCCCATCGAGGGCGCCGCGCGCTTCGCGAGATCCTGCAGCGCTTGCTTCTTGTTCGCGGCCTTGAGGCGCGTCGTCACCGATTTGGGAGTCAACAGGTCGGAAATCTGCATCGCGGCGCTTGTTGCTGGTTGCACAGTTACAGTTGCAGGGCCTTCTCACGGCGGCGTCGGACCGAGGAGGGGATGTTCATCGCCTCCCGGTATTTGGCGACCGTCCGGCGAGCGATGTCTATACCTTCTTTCATTAAAATTTCCACGATCCGGTCGTCGGACAAGATTTCGCCCGTTTCCGCCTCAATGAGCAAGCGGATCCGGAAGCGCACCGCCTCGGCCGAATGCGCCTCGCCCGAGGCCGCGGCGATCGCCGAGGTGAAGAAGTACTTGAGCTCGTAAATGCCGCGCGGCGTCAGGATGTATTTGTTGGTGGTAACGCGGCTGACCGTGCTTTCGTGCATTTCGATCGCGGTGGCGATGTCGCGCAGCACCAGCGGTTTCAAGTGCTGCACGCCGTGCCGCAGGAAGCCGTCCTGCTGCCGGACGATCTCGCGCGACACCTTGAGGATCGTGGTCGCGCGCTGGTGCAGCGCCTTGACCAGCCAATTCGCCGACTGGTAGCGCTCCGACAGATATTCCTTCTCCTTCTTGTTCCGGGTCGCGCCGCTGACCTCCGCGTAATAGCGGTTGTTGACCAGGACGCGCGGCAGGCTTTCGCTGTTGAGCTCGACCGCCCACGCGCCGTCGGGCAGCGCGCGCAACAGGACGTCGGGGACCACCACCTCGGGCGCAGCCTTGTCGAACGCAAGGCCGGGCTTCGGGTTGAGCGCCTTGATCTCGGCGACCATCTGCGCGAGATCGGCGGCGTCGATCCGGCAGACCCGCATCAGCTGTTGCGCGTCGCGATTGGCGAGCAGCGGAAGATTCGCGACCAGCGCCTGCATCGCGGGATCGAAACGATCGCGCTCCTTGAGCTGCAGCGCAAGGCATTCGGCAAGATTGCGGGCAAAGACGCCAGCTGGATCGAAGCGCTGGAGTTGCACCAGCGTTTTCTCGACGCGCGCCATATCGCACGACAGCAGCTCGGCGATGGCGGCGAAGTCGCCGGTGACGTAGCCGGCCTCGTCGATCATGTCGATGAGATGGCTGCCGATCACCCGATCGGCGGGGTCATGGATCTCGACGGCGAGCTGCTCCTGCAGATGCTCGCGTAGGCTGATCGGTCGCGTCAGCGTCTGATCGAGTCCGGGCAGGCCGTCGGCCGCCGCGACGCCGTTCCGGGTGCGCCACGCCTCGGGATCGCCGGCGTAATCGAGTTTGCCCTCACCCTCCCGTCCGGCTTCCTCGTGCCACGTCTCCGCCGCGTCTGCGGCATCAGCGCCAATATCGCGGCGTTCCTCCTCGGCGGTATCGCCGTCGCTGGAGGACGGCTCGGCCGCGGCGCCTTCGGCCGCCGGCCCGGCATCGGCGCCGTCGTCGTCGGATGCATCGTCGCGCTCCAGCAGCGGATTCTGCTCGATCTCGCTTTCGACATAAGCCGTGAGTTCGATACTCGACATCTGCAGCAGCTTGATCGCCTGCTGCAGCTGCGGCGTCATGACAAGCGCCTGGCCTTGGCGCAGAATCAATCGGGGCGTAAGGGCCATGATGGCGACCTAGAGGCTGAACCTTTCGCCCAGATAAACGCGCCGCACGTCGGCGTCGCGCACGATTTCGTCGGGCGCACCCTCCATCAGCACTTGGCCCTGGTGCAGGATGTAGGCGCGGTCGACGACTTCGAGTGTCTCGCGGACGTTGTGATCGGTAATCAGAACTCCGATGCCGCGATCCTTCAGATGCGCGACGAGCTCGCGGATGTCGTTGACGGCAATCGGGTCGATGCCGGCGAGCGGCTCATCGAGCAGGATGAAATTCGGCCGCGTTGCCAGCGCGCGCGCGATTTCGACGCGCCGGCGCTCGCCGCCCGATAGCGCCATCGCCGGCGCGCGGCGCAGATGCGTGATCGAGAACTCGGCCAGCAGCGCGTCAAGCATGTTCTCACGTATTTCAGGCACGGGTTCAGCCACTTCGAGCACCGCCCGGATGTTCTGCTCGACCGAAAGGCCGCGGAAGATCGACGCCTCCTGCGGCAGATAGCCGATGCCGAGCCGCGCGCGGCGATACATCGGCAGCTCAGTGATGTCCTCGCCGTCGAGCGTGATCGCGCCGACGTCGGGGCGCATCAGGCCGGTGATGATGTAGAAGCAGGTCGTCTTGCCGGCGCCGTTGGGTCCGAGCAGGCCGACCGCCTCGCCGCGTTGGACCGCGACGCTGACGGCGCGCAGGACCGGGCGCTTCTTGAAGCTCTTGCCGAGGTTGGTCGCCACCAGGCCCGCATTCGAGGTGACGAGGCGCGGGGTCGCGTCGCGTCGCTGCGTCGGCGCAGCGTGCGGCCCTTGCGGACGTCCCTGCGGCGGGCGCGCATGCGCGCCGTGCGTCGCGTGGTTCAGCATCGGATTATGGTCGGTCGGCCGCGTCGTCATCGCACGCTCTACTGTCCGCCATCCGATTGTGCACCGTTCGTGCCCGGCTTGCGGTTCGGCACCAGCAAACCCTCGACGCGCGGCATCGGGCCGCTCACCACTGCATCGGGTGGCGCCGCCAGGATCTCGCTCACGTTATTCTTGAGATCGACCACGCCGTAGCGCCCGCGCATCTCGTTGTTGCCCTTGGTCAGCCGGACGTGGCCGATCAGAGTCGCGACCTGTCGTTCGACGTCATAGACACCGTCGTCGCCGTGCGCAATCTGTCCTGGCGCGGAGACGAGCACGTTGCCGTAGCCGTTGACCCGCGTAATTTGCGCCGGCTGGTTGTTCTTCTGCTCGACGTCTGCCGTGACGATATCGGCGCGCAACCGGCGGTCGCCGCGGATCACCAGCGCGTCGCCCCGCGCTACGGCAATCTGCCTCTTGTCATACCATTCGAGCGAATCGCGCGCGGTGATCGTCTCGCTCGGCGTCGTGATATGGAGATCCCTGCCCGTGAGCACCATCACCGCCTGGTCCACGTCATAGACCGCGTGATCACCGAAGGCTTCCTGGTCGCCGTTGGTGAAATGGACGTGACCGTTGGCCTCGATCCGATAGATCTCGGTCGCGGAGCTTCCCGTCAGCGGATTCTGCGTGCGCGCGCCGGATTGCGCCGGCGCCGCCGATACCGGTTGCGCCTTGGCGGTGGCCTGGTTCGGGCCCTGGCTGACCGGACGGTAGTAGGCATAGAGAATGTCGGCGGTCAGCGTCGCATTGCCGCGGGTGGCCGAGGCATGACCGCGGGCGATGTAGACGCTATTGGCCTGCTGCCATTCGATGCCGTGGTCCGCTTCAATGTGGATCGGCCGGTTGGAAAGCTGGGCACCGGCGAGCTGCGCGCCCGCGTGCGGTGTCGTCGCGCCCACGGCCAGCGCCGCGACCGCGAGCGCAACGGCGAAACGCGTCATCACGGTGTCGCCTTCGTCCGCGAATTCAGGTCGAGCGTCGCGTGGCCGGTGAAGATGATGGTTTGGCCGCGGTCGAGGACCCGCAATCCCTGCGCCTGGACGTGGCCGAATGTGCCGTCGCCTTCGACAGGATCGTGGCTGACCGCGGTACCCTGCGCCATGTTGATGGTGACGCTATCGGAGCGCAGCGCATTGCCCTTGTCCTGATAGAGCTCGACGTTGCCGAAGAGGTCGAGCTGCTGCACTTGCGGCTGATAGAGGCCGACATAGGCGGTGAGCTCGTCCCAATCGCCGGCTGTCGTGGCAAGATCCGCTTTGGGCGAGTCGAGCGAGATCGCATCGTCTGCCTTGGGCATCTGGCTCGCGGCGTCGGCGGTCACGACGAACGGCCGGTTGTCGCGATCGACGCCGGTGTAGCGCGGATCGACCATGCGGACCTGGCGCGCCTGGCTGACATCGATCTTCGGCAGCCGCGCGAAATGCATGCTGTCAATGGCGCCCTGTATGCGCGGCCATATCGCGACGAGCATGAGCAGCGCCAGCGCGGTCGCGGGCAGGATACGCTTGGCGACGCCGACGAACCGGCTGTAGCGGCGCAACGAAGCCGTCCGGCGTTGGCCGGATGGCAGCGCCTGCGCGAGATCGAGCTGCGTCTTCATACGATTCCCGCGCGCAGGCAGTCGTGGATGTGCAGGATACCGAGCGGCTTGCCGGCGGCATCGACGACGAACAGGCTGGTGATCGCGCTCTGGTTCATTTTGGCGAGCGCTTCGGCAGCGAGCGCCTGCGGCCGGATGGTCTTGGGCCGGCGGCTCATGACCTCGGCGACGCCGGCGCGCAGCAACCCGTCGCCCATGTGGCGGCGCAAGTCGCCGTCGGTGACGACGCCGGCGAGGCGGCCGGTGCCGTCCGTGATCCCGACGCAGCCAAAGCTTTTCGCCGTCATCGCCAGGATGGCGTCCGCCATCGCGGTGTCGATCGGAACCAGCGGCACGGCTGGTCCCGCATGCATGATGTCGGACACTTTCAGCAGGCGGCGGCTCAGATGACCACCCGGATGCAGCTGCTGAAAATCGTCGGCCGAAAACCCCTTGCGCTCGAGCAGCGCGACCGCGAGCGCATCGCCGAGCGCCATCATCATCGTCGTCGAGGTCGTCGGTGCGAGGCCCATGGAGCAGGCCTCGGCCGCCTCCGGCAGGCGCAGCGTCACGTCCGCGGCATCAGCCAACGCGCTGTGCTCCCGGGCGGTGATCGCGATCAGCGGCAGCGTGAAGCGCCGCGCATGCGCCAGGATGTCGGCCAATTCGTTGGTCTCGCCCGAGTTCGACAGCGCCAGCACGGCGTCGCCGGCGGCGAGCATGCCGAGATCGCCGTGACTCGCTTCGGCCGGATGGACGAATTGCGCGGGCGTTCCGGTCGAGGCGAGGGTCGACGCGATCTTGCGCGCGACATGGCCGCTCTTTCCCATGCCGGTCACGGTGACGCGGCCCGCGATCGCCGCGAGCTTGTCGACCGCGTCGGCAAAGCTCGTATCAAGTTCGGCCGCCAATGCTTCGAGCCCGATGATCTCGGTGCCGAGCACACGGCGCGCGACGGCGATATCGGGCGATTCCTTCGCTTTGGCGACGGTTCGGCGCAACGACGATCTCCCGCTACGAGCGTCTCCGACTGATACCACCGGGGCGCGGGAACGAAAATTCCCCCTCATCATAAGCGCACTATGCGCCCGCGATCCCCCGAAATCAACGGAACGGGAGACGAACGGCACATTATTTGCTTGGCCGAGTTAAAACTTGCTTTCAATGCTCGAAAAGGTCGGGTCCGGGGAACCCCGCAAGATCGAGCGCGGCGCGCGTCGGCAGGAAATCGAAGCAGGCTTGAACGAGCGCGCTGCGTCCCTCCCGTGCCAACATCGCGTCAAGCCTTGTCTTGAGCGCGTGCAGATGCTCGACGTCGGCGGCGGCGTAGCGCTTTTGCTCCTCGGTCAGCTCCGGTGCGCCCCAATCCGACGATTGCTGCTGCTTCGACAGCTCGATGCCGAGAATCTCGCGGCACAAATCCTTGAGTCCGTGGCGGTCGGTGAACGTGCGCGCGAGCTTCGACGCGACTTTGGTGCAATAGACCGGCGCTGCGACGACGCCGAGATAGCGCTGGATCATCGCCAGGTCGAAACGCGCGAAGTGGAAAATCTTCAGCACCTTCGGATCGCCGAGCAGCGCCTTGAGCCGCGGCGCGTCGTATTGCCGCGGCGCGAACTGCACGAGATGACTGTTGCCGTCGCCCGCCGACAGCTGCACCAGGCAGAGCCGGTCGCGCGCCGGATTGAGGCCCATCGTCTCGGTATCAATGGCAATCGCATTGCCGAGCGCGAGTCCAGCCGGCAGATCGCCGCGATGCAGGTGGATGGTCATCGGCCTTGCGTGCTCCGAACCGGCTGGGTCGCGCGGAGATGCGGTGGTGCCCAGGAGAAGACTCGAACTTCCACGGCCTTTCGGCCACTAGAACCTGAATCTAGCGCGTCTACCAATTCCGCCACCTGGGCGATCGGTCTGTGACTTAGAGGGAGGGTCCCGCTCTGTCAATGAAATCTCGGCTTTTTGCGGCCGCGGGCGGGCTCGCTTGGTGCGTCCGCGTGTTGTAGAACTGCGCCGCAACCTGCGGGCGGAAACCATGCGGTATCGCCGTTTCGTCATCGTCGGCGCGTCGGGCTTCGTCGGGCGCTATGTCGTCAAACATCTCGCGGCCGAGGGCGCTGTGATCGCCGCCGTCAGCCGTATGGCGACGGCAGCCGGGTTCCTCCGACCGATGGGCGATGTCGGCCAGATTGCGCTGATCGATGCGAGTATCGCAGACCGCGATCGCCTGGCGCCGCTGCTCGACGGCGCCGATGCGGTGATCAACGCCACCGGCATTCTCTATGAGCGCGGCGCGCAGCGCTTCCGCACGCTCCATGAAACCGGGCCGGCGGGCCTCGCCACGCTCGCCGCGGCCGTCGGCGTGCGGCGCTTCGTGCACGTCTCGGCGATCGGCGCCGATCCGGCGTCTCCCGCGCTTTACGGCCGCTCGAAAGCCGCTGGCGAGGCGGCAGTGCGCGCCGCCTTTCCCGCGGCGACGATTCTGCGGCCGTCGTTGATCTTCGGTCCCGAGGACTTGTTCTTCAATCGCTTTGCCGCGATCGCGCGCGTGTCGCCAGTGCTGCCGCTGATCGGCGGCGGCCGGACGCGTTTCGCGCCGGTCTTCGTTGGCGACGTCGCGGCGGCGGTGGCCGCTGTGCTCGACCGAGACGACGCGCCAGGACAGACCTACGAGCTCGGCGGACCGAACGTCGAAACGTTGCGCGCGTTGTTCGAGCTTATTCTGCGCGAGACCAATCGTCGGCGGTTGTTGCTGCCGGTGCCGTTCGGTCTTGCGATGGTGCCGGCGTTGTTCATGGAGCTGATGCCGCGGCCGCTGCTGACTCGCGATCAGGTCCGCATGCTGCGTCGCGACGCGGTACCGGCGGGCGATTTGCCGGGCCTCGCGGCGCTCGGCATCGAGCCCACGGCACTCGACCTGATCGTGCCGACCTACCTCGACAGGTTCAGGCGCGGCGGCCGAGCGGCCGGCGTCCACGCGGTCTGAATTGGTCTCGGAGCGAGACGGCGCCGCGCACCGCGACGACCTCGATCCCGTCCCGGCTTTAGTCCAGCCCAACTCGGGCGACTGACGGCGCGTACCGAATGGCGCTATCATGCGCCATCATGCGCGTGCTTTATCATCTCTGGCTGTCGCCATTCTCGCGCGAGATTCGCCTCGTGCTAGCGGAGAAGGGGCTCGACTTCTCCATGAAGGTGGAGAAGACGTGGGAGCGTCGGCCCGAATTTCTCGCGCTCAATCCGGCGGGCGAGGTGCCCGTGCTGATCGAGCCCGATGGCACGGTGCTCGCCGGCGCTTCGCCGATCGCCGAATTTCTCGACGAGGTCTATCGCGACAAGTTGCTGATCGGGCTCAATCCGGTAGACCGCGCCGAGGTCCGCCGCGTCGCGGCGTGGTTCGATCACAAGATGAACAACGAGGTGACCGACGGACTCGTCACCGAGAAGATCATGAAACGGTTCCTCGGCTTCGGCACGCCCGACTCGGCGGTGCTGCGCACGGCGAAGTCCAACCTCGGCTATCACCTCGAATACATAACCTATCTGGCCGAGCGGCGGCGCTGGCTCGCCGGCGATCATTTCTCGCTCGGCGACGTTGCTGCCGCCGCGCATCTTTCGGTCCTCGACTATCTCGGCGACGTGCCGTGGGACGCGCACGAGCCGGCCAAGGAATGGTACGCCCGCGTCAAGTCGCGTCCGTCGTTCCGGCCGCTACTGGCGGATCACATTCCCGGCGCGCCGCCGCCGAAGCACTACGCCGATCTGGATTTCTAGGCTTCGGAGCGGTCAGCGCGCCGGCACCTGCGGATTGTCGGTCAAGAGCCGCGCCGCCGCCGGGTTTTCGTCGATATGCGCGAGGTTGTATTGGGCGTAGCGCGCCGCTTGCGACCGGGGCGCCAGCGCGATGACGCGCCGCCAGTCGGCCTTGGCGCCGACGGCATCGCCGCGCAAGCGCCGAATGTTGCCGCGCTCGAGCAGGCCCGGGACCGAATCGGGCGCCAGCTTCAGCGCGCGCTCGGCGTCGGCCTGGGCAAGCTCGAGCCCGTCAGTGCCGCCGACATGGCGATAGGCGGAGGCGCGGAAGACCAGCGCATCGACGCTGTTGGGATCGATCTCGAGCGCGCGGTTGAGATCGTCGATCGCCTGCCAGTAGTGCCCCGCGCCGGCGAGCGCCTCGGCACGGTCGATCATGAACGCCGGCTGGCGCGGTTCGAAGCCTAGAGCCGCGTCGAACGCGGCTTTCGCCCGGTCGGGCTGATCGGCGAGCAGCCACGCCTGGCCGGCCTGGTCGAGCGCATCGCCGCGCAGCTCCGCCGGCTCGGTCATCATCGCGCCGGCGAGGGCCTCGAGCCGTTGCGCCGCCTCGGGATATTGCTTGAGCTCGATGAGCGCAATGGCGGCGCAGTGCTCGGCGGGGAAGCCGCCGCCGGCCTCGCGCCAGATCTGTGCCGTCTTGAGCGCGGCCTTGGGATCGTGCCGCGTCTGTGCCAGGCAGGCATCGTATTGCTGTGACGGCGGACCGATTTGGATGACAGGCGACTTCGGCGCCGCCGCCACCAGCAGCGGCAGCGCGAACAGCAGTATCGCCCTATTCGCCCGCTTGCGGCGCATGGTCCTGGTCGAGCGTTCCGCCGCGCGTCGGTGCCGGTGTCGCATGAGCCGGCGCGAACCACAGCCGCACCTTCTCCAGATAGAGATAGATCACCGGCGTGATGAAGAGCGTGAGAGCCTGCGACACGATCAGGCCGCCGACTACCGCAAGACCGAGCGGCCGACGCAGCTCGGAGCCGGCGCCGAAGCCGATGGCGATCGGCAAGCCGCCCATGATCGCCGCCATCGTGGTCATCATGATCGGCCGGAAGCGCAGCAGGCAGGCCTCGAAGATCGCCTGATCGGCGGTCGTGTCGCCGGCGCGCTGCCGCTCGAGCGCGAAGTCGATCATCATGATCGCGTTCTTCTTGACGATGCCGATCAGCATCACGATGCCGATGATGGCGATGATGCTCAAATCGTCGCGAAAAAGGATCAGCGTGCCGAGCGCGCCGAGCCCGGCGGCGGGAAGGCCGGAAAGAATCGTGATCGGATGGATATAGCTCTCGTAGAGGATGCCGAGCACGATGTAGATCACCAGCACTGCCGCGATCAAAAGCAGCCCTTGGCCCTTGAGCGCGGCCTGAAATACCTGCGCATTGCCCTGGAAGCCGGTGTTGACCGTCACCGGCAGGTTGACCTGCCGTTCGAGTTGGGTGATCTCGTTGACCGCGGTGCCGAGCGAGACGCCCGGCGCCAGATTGAACGAGATGGTCACCGACGGCAGCTGGCCCTGGTGGTTGACGGTCACCGGGCCGACGCCCGAGCCGACGGAGGCGACGGCGCCGAGCGGCACCGATTGTCCGTTGGCGCTCTTCAGATAGATGTTCGACAGGTCGGACGGCGATTGCTGGAAGCGCTTTTCGAGTTCGAGGATGACCTCGTAGTCGTTCGACGGTTCGTAAATGGTCGAAATCTGCCGCGCGCCGAACGCGCTGTAGAAGGTGTTGCGGATCTGATCCATGGTGATGCCGAGGAGCGCGGCCTTGTCCTGGTCGACATGGATGACGGCCTGCCGATTGCGCAGCTGCAGGTCCGAGTTCACGCCCTGGAAGCCCGGCAGATGCGCGATGCGCCCCTCCATCAGGGTGGCGTAGCGATAGAGTTCGTCGGTATCCGCGTCCTGCAGCGTGTACTGATAGGTGCTCTTTGATAGCCGGCCGCCAAGCTGGATGCTCTGCAGGCTCTGCAGGAACGTCCGCATACCGGGTACCGTGGCCAGCTTGGGACGCAGCTCCTGGATGACCTGATCGGCGGTCAGCGCGCGCTCGTTGCGCGGCTTCAGCGGGATGAACAGACGGCCGTTGTTGAGTGCCGGGCTGAAATTGTTGGCGCCGATGACCGAGAGCACGTCGGCCACGTTGGGGTCGTCCCTGATGATCTGCGCGACCTGCTGCTGATGCTCGACCATGGACTGAAAGGACGCGTCCTGCGGTCCCTCGGTGAAGGCGAAGATGTTGCCGGTGTCCTCGCTCGGAAAGAAGCCCTTGGGCACGACCCAGAACAGCAAGCCGCTCAGGACGATCGAAAGGATGGTGACGCCGAGCATCGCGCGGCGGTGGCGCATCACGCGAGTCAACGCCCATTCATAGCCGGCCCGCATCTTCTCAAAAGCGAGCTCCGACCAGCGCAGCAGCGCGATCTGCCTCTCGCCCTGAAGATGCGGTTTCAGCAGTCTCGAGCACAGCATCGGCGTGAGCGTCAACGACACCAGGCCCGAGATCAGGATCGTCATGCTGATGGTGACGGCGAACTCGCGGAAAACGCGGCCGACGACGCCACCCATGAACAGCACGGGAATGAACACCGCGACCAGCGAGAACGTGATCGAGATGATGGTGAAACCGATCTCGCGCGAGCCGCGGAAGGCCGCGTCCATCACGCGCTCGCCTCGCTCGATGTGGCGCACGATGTTCTCGAGCATGACGATCGCGTCGTCGACCACGAAGCCGACCGAGAGCGTGAGAGCGAGCAGCGACAGGTTGTCGATGCTGTAGCCCATGACGTACATGCCGGCGAACGTGCCGATGATCGATACCGGCAGGGCCAGCGCCGGGATGATCGTTGCCGTCACGTTGCGCAGGAACAGGAAGATCACCAGCACCACCAGGCCCGCCGTCAACAGCAGGGTGAACTGGACCTCATCGACCGAATTGCGGATCGACACCGAACGGTCGCTCATGACATTGAGCTTGGCGGCCGCGGGCAACTGGGCCTCGAAGACCGGAAGCAACCGCTTCACCGCATCGACCACCTGCACGGTGTTGGCGTCGGGCTGCCGCTGGATGGCGAGGATGATCGAGCGCTGGCCGTTGTACCAGGCGGCGATCTGGTCGTTTTCGACGCTGTCCGCGACGTTGGCCACATCCTCGAGCCGCACCGGCGCGCCGTCGCGATAGGCGATGATGATCGGCTTGAAATCGGCCGCGCGGCGGTACTGCTTCATCTGCAGCGTGAAGCTCTGGTTGGGCCCCATGATCGTGCCCACCGGCGTGTTGGAATTGGCCGCCGCCACCGCGTTCTGGATGTCCTGCAGGGTGAGGCCCTTGGCCGCCAGCGCCTCAGGATTTGCCTGGACTCGCAGCGCGTATTTCTGCGCGCCGAAGACGTTGACGAGCGCAACGCCGGGCAAGGTCGAGATGCGCTCCGCCATCATCGTCTCGGCGTAGTCGTCCAAGAGCGACAGCGGCAGCGTGTCGGACTGAAGGGTCAGGAATATGACCGGAAAGTCGGCGGGATTGACCTTCTGAAAGCTCGGCGGCGTCGTCAATTCGACCGGCAGCTGCTTGGCCGCAATGGTCATCGCCGCCTGCACGTCGAGCGCCGCGCCGTCGATGTTGCGGTCGAGATCGAATTGCATGGTGATGCTGGTGACGCCCTGGCCCGAGGTCGACACCATCGAGTTGAGCCCGGCGATGGTCGAGAACTGGCGCTCGAGCGGCGTCGCCACCGACGACGCCATGGTCTCCGGCGAGGCGCCGGGAAGCTGGGCCGAGACCACGATGGTCGGGAAATCGACGCGCGGAATGGCCGCGACCGGCAGCAGCCGGTAGCCGAACATTCCGAAGATCACGAACGCCATCATCAGCAACGTCGTCATCACCGGACGACGTATGCAGGTCTCCGGCAACGTCATGACTGGGTGTCCGGCTTCGCTCCGGGGCTGCGGATTTCGACCTTGCTGCCGTTGGTCAGGCGCAGCTGGCCGTCGGTGGCGACCCGCTCGCCGGCGGTGAGGCCCTTGGTGATCACGCTCTCGCCGTCGACGGTGCGCGCCACCGTGACGGGCTGCATCTGGGCGGTCTTGCCGTCCTTGATGACGTAGACGTAAGTCATGTTCTGGCCAATGAGCACCGCCGGCGCCGGCACGGTGAGCGCGTTCGGATCAATCCGCTCGGTCACCGACACGTTGACGAATTGGCCGGGCCACAGGCGCTGCTGCGTGTTGTCGAAGATCGCCTTCGCCGCGATGGTGCCGGAATTGACGTCGACGGTGTTGTCGAAGAACGCGAGCTTGCCCGCGATCGGCGCGCCATTGTCGCCGCCGGGCCTCACGCCGACCGTCACCGGTCCCTTCGCCATCGCTTCGCGCAGGCCGGGCAGATCGCCTTGCGGCAGCGTGAAGCCGACATAGATCGGCGAAATCTGGTTGACGGTGACGAGCGGCAGGTCGTTGGCCTTGATGCTGTTGCCCGTCTTGATGTTGATGGTGCCCGCGCGCCCGTCGATCGGCGCGACAATGGTGTAATAGGTCAGCTGCGCCTGCAGATTGTCGGCCTGTGCCTGGAGCGCCTCTTCGTTCGCGACGGCGGTGTCATAAACCTGGCGCGACACGAAGGCCTGGGCAACGAGCGGCCGATAGCGCGCCACGTCGCGCTTGGCGTTCTGGAGTTGAGCCTTCATCTGCTCGAGCTGCGCGCGCGCCGCGCGGTCGTCGAGCTTGAACATGACTTCGCCCGACTTGACGAACTGTCCATCCTTGATGAGGACGTCGGTGATGTAGCCATCGACGCGCGACTTGACGACGACGTTGGCGATCGTCTGCACCGTGCCGATGGTGTCGATGCGCACCGGCACCGGCCGGCGCGTCACGGTGGCGACCATGATCGGCACCGGCGGACGCGCGGGCGCCGTGGTGACGCGCGCCGGCGCGAAGACGACGTAGCCAATCGCAGTCGCAATCGCGACGGCAGCGATTGCACCCAACCACGCGACGCGGCCACGGCGGCCCGTTTTTTCGACGACTGCCATGCGGCGCAACCCGGAAAAGCGCCCTTGGCGCCAATAGTTTAACATTATGCCGCACTATACTTGCCCATCCGGTCATATGCCAGAATCTGGATGCGTATCCCTCGAAATTCCACCGTCGCCGGCGCGTCGGCGCGCGAACCGCGACGGCCGCAGTGCGGTAAATTTCGTGTGAGACAAGGTGAACAATGCGGTCCGGGCGTGAAACGGTCATCGTTACCCCGCACACAATGCCATCGGTCGGCGCCCCTCATGGCAGAGTTGCCGCATTGACTCTTGTCGCGCATCGGGCCTGCATTCTAGCGTCAACGCCCCTGGCAAGGAGGAAGCTTTCCGATGGCGCACGCGAATTACCGCGAGCTTGCGGCCGATGCTTACCGCGCGCTCCGCGAAGTCAACAAACTGGTGAAGAGCTCGACTATCGAGCCGGCGTTGGTCGACATCATCTATCTGCGGGTGTCGCAGCTCAATGGCTGCGCCTATTGCGTCGATCTCCATACGCACGACCTGCTCGCCGCCGGCGAGAAGCCGCAGAAGCTCTACAACATGACCGTCTGGCGCGAGGCGCCGTTCTTCACGCCGCGCGAGCGCGCGGCGCTCGCCTGGGCCGAGGCGCTGACGCGGCTGCCGATCGAGCATCCGAGCGCGGCGTTGCACGAGGAAACGCGGCGCGCGTTTTCGGACAAGGAGTTCGCCGACCTGACGTTCGTCATCGCGACGATGAATGCGTATAACCGGCTCGGCGTCGGTTTCGAATTGCAGCCGAGCCTGCGCAACTGACGGTCAGTCGAGCAACGCGGCCAGCGTCCGCGTCAGCAGCGCAAGATCGGCATCGCGCGACAGCCGGTGATCGCCGTCCTTCACCAGCGTGATCTGGACGTCGGCCGCGGTGAGGCGCTCGGCGAGCGAGAGGCTGCGCTGCCACGGCACGTCGGCGTCGCGCATGCCGTGCAGCAGGCGTACCGGGCCGGTGAACGGGATCGGCGATCGCGTGACCAGGTGACGGCGGCCGTCCTCGATCAAGGCACGCGTGATGAGGTAGCCGTGGTCGCTGTAGGGCGACGGGATGCGCACGGCGCCGTCGCGTTCGATGCGCTGCCGGATCTCCGTCGGAAACTGCGCCCACATCAAGTCTTCGGTCGCGTCGGCCGCCGCGGCGATGCCGACAAGCGCCCGAATGCGCGCCGGCCGCGCGGCGCCAAGCAAAAGTATGATCCACGCGCCGAGACTCGATCCAACCAGCACCTGCGGCCCATCGGTAAGCCTATCGAGAACCGCGAGCGCGTCGTCGCGCCAGCGACTCACCGTCGCGTCGGCAAAATCGCCCGACGAGCGGCCATGGCCGAAATAGTCGAAGCGGACGAAAGCCTGACCGCGCGCCGAACAGAAGCGATCGAGCGCCAGCGCCTTCGTGCCGGTCATGTCCGACATGAATCCGCCGAGAAACACGACGCCAGGTGCGCGGCCGGCGCGCCGATGGTAAGCGATTGTGGCGCCGTCCTCGCGTGTTAAAATGGACGGCGAAAGGTCTTGGATTTCGGCCATCGTCGATCCGGTGAATGCGGCATGAAGGATACCGAGCCTAGCATCCGGGCTGCGGGTGCGGAACGGCGCCCGGCCGTGCTTCAGGTTCTGCCCGCGCTGGTCGCAGGCGGCGTCGAGCGGGGCACGGTGGACGTCGCCGCGGCGCTCGCCGCCGCCGGCTGGCGGTCGCTGGTGGCGAGCGCGGGGGGACCGATGACGCGCGAGCTCGATCGCGCCGGCGCGGCGCATTTCACGTTGCCGCTCGCGTCGAAGAATCCGTTCGTCATGCGCGCCAATGTCGCCCGTCTCGCCGCGCTGATCCGCGAGCACGATGTCGACATCGTGCACGCGCGCTCACGCGCGCCGGCCTGGAGCGCCCGCGCCGCGGCGCAGCGTACCGGCGCGCATTTCCTGACCACGTTCCACAACGCTTACGGCGACAAGTCCTGGCTCAAGCGGCGCTACAACGCCGTGATGGCCGGCGGCGAGCTCGTCATCGCCAACTCGAACTTCGTCGCCGACCACGCCGCCGCGACCTACGGTATCGCCCGGGAACGCCTGCGCGTCATCCATCGCGGCGTCGACGTCGCGCGCTTCGATCCGGAAAAAGTGAGCGCCGAGCGCATGGCGCGGCTGGCGCAGGAATGGCGTCTGCCCGATGGCGCGCCGGTGGTGATGCTGCCGGGCCGGCTGTCGCGCTGGAAGGGGCATTTCGTGCTGATCGAGGCGATGAAGCAGCTCAATCGGCCGCAGATTCACACGCTCATCGTCGGCGGCGGTCCCGCCGGATATCGCGCGCGGCTCGACGCCGCCATTGCGCGCGCCGGATCGGCCGTCACCTTCCGCGTGCTCGAAGAATGCCGCGATATGCCGGCGGCCTATATGTTGGCGGATGTCGTCGTGTCGGCGTCGACCGAGCCCGAGGGCTTCGGCCGTGTCATCGTCGAGGCGCAGGCAATGGGGCGACCGGTGGTGGCGACGTCGCATGGTGGCGCGGTCGAAACGGTCGTGCCGGGACAGACCGGCTGGCTGGTGCCGCCGGGCGATGCCGGTGCGCTCGGTCACGCCATCGCGGAAGCGTTGGCGCTCGATGCGGATGGACGCAACCGCCTCGCCGCCCGTGCGGTCGCCCATGTCCGCGCCAACTTCACCACCGCGGTGATGGTGGCGCGCACCATCGCGGTCTATCAGGAGTTGCTCGGCGTCAATCCCGCGCCGGCCACGGCGACCGTCGCAGCGTAGGCGGCCGGACCGCGTGGCGGAGCGAATCCTCGTCATCAAGCTCGGCGCGCTGGGCGATTTCGTTCAGGCGATGGGACCGGCTGCGGCTATCCGGCGCCAGCATCCGGGCTCGCGGATCACGCTGCTCACGACGCCGCCTTTTGCCGAGCTTGCCCGGCGTGCGCCCTACTTCGACGCCGTCTGGGTGGACGAGCGGCCGGGCTGGACGCGACCGTGGGCGCTGCTGTGTCTCGCGCGGCGGTTGCGCGGGGCGCGGTTCGACCGCGTCTACGACCTGCAGACCTCGGATCGCTCCAGCCTCTATTTCCATCTGTTCTGGCCGGAACGACCGCAATGGTCCGGCATCGCCGCCGGCGCGTCGCATCCCCACGCCAATCCCGACCGCGACCGGATGCACACCATCGACCGCCAGCGCGACCAACTGGCGCTGGCCGGCGTCGCCGACGTACCGCCGCCCGATCTGTCCTGGGCGGCGACCGACATCGCACGGTTCGAATTGCCGCCGCGGTTCGTGCTGCTGGCGCCGGGCGGCTCGAAGCATCGGCCGGACAAGCGCTGGCCGGCCGGGCGCTATCTGCGGCTCGCCCGCTTTCTGGCCGATCTCGGCCTGACCCCGGTGCTGGTTGGCGGACTGGACGAGGCGGCGGCCGGCGCCGAGGTCGCGCGCGATTGCCCGGCGGTCCGCAATCTGATCGGCCGTACCGGACTCGGCGATCTGGTGGCGCTCGGACGCGCCTGCGTCTACGCCGTCGGCAACGACACCGGGCCGATGCACCTGATCGTCGCCGGCGGCGCGCCGGCCACGGTGCTTTATTCGGCCGCGTCGGATCCCGACCTCACCGCGCCGCGCGGCGCGCGCGTCACCATTCTCCGCCGCGACGATCTCGGAGACCTTCCGGTGGAGGAGGTTGCCGCGACGCTTCCCTTGCGATAAACCGGCGCCATGCCCGACGCCAAAGCCGCCGACTCGATCGCCGTCACGCTGCCCGACGGCGCGGTGCGCAACTTTCCGCGCGGCGTCACCGGCGCCGAGATCGCCAAGGCGATCGGTCCGGGTCTCGCCAAGGCGGCGCTCGCCGTTGCCGTGAACGGCGCGCCGAAGGATCTCGCCGCGCGGATCGAACAGGACGCGAAGGTTGCGATCCTGACGCGCGACTCGCCGCCCGCGCTGGAGATCATCCGCCACGACGCGGCGCACGTGATGGCCGAGGCGGTGAAGGAACTCTATCCCGAGACGCAGGTCACGTTCGGACCGGCGACCGACACCGGCTTCTATTACGATTTCGCCCGCGACACGTCGTTCACGCCCGAAGACCTCGCGCGGATGGAGCAACGCATGCACGAGATCGTGGATCGCAACGAGACGATCACGCGTGAGGAATGGGAGCGCGACAAGGCGGTGCAGTTCTTCGCCGACCAGGGCGAGAAATACAAAGCCGAGTGGATCCACGAGATTCCGGCAGACGAGGCGATCAGCCTCTATCGCCAGGGCGGCTTCGTCGATCTCTGCGTCGGGCCGCACCTGCCGTCGACCGGCAAGCTCGGCCACGCCTTCAAGCTGACCAAGGTTGCCGGCGCCTACTGGCGCGGCGACGCGCGCAACGCGCAGCTCCAGCGCGTCTACGGCACCGCATGGGCGCACGAAAAGGACCTGAAGCAGTACCTCTTTCAGCTCGAGGAGGCGGAGAAGCGCGACCATCGCCGCCTCGGGCGCGAGCTCGACCTCTTCCATCAGCAGGAGGAGGCGGCCGGCAGCGTCTTCTGGCATCCGAAAGGCTGGACGCTCTACCGCGTCATCGAGAACTACATCCGCATGCGGCTCGCGCGTGCCGGCTATGTCGAGGTGCGCACGCCGCAGCTCATCGACCGCAAGCTGTGGGAGGAGTCGGGCCACTGGGAGAAATTCGGCGAGCACATGTTCACGGTCGAGAACGCCGACAAAGAGACAGGCGTCAGGCGCGTGCTCGCGATCAAGCCGATGAACTGTCCGGGCCACGTCCAGATCTATCGCCAGCATCTCCATTCCTATCGCGACCTGCCGCTGCGCATGGCGGAGTTCGGCTCGTGCCACCGCAATGAGCCGTCGGGTGCGTTGCACGGCATCATGCGCGTGCGCGCCTTCACCCAGGACGACGCTCACATCTTCTGCACCGAGGACCAGATCACGGCGGAGAGCGTCGCGTTCTGCGATCTCCTGCGCTCGGTCTATCGCGACTTCGGTTTCGAGGATGTCTCGGTCAAATTCTCCGACCGGCCGACGAAGCGCGCCGGCGACGACGCCGTCTGGGACAAGGCCGAGGCGGCGCTCAAGACGGCGGTCGAGGCGGCGAAGCTGCCCTACACGCTCAATCCGGGCGAAGGCGCGTTCTATGGGCCCAAGCTCGAGTTCGTGCTGCGCGACGCGATCGGCCGCGACTGGCAGTGCGGCACGCTGCAGGTCGATTTCGTGCTGCCCGAGCGGCTCGACGCGAACTACATCGGCGAGGACGGCCAGCGCCATCGGCCGGTCATGCTGCACCGCGCGATCCTGGGCTCGCTCGAGCGCTTCATCGCCATTCTGATCGAGCAACATGCCGGCAGGTTTCCGCTGTGGCTGGCGCCGGTTCAGGCGGTCGTCGCCACCATCACGTCCGACGCGGACGCTTATGCCGCGCGCGTGCTCGATGCGTTAACCACGGCGGGCCTGCGCGCGGCAGCGGACCTGCGCAACGAAAAGATCAACCTCAAGGTGCGCGAGCACAGCCTTGCCAAGGTGCCGCTGCTACTGGTCGTGGGTGCGCGTGAGGCCGAAACCCAAAGCGTTGCGCTGCGGCGCCTGGGCGGAAAAGAGCAGGAAATCCTTGCGCTGGGCGAGGCCATCGCTAGATTGAGTGGCGAGGCAGCCGTCCCATCCGCGGCGCCCGTTTCTTAGGCAATCGAAGGAGCATGTTGGAGGTGTTTCATACCGCCTAGACTACCCCCCGCCGTTGCACATCGAGGCACCGCGCATGATGGTCCTCGCGTCAACGACGAGATCGCCGCGGCGCGTCTGCGTCTCGTCGATGAACGTGGCAACATGGTGGGCGTCGTTACCCGACATGAAGCCCTCGTCCGCGCACAGGAAGCCGGCCTCGATCTGGTCGAGGTCGCTCCGCAAGCCGATCCACCGGTCTGCAAGATCCTCGACTTCGGCAAGTACAAGTACGAGGAACAGAAGCGCAAGAGCGAGGCGCGCAAGAAGCAGAAGGTCATCGACGTCAAGGAGATCAAGCTCCGTCCCGGCATCGACGACCACGACTACGACGTCAAGCTGCGCCAGATGCTCAAATTCATCGAGGAAGGCGACAAGGTGAAGGTCGTCATGCGGTTCCGTGGCCGCGAGATGGCGCACCAGGAGCTCGGCATGAACGTGCTGATGCGGGTCAAGGACGGCCTCGACAAGGTCGCCAAGATCGAGCAGTCGCCGCGCACCGAAGGTCGCCAGATGACGATGGTCATGTCGCCCAAATAGGGCGCGTCCCGGCCGCTTGCCATTCCACGACTTGGACTGTATAACCCGCGCCGAACCGGGCGGCGGGCTTGCGGGCATGCCTTGACCGCCTTTTTCTGCACAACGAATTCTTTTTCGGAAAGGCAATCAAATGCCCAAGCTCAAGACCAAATCCGGAGCGAAAAAGCGCTTCGGTCGCACCGCCTCGGGCAAGATCAAGGCGGCCAATGCGCACAAGCGGCATCTGCTTATCAACAAATCGAAGCGCAGCAAGCGCAACGCCAAAGGCACAGTCACGCTCCAGAAGGGCGACGCCAAGCTGGTGCTGACCTACATGCCTTATATGAGGGGCTAGCGCGCCATGGCACACGTCAAACGCGGCGTTCCTGGCCGCGCTCGCCACAAGAAGGTGCTCGGCCTGGCCAAGGGTTACCGCGGCCGCGCCAAGTCGTCGTTCCGCATCGCCATCGAGAAGGTCGAGAAGGGCCTGCGCTATGCCTACCGGGATCGGCGGACGAAAAAGCGCAATTTCCGTGCGCTGTGGATTCAGCGCATCAATGCCGGCGCACGTGAGGAAGGCCTCACCTATTCGCAGTTCATGAATGGCTTGCGACTCGCCGGCGTCACGCTCGACCGCAAGATGCTGGCCGACATCGCGATGCGCGAGCCGGCGGCGTTCAAGGCCATCGTTGCCCAGGCGCGCGACGCCCTGCCCAAGGCCTAGGCCGCCGCGCCGGCCCCTGCGTAATATGCCCGAATGGACCGTCCCGGCGGCGAGCGTGAGCCGAACGGCCTCTTCTGCCTGAGGAGCGTGCACTCGGCGATGGAAAGCCTCGATCACATCCGCGATGAGCTCTTGCGTCTCGTCAAGGGCGCGACCGATCTCGAAGGGCTGGAGCAAGTCCGCGTCGGCGCGCTCGGACGCAAGGGCCGGCTCACCGCCTTGTTGAAGGAGTTGGGCACGCTCGCACCCGATGCGCGCAAGGCACGCGGCGCGGCCCTCAATCAGCTCAAGGACGAGGTCGAGGCGGCACTGGCCGAGGCGAATGCGCGCTTGAGCGATCGGGCGCTCGACGCCCGCTTGGCGCAGGAGCGCGTCGACGTGACCCTGCCGGTCGAGGCGGCACCGGCGGGTCGCATCCATCCGGTCAGCCAGACGACCGACGAGATCGTCGCGATCTTCGGCGCGATGGGCTTCGTCGTCGCCGAAGGGCCGCATATCGAGGACGACTTCCACAACTTCACCGCGCTTAACATTCCGCCGGAGCATCCGGCGCGGCAGGAGCAGGACACGTTTTACCTGGCGGCGACCGCCGCCGACGGTAGCCGCAAGGTGCTTCGCACGCACACTTCGCCGGTGCAGATCCGCACCATGCTCCGCCAGAAGCCGCCGATCCGCATCATCGTGCCGGGCCGCACCTTCCGCTCGGATCACGACGCGACCCATTCGCCGATGTTCCATCAGGTCGAGGGCCTGATCATCGACCGCACGACGCATATGGGCCATTTGAAGGGCTGCCTGATCGATTTCTGTCGCGCCTATTTCGGCATGGCCGATCTGCCGGTGCGTTTCCGGCCGAGCTACTTTCCCTTCACCGAGCCGTCGGCCGAAGTCGATATCGGCTGCTCGCGCGAAGGCGGTGGCTTGAAGATCGGTGCCGGCGCCGATTGGCTGGAGATCCTGGGCTGCGGCATGGTGCATCCCAAGGTGCTGGCGAACTGCAATATCGATCCTGACGAGTACCAGGGCTTCGCCTTCGGCATGGGGATCGAGCGCATCGCGATGCTCAAATACGGCATTCCCGATCTGCGGACGTTCTATGAGAGCGATCTGCGCTGGCTCCGGCATTACGGCTTCCTGCCGCTTGACGTGCCGACGCTTGCGGGAGGCCTCGCCGGATGAAGACGACGCTCGCCTGGCTCAAGACGCACCTCGATACCAGCGCGGCGCTCGACGCGATCGTCGGCAAGCTGGTCATGCTTGGCCTCGAGGTCGAGAGCGTCGTCGATCGCGCCAAGCCGCTGGCGCCGTTCGTCGTGGCGCGGGTCCTCGAGGCGAAGCGTCATCCGGATGCCGACAAGCTCCAGCTGTGCCTGGTCGATACCGGCACGGCCAAGGTCGAGGTGGTGTGCGGCGCGCCCAATGCCCGCGCCGGCATGCTCGGCGTCTTCGCGCCGCCGGGCGCGGTCATCCCGCGCTCGGGCCAGGCGCTCAAGGCAAGCAAGATCCGCGGCGTGACGTCGAACGGCATGCTGTGCTCGGGCTACGAGCTCATGCTGTCCGACGATCACACCGGCATCATCGAATTGCCCGAGGGGCCGCGACCGGGCGAGAGCTTTGTCAGGGCGGCCGGGCTCGACGATCCGGTGCTCGACGTCAAGGTCACGCCCAATCGCGCCGACTGCCTGAGCGTGCGCGGTCTCGCGCGCGATCTCGCGGCCGCCGGCCTGGGCCGGCTCGAAGCGCTCGACGCGGCGCCGGTCGCCGGCGCCTTCCCGTGCCCCATCGCCGTCCATTTGGCCGGACCGGACGACAAGGCATGTCCGCTGTTCCTGGGCCGCGTCGTGCGCGGCCTCAAGAACGGGCCGAGCCCCGCCTGGCTGCAGGAGCGGCTGACGTCGATCGGTCTGCGGCCGATCTCGGCGCTGGTCGACATCACCAATTTCCTCACCTTCGATCTCGGCCGGCCGCTTCATGTCTTCGACGCCGACAAGCTCGAAGGCGATCTCGCCGTGCGCGGCGCGCGCTCGGGCGAAACCCTGGCCGCCCTCAACGGCAAGACCTACGAGCTCGAGCCGGGCATGACGGTGATCGCCGACGCCAACGGCGTTCTCAGCCTCGGCGGCGTGGTCGGCGGCGAAGCGAGCGGCTGCACCGAATCCACGACGAATGTCTTCATCGAGGCCGCGCTGTTCGACCCGGTGCGCACGGCGGCGACCGGCCGCAAGCTCAGCCTGCAGAGCGATGCGCGCTATCGCTTCGAGCGCGGGCTCGATCCGGAGTTCGTGCGCCCGGGGCTCGAGATCGCGACGCGGCTGATTCTCGATCTCTGCGGCGGCACCGCGTCAGAGATCCGCGTCTCCGGCGCGGTGCCCGAATGGCGTCGGCGGATCCGCTTCCGGCCGGATCGCGTGCGCAGCCTCGGCGGCGTCGACGTGGCCGCGACCGAGCAGCACCGCATCCTTCACGCGCTCGGCTGCGCCGTCCAGGAGACCGGCGATCATTTCAACATCGAGCCGCCGTCGTGGCGGGCCGATATCGAAGGCGAAGCCTGCCTGGTCGAGGAAGTCTTGCGGGTGCACGGCTATGATGCCATTCCGGCGGAATCGCTGCCGCGCGAGGGTGCGGTGCCGGCGCCGGCGCTCACGCCGGCGCAGCGGCGCGCCGGCATGGTCCGGCGCACGCTGGCGGCGCGCGGCCTGGTCGAGGCGGTGAGCTTTTCGTTTCTTGCGCTCAAGGACGCGGTGTTGTTCGGCGGTGGGACCGGCAACCTGACGCTCTTGAACCCGATCAGCGCCGATCTCGACGTGATGCGGCCTTCGGCCCTGCCCAACCTGCTTGCCGCGGCACGCCGCAACGCCGACCGCGGTCTCGCCGACGTCGCGCTGTTCGAGCTCGGTCCGCGCTACCGCGACGACACGTCCGAGGGTCAGGATCTCGTCGCCGCCGGCATCCGGGCAGGCGCTGTCCGGCGCAAGGCGTGGGACGAGGCGGCGCGGCCGGCCAGCGCCTTCGACGCCAAGGCCGACGCGCTCGCGGCCTTGGTTGCCGCCGGCGTCGGCGCCGAGACGGTGCAGCTCGAGCCGTCGGCGCCGGCTTGGTATCACCCCGGCCGGTCCGGCACCCTGCGCCAGGGTCCGAAGGTGCTCGCGACGTTCGGCGAAATGCATCCCGCGGCGCTGCGCGCGATGGCCGTCGAAGGGCCGGTCGCCGGCTTCGAGGTCTTCGTCGATGCCGTGCCCGAGCCACGCGCCAAAGGCAGCGCACGGGCCTTGCTCAGGCTCTCGCCGTTCCAGCCGGTGAGCCGCGACTTCGCCTTCGTGGTCGACGCCGCCGTGCCGGCCGAGACGCTGTTGCGCGCGGCACGCGGCGTCGATCGCAAGCTGGTGTCCGAAGTCCGCCTGTTCGATCTCTACCAGGGCAAGGGACTGCCGGAAGGCAAGAAATCGCTCGCGATCAGCGTCACCCTGCAGCCGGTCGAGACGACGCTGACCGACGCGGAAATCGAGGGCTTCTCGGCCAAGCTGGTCGCCGCCGTCGAAAAGGCGACCGGCGGAAGCCTTCGCCGGTGAACGCTCCGTTGGCGGCGGCTCCGGACGACCGAGTGGTTTTCGACCGGCCGCCGCTTCGCGGGAAACGCTGCCGCCACGGCGTGATGCTTTATCTCACGACCGATCAATACGTCGGCGGCTCGCTGGATCGTTACGGCGAGTTTTCGGAAGCCGAGACCGCGCTCTTCGCGCAGATCGTCAAGCCGGGCATGACGGTGCTCGATTTGGGCGCGAACATGGGCGCGCATACGATCTATTTTGCCCAGGCCGTGGGTGCCGGCGGCCGGGTCATCGCCTTCGAGCCGCAGCGCATCATCCACCAGATTCTCTGCGCCAACGTCATGCTGAATGCCTTGCCGAACGTGTTTGCGCACCAGGCTTGCATCGGCTGCCAAGCAGGCACCGTTCTGGTGCCGCCGCTGAATTACGGCGCCGTGAACAACTTCGGTGGCCTGGCGCTCGGTGCGTTCACGACGGGCGAAGCGGTGCCGCAGGTGACGCTCGATTCGCTGGCGCTCGACCAATGCCACTTCGTCAAGATCGACGTCGAGGGCATGGAAGCCGAAGTGCTCGAGGGTGGCCGCGCGACCGTCGCGCGGCATCGGCCGGTACTCTATGTCGAAAACGACCGCGAAGAGAAATCCGCCGGCCTGATCGCACGGCTGTTCGAACTCGGTTGTCGGCTTTACTGGCACCTGCCGCCGCTGTTCAATCCAGCCAATTTCTTCGGCGTACAGGAAAACGTCTTCGGCAATACCGTGTCGGTGAACATGATTGCGGTGCCGGACTCGACAAATGTCTCGCTGACCGGCTTCCGAGAGGTCACATCGCCGGCCGATCGATGGCGTGCATAGTCGGCGCCCCATGACCGATCTCGCGCATATCCGGAACTTCGCGATCATCGCCCACATTGATCACGGCAAGTCGACGCTCGCCGACCGACTGATCGAGCGCTGCGGCGGCCTCGAGGCGCGCGAGATGCGCGCGCAGGTGCTCGATTCCATGGACATCGAGCGCGAGCGCGGCATCACCATCAAGGCGCAGACGGTTCGACTCAACTACACGGCGAAGAGCGGCGAGGCCTACGAGCTCAACCTCATGGACACGCCCGGCCACGTCGACTTCGCCTACGAGGTCAGCCGGTCGCTCGCCGCCTGCGAGGGTTCGCTGCTGGTGGTCGATGCGAGCCAGGGCGTCGAGGCGCAGACTTTGGCGAACGTCTACCAAGCCATCGATGCCGGGCACGAGATCGTGCCGGTCCTGAACAAGATCGACCTGCCCGCGGCCGAGCCGCAGCGCGTCAGGGAGCAGATCGAGGAGGTGATCGGCCTCGATGCCTCGGGCGCGGTCGAAATCTCCGCCAAGACCGGTCTCAATATCGACGGCGTGCTCGAAGCGCTGGTCGAGCGCCTGCCGCCACCGCAAGGCGACGAAGCAGCGCCGTTGAAGGCGCTGCTGGTCGACAGCTGGTACGATTCCTATCTCGGCGTCGTCATCCTGGTGCGGGTGAAGGACGGCGTGCTCAAGCCGGGGCTCAAGGTCCGCTTCATGGCGACGGGCGCGGCGCACGCGGTCGAGCGCGTCGGCGTGTTCACCCCGAAGGCGGTTCAGATGCCCGCGCTCGGCCCCGGCGATATCGGCTTCATCACAGCGGGCATCAAGACGGTCGCCGATTGCAAGATCGGCGACACCATCACCGAGGACCGGCGGCCGGCGGCGCAGCCGTTGCCCGGCTTTAAACCGCTGCAGCCGGTGGTGTTCTGCGGCCTGTTTCCGGCCGATGCCGCCGACTACGACCATCTGCGCGACAGCCTCGCCAAGCTGCGGCTCAACGACGCGAGCTTCGAATATGAACCCGAGACCTCCGCGGCGCTGGGCTTCGGCTTCCGCTGCGGGTTCCTGGGATTGCTGCATCTGGAGATCATCCAGGAGCGGCTCGAGCGCGAATTCAATCTCGACCTCATCCCGACCGCGCCCTCGGTCGTCTACCACGTCCATCTGACCGACGGCTCGATGGTGGCATTGCACAATCCGGTCGACATGCCCGATCCGGTCAAGCTCGACCACATGGAGGAGCCGTGGATCAAGGCGACCATCCTGGTGCCCGACGAATATCTTGGCAGCGTGTTGGCGCTGTGCGAGGAGCGGCGCGGCGTGCAGAAGGACCTGACCTATGCCGGCCGCCGCGCCATGGTGGTCTATCGACTGCCGTTGAACGAAGTCGTGTTCGATTTCTACGACCGGCTTAAATCCGTCAGCCGCGGCTATGCCAGTTTCGACTATCAGATGGACGGCTATGAGCCCGGCGACCTGGTGCAGATGAACATCCTGGTGAACGGCGATCCGGTCGATGCGCTTGCCACCATCGTTCACCGCAGTCAGGCCGAGCGGCGCGGCCGCGCGATGTGCGAACGGTTGAAGGAACTCATCCCGCGCCAGCTGTTCCTCATCGCCATCCAGGCTGCGATCGGCAGCCGCGTCATCGCACGCGAGACGGTGAAGGCGCTCCGCAAGGATGTGTTGGCCAAGTGTTATGGTGGCGACGTGACGCGCAAACGCAAGCTGCTGGAAAAGCAGAAAGAGGGGCGCAAACGCATGCGCCAGTTCGGCAAGGTCGAGATTCCGCAATCGGCCTTCATCGCCGCGCTCAAGATGGGTGACGAGTAACGCCTCAGCGCCCGCGCTTGCGACAGGGCCAATAGAGCAGGATTCCGGGCACCGCGAACGCGGGCGCCGCCCACAGCCGCAGCAGCGTGATCATCACCGGATCCCACAGTGGCGCCGGCAGATCGCGCCGCACCGCCGCCAGGCTGGCGCGGTCGAGCTCGAGCCAGAGCGGGCCGAGCGCGATCGGCGTGAACACATGCGCCGCCCGCCAACCGAAAAGGTCGCGGCCGACCACGAGCAAGGCCGCAATCAGGAGCAGCAATCCGGCCCAGCGGCCGAGAAGCCGAAATGCGCCTGCCATGCCGCCGCGATCTCCCCCGGCCGCGCCACGGCGTGGTTAACGGCCGCTAAGGATGGTGCGGCACGGGCACGCGCTTGGCAAGGTTACCGCGTCAATACCCTATTCACGCCTTGATGCTATGAAAGCTGCGCCGGCGGCCGATACCGGCCGCCCGATCTGCCGAAAGCTCTCGCGATGCTGCACCAATCCGAAATCCGCCAAGCCGCCTTGCTGATGATCCGCCGCCACGGTACCGCGGCCGCGATCAAGGCCGGATTTCGCGCCGCGTCGCTGATGGAGAGTGGCGATGCCGGCGCTGCCGCGATCTGGATCGAGATCATCACCGAGATCAACCACGTCCGCACCGAGGAACGCAGCGCCTATGTGATGCTGCCGCTCGACCCGCTTGCGGCGGAACCCGCGGCCGACGGCCGCGTCGCCTGAGCCCGCCGTCCGCCGGCGGTTGCGTCCAATTTCCCGCTTCATTAGGCTTCGCGCGCTCCGGAGGGGTGGCCGAGTGGTTTAAGGCGCACGCTTGGAAAGCGTGTTTACGGGAAACCGTAACGTGGGTTCGAATCCCACTCCCTCCGCCAGCCTACTATCCGTTCGCGCCGTCCGGTTGCACGCGCTGCCGTGCCACGAATTGATCACCGGGCGCGTATTTGCACGGCCGCAAACCAGGCGCATGCTAGATACCCCGGCTTCGAGAGTGCTCGCCCGGCCCACGGTCGAGGCGCCGGCCAACGGAAGGTCACGCAGCGTGATGCCAAGATTTTCCGGGCAAGGCGGGATCGCATCGCTGGCAAACCGGCGCGTGCTCGATCGGCTGCGCGATGCGCTCGCGGCGCTGCCGCAGCCGTGGATCGTGCTGGCCAATCGTCGCCGCTCCGGTGCCGATGGACCGCCTTGGGTCCGGTACATCGTGCTGCATCCGAGCAAGGGTATCGCGCTCGTCGATCTCGACCCGACGGAGCTCGCGGTCGCGCCGCTCGAGGATTTCTTCGTGCACACCGGCCTTGCCGCGCTCCAGTCGGGCGCGCTGCCGATCGTCGCGGCGACCATGCCGATGAACGAGACCGCCGATGTCGCCGATCTGCTCGAGACTACTTTCTTGGGATCGCGCTGCCAAATCACCAATCCCAACTGGTGCGAAGCCGTCGTCGATTTGCTGCTCGCGACGCCCGAGTTGATGTTGATGCAGCTGCCGCGCGCGTCGGCGAAGGCGGCACAGCCGCAACCCGAATTCCCGCTTCCGGCATCGTTCGACGCGGCGCCGGAACCGCCGCTCGTGCCGTTGCAGCGCGTCGCGGCGGCCGTCGGCGACATGACGCCGGCATCGCAGACCGAGGAACCGGCGCTCCTTGCGTCCGGCTTCGATGCGCCGTCAGCGCCGCGCGAGGCCGCGTCATCCGACGAACATTGGCTGCTTGGCCCGCAAGCCATGCCGCCACGAGCGACGTGGCGCAGCTGGCCGACCTCGCCCGTGACCGTCGCGGTCGCGCTGCTCGCGCTCGGTGCAGTCGTCCTGGTGTCGTGGCAAGCGTCACCACCGACGCGCGAGCAAGCGGCGCATTCGGCGCCGGTCAAAGTCGCGAGCACGGTCGCCGCACCAGCCAAGGCGATGCAGCCGGCGACGGCGATCGCGTCGGCGCAACTGCCGCCGGCCGCCGACACCCGATCGCAGACCGCACCGACGCCGGCTTCCGGCGCATCGGCGGTCACCGCACCCGTGGCCGCCCCGCTGCCGCTTAACCGCGTGCCGGCCCGTCCGCCGAAGCGCCCCGTCGTACGGCGCCAACCGGTCGAGCATTATGTCCGACCTCCCGTCCAGAGCGCGCCGCCGCCGCCGCCGCAGCTGGCGTCGGCCGCTGTTGCGCCGCCTGCGGCGTGTGCCGACGTGCTGCATCCCGATCTGCCGGGCGGATGGCAATATCGCGGGCCGCCCGTGCCGGGCTGCCTGCCGATCCGGTTCTTCGGCTTTGTCGGCATGCGGTAAGCCGCTAGTCCCGAGCCGGGCTGCCGGTTAAACCAAACGGCGTCTTTCGTCTTTACGCGGGGATTTTGCCGCCGATGCGATCGGTGATTTCCGCGGCCGCGCGCTTGACCATCGGCCCGAGCTCGCCGATGCGCTCTTCCGTCATGCGCACGGTCGGTCCGGAGATCGAGATGGCGCCGACGACTTCGCCGTACTCGTTGTAGATCGCGGCGCCGACGCAACGCAGGCCCTCGGCGCGCTCCTCGTTGTCGATCGCCCAGCCGCGCTTGCGCACCCGGGCCAGATCGGCAAGCAGCGCCGTGGGGTCGACGATCGTGTGCTCGGTGAATTTCGGCATGCCGCTGCGGTGCAGCCGCTCGGTGGCCTCGTCGTCGTCGAGCGCCGCCATGATCGCCTTGCCGATGCTCGACGCATGCAGCAGGCTGCGCGATCCCGGGCGATGGAACGCGCGCACCGATTGATGGCTTTCGGTCTGCGAGATGAAAACGACATAACCATCGTCCTCGATGCCCATGTTCACGGTTTCACCGCTCTCTTCCATCAGGCGGCGCATGACGCCGCGCCCGGCATCAGCCAGCTTGCGGTTGCGCAGGAAAGCGCTGCCGATGCGAAACGCCTGCACGCCAATCAGGTAGCCGCCATGCGGATCGCAATAGACGAAGCCGCCGGCTTTCAGGGTGGCGAGAATCCGGTGCGCGGTCGACGGCGCGATGCCGGCCCGCTGCGCGAGACCGGTGAGCGACAGGCCATCCGCCTCGGCGATGATGGCGAGCAGCTTCAGGCCGCGCTCCAGCGCCTGGACCGAGCCGCCGAGATGCGATCCTAGCGCCTGCAGCTCGAGCGGTGCTGCTTTGGTGGCTTGCGGCCGTCCGGCCATTCGACAACTCCTGCCGCGGCGCGCACTGCCGCGTTTGACCAAGTTCCCGTCAAGCCGCGCCTTCAGTCAAGGCCGCCTGTGACGGAATCGTGTCTCATTTTCCGCCTGCGACAAAATTTCTGCAAGGAAAAGAGGCCAAAACAAGGTATCTATAGAAATGGAACACAATTCCATTGTTATTCTAAGTCGAGCAGTGGTATGCGGTATACCAGAATGCGGAGGGTGGGACGATGTCGCTGACGGCCGGAAATCTAGCGAGTCGCGACTGGAGCGATTTCTTTTCGTCCGGTATCGGCGATAGCGATCCCGAAGTCGCGGCGGCGATCGAGCGCGAGGTCGGCCGGCAGCGCCATGAGATCGAGCTGATCGCATCCGAGAACATCGTCAGCCGCGCGGTGCTCGAGGCCGCAGGCTCGCCGCTCACCAACAAATACGCCGAAGGATATCCCGGCCGGCGTTACTACGGCGGTTGCCAGTATGTCGACGAGGCCGAGACGCTGGCGATCGAGCGCGCGAAGCGGCTCTTCGATTGTCGCTTCGCCAACGTGCAGGCGCATTCGGGCAGCCAGGCGAACCAGTCGGTGCTGCTCGCGCTCGCCAAGCCGGGCGACACCATCCTCGGCCTGTCGCTCGCCGCGGGCGGCCACTTGACGCACGGCGCGCCGCCCAATCTCTCCGGCAAATGGTTCAAGGCCGTCCCTTACGGCGTCAGCCGTCAGGACCAGCGCATCGATCTCGACGAAGTGGCGCGGCTCGCCCGCGAACACAAGCCGCGGATCATCATCGCCGGCGGCTCGGCCTATCCGCGGGTGATCGATTTCGCGGGGTTCCGCGCAATCGCCGACGAGGTCGGCGCCGTTCTCATGGTCGACATGGCGCATTTCGCCGGCCTCGTCGCCGGCGGCGTGCATCCGAGCCCGCTGCCGCACGCGCACGTGGTCACGACGACGACGCACAAGACGCTGCGCGGTCCGCGCGGCGGCATGGTGCTGACAAACGACGAAGCGATCGCCAAGAAGATCGATTCGGCAATTTTCCCCGGCCTGCAAGGCGGTCCGCTGATGCACATCATCGCCGCCAAGGCGGTGGCGTTCGGCGAGGCGCTCCGCCCCGCGTTCAAGGCTTATGCGCGCGCCGTCATCGACAATTGCCGCGCCATGGGCGAGGTGCTGCGCGATGCCGGCTACGATCTCGTCGCCGGCGGCACCGACACGCATCTGATCCTGGTCGATCTGCGGCCGAAGAAGCTCACCGGCAACGTTGCCGAAAAGAGCCTCGGACGGGCGCACATCACCTGCAACAAGAACGGTGTGCCGTTCGATCCCGAGAAGCCGACGGTCACTTCCGGCATCCGGCTCGGTGCCGCGGCCGCGACCACCCGCGGCTTCGGCGTCGCCGAATTCCGCGAGGTCGGCCGCCTGATCGCGACCGTGCTCGACGGTCTCGCTGCCAGCGGCGAGGCCGGCAACGAAGCGCTCGAACGACGCGTGAAGGAGCAGGCGATCGGACTGTGTGAGCGGTTCCCGATCTACTGAGACGGCGGCGGGCTTTCGCGGCCCGGTGCGTGCCGACAAACTTTAGGGAGGAAAACGATGTCAGGTTTCCATGGTCTCTTCATTCCCGGTCCGACGAACCTGCCGTTCGACGTGCGCCAGGCGATGGACGTGCCGCTCGAGGATCACCGGGCGCCCGATTTTCCGGCTTTCACGCTGCCGCTCTTTCGCGACGTGAAACAGATCTTCAAGACGGAAAAGGGCCAGGTCTTCCTGTTTCCGGGCTCGGGAACCGGCGGCTGGGAAGCGGCCGTCACCAATACCTTGTCGCCCGGCGATCGCGTGCTGATCGCGGTCTTCGGGCAGTTCTCGCATCTCTGGGCGGATCTCTGCCGGCGGCACGGCTTCGTGGTCGACGCGATCGATGTCGATTGGGGCGAGGGCTTTCCGCTCGAGCTCTGCGCCGAGCGGCTCCAGGCCGACAGGGAGCACAAGATCAAGGCCGTGATGGTCTGCCACAACGAGACGGCGACCGGCGTCACCAGCGACATCGCGGGCGTACGCAAGGCGCTCGACGCGGCTGGCCATCCGGCGCTGCTGATGGTCGACGGCGTCAGCTCGATCGCCAGCATCGATTTCAGGATGGACGAGTGGGGCGTCGACGTCGCGGTTTCGGGCTCGCAAAAGGGCTTCATGCTGCCGTCGGGCATGGCGATCGTCGCCGCGAGCCCGAAGGCGCTGGCGGCCGGCAAGACCGCCAAATGCCCGCGCTGCTTCCTCGATTTCGCCGACATGGTGCGCACCAACAAGGACGGCTATTTCCCCTACACGCCGGCCACGACGCTCCTGCGCGGCTTGCGCGCGTCGGTCGACAGGCTCCTCGCCGAAGGTCTCGACAACGTCTTCGCGCGCCATCACCGGCTCGCGGAGAGCGCGCGTCGCGCCGTCGCGGCGTGGGGCCTGACGCTCTGCGCGAAGGAGCCGAAGTGGCACTCCGACACGGTATCGGCGGTATACGTGCCGAAAAACTTCAACGCCGACGACGTGATCAAGGTCGCGTATCACCGCTATCGGCTGTCGCTCGGCGCCGGCCTGTCGAAGGTCGCGGGACGCGTGTTCCGGATCGGCCATCTCGGTCACGTCAACGAGATCATGGTGCTGCAGGCGCTCGCCGGCTGCGAGATGGCGATGCGCGACGTCGGGATTCCGGTCGAGGCGGGCTCCGGCGTCGCGGCGGCCGAGGAATACATCCGCGCGACGGCGCCGAAGCTCAAACTCGACAAGGTCGCCTGAGATCCGAAGCCGGAGGTGGCGATGCGGATCTGTATCTACGGCGCCGGTGCGATCGGCGGCTACCTCGCCGCCGGTCTGAGCACGATTGACGAAGTCGAGCTGTCGCTGGTGGCGCGCGGTCCGCACCTCACGAAAATCCAGCAGGACGGACTCAAGCTGCTGATCGGCGGCGAGGAAAAGGTCTGCCGACCGGTCGCCACCAACGATCCCGCGGCGCTCGGTCCGCAGGACTACGTCATCGTTTGCCTCAAGGCGCATCAGGCGTGGGAAACCGCCGAGCAGGTGCGGGCGCTCCTCGGCGCGCAGACGGCCGTCGTCACCTGTCAGAATGGCGTGCCCTGGTGGTACAGCCACGGCCTGACCGGCTTCGAGAGCGTGCGCCTGCACAGCGTCGATCCCGGCGATCGCCAATGGAAGGCGATCGGTCCGGAGCGCGCTATCGGCTGCGTGGTTTATCCCGCCACCGAAATCGCCAGCCCGGGCGTCGTGCGCCACATCTACGGCAACAAGTTCGCGCTCGGCGAACCCGACGGCAGCATTTCCGAGCGTTGCCGGGAACTCTCCCGCGTGCTCGAAGCCGCCGGTTTCGACGCGCCGGTGCTCGCCGACATCCGCAGCGAGATCTGGCTCAAGCTGTGGGGCAATCTGTGCTTCAACCCGATCAGCGCGCTGACGCGCGCGACGCTCGATATCGTGACGACGCAGCCCGAGCTCCGCGCCTTGTCGGTTCGGATGATGTCCGAGGCCAAGGAGATCGCGGTCCGCTTCGGCGCCTCGTTCCGCGTCGACATCGAGCGCCGCATCAACGGCGCCGCGCGCGTCGGCGCCCATCGCACGTCGATGCTGCAGGACCTGGAAGGCGGCCGGCCGCTCGAGATCGACGCCCTGCTGACCTCCGTCCAGGAGATGGGCCGGCAGGTCGGCGTGAAGACACCTTATATAGACGTCGTCCTCGGCCTGGTGCAGCAGCTCGGCCGGTCGCTGGCGATTTACCCGACTTTCCGGCCGGCAACTGCGGAGGTTGCACAACCACCCCTGTTGGTCGGAACATAGCCTCATGCCGCCGGACGACGTGCCGGATTCGATGCCGAGGATCGTGTTTCTCGATCGCAACACGATGGGGCCTGCCGTCCGCGTGACGCGGCCGCGCTTCGACCACGAATGGATCGAGTACGGCGCCACCGCGCCGCATCAGGTCGCCGAGCGGCTGGCGCGCGCCTCGATCGCAATCACCAACAAGGCGCCGATCCGCGAGAGCGATCTCGCGAAGCTGCCCAAGCTGAAGATGATCGCGATCGCGGCGACCGGCTACGACGTCATCGACGTCGCTGCCTGCCGCGCGCGCGGTATCGTCATCTCCAACGTGCGCGGCTACGCCGTCAATACGGTCGCCGAGCACGCCTTCGCGCTCATTCTCGCGCTGCGCCGCGCCATCGTTGGCTTCCGCCAGGACGTCATCAACGGCGAATGGCAGAAGGCCGGGCAATTCTGCTTCTTCACGCATCCCATCCACGAGCTGGCCGGCAGCACGCTCGGCATCATGGGCGAAGGCATCATCGGCCAATCGGTCGCGCGCATCGGCCAGGCCTTCGGGATGAAAACTTTGTTTGCCGCGCACAAGGGCGTGCAGGGTCTCGGGCCGCTTTACACGCCGTTCGACGAGGTGCTCGCGACCAGCGACATCATCACGCTCCACTGTCCGCTGATGCCGGGCACGCGCAACATGCTCGGCATGCCGGAATTCCGCAAAATGAAGAAGAAGCCGCTGCTGATCAACACGGCGCGCGGCGGTCTCGTGGTCGAAGCCGACGTCGTGCAGGCGCTAGACGAAGGCCTGCTCTCCGGCATCGGCTTCGATTGCCTGACGGCGGAGCCGCCGCGCGCGGATCACCCGTTCCAAGCGATCCTCACGCGGCCGAACGTCATCGTCACGCCGCACGTCAGCTGGGCGAGCGACGAGGCGATGCAGGTGCTGTGGAACCAGGTCGTGGGCCACATCGAGAACTTCCATGCCGGGCAGCCGACCAACGTCGTCGGTTGAGCGGTCGACGAAAGAGCGCTAGAGACGGGCGCTGCCTCGGAGGAGGAGAACGCCATGCAGCTGCACGAATTCCAGGCCAAGGACCTGCTGCGCCGCTATCAGGTCGACACGCCGCCCGGCCAAATCGCGGTCACGCCGGATGAAGCCGCGGCCGCGGCGCGCCAGATCGGTTCGGATTCGCTCTTCGTCAAGGCGCAGATTCTGGCGGGCGATCGTGCGGCTGCGGGCGGCGTGCGCGCCGTGCGCTCGCCGTCGGGTGCGCGGGCCGCCGCCGCCGAGCTGCTCGGCCGGAACCTGGCGACGTCGCAGACCGGCCCGGCCGGCTACGCCGTCAAGCGGGTCCTGGTCGAGGGCGCCATCGCGGCCGCACGGGAGTTCTATCTCGCGCTCCGGGTCGATCCGGCGGCGGGATCGATCGCGGTCCTCGCTGGGCCGCATCAGGCGGACATGGAACAGCATCTTGCCGCCGGCGCACCGGGCCTCCAGAGCCTGGCCCTGGACATCGCCGGCAAGCACAAACCGGGCGATCTCGCCGAATTCGGCCGCCGCCTCGGCCTGACCGGCGAGGCCGCGGAGCAATTCGGCGCGCTGGTCGGTCGGTTGCATCGCGCGTTCGTCGAGCTCGACGCGACGCTGATCGAGATCAACCCGCTGATCCTGACGGCCTCCGGCGGCTTCGTCGCGGCCGACGCCAAGCTCGCCATCGACGACAACGCGATGTTCCGGCATCCGGAGACCGCGCAGCTGCGCAGCGACGAGGACATCGACCAGCTCCAGCTCCAGGCGCAGCGGCATCAGATCAATTATGTCCAGATGGACGGCAACATCGGCATCGTCGTCAACGGCGCGGGGCTCGGACTGGCGACGCTCGACATGGTGCGCGCGGCCGGCGGTGCGCCGGCGAACTTCATGGACATCCGCACCACGGCGAAGAGCCTCGACATCGCGCACGGCGTCGGCATGATCCTCGACAACCCGCGTGCGAAAGTGCTGCTGGTCAACGTCTATGGCGGCGGCATGCAGGCCTGCGACACGGTTGTCGACGGCCTGGCGATTGCGTTCCGGCGGAGCGGCCGCGTCATACCGATGGTGCTGCGCATCACCGGCAACAACGAGAACTTCGCGCACATGCGCCTCGCCAACTTCAACCTGCCGAAGACCGAATGCGCCGACATGGGACAGGCGGCGGCCCGCGCAGTGGCGATTGCACAAGGGAGGGCGTGATGGCGGTCCTGATCGATCAAGACACGCGGCTGCTGTGCCAGGGCATGACCGGCTGGGCCGGCACCTATCACACCGAACGCATGATCCAGTACGGCACCAAGGTCGTCGCCGGCGTCACGCCGGGAAAAGGCGGCCGGACGCACTTAGAGGCGCCGGTTTTCGATCGCGTCGCCGAGGCGAAGGCGGCGACGGGAGCCAATGCCAGCATCGTCTTCGTTCCGCCGGCCAATGCCGGCAAGGCGATGCTCGAGGCCATCGAGGCGGAAATTCCGCTGGTCGTCGTCGTGACGGAGCGCGTTCCCGTGCTCGACATGGTGCGGGTGCGCGCGGCGCTGGTCGGATCGCGCACGCGGCTGATCGGACCGAACTCGCAGGGCATCCTCGCCCCGGAGATCTGCCAGATCGGCGTCATGGCGACGGATCGTGCGCGCCGCGGGCCGATCGGCGTCGCGTCGCGCTCGGCCTCGCTCACGAGCGAGGTGGTCAGTCAGCTCACCGGCGTCGGTCTCGGCCAGTCGACGACGATCGGCATCGGCGGCGATCCGGTTCACGGCATCGGCTTCACCGAGTGTCTCGACCTCTTCTTCAAGGACCCGCAGACCGAAGGGGTCGTCCTGGTCGGCGAGATCGGCGGCACCGAAGAGCAGGAGGCCGCGCGCTACATCCGCGAGACCGGCCTCAAGAAGCCGGTGGTCGCGCTGGTCGTCGGTCGCGCTGCGCCCCAGCAATGCCGCATGGGCCATGCCGGCGCCTTGACGGCCCAGGCGTCCGACGACGCCGACAGCAAGATCAAGGCGCTGCAGGATGCGGGCGTCGTCATCGCGCCGAGCGCCCATCTGGTCGGTGCGACGATGTCCGAAGCCTTCGCAAAGCGCGCCGCGTGACGCGAGCCGCCAGCGGCGGCTGCCCGACGCGACAATGAGTTTCGATCCGGATCGTTTCTGCCGCGCCCTCGTACGCGACGCCGCCGACGCGATCATCTATGCCGACGCCGATGGCGTCGTCCGGTTCTGGAATGACGCGGCGACGCGTATCTTCGGCTTCACTGTTGACGAGGCGATCGGGCAATCGCTCGACATCATCATTCCGGAGAATTTGCGGCAGCGCCACTGGGACGGCTATCGCGCGACCATGCGCACCGGCCGGACACGCTACGGCGCGGGCGATCTGCTCGCCGTTCCGGCGCTGCGCAAGGACGGCGTGCGCATCTCGGTTGAGTTCACCATCCTGCCGTTTCGCGATGGCGACGGCCGCATGATCGGCATCGGCGCAATCCTGCGCGACGTCACCCGCCGCTTCGACGAGATGAAGGCGCTCCGCACGCAGCTCGGCCGACGAACGCCGGACCAATAAGCCGGAACATTTGCGAACGCGCACGCCAAAGTGTCGCGGCCGCGGCGCGCCCGGCCGGACTGCCGCGCGCGTTCCGGCGAAAGCATTGCCTTTACTTGCAGCCTGCAGGTAAATAACCGGCAGACCGACCTGTTAACCGGCGCCAGTCCGGCCCGCAATCACAAGCGAAACACATAGAGGGAGAGCGATCGTGGCCCAACGCAAGAGGAATTCCGTTTCACGCCGTCGTGTCCTGCAAGGCGCCGCGGCCGCCGCCGGCACGCTTCCGTTCGTCCACGTGTCGAGCGGCTTCGCCGCCGAAGAGGCCATCGGCAATTGGCCGGCCGGCGCAGCCGGCAAGACCGTATTCGTCGGCGTCACCACGCCGCTGACCGGCCCGTATTCGGCGGACGGCGTCGACCACCTCAAGGGCTATCAGCTCGCGATCGAGCATCTCAACGAGGGCAAGGGCCTCGTCGAGCACATGCCGACGCTCAAGGGCAAGAAGGGCGTGCTCGGCAAGAAGATCACGTATAAATCCGCCGACACGCACACTCAGCCCAATCCGGCAATCCAGGCGCAGACCGGCTTCATCACCCAGGACAAGGCGATCATGGTCACCGGCTCGCTCAACAGCGCGGTGGCGATCGCGATCGAGAAACTGGCGCAGCGCTACAAGGTGATCAACATGGTCGGCTGCAGCGGCGCCAACGAAACGACCGGCGTCGACTGCCAGAAATACGGCTTCCGCTCCCAGCCGTCGGCCTGGATGGCAGCCAAGGCGCTGGCGCCGGTGCTCGGCAAGGAGATCGGCAAGAACAAGAAGTCGATCTACCTGGTGCCGGACTACGCCTATGGTCATTCGGTCGAGCAATCGACCGGCGAATTCACCACGAAGGAGCTCGGCTGGAAGTCGCTCGGCTCGCAGGTCTGTCCGCTGGGGACGACCGACTACAGCTCGTATCTCCTCAACATCGCCAACAGCGGCGCCGACGTCTTCGTCAACGTCGCGTTCGGCGCCGACGCGGTCGCGTCATGCAAGCAGGCGAAGCAGTTCGGCATTCTCGACAAGATGAAGATGGTGGTGCCGAACATCTCGGCGTTCCAAGGCAAGGAACTCGGCCCCGAGATCATGGGCGGCGTCTACGGCACCATGGATTTCTGGTGGACGCTGGCCGAGACCAATGCGCTGGCGAAGGTGTTCGTCGATACCTTCCACGCCAAGTTCAACTACCGGCCGAGTTGGCCGGCGCACATCGCCTACACCCAGATGATGGTCTGGGCCGATGCCGTGACCCGCGCCAAGACTTTCAATCCGATCAAGGTCATCGCGGAGCTCGAGGCCGGCCACAAGCTGCAGATGCCATTGGGCGAGGTTTGGTACCGCAAGGAAGACCACCAGCAGGTGCGCGCGGTGCCGGTCGTCGTCGGCAAGACCAAGACCGAGATGCGCAACGAGGACGATTTCTTCAAGATCGTCGGCCTGACGCCTGGACCGGAGGTCATGCCGCCGGATTTCCTCGGCTGCAAGATGCCGACCAGCGCCTGACGCGCTGGACGTCTGATCGGTCGTAAGGCGAGGGGAGTGCGTCCCTGATCAGTTGGCCGCTGTTCTTCTCGCAGGTGTTCAACGGGCTCACGCTCGGCGCGCTGTTGGTGATCGTCGCCATGGGGCTGACGATCATCTTCGGCGCGCTGGGCGTGGTCAATTTCGCGCACGGCGCGCTCTACGCGGTGGGCGCTTACGCCGGCTTCGTCGCCTATGAGTATACCGGCTCGTTCGTCGCCGCCATGGCGGCCGGCGCCGCGTTCCTGATGCTGGTCGGTATCGTCATCGAGCGCGGCCTGATTCGTCTTTATTACCAGCGACCCAAGGAAGATCAGATCCTGGTCACCTTCGGCGTCGGCATCGTGCTGGTGGAAGGCCTGCGCGCGATTTTCGGCGGGCTCAATCGGAACCTGCCGGCGCCGTCCTGGGCTGGCGGCATCGTCAATCTGCGCGTCACGCTTTATCCGACCTATCGCATCGACGTGCTGGCGATCGTCGGTCTTTCGCTGGTGCTGCTTTATTTCATCCTCTACCGCACGCGTCTGGGTCTCATCGTCCGCGCCGGCATCGAGGACCAGCTCATGGTCAACATCCTCGGCATCAACGTGACGCGCACCTTCATGACCGTGTTCGGGCTGGGTGCGATGGCGGCGGGCTTTGCCGGCGTCATCAACGCGCCGATCGTGACGGTGAGCCCGGACATGGGCGCCGACGTCCTGGTGCAATCCTTCGTCGTCATCGTCATCGGCGGCGTCGGCTCGTTCTGGGGCGCCGTGGTGGGCGGCCTGATCGCCGGCGAGATCCTGAGCCTTGCGGCCATGATCGAGCCCGCCTATTCGCAGGTCGCCCTGTTCGCGGTCATGGCGCTCGTGCTCATCCTGCGGCCGCAAGGCCTGTTCGGCGTCCAGGGCAGGCAATGAGCACTGCGCCGGCGATTACGCGGCCACGTCGGCGGACGCCGTGGCCCGAACTCGGCATGGTCGCGTTCCTGGTCGCGTTTCCCTATGCGATTCCCTATCTCGGCGGCACCATCGACACCGCCAATCGCATCCTCGACTGGGGCCTCTTCGGCCTCGGCTTCGATCTGCTCTTCGGTTTCACTGGTCTGCTGTCGTTCGGCCAGGCGGCGTTCTTCGGCGCGGGCGGCTTCGTCGCGTCGTATTTGCTCACGGCCCCAGTCACCGACAACGTGCTGCTGGCGCTGCTGGCCGGCACCGTGGCGGCCGCGATCTTCGGTGCGATCGTCGGCTATCTGTCGTTGCGCCGCGCCGGCATCTATTTCGCCATGCTGACGCTGGCATTCGGCGAGATGTTCTACTTTCTCGACATCTCGCCTTTGGCGCGCTGGACCGGCGGCGAGAACGGGCTCGCCGGCGTGCCGACGCCGCATCTCGGCCTGGGCTTTCACCTCAATACGCCGCTCGGCGTCTATGCGTTCATAGCGGTGCTGTTCTTCTTCGGCTTCTGGTTCGCGCTGCGGCTCATCCATTCGCCGTTCGGCGCCGTGCTGCGCGCCATCCGCGACAACGGCGAGCGCACCGCCGCAGTCGGCCATGCCGTGGCAAAATACAAGCTCGCCGTCTTCGTCATCGCCGCCGCCTACGGCGGCTTGGCGGGCGGGCTCCTCGGTTTGCTCCAGGGCTTTATGCCGCCGGATGCGTTTTACCTCGAGACATCGGGCCAGCTCGTCGTGCAGACCGTCATCGGCGGCGCCGGAACCTTGATCGGTCCGATGGTCGGCGCGGCGGTCTGGCTCGATCTCTACACCGTGCTGCAGAACATCGCTGGCGTCGGCGCGCTGTGGCAGATGATCCTGGGCGTGATTTTCGTGGTGCTGGTGACCGTGTTCCGGCGCGGCTTGTGCGGCGGCGCCGTATTGCTCTGGCGGCGCGCCACGGCCGTGCCACCGCCGCCGGAAGCCGCTGCGGAATCCGCGATGCGATCCGAGCCGGCGGTCTCCGCACCGGAGCCGCGCGCGCCGATCGTGCGGCCGCCGCTCACCGGTCCGGTCGTGCTGGCGACGCGCAACCTCACCAAGCGCTACGGCGGCCTGACCGCGGTCGACGACGTCTCGTTCGAATTGCGCGAGGGCGAGGTCCGCGCGGTGATCGGCCCCAACGGCGCCGGCAAATCCACCTTCTTCAACATGCTGGCGAATGTCATTCCGCCGAGTGCCGGCACGATCGAGTTCAAGGGTGACGACATTACCGGTCTCGGCGCGACCCGCGTGTGCCAGCTGGGCATCGCCAAAAGCTTCCAGATCAACCAGATCTTCGTCAGCCTGACGGTGCGCGAGAATCTGCGCATTCCCGCGATTGCGCGGACCTACGGCAGTTTCCATCCGTCGATGCTGAAAACCGTCGGCGACGACGCGGCGGTGAATGCCCGCATCGCCGAGGCGGCTGCGGCCGTGCAACTCACCGACCGGCTCGACACGCCGGCCGCCGCGCTCGCCTACGGCGAGAAGCGCCGGCTCGAGATCGGTCTCGCGCTCGCAACCCAGCCGCAGGTTCTGTTGCTCGACGAGCCCACGGCCGGCATGAGTCCGGCCGAGCGCGCCGATACCGTGCGCCTGCTGAAGCGCATCGGCGCCGGCATGACGATCGTCATCGTCGAGCACGACATGGATGTCGTCTTCGGCCTCGCGGACTGCATCACGGTTCTGTTCAACGGCCGCAAAATTGCCGAGGGAACGCCCGAGGCGATCCAAGCCAATCCCGAGGTGCGTGTGGCCTATCTCGGAAGCCAGGCGGCCCATGAGCCTGCTTGAGGTCGACGCCATCAACACCTATTACGGCGAGGCGCATGCGCTCTTCGACGTGTCGATGCGCGTGGAGCCGCACGAGGTGGTGGCGCTCCTGGGCCGCAACGGCGCGGGCAAGACGACGACCTTCAAGACCATGATGGGCGTGATGGCGCCGAAGTCGGGCGCCATTCGCTTCGCCGGCACGCCGATCCAGGGCCTGCCGCCTTACAAGATCGCGCGGCTCGGCCTGCAGCTCGTGCCCGAGGAGCGGCGCATCATCGGCGGCCTGACCGTCGAGGAGAATCTGGTGCTCGCCGGCCTCAGCGTGCCGAAGCCGTGGCCGCCGCAGCGCGTCTACGAGATGTTTCCGCGCCTCGGCGAACGCAGCCGCAGCCGCGGCCGCGACCTCTCGGGCGGCGAGCAGCAGATGCTCGCAATCGCCCGCGCGCTGGTGCGCGAGCCGCAGCTCATCCTGCTCGACGAGCCGTTCGAGGGCCTAGCGCCGCTGATTGTTCAGGACCTGCTGCGCATCTGCCGGAAGCTCGCTCAGGAGGGCCAGACGATCGTCATCGTCGAGCAGAACGTGCAGGCGGCGCTGTCGCTGGCGAAGCGCTGCTACATCCTCAACAACGGCCACATGGTCTACGAGGGAACGCCGGCCGAACTGCGCGCCGATCCCGATTTCATGCACCGCCATCTCGGCATCTAGCGGGCCGTGCCGGGACTCGCCGGTCGGGACGGCTACGGCACCGGTGTCAATCGCCAGCCGCGGCCGATCATGCAGCTCACCTGTCGACGTTGCGCGTCCTGCACATCGGCCGTCGTCGACATGGCGCGGCTGTCGGAATAATTGGGCGAAGCGGCACGGGCCCGATCGGCGCAGTCCTGGAGATCGCTCCGCAACGCCACGTCGTCGCCGCCGGGCTTGGCCCAAACGACGCGCGTCGTATGGCAGGCGGCGAGCGTCAGCGCGAGCGCCCCGACGAGCGCCGCGCGTCCGGCGAGGCGCGCCGCGCTGCTCATCAATGCACCGCCTTCGGCACGGCCTGGCCGGCCGCGAGTTCGATCTGGCGTTAGTGTGCTCATGCCGCTTCACTGTGACGGCACGCCTCGTCCTCGTCCAGGCTGTCGCTCGGCGACTTCGTCCAGTTGAATCCTGCCACCTCTGTATCGAGCGCTTCTGGCATCGCCGCGGTATTCGGGCGCGACCACACCAAGACGTGAACGGATGCGAGCGGAACCGCTGTTACGGTTCCTGCGTTGCGACGGTGCATCGCAACGTGATCGTGGAGTTTTTCGATGAATGTTGCCCTTCGGCCGCTGGCGCCCATTGGACGTATCCTGCTCGCGCTGATCTTCGTCCTCGCCGGTTTCGGCAAGATCAGCACGACGGCCGCCACCGCGTCCTACATGGCGAGCCACGGCATTCCGCTGGCGAATGTCCTGGTGTACGGCGTGATCGTCATCGAACTCGGCGGCGGCCTCATGCTGATGGCGGGCCTCTATGCGCGCTGGGTCGCCGGCGTGCTCTTTCTCTATACGCTGGCGCTCGCCGTCATCTTCCATCCCTATTGGGCGATGCCGGCCGCAGAAGCGCCACTCCAGCACGCGATGTTCTTCGAACACCTGTCGATGATGGGCGGCATGCTCTTCGTCGTCGCGCTCGGTGCTGGACCGTTGAGCGTCGACGCGTTCCGGCGGCGCGACGCCGCGGCATCGGAGGGCGAGCTCGCCCATGCGGGGCATCAGCCCTTCGGCCGCAGCCGATAGGCCGGCTGGATCCGCTCAGCGCGCGGCGAGTTGCTGGCGCGAAGGGCTGCGCGCTGATTTCAGCGTTACGACACCTTCGCTACGCCGTTCATGTCGCGCACACACAGCAGGGCATAGAGAACTACCAGCGTCAGCCCGCCTGAGATCACCGGCTGCTGCAGCAGGAGGCGCACCCAGAGCGGCATCGCCTGAAGCGTCGCGGGTGCGATGAACATGCCGCCCAAGCCGATCAATATAGCGAGGCCTGAGACGATGAACGTCCGGTCGTTCCACTCGACCTTGGCAAGCATATGGACGCCATGCATGAACACAATGCCGAACAGCAGCGTCGCCAATGCTGATAAGACGGGCGACGGCACGATAACCAGCAGCATGTCGACCTTGACGCAACCACCGAGCACGATGAGCAAGATGCCGGCAGCTAAGGTCGCGTAGCGCGAGCCGACGCGCGTCGTGCGCAGCATGCCGACGTTGTCGGGATACGCGATGGTGCTGAAACCGCCAAGCAGGCCAACAACGATCGAGCCGAGCGCGACCGCGAGAATTCCCTGAGCGACACGGCCGGAGGGTAGTGGTTCCTTCCCCCATTCGGCGACGACATGATAGAGCGCCATCGATCCGATCGCCGGCGGGACCAGCACCAACAGGAAAATAATGACGAGGTCGGGTTGGACGCTGAACCCGAAAGGAAACAGCTGTGGCGTCACCAGAATCGGCGCGCTGGCGACGGCGGCGAGCGAGATCGGCTTCACAAGCGCATAGCAGAGCGTGCCGGCTGCAAGGCCGATCAGGATGGCGGCGCGCCGAAAGCGGCCGCCCCACAGCGAGACGGCGATCAGCACCGAGACAGCAATCGCGCCGGCGCCGATGTTGAGCGCAGGAAATCCCGGGCTGACCGGCAAGCCGATCCAGTTGGGCAATGCGATGTTTGCGACCTGGATCATGATCAGCATGACGAGCACGCCGGAGATCAGCGGCGCGTTGAGCAGCCGCGCGAGTGGCCCGATCAGGCTGCGGCCGCGGATCGGCACGGCGAGCATCGCATAAATGATCGATGCGACCAGCAGCGAACCATACGCGGCGCCGAGGCCGCCATGCGCGAGATGCCCGACGATTAGGAGCGCCGCAAAACTGCCCGCGTAAGGCCCCTGGACGATCGGCAGCCGCAGCAGCCAGACCGATTGCAGGATCGTGATCAGACCACACGTCGCGAACGTCATGCCGTAGAGGTAAGCGATCTGTTCGGGCGGAAGACCGAACGATCGACCCAGCAACCCCGGGAACACCAGCATGCCGGTCATGCCAAAGATGTTCTGCAGGCCGAGCATGGCAAGCTGCGCCACTGGCATCCGCTCGTGAATGCCGACGTCGAAAATTGCTGGCTCGGCGGCCGTGTCTCGAAGCGTCATCGCGATTCCCCCAATTGGTTTTGTTGCTTGAAGAAAGATAGCGCGTCGGCGGCGCGGTTGCCCGCCAAATAGCGCCAACGGATGCGGTCAATCCATCGGTTGCCATTTGCCGGATCGGCGCGCCTGGCTTCAACCATGGAGGCTGGTCCGTCACGATCTGTGGTGTGCCGCGGAGCCCTTTCCCGACGATCAAGGTTCTCGTAGGTTCACCGCGCTCGCAACTGACGACACGTTTGCGAGCGAACACGACCAATAAGATAAGAGAGGTCTTATTCGGTGGCTGACGACGCGGTGGTCTGGGACTGGCTCCGGCAGATCAGATTGGCGCCCGCAGCCATGACTCCGCTGCCAGGGGGCGTCTCGTCCGAGATCTGGCGCGTCGACCTCGCCGACGGTCGCGTCTGCTGCGTCAAGCGTGCGCTGCAGCAGCTGAAAGTGCCCACGCGGTGGGAGGCACCGATCGAGCGCAACGCCTACGAATATGCGTGGTTCGCAGTCGTCCAAGAGACCCTTCCGGGCGCCACGCCGCAGCTCCTGGGACACGATGCGGCCATCGGCGCCTTCGTCATGGCGTATCTCGATCCAGCGCGTTATCCGACCTGGAAGCAACTGCTCCTGGCGGGCCAGACCGATCCGGCTTTTGCCGCCGCCGTGGGTCGCGATCTGGTTACGATTCACGCCGCGACCGCCGGACGCGTCGACATCGCGCGTCGATTTGCAACGGACCGGATTTTCCACGCGATCCGGCTCGAGCCCTATCTGCTGGCAACAGCGGAGCACCACCCCACTGTCGCGCCGCGCCTGCGCGAGCTCGCGGCAATCACGGCCGGTCATCGGCTGGCGCTGGTCCACGGCGATGTCAGTCCGAAGAACGTCCTGCGCGGACCCGATGGACCCGTCTTCCTCGACGCGGAATGCGCCTGGTACGGCGATCCGGTTTTCGACCTCGCTTTCTGCCTCAATCATCTGCTGCTGAAGTGCCTGACGCGCCGGGCGCCTGCGCAGCATTATCTCGCGGATTTCGACGCGCTCGGCGAAGCCTATCTGGCTGGCGTGAATTGGGAGCCGCCGGCGCAACTCGAAGCGCGCGCGGCGGCGCTGCTGCCGGGTCTTTTCCTGGCGCGGATCGACGGCAAGTCGCCGGTCGAGTATGTGACGGCGGCGGCTGACAAGGAACGCGTGCGACGGACCGCCTCTCGCTTTCTCCGATCGCCTGCACGACGCCTTGCGGCGGTGCGCGATGCCTGGGCCAAGGAACTGGTGTCATGAGCGAAATCTGTGACGTGCGGGCGCGCCGCGTCTGGGACTCGCGCGGCCGGCCGACCGTCGAGGCCGAGATCGAGCTCGCAAGCGGTGGGTTCGGCCGCGCTATCGCACCCGCCGGCGCTTCGACCGGAACGTTCGAGGCCGCGGAGCTGCGCGACGGCGGACCCGCGCTGCGCGGACTGGACGTTCAGGCGGCGATCGCCAACGTTCGCGGCGCCATCCGCGAAGCACTGGTGGGACGCCAATTTTCCGGCCAGGTCGCGCTCGATCGGCGCCTGATCCAGCTCGACGGCACGCCGAAGAAGAGCCGGCTCGGTGCCAATGCCGTCGTCGCGGTCTCGCTCGCCTTTGCCCATGCCAGCGCGGCCGAGGCGAAACAGCCGCTTTGGCGATATCTGACCGGTGCGGCGCCGGTTTGTCTGCCGCTGCCCGAAGTCCAGATTTACGGCGGCGGCGCGCATGCGCATGGTCGCATCGACATCCAGGACTTTCTCGTCATTCCCGTCGGCGCGACGAGTTTTGCGCAGGCGCTCGAATGGGTTGCGGAGATCTACTATGCGGCGGGCGCCCGGCTGACCGGAAAGGGCAAGCTCGCGGGCGTCGCCGACGAGGGCGGCTACTGGCCGAGCTTTTCGACCAATGCGGAAGCCCTGGAGGAGCTGACCCGCGCGATCGAGGACGCTGGACTTAAAGCCGGTCGTCAAGCGGCGATTGCGCTCGACATTGCGGCGACGCAGCTCTACCGCGAAGGTCGGTACCATCTCGCGCTCGAGAAGCGGACGCTTGACGCTATGGGTTTCGCCAAGCTGCTCGGCAGCTGGGTCGAGAGCTTTCCGATCGTCTCGATCGAAGATCCGTTCGCCGAAACCGACCGGGACGGCATGCAAGCCTTCACCGCCGCGTATGGCAGTAGATTGCAGATCGTCGGCGACGACTACTTCATCACGGATTCCGCGCGAATTGCCGCCGGTATTCGGGATGGCGCTTGCAATGCGGTTCTCTTGAAGCCCAACCAGATCGGGACCCTGACCGAGACGCGTGCGGCGCTCGAGGCTGCGCGCGAGGGCGGCTACGGCGCGATCGTTTCGGCGCGCTCCGGAGAATCCGAAGACGTGACGATCGTTCACCTCGCTGTCGGCTGGAACGTGCCGCAGCTCAAGGTTGGCAGTTTTGCACGCTCGGAGCGTATGGCGAAATGGAACGAAGGATTGCGGATCGAAGAAGCGCTGGGCGGTCCGGCGCTGTCCCCGGCATCGCGCTTTCCCTGGTGCCACACGGCTGATACGTCGACGACACGTTGAGTTATCGCTCGATGAGACAGCGTGCTCGGGCACGCGCAAATTGAATTACTAATAACTTTAGACAATCGGGCGTGGTATCCAACGTCCCGTATTTTACGTCACGATTTAGGAAAATAACGGGAACCTAGTACCGGATATCGGGTTGTAATTTGACAAGTGCAGTCCTAGAATAATGCACCAAAATTATTACAGCGGGAGCGAATAGTGCGAGAAGGAACAAAACGGAAGCTTGGTGCCAAACGCATGTGGATTCGGCGCTGGCGCCGCGCTGGCAGGATATCGGCAACCGAAGCCAAGGCTTTTGACAAACACCTCGAACAAACCGGCAAGCTTCTCAAGCCCAAGACACCCGCACCGAGTACCGTCGGCACCGCGCGCAAAGCGTCCAACGGTCATGGCGACCAATATCTGAAGGCGATGGCGCCGGTATTTCCGACCGGGCCGGTCGTGACCATCCAATACGACCCGTCGCGCTTCCGTATCGAGTTCACCGCCATCCGCCGCGGCCGAAAGCCGAAGTCGAAATCGGCGCACGGCTGATCTCGCGCGTCGTATTCCAGCGATTTACTGAGCCGTCGCGACTTGGGTGCCGGCGAAACGCACGCTTGGGTCGAAATACGCCCACCAGCCGCTGTCGTTGATCGCGTAATACGCGCGATAGCGCGTGACGCTCTCGAGCGGATCGACGGTCGTCGTCTGGTTGTCGAGCACGAAATCGTGGCCGTCGACCGTCACGATCAGAATGGCGTGATCCGCGTTGCTTTGCCGATCGTGGACGACGGCGACGCGCAAGTCGCTATCGGGCACGCCGGAGGCCTCGAGCGCCAGATATTTGCTGATCGCGTAGTCCTGGCATTGGCCGCCGCGCGCCAGGAACTCGAACGGCGTTTCCCAATAGGCCGGTGAGCCCCAGTTTTCCGTCGCCGGCACATACTGGATGGCGTTCAAGTATTCGTTCGCGTGCTCGACGCGGTCGGCCAGCGGCCGCGACTTGAGGTCGTCGACGAACGCTGTCCACTGCGCTTCAGCGCAGGTGCCGTCGGCTGCGGTGATACACGCGCCCGGTTCCTGCTGCGCGGCGAACCGCGCTTCGACGCCGGTCCACCGGCTGAAGAGCGCGACGTTCGAGGAATGGATGACCTGGGACGGGAACAGCGACTGCTGTGTCTCGGGCGTCGGCTGTGCGAGCTGAACGGCCGGTTGGGGCGTGCTGGCGCAGGCCGCGAGCGCGATGGCGAGAGCGACCGGGACGACGAGGCGAAACCAATAACGGGGCAACACGATCGGACCTCATTCGGAGGCCCCGCTATCCCCGGAATCGAGCGTCCGTGGACCGGAGGCTTTGCGTCCCCGGGTTGCCCCGGGTTTGCCGTTTCGTGAGGCGCGGAATCACGCCGCGCCGCTCGTCATCCAAGAAACCACAGGCTGATTGAGAAGCTCTGAATCGCCGGATCGACCGAATGCCGCGCAGCGAGCCCGTATTGGGCGCCCATTAACGCGGCCTTAACCGTGTCGGTGATCTTGTTGTGGCGGAGGTTCAGCCAATGGCATTCCGTACCGTCGCCGATATCGCATCAAGCCGCGCCCGTCAGCGCGCGACCTCGTTCGACTTCGTCAAACTGCTGGTCTGGGTGGCAGCCGCTTCGGTGCCGTGGCTCGGCATCGCCCTCATCGCGTCGAATCTCGGCCGCTGACTGCGCCGCCAAGCCGCTGACGTCCCCCAGTAAGGGGACACGCTTCCATTTAGGATCGACTTTCCCGCGTATCGTTGCTGGCGCCAATCGCGCGCATTCGGAGGCAACTCTCACGGGTTGATCGCGTCTGCGCCGGTCGCCACACCAAGCCAGGCCAAGGGTTAGGCAGCACGGCTCAGACGCTTCAGGCCGCGCCATGTCGGGCGGATACCCGCGACAAAGCCGAAGGCCCCGCAGGGTATCGCCGAACGCCCAGCCACCCTCAAAGTGCAGCCAAATCTTCGTTAGCCAGCCCATTACAATGGCCGGTTTGTCTGGTAAGATTCGGTCCACCGCACGGGGTGGGGATAGGGTCGTCTTGGGGCGTTTTCGAAAGGTTCTCTTGGTCGCGGCTGCCGGAGGGTTGCTGGCGGCCGGAACGGCATCGTCCATCGCACAGACGTCGACAACGCAGCCGACGTCGAGCGGCGTCACCCAGCAGTTCAAATCCGGCACAGACCGGGTTGGCGAGGGCGCAGCGCAGATCGGCGAGGGTATAAAACAGGGGGCAATCATGACATGGGAAGCCATCAAGGCCGGCGCGGCTGCGGCCGCCGCCAAGTTCAACGGCAGCCAAAGCGCGTCCACGGCGAGCCAGAGCGCGACCCCGTCGACCCAGCAGCCCCACTGAAGTCGCCGCGAATTGCGGCTGTTATTGAGATGCGCCCGTGATGACCGACAGCAATGCTCAAAGTGTTCAGGAAGCCGACCTCGCGCGCCTGATCGTCAAGACCCTCAATCTCGAGGTGCCGGCGCTGGAAATCGATCCGCAGGCACCGCTTTACGGCGAGGGGCTGGGATTGGATTCGATCGATATGCTGGAGATAGCGCTGGCCGTGTCGCAGCAATTCGGGGTCAAACTGCGGGCCGACGACAAAAACAATGCTCACATCTTCAGCTCGCTGCGCAGTCTGAACACCTACATTCAGCAGAGCCGGGGCAAGTAAAATGCGCGTGTCCGCGACGACGCGAGCGGCTCTTCCCTTGCTCCTGGCCCTCGGCGTCCTGCCCATGCTGGTTCACGTGGCGATCGTCGTCACGAGTCACGGGCACACCGGCGCACCGGTCGGCATCGCGCACTTGTTCAGGCTCGGCGTGGTGACGGCCTCGGCACTCACGCATTGGGCCATCTATGGCGGCCTGCTCCTGACGTTCGGGCTGACGCTGCGGCCGGGCCGCGAGGCGCTGCTCACCATGATGGCGCGCAAGATGCACGGCGCACTCTCCGATGAGGTCACGGTTTATACGCGGCGCGCCACTTGGGCGTGGTGCGGCTTCTTCGCCACGCAGCTCACCACCTCGGTCACGCTCTTCCTGTTCGCGCCGCTCGTCGTCTGGTCGTTCTTCGTCAACGTCCTCGATCTGCCGCTGGTCGCAACAATGTTCGTCGCCGAGTATCTCTGCCGGCTCACCTGCCTGCGCGATCCGCCACGGCAATCCCTGGCCCAGGTCGTGCGCATGATCGCCGAGGTCCGGAAGCCGGGCGACGAGCCCGCCAGTTTGCCGTGACTCCGCGCGACCAGATCGAGACGGTCGCCGGTGCGCCACTCGCCGACGTGATCGCTTACCCGATCGTCGGCCATATCGACGAACACAGCGTCGTAGCGTACCAAGGCGGCCGTCCCATTCCGGTCGCGCGCTTTCTGCACGATGTCGCGGCGCTCGCGGCGCGTCTGCCGGCCCGGCGCTACGCGCTCAATCTGTGCATGGATCGATATCGCTTCGCCGTCGGCCTCGCCGCTGCCTTGCGCCGCCGGCAGATCAGCCTCCTGCCGCCCAACGACGCGCCGGCCGTCCTCAAGACCCTGGCTGCGGATTATCCCGATTTCTACTGCCTGGCCGATACGGCGCGGCCGCCGATTCCGAGCCTCATCTATCCGGAGGACCTTGGCGATGGTTCGGCGCATGAGATTCCGGTCGTGCCGGCGCAGCAGCCCGCGCTCATCCTGTTCACATCGGGCTCGACCGGTCGGCCGAAGCCGACGGCGAAATCCTGGGGCACGCTCGTCCGCAGCGCGCAAGCGGCCGGCCGCCGCCTCGGGGTCAGCCGTCTGCGCGGTGCGGCGCTGATCGGCACGGTCCCGCATCAGCACAGCTACGGACTCGAATCGACGGTGCTGCTCGGCCTGCAGCATGGCTTGGCGATCGATACCCGGCGTCCGTTCTATCCTGGCGATATTCGCGCGAGCATCGCCGCCGCGCCGCGGCCCCGCATCCTCGTCACGACGCCGGTGCACATCCGCGCGCTGCTCGCCGAACCCGAGGGCCTGCCGCCGCTCGACTTGATCGTGTCGGCGACTGCCCCGCTGACGACGGCACTTGCGGCCGAGGCCGAGGCGCGTTTCGGCGCACCGCTGATGGAAATCTACGGTTGCACCGAGGCCGGACAGCTCGCCACGCGTCGCACCGCGCGCGAAGAGGACTGGCGCTGTCTCGATGGCGTCGCGCTGGAGCCGGATGAACATGGACCCTGGGTCAGCGGACCGTGCGTCGAGACGAGAACGCTGTTGCACGACGTGATCGAGCGCACGGCTCCGGACAGCTTCCGCTTGCGTGGCCGCGTCGCCGACCTCGTCGACGTCGCCGGCAAGCACACCTCGCTGGCGCATCTCAACCACCAGCTCCTCAGCATCGCAGGGGTTAGGGACGGCGTCTTTGTCATGCCGGACGGAAGCGACGAGCGCATCGCTCGGCCGATGGCCTTCGTCGTCGCGCCCGGCCTCGAGGCCGACGCGATTCTGCGCGCCTTGCGCGAGCGTATCGACGCCGCCTTCCTGCCACGGCCGCTCGTCTTCGTCGACGCGCTGCCCCGCAATGCGCTCGGCAAGCTGCCGCGCGACGCGCTGCTGCGGCTCGCGGCGCAGAGCCGGTGGTCGTAGCCATGTGGCAATCGAGCGAGGTCCGCTTCGCGCCCGATCACCCGACGGCAGCCGGGCACTTCCCCTCGAATCCGATCATTCCGGGCGCGCTGCTGCTCGACGAGGTGGTGCAGGCGGTCGCCGGTGCCGCGGCGGACGACGGCGAGATCGTGATCCGCGCCGCCAAATTCTTTCGGCCCGTGCGGCCCGGCGAGACCGTCGCCGTGCGGTGGCAGCGCCGCACGGATGGCGAGATCACGTTCGAATGTCGGCTCTTGCCCGATGACGATCTGGCCGCCGCCGGCACGATCGCGCTCGGACGCGTGACGCGATGACCGACAAGTCGCTGGTGCAGGAATGGACGGTCCGGTCGGAGCGCGGCGCCCTGCCGCTGATCAAGCTGGGCGTGTGGATCGCGCTCCACATCGGCCGGCGCGCCGCGCGGATTTTCCTCTATCCGACCTGTCTCTATTTTCTGCTGTCGTCCGGAAGGGCGGCGCGCGGCTCGCGCCAATACCTCGCGCGCGTGCTCGACCGCCGGCCCAGTCCGGCCGACGTCTTCCGGCATTATCTGACGTTCGCGTCCTGCGTTCTCGACCGGGTGTTCCTGCTCAACGAGCAGATCGATCGGTTCGACATCCGCGTCCATGGCGACGAAGTTGTGCGCGAAATCATGCAGCGCGGCGGCGGCTGCATCCTGTTCGGCGCGCATTTCGGCAGCTTTGAGGTGACCCGCGCCATCGGCCGCCGCCAGGGTCACGTGCCGATCAGCCTCGTTATGTACGAGGAGAACGCGCGCAAGATCCGCACCGCGCTCGCCGCGATCAATCCGCAGCTCGAGGCCGAGGTCATCGGCTTGGGCCGGCCTGAGTCGTTGATCACCGTTGCCGAGCGCCTCAATCGTGGCCATTTCGTCGGCTTGCTGCCGGATCGCAATGTCAGCGGCGAGGATCGCGTGCACTATCCCTTCCTCGGCGCATCGGCCGGGTTCCCGCGCGGCCCGTTTCGCATGGCGATGCTGCTGCAGAAGCCGGTCGTCATGATGATCGGCATCTATCGCGGCGGCCGGCGCTACGAGATTTTTTTCGAACCGCTCATCGATCCGTCCGAAGCCGGCGCCAACGACGCGGACGCCGCCATCGATCGGGCCATGCGCCGCTACGTCGCACGGCTCGAGCATTATTGCCGCGCGGCGCCGTTCAACTGGTTCAACTTCTACGACTTCTGGGCCTGACATGCGCCTGAACCGTCCGGCCGCGTGGCTTGCCGCGGCGCTGTGCGTCGCGGCGTGGATGGCGCCGGCCATCACGACGGCGCAGCCGGCGTCGGCCGCACCGCCGCCGTGGGATTTGATGCAGCTGATGCGCACGCTGCAGGAGGTCAAATCGGCCTCGGGCCGGTTCACCGAGCGCAAGACGGTGCACATGCTGAATGCGCCGCTGGTGTCGTCCGGCACGCTGAGCTATGTCGCGCCCGACCGGGTGCAGAAGGTGACTCTATTGCCCGTGCCGGAACGCTTCGTCCTCGATGGCGACCAGGTCACGATCGCCGGCGGCCCGGATCAGCAGACGCATACCTTTACGGTTACGGATTATCCGCAGATCGGCGGCCTGGTCGAAGGTATCCGCGCCACGCTCGCGGGCGATTTACCGACGCTGAACCGGTACTACGACCTGCAGCTTACCGGGGATGCCGCCGACTGGCAGCTCCTGCTCCAGCCGAAAGACACCGAGCTGACGCGGTTCGTGAAGTGGATCCGCATCCTTGGCAGCCAGAACCACGTCCTTGCCGTCGATACCGAGGAAAGCGACGGCGACCGGTCTGAAATGAGCATCGTCGAAGACACCCGCGATGCCCGCTAGGCGGCGTCTCGCGCTTGGTGTCTGGCTGCTGGTGATCGCGCTGAGCGTCGCGGTCATCGCGCGAACGCACCTGCAGACCGACATGACCGCGTTCCTGCCGCGCTCCGCCTCGATGGCGCAGCAGGTCCTGACCGAGCAGGTGCGCAATGGCGTCGCGTCGCGTCTCATACTGCTCGGCATCGAAGGCGCGCCGCCGCCGACGCTCGCGGCGTTGAGCAAGTCGCTGGCCGCGCGCCTGCGGCCTGACTCCGCCTTCGCGGAGGTCGCCAACGGCGACGATGCCTCGTTGGCTGGCACGCGCGACTTTTTTTGGCGCAACCGCTACCTGCTGAGTCCGGGCGTCGTCGCGGACCGTTTCACCGTCGCCGGCCTGCATACCGCGCTTCAGGCCGACCTCGGCCTGCTCGGCTCCGACATGGGCGCGCTGATCAAGGACAGCCTGCCGCACGATCCGACCGGCGAGCTGCTGACCCTGCTGCGGCCTTTGGCGGGTGTGAAGCGGCCGCACAGCCGTGACGGCGTCTGGCTATCCGCAGACGAGCACCGTGCGCCATTGCTGGTTCACACGCGCGCCGCCGGCTTCGATATCGATGCCCAGCAGGCGGCTCTCGCGCGGATCGATGCCGATTTCCGGGCCAGCCGCCAGGCCGTTTCGGGCGCCGCCGGCGCGCGCCTGGTCGAAAGCGGTCCCGGCGTCTTCGCCGTCCAGACGCGCGCGACCATGAAACGCGACGCCAGCCGCTTCTCGCTGCTCGCCACGGCGGTCGCCGCCGGCCTGCTGATCTACGCCTACCGCTCGGCACGGGTGCTGCTGCTCGGCCTGCTGCCGGTGGCGACCGGCGCGCTCGCCGCCGTTGCCGGGGTGTCGCTCGGTTTCGGCTTCGTCCACGGCATCACGCTCGGCTTCGGCGTGACGCTCATCGGCGAGTCCGTCGACTACGCGATCTACCTCTTCACCCAGACGGCGCGGGGCGATACCGCGGCCGCGACGCTCGCGCGCATCTGGCCGACGCTGCGTCTCGGCGCGCTGACCTCGATCGTCGGCTTCAGCGCGATGCTGTTCTCCGGGTTCGTCGGCTTCGCGCAGCTCGGCCTGTTCTCGATCACCGGCTTGATCGCGGCTGCCGCCGTCACTCGCTTCGTCCTTCCGACCCTCGTGCCGACCACGTTCTTCGCAACCGGCGCCGGCACCCTGGCGCGGCCGCTGCTGGGCGTTATCCGCTACCGCCGCTGGCTGCGGCCGGCGGTTGCCCTCGCGGCGGCGGCCGGCGCCATCGCGCTGGCGGTGCATCGCGGCGGCTTCTGGGACGAGGACTTGACGAAGCTCAGCCCGATTCCGGCGGCGGAGCAGACGCTCGATCGCGCGTTGCGCCGCGATCTTGGCGTTCCCGACCTCCGTTATTTCGTGGTGTTCCGGACGGCCGACGAACAACAGGCGCTTGCCGACAGCGAGGCGGTATCGGCGACGCTCAGCCGATTGGTGGCAGAGCATGCACTCGGCGGCTTCGACGTGCCGAGCGAGATCCTGCCCAGTGAGGGCACGCAGCGGGAGCGACAGGCGGCCTTGCCCGACGCGGACGTGCTGCGCATGCGCTTCGACCAGGCGCTCGCGGGTCTGCCGTTCCGGCCGGACGCCTTCGCGCCGTTCTTCGCCGACGTCGCCGCCGCCAAGCACGCGCCGCTGCTGACGCGTGCCGACCTGCCAGGCGCGCTGCGTCTGCAGCTCGATTCCCTGCTGTTCAAGCGCGACAACGCCTGGAACGTCGTCGTGCCGCTGCGCAACGTCATCGATCCCGGCCGCGTCGCCGCCGGCCTGGCCGCGTCCGGCCAACCGGGCGTCGCCTTCGTCGACCTCAACCGCGAATCCGACCGGCTGCTTCACACCTATCAGCACGAGGCGACGCTGCTGGCGTCGATCGGCAGCCTGGCGATCGTCATCCTGCTGCTCGTCGGCCTGCGGTCGCCCCGGCGGGTCGCTGCCGTCGTCGCGCCGCTGGCGGCGGCGGTGATCGTCACTGCCGCGCTGCTCACGCTCGGCGGCGGCAAGCTCTCGATCTTCATGGTCGTCGGCTTTCTGCTCATCGTCGCGGTCGGCTCCAACTACTGCCTGTTCTTCGAGCGCCAGTATGGCGAACCGGAGAACCAAGCCCGGTCCGTCGCCTCGATCGTGCTGGCCAATCTCTGCACGGTTTCGGCCTATGGCCTGATGTCGCTGTCGGGCATTCCGGTGCTCCACGATATCGGCGTCACGGTGGCGATCGGAACCTTCCTGAGCCTGTTCTTCGCCGCCGCCATCAGCACGCGCGGTCTTGTCGAGCGTCCGGCAGCGTCCGAAACCGCGCAGCGCCCGGCGGCAGGATCGCCGTGATCGCCTGTCTCCACCATCGTGCGCCGACCGCATCGCGCGAGCGCCTGCTCCTCGTCATGCTGCCGGGCGTCGGGATCGAAGCCGGCGACTTCGCCGAACACGGCTTGGTCGCGTCGCTGCATCGCGGCGGTCTCGCCGTCGACGTTGTCGCCGCCCGGCCCGCGCTCGATCTCTATCTCGACGGCACCATCGCGGCGGAGCTTCAACATGCCATCGTCGCACCGGCGCAGGCGGAGGGCTACGCGCGGATCTGGTTTCTCGGCATTTCGCTCGGCGGCATGGGCGCGCTGCTTTATGCCAGCTCGCGCGCCGCGCCGGTTGAGGGCGTGGTGCTGTTGGCGCCATTCCTCGGCACGCAAGGCACGGTCGCCGAGGTGGCCGCGGCTGGCGGTCTCGCGGCGTGGTCGCCGGAGGGCTCCGCCGCGACCGATGCCGAGCGACGGATGCTGCTGTGGCTGCAGGATTTCGTGGCCAATCCGCCGGCGGCACCGGCCATCTATCTCGGCTATGGCCGCGACGATCGCTTTGCCCGCGGCCACACGCTGCTGGCCGACCGTCTGCCCCGCGACCGCGTCGTCACCGTCGACGGCGGCCATGACTGGGACACCTGGGCAGCGTTATGGCAGACCGTGCTCGACGCCCAGCCCTTCGCCAAACGCGGCCATATCGGCGCATGAAACCCGGCCAAGCGAACTGGACGCATCGGCGGAAAAAGCCAATACTCTTATGGTGCTAGACAATAAAATGCGGGGGGCGGAAAGCATGGGTTTCGGCCGCAGCGGGCTTACGCTGGGCGGCCAAGTGGGCGTCGATGCTTTCGCCGCGACGGCGGCCGCGGACAATGCCCTCTGCGACCAATTTTATCCCTACTACGCCGAGCTCTGCGCGCTGTCGGAGATCCGCAAAAAGCCGGGCTTCGGCGCCGAATTCCGCAGCGGATTCGGCGGCCATTCCCTGCTTTATCTCAGCGGCGTCCGCCGCGACCAGGGCGCCGGCTATCCGACGCTCAAACTCTGCGATCCCGACACGCCGCCCGAGCGTTGCGGCGTCGGCATCAGCGTCAACTCGCACTACCGCAACGCCAATTGGGTGGCGGCCGAGGGCCGGGACTTCGTCTTTCGCGGCCTGCTCGCGCCCGACGAGCCGCTGACCCGCGCGGTCTACGAACGAACCCAGCGCCACGCCAAGGAGACCGGCGTGCTCGACGGCGTCGAGTTCCACGAGGCGCTGTTCCGCGACAAGCCGGCCGGCATGTCGAAGCGCGAGTACATGTACGATATCTCGGTGGCGACCGATTATGCCGTGCGGTTCGGCCGCGACGTCTACCGGGCGCGCGTGCCGCTGGACCGGACGCGCATGGGCCTGGTGGTGGATTTTCTCAACGGGCTGAACGCACCGTACCGTGGCGGCGCGAAGCAGTATCGCTGGCGCATCCTCAACGACAATTGCTCGCACGTGGCGCATAACGCACTGGCGGTGGCTGGCGTATGGCGGCCGTGGCCGACCGGCCAGTTCTTCGCCATCGCGGCGTTCAATTTTCCGGTGCCGAAGAACGAACTCGTCGATCTCGTGCTGCGCACGAACGATCTGCCGATCGAGAACCCGGACCTTGTCTATGGCGATGTCGTGGCGCGGCGACTGCTGCTCGAGCACGACGCGTTGCCGGCGACGCCAGGCGCGCTAGTACAGGCCGAGCGCGCCATTCAGGACAATGCGGTCTACGACACCGCCAAGCTGCGCCTGATCTTCTACGACAACCACTTCTGGGGAAAATATCGCGGCCGCTTCGCGCGCATCTTCGGCGATCCGCGTTATGTCGACCTGCGCGCCAATCTACGGCACTTCCAGGCACGCCACGCAACGGCACGGCAAAACCGCCGAGCGGCGCGGCCCACCGCAACCGGCGCCGAGCGTGCGCGTTTCGACGCGGCTTACGACCGCGCCATCACGGGCGCCGCGGCCGAGGTCGAACGCCACCTCGCGGCGTTGCGCGCACCTGCCGGCGCACGGGCGGAGGCGCTCGCATGAGCGACATCGGTCGAGAGCCCGACATGCCGCCGCTCGCGCTGCGCGATTTCACCGTCGTCACCAGCCTCGGCGCCGGACGCGCTGCCACCGCCGCGGCGCTGCGCGAGGGATGCAGCGGCCTGCGTCCGTGCACGTTCGATGCCGTGCCGTTTGCGAGCTACGTCGGCGAGATCGCCGGCCTCGATGCCGCGCCGCTCGAAGGTCACGTCGCGGGCTTCGACTGCCGCAACCATCGTCTGGCGGCGCTGGCGCTCGGACAGGACGGCTTTGCGGATTCCGTGGCCGCGGCGCGCGAACGCTACGGCGCCGAGCGCATCGGCGTCTTCCTCGGCACCAGCACGTCGGGCCTGCTGCAGACCGAATTGGCCTATCGCCGTCGCGATGCGCAGACTGGGGCTTTGCCGGCCGATTTCGACTACGCGCGGACGCACAACAGCTACTCGCTCGCGCGCTTCGTCCGCGCCGCGCTGCATCTCGCCGGCCCCGCTTTCGTCGTCTCGACCGCGTGCGCCGCGACCGCGAAGGTCTTCGGCAGCGCTGCCCGTATGATCGCCGCCGGCCTATGCGATGCCGCCGTCGTCGGCGGCGCCGATACGCTGTGCGCCACGACGCTCTACGGCTTCCATTCCCTCGGCGTGATGTCAGACGAGCCGTGCCGGCCGTTTGACGTCGAGCGGCGCGGCATCTCGATCGGCGAGGCGGCCGGTTTCGTCCTGCTCGAGCGGCCGGCCGATCGGGCCGGCGAGGATACGGTGCTTCTGCTGGGCGTCGGCGAGAGCACCGACGCCTACCACATGTCGTCGCCCCATCCCGATGGTGTCGGCGCGCGGCTGGCGATGGAACGGGCGCTCGAAGCGGCCGGACTGCGTGCCGCCGACATCGACTACATCAATCTCCACGGCACGGCGACGCCGATCGGCGATGCCGCCGAGGACCGCGCGGTCGCCGACGTGTTCGGCGCAAGGACGCCGTGCAGCTCGACCAAAGGCTTCGCCGGCCACGCGCTCGGCGCGTCGGGCGTGGTCGAGGCGGCGTTCTGCGCGCTGGGCATCCTGCACGGCTTCATGCCCGGCAGCCCGCATACGCGCACCGTCGATCCGGGGTTCCGCAGCGGCTATGTGCGCGAGGGCGGCCCGGCGCGCGTCGATCGCGTACTCAGCAATTCGTTCGGCTTTGGCGGTGCCAATTGCACCGTCGCGCTGGGGCGGGGGTCATGATCCGGGTCTCGATCGAGGGCGTCGGCCTGTGCGGCCCCGGACTCGACGGCTGGGCGGCGAGCCTGCCAGTGTTGAGCGGCATGGCGGAGCACGTTCCGACGCCGGTCCGCGTGCCGCCGAGCGCGCTGCTGCCGCCGAACGAGCGCCGCCGGGCCGTCCAAACCGTGCAGCTCACGCTGGCGGTCGGCGCCGAGGCTTTTGCCGCGGCCGGCCGCGATGCCGGCGAGACGGCGACGATCTTCACCTCCTCCGGCGGCGACGGCGAAACCATCCACGAGATTCTGAGTGTGCTGGCCTCGTCCAATCGCGAGCTGTCGCCGACGCGCTTCCACAACTCGGTGCACAACACACCCGCCGGCTATTGGGGCATCGCCACGGAATCGCGCGCGCCGTCGAGCAGCCTCTGCTGCCACGACGACAGCTTCGCCGCCGGCTTGCTCGAGGCCACGGCCCAGGCGACGACGGAGCGACGCGCGGTGGCGCTGATCGCCTACGACGTGCAATATCCGTCACCGCTCAGCGCAGTGCGGCCGATCGGTGCGTCATTTGCCGTCGCGCTCGTGCTGGCACCGGTGCCGACTGCGGCGGCGATTGCCGGCGTCGCGATGACGCTGCGGCCCAAGTCCGACGCCGCGTCGGTCGTTGTCGGGCCCACGCTCGAAGCCCTGCGCGGCACCACGCCCGCGGCGCGCAGCCTGCCGCTGCTGGCGGCGCTGGCGCGGCGGACGACGGCGTCGGTGACGCTCGATTACCTCGGGGACTTGGAGCTCGCGCTCGACGTGACGCCGCCGGCCGGCGTCGCCGCCAGCGTCGGACGTTCCGAGCCGGTGGCGGGATGACACCGATCGATCGCGCGCGGATCGCGACGCTCATTCCCCATGCCGGGGCCATGTGCCTGCTCGACAGCGTGCTGCGGTGGGACGCCAATTCGGTGCGTTGCCTGTCGCGCCGCCACGCCCGCGATGACAATCCGCTCTGCCGGGCGGACGGCGCTTTGGGCGCGGCCTGCGGTGTCGAGATCGCGGCCCAGGCGATGGCGGTGCATGGGCGTCTGGTCGCCGATGGCGCCGGCTCCACGGCCAATGGCTATCTCGCGAGCCTGCGCGACGTCCATCTGCGGCGGGCGCGCCTCGACGACGTTGCCGGCGATCTCGTTATCGATGCCGAACGCCTGATGGGCGACGCGCATTCGGCCATCTACCGCTTCGCGCTCGGCAGCGGCGGCGTCGAGTTGCTGAGCGGCCGCGCAACGGTCCTGCTCGGCGCAATACCGGAATGATCCGCGCGCTGGTCACCGGCGGCAGCGGCACCATCGGCGCAGCGATCGCACGGGCGCTGGCTGCCGCAGGACACCACGTCTATGTCCATGCCCACGGCCAGGTCGCGCGCGCCGAGGACGTCGTCGCGACGATCGCGGCGGTTGGCGGTTCGGCAGCGGCCGTTCGCTTCGATGTGACCGACGCGGCGGCGGCGCGCGACGCGCTCGAACGCCTGCTGGAAGCGGGAGCGGTGCAGATCCTGGTCAACAACGCGGGCATTCACGACGACGCGGTCATGCCGGGAATGAGCCCCGAACAGTGGTCGCGGGTCATCGACGTATCGCTCAACGGCTTCTTCAACGTGACGCAGCCGCTCTTGCTGCCGATGATCGGCACGCGCTGGGGTCGGATCGTCAACATTTCTTCGGTTGCCGCGATCGCCGGCAATCGCGGCCAGACCAACTACGCCGCCGCCAAGGCGGGGTTGCACGGTGCGGCGCGCTCGCTGGCGCTGGAGCTCGGCAGCCGCGGGATCACGGTCAATACGGTTGCGCCAGGAATTATCGATTCGCCGGCAACCAAGGACGTCTTTCCGCAAGACGCAATCGAGCGGCTGGTGCCGATGAAGCGCGCCGGCCGGCCCGAGGAAGTCGCCGACCTGGTGTGTTTCCTTGCCTCCGAGCGCGCCGGCTACATTTCGGGCCAACTCATCTCGATCAATGGCGGCATGATCTGAGCCGACGGGCAACGAGCCGCGGCAGCCGCCGAATGAACGCCGTCATCAGCCGCGCGTGCATCGCGGTCACGAGCAGGTTGTCGCGGCCGTAGCGGAAATGCGATACGCCGCCTTCCTCGGGGCGGAAATAGCGCACGGGCGCCGGCCGGTTGATGGCCGGAACGCCGGACCAGGACAGCCGGACGGCGGCCTCGACATCGAAGTCGAAGCCGCGCATCCAGCGGCTCGCCTCCATGATCGCCAGCAACGGCGCCACCGGGTAGACGCGGAAGCCGAACAGCGAATCGCCGATCGCGCCCAGCGTCTCGAGCCTCGCCCAGGCGTTCGATATCCGCCTTCCGGCGACGCGGAGCCGCGGCGCCGTCGGATCGAAAACCGGCACCCCGAGAATCATCGCGCTGGGATGGGCGCGCGACAGCGCCATGAATTCCGGGATCGACGACGCCGGATGCTGGCCGTCGGAGTCCATGACCAGCGCGTGGCTGAATCCCTCGGCCGCGGCTTCCCGCAGGCCGTCGAGCACGGCCGCGCCCTTGCCGCCGTTGCGACCGCGCCGCAGCACCCGCACGCCGGCATCCCCTTGAAAATGCTTGGTCAGCGCCTCGCCGCTGCCGTCGGTGCTGCCGTCGATCACCACCCAGACCGGCCGCCACGAACGGCGCGCGTCGGCGACCGTGGTGAGCAGTCGAGCGCCGGTGTTGTAGCTGGGAATGAGGACCAGATGGCTGGCCGACGCGCGATCCGCCGCGTCGGCGCCGTCGGCCACGCTAGCCGGCAACCTCGGTCCGGGCGCCGGCCAAGGACTTGCGCCAAGCGGGAATGCGGTGACGCAGATGGGCCAGCTTGGTCACGTAATAGATCGCCTTGAAGAGCAGCAGACGGCTGCGCACCGGCCACCTGGCGGAAATGTTGCCGGCGAGCATCGACAGCACCGCTTCCTCGATGCGGAACCAGTTGTGTGGCGACATGAACAGGTTGCGCATCGCCGGCTCGCGGATGCGGTAGATGAACCAGGTTAGTGCGCCGAGCGCGCGCCGCGTCGCCGCGTCGTAACGCTTGAGCGCTGCGTGCGAGCGCTGCGGATTATCGAGGCACGCCCCGACCGCGTCGGCGGCCATGAACGCCGTCACCATGGCGAGATAGACGCCGGCCGAGAAGACCGGATCGATGAAAGCGCAGGCATCGCCCACCAGGATGAAGTTTTGGCCGCTGGTCCGCGTCGCACTGTAGGAATAGTTGCCGGTCGCGGTGACCGGCGTGACGAGTTGCGCGTCCTTCAGCCGGTCGGCGATCTCCGGCGAGGACGCGATGAGACTCATGAAGAAGCTGTCGAGATCGGTCGACCGCGTCTTGAAGACGTGCGACGGGCAGACGGCGCCGACGCTGGTCGCGCCGTCCGACAGCGGAATGAACCAGAACCAGCCGCGGTCGAACCAGACGATGCTGATGTTGCCTTCCGCCTTGCCCGGCAGGCGGCGGGCGCCGGTGAAATGGCCGAAGATGGCGGCGGTGTCGTTCCGCCGGTTGCGCGTCTTGAAGCCGAGCCGCTGCGCCAGCAGCGTGTCGCGGCCCGACGCGTCGACGACAAAGCCGGCGCGCCAGCGGCGCACAGCGCCGTCGTCGGCACGGGCCTCGACCTGGGGCTCGCCATCCGCGGGAAAATCGACGTCGGTGACGCGCCAGCCTTCGACGACCTCGGCGCCCTTGGCCGCGGCGTTCTGCAGCAGCACGTGGTCGAAGGTCGAGCGGCGGACCTGGAAGGCGTAGGGGTGGCTTTTATCCCAGGCGTTGGCGAAATCGTAGGTGACGCTCTTGCCGTGATAGGCCGAAACGAATTGGACGCCGTATTTCTGGATCGAGCTGCCTTCGACCGCGTCGCGCACGCCAAGGCGATCGAGCAGCGGCAGGTTGAGCGGCAGCAGCGATTCGCCGATGTGAAAGCGCGGATGCCGATCCTTGTCGACGAGGACGACGCGACGGCCGCGCTCCGCGAGTACCGTGGCGATGGTCGAGCCCGCGGGTCCGCCGCCGACGACAAGCACGTCGCAGTGCGGCGTTTCCGGCCCTTGCCGTCTTTCAGGCGCGCTCAAACCCTGCAAGGCCCTTCCTTTGTCGGCGGGCAAGCCGCAGAGTACGGCGGCTCTCTCCCCACGATGCTTTATTAAGCCATAGGCGCGGCGTCATGGCCACCAGTCAGGAGCAGCCGGACCCGCTATCACCGCAGGCGCTGATTGCCGGCTATTACGCCGATCCGGCGGGTCGGCTGAGCCAGGCGCGCGACCTGTTCAACCGCACGGCGAAGTATTACGACCCGGTCAACCGCCTGTTTTCGCTGGGTTCGGGCGGCTGGTACCGGCGTCGCAGTTTGCGCCGCGCCGGCCTGCGGCCCGGCCATCGGGTCGTCGACATCGCCGTCGGCACCGGCCTGCTCGCACGCGAGGCGCTCACAATCACTGGCGATGCGCGCACCGTGCTTGGCGTCGACGTCAGCGAGGCGATGCTCGCCATCGCCCGGGAGAACCTCGACATCCCGCTGGTCGAGGGCGCCGCCGAAGCCTTGCCGCTGGCCGACGCAACTGCCGATTTCGTGACCATGGGCTACGCGCTGCGCCACGTCGCCGATCTGGTGGCGGCGTTTCGCGAGGCGCTTCGGGTGCTCCGGCCGCGCGGCACCATCGTGCTGCTCGAGATCAGCACGCCCCGCCGGCGGCTGAGCCGTGCGCTGGCGGCGGGTTATATCGGCGGCCTCGTGCCGATGCTGTCGCGGCTGACGACCCGCGACTCGCGCGCCCACGCGCTCCTGCGCTATCACTGGGAGACCATCGTCAACAGCGTATCGCCCGCAGCCGTCATGCAGGCGCTGACCGACAGCGGCTTTGGCGACGTGATCTGCGAAACCGAGCTCGGTCTTTTCCGCTGCTATGTCGGACGAAAACGCCGGCCTAACGGGTCCTCGGCCGGCGAAAACGCTCGCCCTGGGCTTCAGCGTGGCTAAAGTGAACGGGGGAGGACGACCACATGGCTCAAACCGCAAGCCCGTCGACGGGCACCGCGCACCGCATTGACGTTCATCATCATATCGCCTCGCCGAGCTGGCTCGCCGCGATGGACATCATCGGCCGGACCGATCCGCTGATCGGCGGCTGGTCGGTGCAGAAGACGCTCGACGACATGGACAAGGGCGGCGTCGCCACGGCGATCACCTCCATCACCATGCCACACGTGACACCGCTCGGCAAAGATGCCGCCGTTCGCATCGCCCGCGAGTCGAATGAGTTCGCCAAGCAGCTGGCCGCGGATCATCCCGGCCGCTTTGGTGTCTTCGCCATGCTGCCGTTGCCGCACATCGACGAGAGCCTCAAGGAGATGGCTTACGCGCTCGACGTCCTCAAAGCCGACGGTATCGGCATGATGACGAATTACGGCGACAAGTGGCTGGGGTATTCCTATTTCGAGCCAATCTGGCAGGAGCTCAACCGGCGCAAGGCGACCGTCTACACGCACCCGACCGACGCCAATTGCTGCATCAATCTCGTGCAGGGCATCCATCCGGCGATCATCGAATGGGGCACCGACACGACGCGGACAATCTGCAACCTCGTCTTCAGCGGCACCTCGCAGAGGTTCAAGGACATTAATTGGATCTTCTCGCATGGCGGCGGAGCGCTGACTGCGTTCGCCGAGCGTATGTTAGTGCAAATGGTGACCATGCCGCCCTACCGCGGGCGAATCACGCGCGACCATGTCCAGGCCGAGCTCAACCGCTTCTTCTACGACACGGCCCAGGTCTCACTCGAAGGGACGCTGGCCGCATTGGCGAAGCTCATTCCCGTGTCGCAGATCGTCTACGGCACTGATTTTCCTTATCGCAATGCGGCCGACCACACCCGGGGCGTTTCCGCCCTGTTTGGCGGTGACGATTTGCAGAAGGTGGAGCGCAATAACGCGCTGCGGATCTTGCCGCGCGTCGGTGCGAGAGCATGATGGATTGATCGCCGGGCTAAGCGCTGGCATGACCGCCGTGAGGCTCTGCCCTATGCTCTTCCCTGGCAACGTCACGCTCGGCGTTGCCAAGGGGGAGCCAATAAACCGACCAGCCATCATCGCCGCGATGATTGCGTTGGCGACGGCGTGTGCGCCGGCGTGGGCGCAGGACTTCAAGCGTGTCGCGCCGCAGCAGCCGCCGCCACCGCCGCCCGCCAAAGTGGTGCCGCCGCCCGAGCGAGGCCCAGGGGCCAACGAGCACCATTTGTTGGGCGTGCGGGCGCAGAACGATTGCGGTGCCCCGGTATCAGGCTCATCCGCCTTCGATTGCGTAAATGAGTCTGCCTGACCGCTCTCGTCAGATATGGGAACGGGTGATGTCGAGCAGGACGTTGGTCTCCTGCTCCTTCTCGTCGAGCCGCCACTTGACGAGGTCGCCGATGCTGACAAGCCCGATGAGCCGCTTGTCACTCATGACCGGAACATGCCGGATGTGGCTCACGGTCATGACCGACAGCACGTGGTCGATCCGGTCGCTCGGTTTGCAGGTCGTGACGCGAGCCGTCATATAGCGCTCGACCGGGTGGCTGAGCGCCGCCGGACCCTCGCGATCGAGCGCGCGGACCACGTCCCGTTCCGAGAACATGCCGGCAAGGTCGCCCCTGCGGTTGACAACCACGAGAACGCCGATCCGCGCCGCCGTCAGCGCGCGTACTGCGTCCGCGACGGTATCGAAGTCACGGACCTTGTGGATCTGCGAGCCTTTGCGGCGCAGCACCTCAGCGACAATCATGTTCGGCTGTTCGTCCTTCCTGGCGCATAAAAAAACTTTCATGCGACGTCGGTAGGCGTCAACTTAAACTTTCGTAAGCCCGCCGTGGGATCGCCGGCGGATGGCGATCGGCTCATCGTACATGCCGAGCGGCGACGACATGCCAAAGATGAATTCACAAGCAAAGAAGAATTCCGGTTCATTTGAAGAAGGCACAAAAAGGATTGGCGCGACCAATGATGAAGTCGCGTTCGAGGCGAAGCTGAAGAAGATCGCGAAGGCGAAGCCGATCGGGCAGACCGGCGATCACAGGAAAAAGTGAGCGGCGCCGATACGGAGCCGCTCAAGTCACGACCTGTGGCTGAAGGTACGCCACAGCCGTTAAAGGGCAGCGGCGATCAAGGTCCAAAAGCCCACGCACATCAAAAGCACAAATGCGAGCCGCGCGTTCTTTGCGTGCCACTTGCGGCCGTCCGTTTCATATTCCTCACGGTAATTGCGAAACAACATAGCTTCCTCCGGCTTAGACCGGGGAAGACCAGCAACATACGTGCCAGTCTGGAAAAGCTCAGAATCGGTCACAGCGAAGCATCCGTTGTCAGTTTTTCCGACTCTTCGCGGTTAACGCCCCATCTCCGCTTAAGCATGGCGCGGTTAATGCAGTCCGTATCTGAGAACGACTGGGAACATCGGATCGTCCGATTTAATCCGGGACGATCCGGCCTAGTCCGACCCCACTGATTGGGATGGGTTTGCGATGTATAATATCGTCTATTGCAAAGGCTTGCCGAGAAGGGCTGCTGCGCGTGAATTCCGGCCGCCGCCGCAGCCGCGCGCCCTCCTGAGCGCGCTGCCGGGACTACCCGCCGATCTCTTGATCCTTTTGCCGGAGCTGGTTGATCAGCGTGGCGACGTTGCCGCCGTTTTGCGAGATCGCCGATGAGAACTCCTGCCGATAGGTCACCAGCTCGCTGACGCCCTCGATGCTGACGTCGGTGATCCGGTATTGGCCGCCGTGGTTCGTGACGCGCCACACGACTTTGACCGGCTGTTGGCCGCTCGGCTGGATGATCTGGCTGGTCACCAGGGTCGTGCCGTCACCTTCGGGTTGGTTCCGCATGACGACGAAACGCTGCCCCGTGTACTGATTGAAGTGGCCCCAGTAGACGTCGATCATATATTTGTCGAAGACCTGCTCGAACTGTTGCCGCTCGCTCGCACTTGCCGTGCGCCAGTAGCGGCCGAGGACAAAGCGCGCGATGCCGTCGACATCGAACGACTGATTCATCAGCTGCGTAAATTTCTGCTTGCGCTGCGCGACCGGCGCCTGCCGGTTGCCGATCAGTTGGATCACCTGGTTGCCGAGATTGGCCATGAATTTGCCCGGATCGCCGCCGGCGGTCTGCGCCAGGCCGGCACGCGGCACGGCGATCAGCACGGCCACGGCCAAGCTTGCCAGCAAACGTCGCCGCCGCACGACGGTGTCGAGACGCCAATCTCCCAATCCAGTAACGGCCACAGCGGGCTGGTTCATGATCTGTCCCCTAGAGTCGTTGTCATGGGTCCGGTGGGAGCCGAGGGCCTAATGGAACGCGGCCCGCGCCAGACGGTTCCCCCGACCGACGCGGTTCGCATTCACATAGGCCGGTTCCGGCGTCGGTCTAATGCGGCGCGACGGCGGCTCGTTGGGCGGTGGCGGCGGAGCGTAATACGCGGGCGCCGGCTGGTAATAGCCCGGCACCTGGTTGCCGCGCGCATACATGCACTGCACATAGGCGATGTCGTAGCGCTGCTGGATGTCGAAATTCGCGTAAGACGAGCTGCTCGCGCCGACGCCGGTGCCGAGAATGGCACCCGACGCCGCACCGATCGCGGCGCCACCGCCGCCGCCAATCGCCGCGCCCAGGCCTGCACCGAGGGCCGTGCCGACGATGGCGCTGCCGACAGCCTGGTTGTTGGCCGCGGCGGCTCCGCCGTTCACCTGCTGATCGGCGAAGCTGCGGCAGAGCGCTTGATCTTGCGCGAAGACCTCGAACGGCTTGTTGGGCGCCGGCATGACCATCACCGACGGGCCGAGCGGGTGCGTCGCGCAACCGCCGAGCACGATCGGCATCATCAGGCCGGCGGCGATCGCTGCCGGCGTGCGAAGGACCGCTCGGCGCGCTGCCGCAACACGCCCGCCGTCACGCCGGCGTTTGGCGCCAGCCGCGCTCCGAATGGCGCGATGGACGATCTTGCCGATCATCGTGAATCACCCCGCGGTGCCGCTCACCTTCACGTAGACTCGCAACGCGATTTCGGACAGCTGCCGGCGCAGCTGATCGCGATCAACATGAGCGCTGCGCATGACCGGCTCCATGATCGCGTCGGAGAGCAATTCCTCGAGATCGGGTTCGTCTCCGTCGCGTCCGCGTTCCAACGGCTCGGCCTCGCTCCGACTCATGTGATCTCGCCCTCGTGCGTTGTAGGCCGGGCCGTGTGCGTTCATCCCTCGACCAGGTCGACTTCCCCGGCCTGCGCAACCGCCTCGCCCAAAATACCCTCGAGGAAAAACTCACCGCCCGCTGGATCGACCACTGCCTCCAGAAACTCGGTACCAGACAGGCGGATGCCGCCTGTCATGCCCGTGCCGTTCCAGCCGACCAAGCGCCGCCGATGACCGTGCGCCGCTAGCCGGCAACCCGTTCACCAATTCTTTACCCTGTCGGCCACGCGCGCCTTCGATCCGCGGTCAGCGTTAGCGAAAGGTCAAGGTCGCTCGACCACAATGGTTTTGCGCCGGCGCGTCCGGCGGCAGGGGCGCTTGGTTCATGGTGCAACAGGCTTCCGCGGCTGTGCGGCGTTCCGCGGCACAAGAGCCGCCGCTCGTCGTCGATCTCGATGGCACGCTGGTCAAGGGCGACCTGCTGGCTCAGTCGTTCTTCGCTCTGTTGTCGGTCAAGCCGCTTCGCGCCCTGGTCGCGCTTATGGCGTTGCACCACGGCAAGGCTGCATTCAAGGCCGCACTGGCCGCCGAGACCACCCTCGATTTCAACGCCCTGCCGTTCAATCCTGAACTCCTCGCATTCCTTCGCACGGAGCGCGCCAAGGGTCGCGCGATCTATCTCGCGTCGGCATCCGATCGGCAGATCGTAGCCGCGGTCGCTGCGGCGCTTGGCCTCTTCGATGGCTTCTTCGCTTCCGACGGCACGACGAACCTTGCCGGAGCCGCCAAGGCGCGCGCGCTTTGCGAGGCATTCGGCGACGGCGCGTTCGACTATGTGGGCAACGCACGTGTCGACATGGACGTATGGACCAAGGCGCGCGGCGTTTGGGTTGCGGGCGCCGGGCCGCGGTTTCAGCGCGTCGTCACCGCACGCTTTCCGCAAGCCCGCGTCGTTGATCCGGAGCATCGACGATTCGCGGATTACCTGCACGCGCTGCGCATCCATCAGTGGCTCAAGAACCTGCTGATCTTGGTGCCGGCGGCGACGGCGCATCGCGTCCTGCCGGCGACGGCACTGTCGCTGGTGCTGGCGTTCCTGAGCTTCAGCCTCTGCGCCTCGAGCGCCTATATCGCGAACGACCTGCTCGACCTCAACAACGACCGCGCACACACGCGCAAGCGTAACCGGCCGCTCGCCGCCGGCCGGGTACCGCTGGGCCATGCGGTCGCACTGATGCCCGCGCTGCTGGTCCTTGCGGCCGCGCTCGCTTGGCCGCTGCCGCGCGACTTCGTTGCATTGCTTGCGGCCTATTACGTTCTCACGATGGGCTACTCGCTCGTCCTGAAGCGCAAGCTCATCGTCGACGTGGTGACGCTCGCCTGTCTCTATGGCATGCGTCTCGCGGCCGGCGCCGTTGCCGTCGCGGTGCCGCTGTCGCCCTGGTTCGTCGCGTTCTCGGTGTTCTTCTTCTTGTGCCTGGCCCTGGTCAAGCGCTGCACCGAGATCACCGACCGCATCGCCAAGGGCACGGGCGACCCCAAGGGGCGCGGCTATATCCAGCGCGACCTGCCCATGCTCGAGGCGATGGCCGCCGGCACCGGCTATGTCGCCATCATGATCTTCGCGCTCTATATCAACAGCCCGGCGGTTGCCGCGCTCTACCGCGCTCCCGAGTACCTCTGGGCCATCTGCCTGGTGCTGTTCTACTGGATCAGCCGCGTCCTGCTGTTGACGCACCGAGGCGATATGCACGACGATCCCGTCGTCTTCGCCGCGACCGATGCGAAGAGCCTGGTTTGCGGCCTGCTCGTTATCGTCATCGGTGCGCTCAGCATCTGATTGCGTCATGTCCCGCCGGGTTGAGGTTGCCGTGCTCTACGCGCTCTTCGCTGCGCTCGCGACTGCGACCAACGTCGCCAGTCAATGGGCGAGCCTCGCGCTCTATCGCGGGCCGCTTTCGCTGCCGCTCGCCATGGCGTTCGGCACCGCCACGGGCCTTGCGCTCAAATACGTACTCGACAAGCGCTGGATCTTCCGCGACCGCGGCACCGGGCTCGCGCTGCACGCCCGCAAATTCACCGCCTACACGCTGATGGGCGTGGTTACGACGGCGATTTTCTGGGCGACCGAGCTGGCATTTGATGCGGCAAGCCCCGGTGGCCGGCTGCGCTTCGTCGGCGCAGTGGTCGGTCTCGCCATCGGTTATGCCGCGAAGTACCGGCTCGACCGGCGGTTCGTGTTCGCGGCCGCGCCATGATGCTGGCCGGCTGGGGACGCTATCCGCGCGCGGAATGCCGCGTCATCGCACCACGCTCGCGCGACGAGCTATTGAACGCCGCGGCGGCTCAGCGGAGCCTCATTGCGCGCGGCAACGGCCGGGCTTACGGCGATGCGGCGCTCAACACCGATGCCACGCTGGATTTGCGCCGCATGGACCGCTTCATCGCTTTCGACGCCGCGACCGGCGTCCTCGAGGCCGAAGCAGGCGTGTTTCTCGCCGACATTCTCGACAGCTTTGTGCCGCGTGGCTGGTTTCCGCCGGTGACGCCCGGCACCAAATTCGTGACGTTGGGCGGCATGCTGGCGGCCGACGTCCACGGCAAGAACCATCACAAGGCGGGCACGATCGGCGATCATGTCGAGAGTCTCGAGCTCGCGCTGCCGGACGGGCGCATCGCGCGCTGTGCGCGCGACGAGAATGCCGAGCTCTTCGCCGCGACCCTTGGTGGAATGGGGTTGACCGGCGTCATCCTGAGCGCGCGGCTCAAGCTGCAGCCGATCGACACCGCGTATATCCGACAAGAGACGCTGCGCGCGCGTGATCTCGACGAGATCATGACGCTGTTCGAAACATCGCGCGACTGGACCTATTCGGTGGCCTGGATCGATTGCCTGGCGCGCGGCAGCGAGCTCGGCCGCGCGCTGCTCTATCGCGGCGAGCACGCGCGGCGCGACGAGCTTCCCGGCGACAAGCAGGCCGCGCCGCTGACCGTGGCGGCGCGCCGCACCCACCGCGTGCCATGCGATCTTCCGGCTGGCGTCCTCAACCGCTGGAGCGTCGGCGCGTTCAATCGGCTCTACTACCGTCGCGCCAGGCCCGGCACGGCCATCGTCGATTACGATCGCTTCTTCTACCCGCTCGACGCCATCCTCGAATGGAACCGCATGTACGGCCGCGGCGGCTTCGTCCAATATCAATGCGTGCTGCCGAAGGCCGCGTCGCACGCCGGGTTGACCGCGCTCTTGAGTCGGATCGCCGTCGCCGGTGCCGGCTCGTTTCTCTCCGTCCTCAAGCTTCTCGGGCCCGGCCGGGGCATGCTGTCGTTCCCGATGGAGGGCTATACCCTGGCGCTCGACTTCCGCGCCGATCCGGCAAGCTTGGCGCTGCTCACCGAGCTCGATGCCATCGTGGCGGCGCATGGCGGACGCGTCTATCTCGCGAAGGATGCGCGCATCGCCGCCGCCGATTTCCGTGGCGGGTATGCCACGCTCGGCGAGTTCGGGGCCGTTCGTGCCCGCGTCGATCCCGATCACAAATTCACCTCGCTTCAATCGCGGAGGCTCGGCCTGTGAAAACCGTGCTGATCCTGGGAGCGACATCCGATATCGCGCGCGCGATCGCGCGGACCTACGCCAAGGCCGGATGCAGCGTGATCTTGGCGGCGCGCCGGCATGAGCGCCTGGCCGCGGACGTCGCCGATGTGAAGCTGCGCTATGGCGTCGAGGCGCGCGCCGTCGAATTCGATGTCCTCGACCTCGCCGGCCACGCGCATTTCCTCGACGCGCTCGGCAGCTTGCCGGACACCGTCATCTCGGTCGTCGGATTCATGGGCGATCAGGCGACGAGCGAGCGCGATCCCGAAGCCGCAGCGCTGGTGATGGCCAACAACTATGTCGGCCCGGCGGCGATTTTGGGCGAGGCCGCCAATCGCATGGTCGCGCGCGGCTCGGGGGTCGTCGTCGGCATCTCGTCGGTCGCCGGCGAGCGCGGGCGCGCGCGCAATTACGTTTACGGCTCGGCCAAAGCCGGGTTTACGGCCTATCTGTCGGGCCTGCGCAACCGGCTCCATGGCACCGGCGTGCGGGTCATCACCGTGCTACCAGGCTACGTGGCGACGCGCATGACCGAGGGTGTGGCCACGCCCAGGCTGCTGACGGCAGAGCCCGGCGAGGTGGCGGACGCCATCCTTGCCGCCGAGACGCGCGGCCGGGACGTGGTCTACGTCCGGCCGATCTGGCGCTTCGTAATGGCGGTTATCCGCGCCATTCCGGAGCGCATATTCAAGAGAATGCGCATTTGACTGCAGCCGGCGCGCGAAATTTAGCCAGTATTAGCGTTAATTTTTTTCGAAAGGTTCGCCCGCTACGCTTCTCGATCGAATTTCGGCGGAGAACCGCGATGCGGCAATCGATCGGCGTGCGTTTCATCGAAATCGTGATCGGCTTGGCGGCCTCCCTCGTCGGGGTCGCAATCCACGGGTGGATGTGGCGATAGCGCCTGCCGATGCGCCGCGCTCCGCGCGCGTCGCTCCGGTCGCGGCGCCGCTCGAATATCGCTAAAGCTTTAATCGCTTTCGATTGACCGCGCATTTTCCGCTCTGCGGCGCCCTGCCGCGCGACTGAAATTTTTCCGACCAAGTTCTGTTAGAATTTTAACCCGCTTGGCGCACTCTGATCGGCGCTCTCGAGCGTCAGAAATTGAGCTGCTAAGGGGATATCGCACATGTCGCCATGGCGGCGGATGTTGGCGATTAGAATCGAAAAAATCCGCGCGATCCCGTTCGCGCGGCGCATCATTCTGCTCACGATCTTCTTCCTGGCCGCGGTCTACGCCGGCGACGCGCTCATCCTCGGCCATTATTACGGCGTGCTGGGCGAGCGCGAGCGCGAGGCGCGCAACGCCAAGGCCGAGTTGCTCGCTGAGCATGCGGGCCGCGCGATGGCCGCGGTCGACCTGTCGCTGGACACGATCGCCTCGACGCTCAGGGCAAAGCTGCCGATCGAGAAGCCCACGGTCTTCACGCAGCTCCTGCTCGACAAGTATCACAAGCGGTTGCCCCAAGTGCGGGCGCTCGCCGTGCTCGGTCAAGACGGTGACATCGTCAATACGACCGCGGCCTTTCCACCGCCATCGGTCCGCCTTGCCGATCGGCCCTATTTCTCGGAACAAAAGAAGTGGCGCGGCGTCGGGCTTTATATCGGGCGCACCGAGGTGTCGCGCGTCGATCACCAGCCGTTTTTCGGCCTGAGCCGGCCGATCCTGGACGAGTACGGAAATTTCGAGGGCATCGTCCTGGCCGTCACCGATCCGCGGTACTTTGCGAACTACTACGGCTCGGGCGCCGATTCGAGCGACGTCGTGCTGCTCGCGCGAGACGACGGGAACATACTGGCGGGGGCGGGATTGTCCGCCAATGCACTCGCGGCGATCGAACCGAATTCCGGTGGCGCGCCGCACGGAACCGTGTCGGAGCGCGAAGTCCACGGCTTCCCGATCAAGATCATCGTGATCGGCAAGCCGGCGATCATCTCGCCGCAATTCTTGAGCTTCTGCGCGATGGACGCCGGCCTGCTGCTCGTCATGACGCTCATCGCCTGGTGGCTCGCGACTGCCGCGGCCCACGAGGCCGCCGTGGTCGATCGGGAAGCGGGCGCACGCCGTACCGCCGAAGCGCGGTTGCTGCGCGCGATCGAGAGCGCGCCAGCCGCATTCGCGCTCTATGATCATGACGACCGTCTCGTGCTGTCGAACGACATCTACCGGTCGTTCTTCGCGCCGATCAAGGACCTTATCGTTCCGGGGAAGACCTTCCAGGAACTGACCGAGGCGGCGGTCGCCAACCATGCCTTTGCCGACGAGCACCCCGACGAGCGGGAATTCCTGCGCTGGCGCATGGATCAGCACCGTCTGGGCATCGGCGAGCCCGTTCTCCAGCTCCATGACGGCCGCTGGATCCTGATGCGCGAGCGGCGCACGAACGAAGGCGATACCGTCCTGTTCTACTCGGACATCACGCCGCTCAAGGAGCACGAGGAACAGCTCGCCTTGGCGCGGCAGAAAGCCGAGCAAGCCAATCAGGCGAAAACCGCCTTTCTTGCCAACATGAGCCACGAGCTGCGAACCCCGCTCAACGCCATCATCGGGTTCTCCGAGATGATCGAGCGCAAGGTTCTCGGGCCGATCTCCGAGAACTACCGCCAGTATGGCGAGATCGTGCGCACCAGCGGCCAACACCTGCTTTCGATCATCAACGACATCCTGGACATCGCGAAGCTGAACGCCGGCAAGACCGAACTCCATCTCGAACCGGTCGACGTCGGCCAGGCGATCGACGAGGCGATCTCGATGGTCTCCACGAAGGGGCAGAGTGCGTCGGTCCAAATTGTCGCCGCGCTCGATGCGCAATGTCCGACGATCGAAGCCGATCCGGTTCGTCTGCGCCAGGTTCTGCTCAACGTTCTGGCCAACGCCATCAAGTTCACGCGTCCAGGCGGGCGCATCGAGGTCTCGACCGCGGTCACAGCAGCGGAGCTTCGCATCGCCATCAAGGACAATGGCATCGGTATGGCGGCGGAAGACATCCCGCGCGCCTTGGAGCCGTTCACGCAAGTCGGCCCCGACAAAGGTGGTACGCGGGAAGGCACCGGTCTCGGATTGCCGATCTCCAAAAAGCTCGTCGAATTGCACGGCGGCCGTTTCGCGATCGCCAGCGCCCTCAA
>Ga0307374_10000424_pt1 | contig 81890 bp, 82 predicted proteins | sample OX3MG_FD_202532 | JGI IMG/M metagenome (GOLD analysis project Ga0307374, IMG submission 202532) | Soil microbial communities from Risofladan, Vaasa, Finland - OX-3 | ecosystem: Environmental > Terrestrial > Soil > Coastal area > Acid sulfate soil | place: Finland: Risofladan, Vaasa | collected... | reverse complement strand
GCGCATCCACCGAAATTCCACAAACCGGGCCCCGGGCGTCCTAAGGGCACTCAAAAACCACCGAGAACTCGTTATCCGGTGGTCAAGAAAGCCGCGTGACAGCGTGCGAAGGGTTTAATCGCAAGCTAAGAAGCGTTGGTGAACGTCACCGCTGCTGGCACGAGTGACCGACTTTTCCTTACTCATCGTGGTTGGGCCGATCCAAGGTGTGAAGATCTCACGATCGAGCCCACCGAACGAGCGAGCGGTTGCTACCGGGGCGACACGAAAGCGGCTAACTACAGTGCCGTGGGAGTCGGTCGAGTCTCCACACTTCGAACCTGGCTGTCAATGCGGAGCCTTGAAACCTCGCCGTGTCGGATCATCAACAACTTGCCCCTCGTCACGGTCCCCTCCCTCGTTGGCCAATCGCTCTGAGATGAAGCGTTATTCCCAGTGACGCTGAAGAGCTCTTTGACCGTCTGGGAGTGACCGACAAGACCAAGGCGATGATTCATGGCAATCACTACTTCACCGATACGCCGAGCGGGCGCGATGCGGTGGCGGACTTGCTGAGCGACCGGCTCAGCGAGCGCATCGGATCGTAGATAGTAGCGTAAAGTCAATGCGGTTCGTCCTCGTTCATGGAGCAATGCATGGCGCGTGGTGCTGGGAGAAGACAACGTCAGCACTTGAGGCGCTGGGTCACAGTGCTGTGGCACCTGATTTGCCCGGCCACGGCAGACGCCAAGGCGAGAGAGCGACGCTCGAGGGCTATCGCGACTGCATTGTCGACCTCTTAGAACCCGGCGACGTTTTGGTCGGACACTCAATGGGTGGCGTTGTGATAACTCTCGCCGTGGACGCCGCTTCGAAGAAAGTTCGCCACCTTATCTACTTGGCACCCACTGTGCCGAAGCCCGGTAAGGGCAACACAATCCTCGACAGCGCCCCACGATATGGAGAAAGAGGCGTCATCGGCGGACCCGTCGAAGGTGAAGCGTTCTGGTATCCGAACATCGAAACCGCTGGCGAGCGTTTCTTTCACGACTGCTCTCCAGAAGATATTGCATGGGCGACTGGCCAACTACAACCACAGCCCACTGAGCCCATCACCACCCCGATCACGTTGAATCGCTTTTGGAGTCTCGCAACGCCTCGCAGTTTGATTACCTGTCTCGTCGATAGGACGTCGGTGTTGCTCCTTGCTGAGGTCGCCGAGAAACGACTTGGACTTCGAACCTCAAACATCATGAGGTCTTCACACTCGCCCTTCATCAGTCGACCAAAGTACCTCGCGCAATTGTTCGTTGACGTCGTTGAACACCACGATGGCGCGACACCGGACTTCGACCTCATCCAAAGTTCGGTTTGAATCGGTCTGGGTTAGGGGAGCCTCTGATCTGCACTGGGTTTTGTTACCCAATTTGGTCTTGAAATCAGGCGGTCTTTTCTTCCTTAATCGACAGTTCAAACTCGACCGGTGAAACGTAGTCGAGTGACGAGTGTCGACGACGTCCCAGACCGCATCGTAGAGATCGCCGCACCGAGTGGCGCCCACGCGCGACATCGGCGCCGTCGTATCGCTTCCCGACTGAGCAGACCCAACCCTCTCCGGAATCTGGATTCAGCCCGGGCCGCAGCGCTGTAGTAGCCGGTTTCTCCCCCATCTACTAGAGCGCACCCTTCGCAGGGTCACCGAGCGGCAACGGTGTCAGGAACTCGATGTCCCAGGGTTCAGCGACGAGGTCCGCAGTCTCGGCGCGTAGTTTCAGCAGTGACGGAGCCGTACGGTGCACGTCGAGTGCGTGGTCGTCGGTCCACTTCTCAACCAATACGACTCTGTCGCCGGTCTTGTGCAGGGCGTAGAACTCACACCCGGGTTCGGCGTGGACGTCATTCGCAATGGCCGCGAAGACGTCGATGATGGCTTGCTACTGACCTTCCTTCGGCGTGACGCTAACGACAAGGATGGGCATTTCTTACCTCCACTCTTCCTGGTGGCACCGAGGTGGCCCTACCATCTCCAATCACCTTCGAGACTTCTATTGCAAGATTCCGAAAACGACAGACTGTTCGTGGTGCAACCTCGGGTTGATAATCACCGCAAAGGGTCACTTGATATTGGCCCCCGCGTCGATCGGAAGAGCGACACCGGTGACGAAACGAGCCTCTGACGAAGCGAGCCAGAGAAGTGCGTTCGAAACGTCGATCGCTTCAACCCACGGCACGGGAAGGGCATTGAGGACCAAGGAGCGCTCCGCGTAGATGCTTTCGTTGAGCTGGTCTTCAGGAAGGTCGGGCGCAAAGAGTCGATAGACCGCGTTGTTGAGGACCAGGTCAGTGTTCACCGCCGTCGGGTGAAGACTGTTGACCCTGATGTTGTCCGGAGCGAGTTCCAAAGCAAGCGTCCTCATCAGTCCCACGAGCCCGTGCTTCGCCGCGACGTAGTGTCCAATGTTCTGAGCGGCCCTCAACCCGCCACTCGAACTGGTAATAACGATCGAGCCGCCTTCACCTCCCGCACGCAAGTGTGGGATCGCTGCTTTAGCCGTGTGCCAAACTCCCGTCAGGTTCACATCGACAACATCGCGAAAGGCTTGCTCTTCCAGGATGTCTAACTTGGAAAAGCTGATTATTCCCGCATTCGCAGAGACAATATCGAGACGGCCGAGCTCCTTCACACCGGCGTCTAATGCCGTGCACAGTTGGTCGTAGTCGCGAACGTCTGCTTCGCTCGCAACGATTTGGCGCCCAAGTGCTTCGACCTGTTGCACGGTCTCGTTGAGATCCTCTTGCGTTGCCAACTGATAAGGCACTGAATCGATCTGCGCCGCGATGTCAATCGCGATGATGTCCGCGCCTTCTTGCGCCAGTCGAACGGCGTGACTGCGGCCTTGGCCCCTTGCGGCCCCAGTGATGAATGCAACCTTCCCGTCCAAGCGACCCATTGACAACCCCCGTATGGTGAATAACTCGGTTATGGCCCGAATCTCGAGTCAGATTAAGTCGACTTACAGCGTCGACATCACCTGATTGTATACATTAATAACCTATCTATCGTAAATAGCGCGGAATTCTGGCGCCAGTATCAAGAATTGAATGCAATCAGCCCAATCTGGACGAGCGAACGCCGGCATCAATGGCTCGAGGTCGACGTCGGCGTTCACCCTGAAGGAGAGAACGGGTACGTTCGAGTCGTTGACGATCGCCCACTCTTGGTCAAACGCAATCTGTAACGCCGGGCGATCAATGAGATTCGGCTCTTCGTCGTCTCCCACGAAGAGGGCCAGCATGGGCGCTCCCTCATAGTCGCCGAAGATTATCCGTAGGATTGTTCGCAACCGCGGATCTTCCGTTTCGAGTGACGTACACCGTAGCCAATCGTCAGTCTCCATCTCACCAATCACGGATTCAGAAGAACTCGACGGGCGCTCGAGTTTGGAAGAGATCCCCATCCGCACCAGCTGAGAAGCGACGCGACGATCGACTCGATCGACACCAAGTGACGCAGCGTCCTTGAAGTGAGCTTCGCTTAGCGCCTAGCCGTGCACGAACTGCGCCCCGAGCACGAAGGCACGCTCTATCTCCCAGCTAGTAATCCCGGAATACTCACTGAGATAAACCCTCGCCGCGTAAGCGGACTCCAGCTCGTCAAGGGCTACTACGTGCGTCCCTTGCACGATATGCCGACGGGTGGCGGACGGGTGAATAACTCTCCGCACGTCCCATCCTCTCATTGCTCTAGTCCGGCCTTAGCGAAATTGGCAACCCCTCGCTGGCGAGGCTGCTGGGCCCGAAGCGCTTTCCCCAAGATCACTCTCAAGCCCGCCTACGGTGTTGAGATCGCGATGCTCATTGGCTTCTCGCGAAGTTTTGGTGCGCACAGTCTGGCTCAAGTCGACCTCGGCTTACGGCGTCATCGCAATCGGCCGATCGAGGAGTTATGGCCGATGGCCGTTGACGTGTTACGAGCCGCACTGCTTCGCCACGAGGTCGATCTGCCCAGTCCAGACGTAGGCAGCGACCAGCGTCGCACGTCGACACCGTGATTACCGAGACATCTCCGGCCACCCACCAACGTCATGGGTTCGTCCACTTCGCAGGTGAGCCAAGCATCAAAACATGACGACGGGAAGACACGACCACGATTGAGGCTTCGCACCACGTCCGGCCCCGCTCATTGGATTAAAGTGCTCGGCGAAATCACTCCGCGTCGCAGCCACGATGGCTGATTGGGCAAGTGAGTCACGTATCTCCTCGTTGCCACTCCGGTTCGCCGCCACGTACAGTAAATACGTCAAGTGGGGCCAGGCGGCGCCTCGCCAATAGACGTCCGGGTCGAAGGAAGCCTCGCGTTTATCAACACCGCAGGGGCCGTAGCGCGAACGAAAGGCGACGACGTCATTGACCAGTTCGAGGCTACGCCTGACTCGGTCAACACTGGGACTCACCAGCGCGGGGAGGAGGGCGTCGAGCGTTCGAATTGAAGACGAGACCGAGCCGTCGCGTTGGGTATCGCTCCAAGTACCTAGTTCGTCGTCGAAGTGAGTGTCGAGCACTTCGGTGATGGCCAGTGCCTCGCTACGCAGCGCGTCATCATTGGTGACGGCAGCGAGTTCCAGGGCGTTGAACGCCACTAGGGCGTTGAAGGAGGCGGGCGCCACGCAGAATCCCGGATTACCAACCGCCGACCCTCGAGAGTTAACCTCCAGCGAGTTGACGAGTTTGTCCTTTAACGAAGGCCATTGGGGCGATCCAGTTCCATTCACGCACCACGGATCCCAACGGGGCGAATCGTCCATTCCCGACTCCCAAGGGTGGACGATGCCAATCAGGCCTGACTTCAGCCGGCGTTGGCGCAAAAGAAAACCGATCCCGTCTGTCGCCTTTTCAACGAGCGGCGCGACGTCGAAGCCTCGCTCGTCTAGGACGCGCAACGCGTGTCCGTACATGGGTGGCTGTGTCATCGTCGACGCTCCGTTACTGTGCCACGACGTGCGCCCGAACTCTTTATCAGCCTGGTAACCCATATGCGGCACCATGCCGTCCTCGGTTTGCCAGTAAAAGGCGGCCCTCGCTTCCAACAAGGCCCTCTCATCGCCAATGGACGCGTAGATGATCGCGTGAAAACATGAGTCCCACAGCCACATCCAGGGATAGCGAACTGGGTTGGGCTGGGTGTACTCATACGCCGGTAACCAATTACGGTTCATGACACTCAAGGTCAAATCCACGAAGTTCTCATAGGTTACGAGAGGCTCTTCAAGGTTTTCGGTGTTTCGAAACTGTTCGTCGGGTTCAGTCATTCGTCACTAAACCCTACGCGACGACCATTCGCACGAATCACTTCTAGAGAAGGCCATCCTAGAGCGTGACGCAAAGTGGGCGCTTCATCACGGACCACCGCAATACGCACGAGCGGTTGATCGAGCACAACTTGTTCACCCGCCGCCGCCAGCACTTTCGAGATCACTCCGTCGAATGGCGCCAGCAAGACGTTCATCGATCTCGTTTGCGCTGGCGAGCACGTGGAATGGTGCGCAGGACGTGGGTCTGACCATCTACCCACAACCACGCCGTGTCAACGTACGTCAACCCACCCTTCGTGAGACCATTCTCGGAGAGGTCTCACTCATTTTCCAACCTTCGATATTGCTGCCCAACTCGATAAGCGAGAGCCGCTCGTTGATCTGCAGTCACGCAATGCGGACCCATAAACGCCAACAAATTCGCAAGATTTAGAAGGAAAGCATGGTTCGCCGAGCTTTTCGCGGACACGTAATTACCTCTTCGAGATAACCGGCGTTGGCCATTGACAATTTGAGCGCCCACGTGTGGCGTTATCGACATAGAACAGTTATCACCAAGACCAAGAAATGTTCACCAGTGCGATCTGGACTAGAATATTTCAAAGGGAGTCGGGATGTAACCGGTTCTGTGCCAGTCAAGATAATCGCACTGTTGTGTGCAAAAGGGAGAAGAAATGCCACGCTTACGACAAGTTCCACGTTCAGAAACCCAAGACGAAACAATCATCGGGATGTATAACGTAATCTTCCAAGACCGCGACCCTGTCAGCGATCCAGGCACAGCCACCGGCACTCCCGGAAACTGGTGGACGGTCTTCGCTCTCGTTCCCGATATCTTTCAGCACGCAGTTCAGGGCTTCGGACTCTACGCAAGCCCGTCACGTCTTCTCGACCCACTACTTCGCGAACTCGGCCAACTTCGGGCCGGCTGGAACTGTAGAAGCCAATTCGTTTTCTCGCAACACTGCAAGGAGGCCCGCGAGCTCGGCATAAGCGAGGCGAAGATCAGTGCGATTCCAGGTTGGGGCGTTTCGGAACAGTTCTCCCCGATTGAACGAGCGGTGCTGGCCTACACTGACGCCCTGGCATTCGACCGGGGCAGGGTCGACGACGCAGTCTTTGCTGCTCTGCAAGAGCACCTGACTGACGAGCAAATTCTCGAACTGACTTACATCACGTCGCTCTACATTTTACACGCGAACATGTGCAACGCCCTCCGCTTGGAATACGACGATGTTCCCGAGCGCGTAATTGAGATTGGCGGCGGTACACTCGGCGACATCTCGTTTCACAGCTGATGACGTTTCAGTTGTGACGGCGACCACCGCTAGGTCTCGGCAACGTCCTTGTAGCGCGCCGCTTATAACACTCCCTTAACCAAACTTCCTAGTGGAAGCGGACTAAGAAAACGCACGTCCCACGACGCCGCCGTCAAGTCATCGATTAACTCCCTCAACCTTGAGAGTGAAGGCGCCGCGCGGTGCGCAACAAACGGCTGGTCGTCTATCCACTTCTCAATGAGGACTACGTTGTCGCCCGACCGGTGAAGCGCGTACAACTTATAACCCAGCCCCTCGTGCACTTGCGAGGCGATTGAAGCCAAGGCTTCGGCGACTTCCTCAGTCTTTCCCTCCCTAGGGTTAATAGTGACGACCAATATGGGCATTGAGCGAATTCCCCATTCTTTGTTCAAGTGAAGACCCCGCGCCCGCACTTATTTTTGAACTACTTAAATGGGGGTCTCCATGTCACTATCGGTAGGTGACCTGCACGACGACACTAAGGGCCAGCAAGGACTACCCCCGTTCGGAGCGCGAGTTCCGCGCGTGGTTCCCGACTGACGAGGACCGCCTCGACTACCTGGACTGACTGCGCTGGGGCGATGAGCTGACGTGTTCCCGAGAAGGCTGCGACACGAAGGTGTCCGCGCAAAAGTGACCGACCGCGTCTGGCGTTGTCCGTTCTGCACCTCGACGGGCCCTAGGCTAAATGAAACCAGAGGAGAAACTCGCCGAGGTCGTTGCGCTCAGCGGTTGAAACCGCCCCTCTATTACATGACTACACATCCGCTGCCCTGCGCGTGTGAGAGCCCAACTCACAACCCAAAGGTAACGTCACAGACAGGGCGATCAGGGGAACCTTCGCGCTAGCCGCCGGCGCTGACTCCAGGTCGGCTGTTCTCCGACGGCTTCCCGTGCTCCAGGAACAGAACTTTCTCAGCCTTGCTCGGTTCCCGCATGCGGTAGACGCGACACGCGTTCCGGAATGTCAAGCGGTCCGTGAGGTCCTCCGAAAGACCGTCGAACTGACGGCTGAGGAAGTACTGGGTATCGGGCCAGGTCGAATCGGGGTGCGGGTAGTCGACTTCGTACATGACGGCGTCCATCACGTCGTGGTCGCGCAGCTGGTTTACAGCGGACGGATCGTAGTAAGCGGTGAAGCGGAAATTGCGGAGAAGCACCTCTTGGGGCGTGAGCTTCACCCCGTCCCAGGTATCACTCATCCCACCGGGTACGTACTCGTTCTGGATGTAGTCGAGGCGGTCGAACAGCATCGGCAACCACCCGATACCCCCTTCAGAGAGGACAATCTGCAACTCCGGGTGCCGGATCGGGATCTGCGCGAACAGCCAGTCCACGGTCGCGGCCATAGAGCTGACTGGAAACAGCGAGGCGCTGACCTCCATCGGAGAGTCCAAGCTCGGTATCAATGTGTGCCCTGAGGTCCCGACATGAAGGTTAATAACGGTCCCGGTGTCCGCACAGGCTTTGAAGAACGGCTCCCAGTGGCCCGAGTACAGGCTCGGAAGCCCGAGGCTCTCGGGGTTCTCGGTGAAGTTGACGGCGCGGAACCCCCGAGCCGCGTTCGCTCGGATTTCCTCCGCTGCCGTCTCGGCGTCGAGCATCCAGGTGACCTGGGCTGGGACAAGTCGGTCCGGGTAATGAGCACACCACCCCTCGAGCACCCAGCGGTTGTAGGCACGCATGCACTCGAACGCGTAGTCCTTGTCAGCGAAACGCATGAAGCGGGATCCGGCAAAACCGAACACCGCCGACGGGAAGCAAAGCGAGCCATACACGCCCGCGCGGTCCATGTCGATGACGCGTTGGTGCACGTCGTACATCGCAGGGCGAACTTGATCGAGCCGGACGTTGCCGAGGTACCAGTCCTCGGGGGCCCAACTTTTTATGGCGTTGCCACCGCCGATGCCCACCAACTCCCCGTCGAAGGCCCAGTGGTCGGCGTCATCAGGGCCCCGTACGACCCGTGGCGTCCGGCTCGCGAACCTTGACGCCATCCGACCCTCGAACGCATCCGGTGGCTCGAGGTAGTGGTCGTCGACCGAGAACACAAGGTAGCGGCGTTCGCGGTATTCAGGGTCGGGCAAGAGCGGTAACTCGCCGCGGCTCCCCACGTAAGCCTCAAGGCGGGAGAGAAAGTCGGTCATGGCCCCTAGCGTATCCGATTGAGTTAGTCGAGCACCGAGGGATCCCTCGCCAGCTCCATTCGGCACATCGCCGGAAACAGCCCCGTAAGAGTATGCGTATCGAAGAAGCTGCCGTGGGCCTTCGCGACTTCGGCGTCCATCGGCACCCCTCCGCCCGCCGCGGCCACGTGCCACGCCTGGCGGCAGCGCCACTCGAAGGCTATCGAACGAAGGTACACCTGCTCGATGTCCCTGCCCGCGATCAACACGCCGTGATGCGCGAGCAGCGCGACATCCGCATTGCCGAGCGCTTTCACGGCTCGTCTGGCGTTTTCGACGTTTTCGACCGACCCCAGGTACTCGTCGTAGACGGCAACCTCGCCTGAGTAGAACGCCCCGCTCTGGTCGTAGATGTCGGGTACCTTGCCGATGTCGGCCCAGATCGTGCCCCAACGCGAGTGGTTGTGCAACGCGACCGTCAGGTCCGGGCGGTTCCTGTGCAACTCGACATGGAGCGTGATCGCCGGGGTTATGGTCCACTGACCCTCAAGCTCGTTGCCCTCAGCGTCCATTCTCATGATGTCACTCGCCTTGACCTCACCCCACGTCAGCCCGTAGGGGTTGACGAGGAACGTCCCGTCAGGCTGCTTGTAGGTGATGTGCCCCGCCAGGTGGTCGTCGTAGCCCTCTCGCCACAACACCCGCGCCAAGAGTGAGAGTTCCTGATGGGGGGTGAGAATCGGCAGAGGCGGGGCGATCGGCTTGATGTATATAACAATACACCACACAACGCAACTGTTCAGGTCCCGCTACTCTCGCAGTGGACCTGGAGAACCTGGTGGCTGTCGAGTAGCCGGGGGGAATCTCACCCCCCGGCTCTCACGGAACCGAACGTGAATCTCTCAACTCATTCGGCTCTTGCCGGTCGGTTGTCAGTAGTTGGGATGAGATACCAGTGGACAAAGAGACTGGGATTCTGCTGTTGAGCAGCACTGAGCCAATCCAATGCTTTCACCGGACTTCCCCGAAAACGCTTGAATTTCCGCATCGCCCATCGAAGAAGATTCTCATCGATACGCTTCACAATGAAGTACAACGCAGAGCGGTAGAACGCTCCGTAATAGTTGATCCAGCCCCGCACTTGAGCATTAATCTCCTTGGCGAGACCGACTAGGTCCATTCCACTGCGACGGATGAGGTGCCAGTCCCTAATCTTCTTGCCGACCGCCTTCTTTGCCTTGGTGCTAATGGCCGGTGAGAAACTCATAAAGTCCCCGTGCCGACTCTTAGCCCGACGAGCCCGAAAGGTGTAACCGAGGAAATCGAAACTGGTGTGTTCCGAGTCCCCTCGGCGATTCGCGTCTTTGCAGTACACGACCTTCGTCTTGTCGGGATGCAACTCAAGTCCCAAGGACCCGAGTCGTTGGCTAAGTGCAGCCCAAAGATTTCGAGCCTGTGCCTCGGTGTTGCAGTGGATAACGGCATCATCCGCATACCTCTCAAAGGGCTGTCCCGGAAACTCCCGGTCCATCCACTTATCGAACGCGTAGTGCATGAATAAGTTCGCGAGCAACGGTGAAATTGGAGAGCCCTGCTGGGTTCCTTTCTCTCTAGCCACGAGGGTTCCATCCGTCATCTGCATGGGGGCTGTAAGCCACCGTTCGATGTAGAGCAGAACCCAGCGCTCTTGGGTGTGGTGCGCTACCGCTTTTAACAACAGATCATGGGGAACGCTGTCGAAGAAGGCCCGGACGTCAAGGTCCAACACCCAGTCCTTCTCCCAACAGCGCTTGCGCGTCACGGCCACCGCATCCAGGGCACTTCGCCCCGGACGATATCCGTAACTGTCGTGGTGAAAGATTGGTTCTAACTTCTCTTCCAACACCATTGCCGCTGCCGTTTGGGCAATTCGGTCTGCCGTGTTTGGCACCCCTAATACCCGCACTGCGGTCCCATGGTCCTTCGGTATCTCCACCGCGCGCACCGGTCCAGGAAAGTAACTTCCCGAACTCATCCGGTTCCACAACTTATAGAGATTGTCAGTCTCGTCATCTGCAAACCGACTGATGCTCACGGCGTCCACGCCCGGTGCTCCGCCGTTCGCTTGGACCTTCTTCCACGCCTCGAAGACGAGACGCTTGGGAATCTCAAACGACTTCACTTTCAACTGTGGTCCATCCATCAGTTCCTTCTCCAAAGAGTTGACATCTGGGTAACCTGACCTGCCCGACCCCTTCGCTCCAGCTCCATTACAGAACCTTCGTCACTACTGCGGGTCGGTCCGCCCCTGTGCCTCGCGTCGGTACTCTTACCCGCGTGGTCTTGACCACGCGGGGTTCTCCCTCTTAACGACCAGCGGGGCAACGTCGCCTCGTGTATCTGGTCGTCGATATCGAGACGACAGGTTCTCCTGTTCCATACCAGCGCCTGTAACGAACTCACGCCACCTAAACACCGGACACCGCCGGAGCCACAAGCAGGTCGCCCCCCGGCTGAGGACATGCCACGAGTGCATGCCGTTTTCCCAGGGGATCCTTGCAACCCTGGTTTCGATGTCATCTTTGCGCCTTTCGATGCGTCAGCAGTGGTTCACACACGTTCGTCTTTTCGTTACACAACTGACCCGCTATTAGCGGGCCTTTTCCACAGTCGCTTCCCACCCCGGCTCTTAACCGACATGACACTGCGGCGCTTTGGGATCTCCGCCTGCACGGCGAACCCGGAGGGCCTTCCTCTATCACTGGTACAGCACGGTTCGTGCTGACAATTTTCTACATGGTCAACACTCCCCTTTCAGGACACACCAAGGACCGGCGCTCGCAGAAGTCGGCATCCACGCATCCCCGGTGAAGCGGCGTTCGATTGCGCCGAGCCTCGTGAATCGCAACTTCGTGGCGTCTCGACCCGACCAACTCTGGGTCGTCTCCGTGGTCTTGGTAGTCGACGTCGTCTCACGGACGCCCCATCAATTAGCGAGCAAGACAATCAATGACAGCACCGCACCTTGGCGATTCCGACAAAGTCGGGATTATCCGCTCGCTACCGACGGGGTCGACGCGTTGCGCAGTTCAGGGACTTCGACACCCGTCGGTGTTCCGTTTGCACGCGCCAGAGCCATCGTGATCATGGTGCCAGCGAGGACGACGACGCCCAACCACTGCGAGATGGTCAGTACGGAATGAAAGGCCAGATAATCCACGATCAACGCCGTCAGCGGGAACGCCAGTTCACCGATCGTCGCAGCCGAGGCTGGCGTCCCTCGAAGGCCACGGTAGTAGAAGAGGAGCGCGAAGAGACCCGGCACGAGAGCGAGGGCCACGAGCGCCGAGGAGGACTCGCCTCCGAGGTGGAAGAGGTAATGTCCGTTGCCCTCAACGATCACCACGATACTCGCCGCGATGAGTCCGAAAAACAGTCGCAACCCCGTCAACTCCGCAAAGGGCAGCTTCGCCCCAAGGCGTCGGCCTAAGACCGTCCCGGCACCCCACAGCCCTGCCGCTCCAACCGCTAGCAGCGCCGGCATCCAACCACGAAGGCTGACGTCATTCGGTTGAGGGAAGGCAAGGAGGTACGCGCCCGCGAGTCCGCCGAGAAGATACGCCCAAAATCTGCGCTGTAGTTTTTCTCTCAACATGAGACGCGCACCCACCACGGCGAAGAGCGGTTGGATCTGTTGTAATAGGACCGGCGTGGTCGGAACCCCGTACGTGAAGGCCTGAGTGAATAGCAGCGTCGCGAGCGCTGAAGCTCCGCAACCCAAGACAACGATCGACACCCAGTCGCCCGGCGAGAAGCTCTGACGCGCCTTACGAAGGCCACTCACGATGAAAGGGGCGACGAGCACAGCGGGCAGAAGTTGTTCGACCAAGACAATGACTGAGGCGGGTAGTTGCAGCGCAAGCCTTTGACGAAAGAGCGGGTCCGTGCCCCAGAGCGCCGCTCCCAACACCACCAAGGAAAAACTGCCCACACTCGTTGGTTGCCAAAGACTCGCAGAACGCTTGGTATCACCTTGTGGACTCGAGCTAAACATGCCTCCCACTCTCCTCACTCAAGCGACGACTCTCCCAATCCGTCATCACGCTCTCCCCTCACGATGCAAGGCATCAAGAATTCTTTTCGCGGCGCTGACGGGATCTTGCTTGCCCGTCTCGACGTCGCGAACGATTGCCTGTCCCTCTCTCGATAATTGATGCAACGCCACTCGACGATGTAGTTCTGCGGCGACACGCTCGGTCACCTCGTTGCGTAGGCTTCGCGCCCGCCGCACTCGTCCCTCGCCGCTCTCATCCAAGAAGTGCTGATGTTGGCTGATCGCATTCCATACTGCTTCGATGCCCTGTTCTTGGGTGGCGACGGTGGTGAGCACTGGAGTCGACCACTCCTTCGCCGATCCGAGGTGCAACATTGCCTGCAGGTCTCGAACGGTCCGGTCCGCACCGGCCAGGTCGGCCTTGTTCACAACGAAGATGTCCGCCATCTCCAACAATCCGGCTTTGTTGGCTTGGATTTCATCTCCCGAGTCGGGATTCACAACCACGACGGTCGTGTCAGCCTGCGCCGCCACCGCCAACTCCGACTGACCTACACCCACCGTTTCGACGAGTATCACCGGCCAGCCCGCGGCGTCGATCGCTCGAAGCGCTCCGGGAACGACGGCAGCCAATCCACCCAACGCACCGCGACTCGCGAACGAGCGCATGAAGACGCCGTCGTCCGACGAGTTGGCCGAGCGAAGCCTCACCCGGTCGCCCAATATGGCGCCTGCGCTCAACGGAGAAGAAGGGTCGACCGCAATCACGGCTACCCTCTCACCGCGCGCTCTCGCCGAGGCCACCAAAGCGTCGACGAGCGTTGACTTTCCAGAGCCCGGGGCGCCCGTCAGACCGAGGACATAACTGGGCTCGCTGGCGCGCCTCTTCAGTTGAGCCACGAGTTCGAGCATTTCGTCGGCTCGCTCTCCGCCCGATTCGAGCACGCTGAGCGACGAGGCCAAGGCTCGACGATCACCGTCGGCGAGACGTCGGGCAAGATTGGGCAGGTCTGGATCGAACTTAGGACTTCGAGTCGTCACGCTTGCGGCGGCGTCTCGCTGGCGCTGGCCTTAGCTTCCTCTTCAGCGTGGCGTCGAAGTTCTCGCTTAAGGATCTTGCCCTGCGTGTCCTTGGGAAGTACGTCGACGAGACGAACGCTCTTTGGAACCTTGAACCCCGCCAGTCGCTCCTTGCAATACTCGATCAACTCCCCTTCGATGACGTCCGCCCCTTCATGCACGACGACGAATGCGGTGACCCTTTGAGACCAGTACTCGTCGGCGATTCCGACCACGGCAACTTCGTGGACACCGGGGAACTGGTAGCAAACCCGCTCGACCTCCGCCGATGACACATTCATCCCGCCGGTCTTGATGACGTCCTTTTGGCGGTCGACGAAGAACAGATTCCCGTCGGCGTCCATCTTGGTCAGGTCGCCCGTGTGGAGCCAACCGTTCCTCATCACCGCGGCAGTTCGCTCAGGGTTCTTAAGGTATCCCAGCATCACTCCCGGAGAGCGGCAGATCAACTCGCCCTCGACCCCGGGTTCGACGTCGTTGTCATCCTCGTCAACGACTCGCACCTCGAGCAACGACGTTGGCTTCCCGATCCATGAGACGTCACCATTGGGAATGTCCGCGAGCGACCGGAACTTCCCGATGGTTGGAGTCTGGGTGAGTTCAGATTGCGACCAAAGCGTGATCCACAAGAGGTCCGGCGACACCTTCGCGAACGCGTCGAACATCGCTTGGGGCATGGTACCGCCGTAGGTGACACCACGACGTAGCCGTGAAAGGTCCATGGTCTCGAACAGAGGTGCCTTGATCACCTGGAGATAGAACGTCGGCGTCTGACCCACGACCGTGACCTTCTCGTTGACGATCGCTTCGAGCGCTTCGGTGGGCGTCGATTCGACGGGCAAGACAATCGTGTTCGCGAGCGACAAGAGCACGATCTGCATCCCCATGCCCGCGATCGTGTGGAAGGGCAACACGTAGTACCAAACGTCCTCTTCCACGAGGCCCATGCCGGTGATGTACGAAGGGACCATCGACAGAAGATAGTTTCGATGGGGAACCATTATCGCCTTGGGTAGCGCCTCGGTGCCGCTCGTATAGGGCAGGATTGCCAGGTCGTCTTCGCACACCACGACGGTGGGCTCGCTGTCGTCGGGGTGATCCAGCAGTGTGCTCAACTTCAGCCACGAATCGCCCGAGGAGTCGGCGTAGGTATCGTTTGCGATACGGAGGCTCAAGTTGGGAACGGGATCGCTCAAAGCGTCGATTTTGTTGACGAAGCGATCCTCCACCAGTATCGCTTTCGCGTTGGAGTGGATCAGTTGATTCAAGATCTCACCAGCGGTGAAGGTGTAGTTAACGCCCGTCACGACTGCACCAATCTTCATCGCCGCCCAAAACGTAATGATGGTCTCGGGCACGTTACGCCCCATCGTCGCAATGACGTCGCCACGTTCCACACCGAGGTCGAGCAGTGAGTGCGCCATCTTGTTCGCCATCGAGTTCAACTCGACGAAGGTCAGCGAGCGTCGCACCGGATTCGCAGCGCTCACCGGCATGACGAGTGCCTCGCGATTCGGAAAGCGACGTGCATTGCGACGAAGGTAGTCGCCGATAGTGGCCCGTCGAGCGGGGTTGCTGGGAAGTATCAAGTCCATGAGTTATTTCCTTTCGACCTCAATTGAGTGGTGTCAGACCTGGCCGGTCAACTCTCGCGCGGCGGTCACGATGTCCTCGAGTGATGATCCGGGTGGAAAGCAGCGAACGCCACGCCTCTCCAGTATTTCGGCGGCGTAGGGGGGAATCGTCCCTCCAGCGAAGACTGGGGCGGTGACCGAATGTTGCGCCAAGGTATCTAAAATTCGTTCGACCACTTCGACCCGACCACCCACGTTGAGACCTATCAGATCAACGTCTTCGTCGGCCGCCACTCGCGCGATGGTGTCCGCCGTGGCCATTCCCGCGAGAATCACTTCGAAGCCTCCTTCGCGCAGGGCTCGTGACACGACGTTCACGCCCCTCCAATGTCCGTCCAGACTCGTTTTCGCAATCAGAACACGGGCCACGACAGCACTCTTTCCCTCATCTAGAAGTTGACCGGGAATTTCCACGATCCGTACTCTTCTCTGAATACGTCACCAATCTCGCCAAGAGTGGCTTCGGCGCCAACCGCCTCGAGCACCGCCGCCATCACGTTGCCACCGCTCTGGCACGTCTCGGTGAGATCGCGCATCTTCTCAAGCGCAAGTGACGTGTCACGTTCAGCACGCAGCCTGGCGAGCCGCTCCATTCCGCGATCCCACGCGTCGACAGAGCCCCGGAAACCATCGATGTCGAAGGGATCGTGATCAGACGGACTGAAATTCACGGCGACAATGCTCCGCTCGCCGGTCTCCAACTTGTTCTCGAGTTCAATTTGGTTCTGTGAGGCCACCTGCTGAATAAACCCATTCTCTAGACACGCAATGAACCCACCACGCTTCCCGATCTCGTCGAAGAAAGTCCAAGCTCTCGTTTCGAGCTCGCTCGATAGGGCTTCCATGAAATAACTACCACCCAAGGGATCCGCTACCGAGGTCAGTCCCGTCTCGAGCTGAAGAATCTGCTGGATGCGCACAGACTGCTGGTGCGCTTGCTCTGACGGCACCGAGAGCGCCTCGTCGTAAGCCGAGATGCCCATCGACTGCACGCCACCCAAGACTGCCGCCATGCCCATGATCGTGCCACGAACAATGTTGTTAATCGGCTCTTGGTAGGTCATCGCTGAGCCGGCAGTGACGATATGGATCCGCAGTCGCAGAGCTCGTTCGTCAGTGATCCCGTAGCGCTGACGCAGCAGGTCGTACCACATCTTGCGAGCCACGCGGAGTTTCGCAATGTCCTCGAAGAAGTCCATCGCCACTCGGAAGCTGACACCACCCAATGCGTGCGCGAGCTGATTCAGATCAACCGTCCCCCGACGCTGGACCTCGTCGAGGTGCGCCACGCAGGAGGACATCAGCGTCGCCAACTCCTGGTATGCATTGAGCCCGCTGTCAGCACCGTTGTACGCCGCCATTGAAACGGGAACCCAGTTGGGAGCGTTCGCCGAGGCGAACTCAATGATGTCGCAATTGATCTTCAAGGCGGCGGCTGGTGGAATCTGTTGGAGTGGCGGGCACCCGACGTAGGTCAGGAAGAAGTCCGCTTGTCCCGTGCCGTAGAGTTGGCTCAACTGCAAACCACGGCGTTGGGCGACGGTCCAATATCCCGCCAAGCAGAAGGGCGCGTGCTGGGCAACTCCTCCACCGGCGTGGGCGAAGTACTTACTCTGATCGATGCCCGTCAGCGCGAGATCGAAATCGCGCGCCGACATTATCACGGCTCCGGAGATTCCAACGTCCTCTCGGCGCGCTACCACCTCGGGGTGGTCCACGTCGTAGAGATGATCGCCGGTCATGCGGTCGTGCTCCATGATGAAGCCGGTTGCTCCCTTGTCGAGTAGATAACGAATTCGTTCCGCCTCGTCCTCGGGGTTGCCGAAGCCTGAGAGCTGAAAAATTCTCCACGCCTTAGAGCGATACCCGAGACTGTGTCCGCCTCGCAGGAACGGCGCGGTCCCAGGAGGAGTTGTTGCGGCGACGTGCGCTTCGGGGACGTCCTCTGGGCCGTACGAGGCCTTGAGGGGGATGCCCGACACCGTCGACCAGTTCGACGTCTTGTCACTCATTCGTGCTCCTCTTTGTGCGTGCATCGAACAAACTCGCCGCGCTCTTCAGCCGACTGGATTGGGGGTGCTTCATCATCGATCTTCAAATGTTGGCGCACGCTTCTCGCGCCACGCAGTCACGGCCTCACGCATGTCGCCCGTCATCGTCGCGAGGATCTGAGTGCGATTCTCGAGATCGATCGCCGCGCGCAGGCTCGCCGTCTCGAGATTGGACCACGAAACCTCTTTCGTCATCCATACGCCAAAGGGACTATTGGCTCGTATGAGTCGGGCGCAATCGAGTGCCGCGCTCATGACATCGTCAGTCACGACCGAAACGAGACCGAAACTCAAGGCCTCGCTCGCGTTGACCGCTCGACCAGTCAACATCATCTCGTTGGCTCTGGACGAACCGATCATTCGTGGTAGTAGCCAACTTACGCCAACGTCGCATCCCGAGAGACCAATGCGAATGAAGGCCACCGAGAACGAAGCCGACGGTGACGCCACCCTCACGTCCGCCGCGAGCGCGATGGCGAGCCCACCTCCGGCAGCCGCGCCGTTGACCGCCGCGATGACCGGCTGGGGAATCTCCTTCAACGTGGTCACCAATTGCGCGATGCCCTTCTGCGACCGCATTCCCGATTGAACCCGACCGTCCTCCTGATCACCGAAACTGCCGAGATTCTCCACGAGGTCCAGTCCCGCGCAAAATCCCCGTCCAGCGCCCGTCAGAATCACGACGCGGCTCGACGTATCTCGACCTATCCTTTCGAGAGAGTCAGTCATCTCGCCAACGAGTTCCATCGTCATAGCGTTCAGTCGATTAGGACGGTTCATCGTCAATACGTCGACACCTTCCTCAACCCGCTCGACGAGGATTGTCGGCTCAGCCATTAGCGCCTCCGTCGACGTAAATCCTCTGCCCGGTTAGGTAGCCAGCGTTCTCGGAGCAGAGATAGCTAACGACGCTCGCCACGTCCTCCGGCCGGCAAACGTGTCCGAACGGCGACTGGGCGTCGAGAGCGCGGATGTCGTCTTCTCCGGACGTGGACTTGACGAGTCGACGGCCCATCTCCGTGTCCACGAGACCCGGCGCGACAACATTCACGTGGATCCCGTAGTCCACCTCTTCCTTGGCGAGAGTGAACGCCAGTGCCTCGAGCGCAGCCTTCGCCATGTTGTAAGGGGCGCCGTTCGCCGCGTTTATCTTTGTAAAAGCACTTGAGATCATCACGACGTCGCCTCGAGAGCACGACCGCATGCGCGGCAACACAAGTCGACATAGATGGTGCGCTGCCACCGCGTGAATCGCGATCAGAGCGGCGACCTCGTCTGGTGACGTATTGATCACCGCGCGGCCTCGACTGGCGACGCCGGCGTTGTGTATCAGGATCGAGATGGGGCCGAGTCGCTCTTCGACGGTGGCGACCATGGCCTCGAGATCCTCGAGGCTCGAAACATTCGCCCGTACGACCTCGGCGCGCCGATCCATGGAAGTTATTGCGGCCGCGACCTCGTTCGCACTCTCGACGTCACGCGAATAATTGACCACGACGTCGGCTCCGTCTGCCGCCAACGCGAGCGCGATGGCCCGTCCGACGCCACGGCTCGAACCCGTTACCAGCGCCACTCGTCCGCTCAATGCCACGACGGTTCTCTTCCCTCGAGTGCCAAACTTCCATCGGAGCGCTCCACCGCCGCTACTTCTTCGAGCTCACGTAGTCGAGTCTTGGCGGCTGTCCGCGCCCTCGACCGACGCGACCGCCGGCGCACCCAATGCGATTGTTCCAGATATAGCGATTGCGAGCGCCGAACCAACGATGGCCCACCTACGAACGCCTAACTGCCCAGTACCCCTTAAGCGTTGCACAACCCCCCTTGGGGTCTCACAGAATTAAACCTTCGCCTAACTCATGGCCACAATACGTCCTGCTGTATACAGTATCAAGCAAATTCTAATAGATGTATACGGCATAACAGATAATTTGATTTCTGGTAGTAATGAAAAATTAGAGCTACCCCTTTGGGATCACGGTAACTGATCGTGATCCCAAAGGGGTAGGTGAATGAAGTCAAACTTGGTTCAGCTAGGCCTTTATTGAATCGCCCCAGGCGTTCACGTAGGCCATGTCCTCGACGGGCAAACGGAACAACTTGGTCGGGAACGGCTTCACTGGGTAGCCACACGCAATGTGACACGCGGTCGCCCATTCCTCAGGAATCCCGAGCAATTCCTTGACCCGAGGCTCGTACATCACCAGCAAAGTCGTAAACGTCGTCGCCACGCCCTGATTGCGCATCGCGAGACAGAAGTTCTGGGCGATCGGATACACCGAAGCTCCTCCAACGATGCTGAGACGACCTAGTTCAGTGTCAGTGGGGTGAGTCTCGGCGATATCCGCGCAGACGACGACAATCGCCGGATGCTCGCCGAAGTGAGCGGCGAAGTGGTCGGCGTCAGCGAGGGCCTTCGCCGGGTTGTTCATACCCAGATTCGTAGCCTTCTCCGTGCCATCAATAGCCTGAATCGCATTCTGACCTTCCTTGGCCGCATTTGAGTAGGCGGTCCAGGGGACGATGTACATGTCCCCCATAGCCTTCTTCTTCTCCGGGTCCGTCACGATCACGAATCGCACGGGTTGACGATTGCCGCCCTGTGGTCCGAAACGAGCATCGTCGATTGCTTTATAAAACACCTCGTCAGCAACTGGGTCAGGCTTGTAATACCTGTTAGCCGACTGGCTCCGCATAACATCACTAAGTTCCACCATGCCTCCAAAAAGTTTGCTTGTATGCGGAACCATAACTAGTACACAGGACGTTGTCAAACATATTGTTGGGTCTTCCACAAGAGATCTAAAAAAATCTTCGTAAGTGGCGCAGACCCGTTGAAATGACCTCGAAGGTCATCGACACGACCCGATTTTATGACTCTTAGTTAACAACGCTGGTGATCAATAGAGTTAGCCGGCCCACGAGGTGTCGGGAGGCGTATCGTCCAGCGCACCAAGCGCGGCCGTGAATCCCGCTGGCGGAGTCGTCGCCGCTGCGCCTTGGGAGCTGACCAGCACGTTGGCGATCATCGACGCCGACGCCTGAAGGTGCTCGTACATGAGTTTTGCAGCGGTCTCGGCGTCGCCATTCATCATCGCCTCCAAAACAGCTTCTTGATCGCGAACGCTGCGATCCAACCAGCCCGGCACGATGAACATGAAGTCGTATTGGATGCCCAGCGTCACGCTACGTAACGTTGAGATCAACTTAGGCGATTCGGACATCCGATTGATACTTCGATGGAAGGTCCCCTTCAATTTTGACGCTCGATTCATATCGCCCGATGCGAGGTACATCCGCATTTGCTGCTGAATGATCATCAGTTCAGCGAAGGCGCCGACGTCACCTCTGTGACGTTCTGTCGCTCGCTTCACCGCCAACGCGTGGACCATCGCTTCGATCCAGATCATGTCCAGAAAATCGATACGTTCCAGCCTCACCACACGAAGGCGATGTCCACTCAAGCGCTCTAAGAGACCTTCATGCGCCAGTTGCAAGAGTGCGTCGCGAACGGGCATCCGGCTGGTCTCAAATCGTGCGCACATTTCCTCTTGACTGAGGATCTGTCCCGGCTGGAGTCGACCGAAGAAAATCTCAAGGCGCAACTGACGAACGATCTTCGTTCCCTCGGTTTCCTTGCGACTCGCTGACACTCGTGACAACACTCCTCGACCATTGTGGCGTCGGGCAATTCGACCACCTAGTTGGACTGTCAGGTTATCGCCCGCCTGGACCATGCCTAGACAAAGTATCGGACGATCGCCTCGCTTGTATCTGCTTTCGTAAGGAATCGGCGCAGTCAGTTGGTGAGCGCAACGAGCTCGGTGAACTTCTCTAATGGTGTCATGTAGACGAGTGTCACGCGAACCAACGATGCAACCAGAAAATCCAGGTGGAGGAGTTCGTTGACAGTTGCGGAGTTCGGCAATCTGCGTTCCTGTCGGGTGATCTGGCCCCAGGATTCTCTTACAGCGCGGTTCGTCGAGCCTGAGCCTCGAGACGAACCCGTCACCAAGGCAACGTTTCTCGTCATGAGTGGCCGCCCGAGTCCGTACTACTCCGATGACACGACGTCAGTATTGATCCCACACTGCCCCCGGGACCCCGCGACCGGCTGCTTCGAGTTCAGCCACGAGCGCGCGCCAAGCCAGACCGTCGTTGAATGCACTGCCCAGGTCCGGTAGCTCGTTCAAGTCTGCTGCAGAAAGATCTGGTGGCACCACGCCGAGACGGGCGAGTTCGACGGTAACCGTCAGCAACTCGTTCAAGTTCACCGCGGCCACGGTGGCAGCCTCGACACTCGGGCCCGCCACGGTAATGCCGTGGCCCCGAAGTAGACATACGAGGCTGTCCCCCATAGCGTCCAGCATCTCCTCCGCGAGATCCTGGCGAGCGATCAGGACTGAACGCGGATAGACGGGAATACCTTGTAGCGCCATTCGCATCGCCGGAATGTTGTAGGCACCAAAGACGGGACGGGCGGTAACGCCAGCCAATCCGCAAAGGAGGGCAGCCCGCGGATGCGCATGAATGACGGCTCCCACCTCAGGCCGCTTATTGAGCAACGCAGTGTGAATCGGTGTCTCCATTGGTGCGCTCCATGCCCCGTCGCCATCGACGAGATGACCCGCCGTATCGATACGTCGAATGTCGGCGAGATCGGTGAGACCCACTCCCCGCTCGCGAGAGCTACGACAGCGAATCACGTAACTACCGTCGCCCACCCGTGCGGAGACGTGACCCAACACACCGTCCACGAGTCCTCGGTGACCGAGGACTCGACACGCGGTTGCCACCGTCGACACGAGTTCCTCGTAGTCGCGATCAATGACGTCAGCGCACACTCAAACCACCATCTGATCGAATAATTTCGCCGGTGATCCCCCGCGCGTTCGAAGATGCCAAGAACACATACGCCCCGATATGATCGGCGGGGGTCAGCGCGATGTGAAGCGGCGTGCGTGCCTCGAGTTCCTCTCGCCGACCCGGCCGATCCGACAACCGCTCACCGGCGCGTCCAAGGGCCTTCGCCCCGCGCAGATCCGTGTCGAGCGTGCCACCCGGAGCGACACCATTGACCCGGACATCTGGAGCAAACTCGTGCGCCAGCGCCGTAACGACACCGCGAAGGGCGAACTTTGAAGCAACGTACAGGGCGCCGCCTCGACCGGGAAAGAAACTCGAGCTCGACAAGGTCAGAGTCAAACTTCCTCTGGTGCGGCGAAGTTCTGGAGCCACGCAAGAAGCAGTCACGAGCGTGCTGCGGACATTAACGGCGAAGATCTCGTCAAACGCCGCCGTGAGGTCGCCAGACGGAATCTCGAGAAGTCTTCGATAGTGGTCAAATATTCCAACGAAGCTCGCCGCGCTATCGATCCGGCCCCATCGTGCCAGTGACTCGCGCACAAGGGAGTCGGTATCGTCAGCCGACGTGGCGTCGCCGTGATGCACGATGATGTCACCGAGACCCTCGAGCGCGGTCGCCTTGGACTCGTCTATCTCGAGCGCAGCGACACGAGCTCCTTCGCTAAGAAACGCTTCCACCACGGCACGGCCAATCCCCGAACCGCCGCCGGTACAGAACACGACCTTGCCAGCCAGAATGCCCTTCATGGTTGCGTCGGATGAACCGAGGGGCCGAGTGGCGTGGCCAGGAACTCGCTGAAGATTTCGCTCCTCTGCCATGTCAGAGACTCAAGTTCGAGGGGGCAGAGACTGATGGTGAATCCGAGTCTCGGTGCACTTATCTCAAGTCGGACGCCGTTATGCGTGCGAACCTTGCGCAACGTGACTTCGGCGAACTCGTTTCCCAACGTGATGAGGTCCCCTCCCTTCGCAGGCTCCGGCTTCGATCGCACCTCAAGGGATGTGGCGTCGCTTGGGGGCTTCGTGCCTCGGGTCGGGTCGGTTCGTTCCACCATTGCTCCTAAAGAAAGATGGCCAAGTTCTGCGTGCGCAAAACGGCCTCGTCGGCCGTGATGTCACGGCGCGCTAGTCGCAATGCACCGTCGAGGCGACGGAGGACATCGCGACGCTCGGCGGAGACCCATTCGGGTGGTCGCACGTCGAGACGGCTCCTGAACACAAGCAAATAACTGTGGACAACGAACTCGTCGCTGCCCTCGCTCGTGGCGACACGAACGTTGGTAACAAAACGACGGGTGCGCGAGGGAGGGTCTTCCGTCCAGGCATGATCACCGAGAAGACGTTGCGCACGCTTGCCCAGCGAGTACAAGTCCTCGTCGAAATGAGCCATGTCGCCGAGCACCGCGACGTCGGCGTCACTACGAGCCACTGTCACTCGCACGGGCATTCGGTACCGAATGTCCTCAGTCATCAACTCCAACCATGCCGCGTACGCACCCCCATCGAGCAGGGCAGCCTCGTTCGTCAAGAAGTTCGAGACTTCGTAATGCAGTTCTATGCCAGTTGGCGCGGCACCTTCCCAGGGTCCGCTCATGGCTCTGGCTCGGCGGCCACGTCGGGTGTGATCGGCCGCCACGATTGACGAAGTTCGCTGTCGGCGCTTTCCGTTGCCAATGAAACAGCCCAACGACGAAGAAGTTCGCGCTGGTTGTACTCCCCGTACCCTACGAAGGCCCGTCCCGGCCCGGGCCACTGCTCGATCGGTTCGTGAAGAGTCCCGCCATTGGGACCCATCCCCATGGTGGAGTCCAGTTCGGTCCGTCGCGACAAGAGCCCCTTGCTCACGGAGGTGATCGATGTCCAGTTCTCAACGTCATCCTGTTCGAACATTCCCGAAGAGCCAAAACACATCAAGTAGGCCTTGTACGAGTCATCCTTGTACCACTGCGGTGCGTTGCGATCAACGGCGAACCAGGAGAACACCTCGGTCTCGGTCGCGCTCAACGGTTGCCAGAGCCGGAACGATATGAACGGCACGACGTGCCCGCCATCGCGAACAATCGGCCAGTTATGCACGAAACTCAAGTTGGGGAAGAGTGTCGAGGCTGACACCATAAACCCTGCTTCGCCAACCATTTGCTTTTGCTCTGGAGTCCACCGTTGGTGAATGCGCTCTACCATCTCTTCGGGGTAGCCCACGTGGGCCAAATTCTTGTCGAAGTCATCCGTTGGCAATTTGTAGGTTGTACCGCCGCCGCCGCCGGCCCAATAGAGTGCCCCCTCCTTGCGCCGGTTTGCCTTCGGTTCCAAAAACAGACCGATCTCGACCACGCTGACGTGAGTGTGGGGCGTGTGATACGAGTCGCCAGCGAAATTCTCCGCGCCAATCTTCCAGTTGCTCTGGACAATCCACCGTTGCGGACCGCGAACCTCCATCCCGCTCTCACTGTGGTTCATGTAGAAGTCGAGGTAGAAGCCAAAGCCACCCAGCGCCTCTTCGAGCGGAGGGGCGTCAGGATCGAGGGACGCGAAGACCATCCCTCGAGTGATACCGACGTGCGGTGGTGACGCCAGCGCCGTCTCTGATTTCTTAAATCCCGCCTCGCCGCCATAGGCCTCACCGTGGAAGGGTAGACCGACGAGGCGGCCGGTATTTCGATAAGTCCACGCGTGATACGGGCAACGAAAATGCGAAGCGTTTCCCGCTTCGGCGCGACACACCTGCATGCCCCGGTGCCGACACATGTTCAATAGAACACGAATCTGTCCTTCCTCGTCTCGAACGACGATGAAGGAGTCGTCAAGAATTCGGCGCACCACGTAGTCACCGGCGTCGGGGATTTCCGACTCGTGAGCGAGAAACTGCCAACTCTTGGAGAAGAGCCGCTCCCGCTCCAGTTCGTGGATGGCAGGGTCGCTGTAGACCCCAGGTGGGATCTTCCCTTTCTCCACCCGATCGAGGAGTTGAAGAACGTCCACATCCTGCGACCTACCTGTCATATTGTGATTCCAGTCAACGCTAAGAACTGTTGGGCGCCATCGACGTCGTGGTCGTCAGGACCTGTTCTCGCAGTTCGTCGAGGAACTGTGATCCTTATGGAGTTGACGGGCTCGTAATATGAGTCGGTCACGAACTCAGGAGCTACGTCGCGTCGTAGGTCCTCGATTTGAGTTTCCAGAACGTCACGGCGACGGATGTCACCATTCAAGTCATTATCGGGTCCGGCAAAGGCAAAAGTGATCTTTAACGCGTCCGCGTTGCGATTTCGAAACAGATCGGCCACGCTTCTCAGCGTCGTTCCTATCTGGGTAGTGTCTTGATCATTCATGACATAACTCCTTACGAGTTCGTAGTGATGGTCAACTGCTGTAAACACGCGTCGAAAACAGCAACACTTGCGCGTCGAAAACAGCAACACGTAGTTGACGTCCAATTCTGCCTCAGAGCGGCGGCTAGCGCCATTTTCAATCAGGACTTTCTTGGCCAGGAACGCTTCGCGAGTTCGGAAGCCTGTACCTTTCTCCCTTGGTCTCGATGAACGAGCAGCGCGCCGACTCACGCACGAACATCTAGTTGACGCTCGGTCGCTCCAGGAAGTCCATCGATCCTCGTCGGTCGCGCGTGCCGGGGCCATACCAAGCGAATCCAGGTGGAGTAAATCACCCGCAATCATTTCTGCGCCCTCGGAGCACGACTCGTTCTGGTTCAAGCTCGCCACAACGAGCTTCCGGGTCGGGTCACCACAATGTTGGGAACCACCGCGTACCGCGATAGCCGCGAAATTGCAGAGACGAATACCGCGATGTCAGAGGCACGAATCATGACGTCGGGAGAGACTTGGTCGCGAGCCCATCTGCCCATATCGGTGTCGACGTAGCCGGGTGATATCGACGTGGCCGTAACCCCGCTCGACGCCTCAGCAATTGTGATTGACTCGCAAAGCGAAATCAACGCTGCCTTACTCGCGCCATACGCCGCGAGGTCTAGTTCGGCGACGACTCCGGTAATCGACGAGAGCGCGATAACCTTCGAACCAGATTCAGGCTCGGACTCGGCCGTCGCGCGCAGCATCGATAAGAGCCGCTGGATCAGCAGCATCGGCGAACGTACGTGCAGAGCAATCTGCTTATCGAACTTTCGTAGTGGATAGTCTTCGAACGTGCCCGCGGAGCCCAGCCCCGCACAAAGCACGAGAAGGTCGAGTCGCAGGAACCGTGCAATGTGCGCGTCGGCGAGAGCAACGACGTCATCATCTTCTGACATGTCGCCGGCCACGGCGAGAATCGTGCCACCCGCCGTTGCAATCTCGTCGCGTGCTTGGTTTAACCTTTCCGGATCACGAGCTGAAATAGTCAAGTCGAAGCCATCCGCCACGAGTTGATCGGCAATCGCGCGACCGATACCACGGGAAGCTCCCGTTACTAACGCAACTTTTCTGTTTGTCATGACGTGACTCCTAGCGTCGCCCGACAAGGTCTCTTCCAATGATTTCTTTCATAATTTCATTGGTACCTCCAAAGATCTTTTGGACCCGCGCGTCTTGAAAGGCGCGAGCGATTGGGAACTCAAGCATGTAGCCGTAGCCTCCGTACAGTTGGAGAAGTTCGTCAATCACGCGATTCTGTACGTCGGTGGCCCACCACTTTGCTTTGGCGGCGTCCACTGCCGTTAGCGTCCCATCGTTGACTGCTCGGATCGCCTTGTCGATGTACGCCCTCGTGACATCCAACTCTGTGGCCACTTCCGCGAGAACGAATCGAGTGTTCTGAAAGTCGGCGATCGGCTGACCGAACGCGTGTCGATCTTGCACGTAGTTGAGCGTCCACGTAAGAGCGGCATCGGCACTAGCGATCGCTTGTGCGGCAATCGACAGACGTTCCAGTGGAAGGTGGTGCATCAGCTGACCGAGTCCCGCGCCAACTGCGCCAAGAACGTTGTGATCAGGAACGAAGACCTCGTCGAAAAAGAGCTCCGCCGTATCCTGAGAGTGCATCCCGATTTTTACCAGTTGACGACCGCGTGAAAAGCCAGTCATTCCCTCCTCGACGACCATCAGAGTGAAACCTTGGCTGCCTCCTTCAGGATTCGTCCTCGCAACGACGACCACCAGATCAGAGTGGATGCCCGACGTTATGAACGTCTTCGCACCGGTCACTCGCCAACCCCCATCTACTCTCATGGCCGACGTGCGAATAGCTCGAAGGTCACTACCCGCCCCGGGTTCGGTCATAGCTATCGACGCAATGAGCCGCCCCGCGCAGAGCCCCTTCAACCAACGATTCCGTTGATCTGGAGTAGCCAACGAGTCGAAATAGGGAATGACGATGTCGTCCTGCAGAGCAAAACTCGACGACAGTGACGCGGCCCCCACTCGGGCAAATTCTTCGATCACCACATTGCGGTAGCGGAAGTCCAACGATCCCCCGCCGCCATACTCAAGCGGCCCCGACAATCCGACCGCTCCAATATCGCCAGCGATGCCCCACACCTCGCGATCGATACGTCGTCGCTCCTCCCACTCCTCGAGGCGCGGGACGACGTCGCGATCAACGAATTGCCTGATTGTACGGCGAAAGGTCTCATGGTCGATGTCGTAGAGTCCGCGCTCCATTCAGGCGTTCCTCTCAACACGAAGATCGGCCCCCCGCACTGACCTGACAAGCAGACATCCGCCCACGTTCGATTCAAGAACGCCAGCAATGGCGATCACCAGCGATGCGTTGATTCCCATGAAGGGTCTTAGAGCCTCTCGAGGATCGTGGCGTTCGCCATTCCGCCGCCCTCGCACATGGTTTGAAGTCCGTAGCGCCCACCGCTTTCCTCGAGGTGATTCACCAGGGTGGCCATCAAGCGAAGTCCCGAAGACCCCAGAGGGTGGCCGAGGGCAATGGCCCCGCCTCGCGGATTCAGCCGATCGAGATCAGCATTGAACTCTCGAGCCCAAGCCAGCGGCACCGGCGCGAACGCTTCATTCACTTCGTACGCGTCGACCTCGTCTAAATCTAAGTCGGCACGTTGGAGGACCATCTTCGTTGCGGGCACCACACCCATCAGCATCAACACGGGGTCGTCTCCAGTAACACTGAAAGCGTGGAACCGAGCTCTCGGTTTCAATCCGAGACGGGCGGCGGCACCAGCCTCCATGATGAGCGCGCCGGAGGCGCCATCCGCGAGCGGCGACGAATTCCCCGCAGTAATCAGCCAGTCGATCTCAGGAAAGCGCGCGCCGTCAGGATCGTCGATGAAGGAGGGACGCAGTTTTCCAAGACCCTCCAGCGTGGTATCAGGCCTTATCGTCTCATCGAGTGAATGCAAGACATCGACCCTCTTGGCATCCTTTACGACGACGGGGACAATCTCGCGATTGAAAAGGCCCGCACGAGTTGCCTTCGCCGCTCTTTCGTGAGACTGCGCCGAAAACTCGTCGAGAACCTGGCGATCGAGTTGCCAGCGAGAGGCAACGAGTTCGGCCGACAAGCCTTGCGACACTAAGCCCCCCGGGTAACGGGCGGCGACGCCACTGCCCCAATGGTCTTCATCCATGTTCGACGAGAACATCGGGGCGCGTGACATCGATTCAACGCCGCAGGCGATCACGATGTCGTACGCTCCCGCGATGACTCCTTGCGCGGCGAAGTGTGCTGCCTGTTGGCTGGATCCGCACTGGCGGTCAATAGTGGTCGCGGGTACCGACTCTGGCATTCCCGCCGCTAAGACAGCATTGCGCGTGATATTGGTCGATTGCTGACCGGCCTGAGTGACGCAACCACCAATAACGTCTTCGACCAGTGCCGGATCAATCCCGGTGCGTTCAAGTAGTGAACGGAGTGTCGACGCGAGGAGATCAACAGGATGCGTCCCTGAGAGTGCGCCGCCCGTCTTTCCCCGTCCAGATGCCGTTCGGACGATATCCACGATGACCGCGTCGCGCATGACTCCCCTTTCTCTTGTCGGGCAAACTCGAATCTACTTAGTGAGCGATCGCTAAGATCATATCGTCAGTTCAAGGGGGTACTCAAAGTGCAGTGTTATCGTGCTGCCATGTCGCGGCTCTTGTGGGAGAGATTGTGCCTCTAGGCGATATTTCGACCAATCGCTGGCGACATCTGCCCAACCTTGACTTAGATCCGATCCTTGCTCATTCCCTTGACGCGTTCTATGACCGCGGATATCACGGGACGTCGGTTCGTGACATCGCCCGCCGGGTCCACGTGACCGTACCCGCTCTCTACTACCACTACGAAAATAAAGAGGCGATCCTCAATGCGCTTCTCGACGCCTCGATCGAGCGCGTGACGGAGTTATCGCTCGAGGCGATCTCCGACGCCGGAGACGATCCGACCTTGCGCTTTATGAACTTGGTCGAGTGTCTAGTGCTGTTCATGGCGAGAAGCGGGAAGTTGGCCTTTGTCGACACTGAATGGCGATCGCTCGGTTCTGAGAATCGTCGCGCCTACACAGAAAAACGGCGAGTCATTGAGCAGCTGTTAACCGACACGATCACAGCTGGCGTCGAAGCACAAGTCTTCGACGTCATCTTTCCTTCGGAAACCGCGCGCGCCTTGTTGGGGATGGTTCAAGCCGTAGCGAATTGGTTTCGCCCAGAAGGGCCAATTCCTGCGCAGGCCGTCGCGGATCGGTACCTCGACATTGCGGTGCACGCCGTTGGCGCCAACGCAACGGTGATTCAGAGGGCTCGCCAGCGGGGCATCACGATGAAGTCGTCGAACGAGGACTCAGAGGCGTAATCGCACAGAGAACCACGCCGTTCTCCAAGTCGCGCGTCAGTCTATGCAGACGCCCTACCACGTCGCGAAAACCTCGCGGTGGCTAAACCGTACTCGCAATGAGCGTCGCGGGCTTCGGTTCTCTGCGAAGCGCCCCGGCGACAATGAGCGCCTCCCGTTCATCGTCTCCGGCGTCCAACCACCCGAGGGCCGTCACGTCATCCAGGCCGGGGTCTTCAGCTGCCCCGCGCAACGTGATCTCTCGCTGACCGACGAACTCGGGCATGCGACGAGGTTCCAACACAGCACCCCAGGGCTGTTGGGGAACGGGTTGGAAGTGGTAACTATCGCTGCGCGCTCTCTCTTCCAACGTGAAACACTGCGTCCACTGATCGAAGCCCGCGTCCGAAAAAAGACGAGCTACTTCTTCCAGGGTGAGAACCTTGAACGCGGTCTCGAGCGAGCAAGCGATCGGGCCGTCAGCACGTTGCGACGCCGTGGCGTCGTCGCCGACCGTTTCGAAACCTAATCGTTGCGCCGCCCGAGAGAACGCGGAACGTTGCTCCTCACTCGTCGCCGCGACACAAATCCACTTGTCCGACAACTCATAGAGTCGCTGGTCGGCGGCGTAGCCCAATCGATCAGCGTCGAGCGTCGGCGCGGGGAGCAGTTCGGGTGAACAGAGCCGATGAAGCTGAATGAACGCCGACGTATTGAGAAGGCTCGCTTCCACCGATCCAGAGCGTCCCGTGACTTGCTGTTGGTAGAGGACCGCCACTGTACCCAAGGCCGCGAGCCATCCTGCCCCGTTATCAAGAAATCCGCCGGAACACCCAACGGGTTCTTGACCACCACCTTCGGCGAGGGCCTGTCCCGAAAGGGCTTGGGCCGCGGCGTCAACCACGCGTCGGCCGCCAAAGGGCGCGAATCGTCCAAAGCCCAACAGCGACACGTGGCATGCATTTTTGTTGACGTCAGCGACCGTCGGCCAGTCAATGCCAAGGCGAACACTCGCCGCCGGTAACGCATTGGTCAACACGACGTTGGTGACTCGCGTAAATCGACGTAGCACGTCGCGGCCAACGTCGTTCGTGAGGTCGAGACCCATACTCAACTTGCCGCGGTTATTTGCGACGAAGGTGAGTCCGACCATTCGGCTGCTCTCGCCCTCAGGATCTTCAACTCTCACGACCTCTGCGCCAAGGTCGGCGAGCACGCGTCCACAGATTGGACCGGCCGCGGCACGCGACACGTCAAGTACGCGAATACCCTCGAGCGGCGCGACATCCGAAGCGTCCAGCGCAGGGAGCTTGTCCGCATCATCAGCGGTCGCCATGGAAAATGCGAGAAAATTCCCCACCTGAGTCTGTAACCCGTGGGCGTCAACAACGTCAACGGGCAGTCCGTTCGCGGAGGCCTGGGGATGTCGAAGAAACGCGGCGCTCGACAGCACTGGCGCCGCGACAATCTTGTGGTCGACGAGCAGCTGCACGATGTCGTCGACGTCGTAGTTCTTAAGGTAGTTACCAACAGAACGTGCGAGATCGTCACCCTGGCGCTGATTGGCGATGTTATAAGGCAACGCCGCTTGCAACTCCTCGTCTTCCAAGAGATCGGGCCGGTTCATCAAGCCAAAGAGCGTCTTCCACATATGCGACGACACCGCTGCGACGAAGACCCAACCGTCGCGCACCTGATGAAAACGCATCAACGGGCTGTAGGAGACACAGTACGGGTCGCGGTAGCGCGGTGGCAACTTCCGCTGGGGCGACGAATCAATCATGAAGGCCGCCGAAAGACTCTGGAAGAGCAACGCGCCCTTGGCGTAGTCGACATCACTCCTCCAGGTTCCGTTGACGCCGCGAGCATGCCGCAACAAGCCCGACACCGCGCCGAGCGCGCCGAGAATTCCCGCGCCGAGCCCAGCAATGGGTGACGCCAGACAAAACGGGCCGTCTCGATGCCCCAACTGCAGCCACATGATGCCCGACGCTGCTTCGGCCAACATCGTTTCACTCGGGGCGAGCACTTCGAGATCGCCGGGTTCGTCGCGGAACCGAATGACGGCGCGCACTTCGTTTGCGAAATTTTCGACGAACGAGTCCGGGGTGCCTTCATCAACCAATAACAGGTCGGGAGAAAACTCAGAGAAGCCGTCGAAGCCGACGAAGGTCTTTGCACGATTGAAAATTCGCGACGAATCACTACCCAGATCGCCGTGCGTCGAGACCTTGGTCACGGTCGCGCCCAATTCACGAAGCAGGAAACCTGCGACCGAGACGCCAATGCTGTCGCCCACCTCGACAACCGTTACGTCTCGAAGAGGTCGACGCTCGTCTTCAATAAACTCGTGGGCTCGTTCAACCACGGTCGGCCTTGTTCGTCAACGACGGTACCTTTGACGAGCGCGTCACGTTGGCCTCCGCGTCCGCTTCGTTCGCGGTGCGTTCACGGGACAGGCGTGTCTTGGCGACCTTGTGATTCTCGGTCTCTGGAAACACGTCAACAAACTCAAGGTAGCGCGGGCGCTTGTAATGCGGAAGTCGTTCGCTGCACCAATCAAAGAGCTCCTGGTGCGTAGCGGTCGCGGTCGCTTGCAGCACGACGAAGCCTTTCACGTCTTCTTCACTGAGTTCAGACGGCACTCCCACAACGGCAGCCGTCGCGACCGCGGGGTGCTCTTCGAGAACACGCTCGACTTCGGCGGGTGAGAGATTCTCGCCTTTGTGGCGAATGAGTTCCTTGTAGCGACCACCGAAGAAGACGTAACCGTCGGCGTCGAGCCATCCGAGGTCACCCGTGCGTAACCATCCGTCTGGACGCCGCAGGGCCGCACTCTCTTCGGGTCGGTTGAGAAAACCGGGCGTCGCGGTGGGATTGCGGATCTCTAGTTCACCGAGCTGTTCAACGCCCTTCAATTCTCCCTCTGCGTTCACGACACGTACGTCGGTGATGTCGGGAAAGTTCGGGTGTTGACGTGGTTTGCCCATCGAGCCGTACTTCGCCGGACCGGTGAGGGGCATGATGAGACCAAAACCTCCGGCTTCGGACTGCGAATATCCGATGACCAGGTGCATATTGAAACGATCTTCGATCTCAAGGTGACGCGTGCGGCTCGGAGCGGGAGCAGTGTAACAGATGCGCACCCGATGGGTTCGGTCGGTTTCTCGTTCAGGTTGACTCATCAAGATCTCGAGCATCGCGCCAATCGCGTTGAACTGCGTGGCCCCGTATTCGTGAATCTCGTCCCAAAACGTAGTCGCCGAAAAGCGAGGAAGAAGCGCTAACTTCGCGCCCAGACCGAAGGAGCCGAGCACGGAGTACAGCTGCGCGTTACCGTGCGCCAAGGGGAGGTTGGTGTACATGACGTCGCGATCGAGCAAACCCGTCCAGAACGGAAACGCTTCAGCTGCGAGCGTATACATCGAGTGGTTGCGGATGATGAACTTAGGTTCGCCCGTACTTCCCGAGGTCTGTAAGTAAGCCATCTCACGCATGGGATTGACGACGACGTCGGGAACGTAGGGACTCGTCGCGTCTTTCAGGGATCCGGCGGCCTCCAGCTCGGCGATGTCGTAAACGGCGACGGGGGTAGTCGAACCTCCTACGGCATCACCGAGTTGGTGCACGTCGTCAGCGTTTGAAAGAACGGCTGACGGCTGAAGCGCCGCGACGACCGCGGCGAGCTCGGAGGCGGTGGCGCGCGGATTGACCGCCTGCACCGGTGCTTCGGCGAAGATGGCACCGAACCACGCAACAAGAAATTCGATGGAATTGGGAACCGCCACGATGACTCGCTGACCGGGCTTTACGCCGGTGGCACGAAGTCCGCTCGCCAATCGCCGCGCTCGGTGCACGACGTCCGCACGAGATATCTCTCCCTCGGGTGTACGACACCACACTTGGTCCGGCCAACGCCCAGCGCTGTCCACCAAGAACTGAGGAACCGTCCGGATTTGATCGCTGCTCAACATTTCTTGATGCCCCCACTCCCAAACAACGAGCGCAACCCGTAGTTGTATACAGTCCTCATCTTCGCAGCAATCGAGCACTATGTCAAGAAAGGCGACCTTCTCCTCGTCGTTACTTGAAAGGTTCATCGATTACCGTAGGATTTCCTAATTCTCAAGGGCGATTGGACCGATCCGTTGGCGCCCGGCGTTATCACTTTCAGTCCAACCGCACTTGACAGAAGGCCTAGATTTGGACATTATTGTATACATTGTGGGGAGGCCACGAGTGGTGACACTGACAGAACCCGCGATCGTGGGCGTGTACGAATCCGAGGTAGGCGACGCACACGGTCTCAGTGCGATCGAGATGCAATCGCTCGCCGTGCGCGGAGCGTTGCACGACGCGGGAATGGCGATGTCGGACTGCGACGCCCTCTACGCCCAAGCCCCCTACTCACGTCCCCACTCAATGTTCGGCCTGAGTCTCGCTGAGTATCTCGGATTACAGTGCCGCGTCGCGAGCACGCCCGACACTGGCGGCACCGTCACGCCGATGACGATGTTGCTCAACGCGATCTGGGGTATTCAGTCCGGTCTCCACGGTACGGCGGTGTGCGTCTTTGGCGAAGCTGCTCGCACGGGACGGCCACACGCCGGCAAGGGCTGGACGCTCGGATCCGAGTCCTTGGCCGAAGAGTTTCAACAGCCGTTCGGTCTCGTTGGTTTCATCGGTCCCTATGCCATGTTGGCTCAGCGATATCTGTACGAGTACCACAAAGATCGAGAGGGATTTTGCGCGGTGGCGATGAGCGCTCGTCGTCACGCCGCTCTCAAGCCCAACGCCACTATGCACGGAAGACCCATGACGCGCGATGACTACTTTGAAGCGCGCATGATCTGTGATCCCCTCGGGCTCCTCGACTGTTCGGTGATTTCGGACGGCGCAGGCGCGCTCGTTGTGACAGCGGCCGACCGCGCGAAAGACACACCGCATCGCCCAGTCTCGGTACTCGGGACGGGCATGAAGACGACACACCGTGCCTTTTCAGTGCCGAACTTCGATGAACTTGGTATGGCCAGCGCCGCCGCTGACGCGTACGGAGCAGCAGGTATCACGAGCGCCGATATGGATCTACTTTTTGTCCACGATGCGTTCACCATCGCCACGTTGCTCACCATCGAGGGTGTGGGGCTATGTGGACCTGGCGAAGGCGGCGACTACGCCGTCGCCGGCCACCTTGACTTTGGTGGGCCGTGTCCGGTCAATATCAACGGCGGATTTCTCTCCCAGGGCCACACGAGTGGCATTCATCACTTCACCGAAGCGGTCTCGCAACTTCGCCACGACTGCGGTCCGCGCCAGGTCGATGGCGCCGAGATCGCGGCAGTCGCGGGTGCGGGTGGGCTCTTAGGCGAGTGCGGCGTCATGATTCTTGGAGGCAACTGATGGCCGCCGACCCTCGTCCCCAGCGCGTGGCAGGAAAGCCGGTTCCCGAGCCCAACGCCGTTAGTCAGCCCTTTTGGGACGCCTGCAACAAAGGCAAACTGGTCATCCCCGAATGTCAAGCCTGCCATCAACGATTCTTCTATCCACGCCTGCTGTGTCCGCGTTGTGGCGAGATGTCCTTCGACTGGATTGAGTGCTCGGGCTTCGGTTCGGTGTGGTCGTTCACCACGATGCGCATGTCGTTCTGGGGTGACGCGTTCGCCGACGACGTTCCCTACAACGTTGCCTGGATTCAACTCGACGAAGGCGTACGCATCATTTCGAACGTAATTGGAATCTCGTGTGACGAGGTGCGAATCGGCTCGCGCGTGCACGTTGAGTTCGAGGAACAGGGTGGGTTCATGCTCCCTAAGTTCCGGCCCATCGTCACTGCCTCTTGAACCCTCCAATCCCGTTTTCGCAGATTGTATGCTATTTGCGCCGTCAGGTACCCAGCGGTTTTCAGGAGTTCCCCATGCGCCGAACCGGCCCACCAGCGACGTCGACGCCGTGAAGATTATAGGTTTCCAACGCCCGCATGACGCCGAGGCACGTCTCGGCGTCGTCAGCAATCGCGAGAGCACCTCTGACACCCAGAGCGATTTAGACGTGTTCGATCTCACCGACGTGGTTACTGGGGTCGTCAATCCTCTCGACGCCATGCTGTTTTTGCAAGACAACGGACTAACGGCCCTCGAGGGTCCGCTACGCCACGCCCCGCGCGTCGAAGTCACCTTTGAGCAACTCCTCGCTCCCATCGCGAAGCCGGGAAAGTTCCTCGCCATTGGTTACAACTATCGTCGCCACGCAAGTGAATCTGGTGTGGAAGTCGCCGACTACCCACTCTTTTTCAATAAACAGGTCACCTGCGTGAGTGGACCGCGATCGACCATCATCTATCCGCGCGCGAGCGCCATGCTCGACTACGAGGGTGAGTTGGCCTTCGTCATTGCTCGACGTTGTCACAACGTGAGCATCGACGATGCTCCTCGCGCGATCGGTGCCTGGATGGCGTGCAACGACGTATCGGCTCGCGACTGGCAACGTCAATCCCAGTCGATCACGCTGGGCAAGTCCTACGACAGCTTCGGACCCATTGGTCCTTGGCTGTTGACACCTGATGAAGTCGCGGACCCACACGACCTTCGCATCACTACGACCGTCAACGGCGTCATCCGTCAAGATGGTTCAACATCGGACATGATTCATAACGCATTCGAACAGATCGTCGCGCTGAGCGCTCGCTGCACGCTCGAGCCCGGCGACATAATCACGACCGGCTCGCCCGCGGGCAGCGCCCAGGGCCAAGACCCTTCCCCGTGGTTGGAACCAGGTGACCTCGTGCGCGTCGACGTCGAACACGTAGGCGTTTTGGAGAACCTCGTCGTTGTTGAAGACGATGAGTCCTTTGAGGGCGAACATTGGTCACTCGCGCGAGGGTTAGCCCAAGGTTCTTCACTATGAGCAGTCCGCTGAAACGCGGGCGCGTTCTTCTCACCGACCACCCGTGGCCCGATGCCGACATCGAATCGCGAATCTGTGCCGAGGCGGGTTTCGAACTCGTGGACGCGCCCAAGGACGCCGGACCCGAAGAACTACTAGCCCTGGGTCGTGACGTCGTCGGCATCATCACCTGCTGGGCGCAAGTTCCGAGACTGCTCATTAACGCGAGTCCGGACTTGGTCGTCGTTAGTCGCCTCGGTGTGGGAATTGACAACATTGACGTTGCCTCGGCGCACGAGCGCGGTGTCGTCGTCACGAGAGTCCCCGACTACTGCGTAGAGGAAGTCTCTGACCACGCGGTAGCGCTGGTCTTTGCGTGGGCGCGCGGTATCGCCAACCTCGACCGATCGGTTCGCGCGGGACTGTGGGGAGCTGGCGACTACCAACTCCGTCGAGTTCGTGATCTCACCATCGGCGTCTGGGGAACGGGCCTGAACGGTATTCGTACTGGCGAAAAGCTTTCGGCCTTAGGATGCACCGTGTTTTTCGACGATCGTCACCCCGAGCGAGTCCCGGCCATGGACGTACTTTCCGTGTCCGAACTCCTTGGGCGTTGCGACGTTCTTTCTCTTCACCTCCCACTGAATGAGGAAAACAAGAGAATCGTCGGTGCTGAGATCCTGGCTCGGATGCGTCCTAACTCGCTGCTCGTGAATACCGCACGCGGCGGACTCATCGACACGGAGGCTCTTGCGAGCGCGTTGGATCAACGGCGTCCAGGGTTCGCGGCGCTCGACGTCTTGCCCCACGAGCCCGACGTACCGCCAGCGCTCGCACGTCGTGACGACGTGCTCATCACGCCCCACGTCGCCTTCTCCTCGGTTCAGTCCGTGCGTGAACTTCGTCAACGAACGACCGAAGACTTGGTTCGGACTCTGCGCGGTGAACAACCTATGGATCCAGTCGAATAGTGCGTTGATGAACGCGAACGCCGGTCCCCTTACCATTGAGGAACTTCGCTCCGCACTCCTCGAAGAAGGAAGAATCTCGGCCAACGCACTCTTGACACCACTAAGCGGTGGCGTCTCGTCGCTCGTCGCGATTGTCGAGGACCAAGGCAAGCGTTGGATCGCCAAGACTCCCCTCGATCAATTGACGGTTGACGATGAGTGGTTCGTCGACCGCAGTCGTGGTACCAATGAAGCAGCCGTGCTCGAATTTCTTAACGGTGCGCTCGGCCCCGTTCGCACGCCGCGCCTCTTGTTCTTTGACCGGGCGCGCACGGTCTTTGGTGAGGAGCTGTTCGAGGGGCCGCCGCCGACCTACAAGGAAGTTCTCTTTAACGGTGACGGCGACCCGGACATTGGCTCGTTGCTCGGACAGGCGACGGCCGCACTGCACCGCCTCGACGCTCCGACGTCACTGTCGGATGACGAACCGCGCCAACTCTTTGACGAACTTCGCCTCGACCCCTACTACCGAGCGACCGCCGAGCGTTGTCCCGAACTGAAGGACGATCTGGCATCACTCATCGATGAAACCCTGTCGGTATCACGACGCTGTCTCACGCACGGCGATCTCACGCCGAAAAACATTCTCATAGCGGGCGACTTCCCAGTCGTTCTCGACTGGGAAGTCGTTCACGTAGGTGACGGCGCGTTCGACCTCGGCACGATGACGGCCCACTTCGTCCTGAAAGCCCTCCGGACGAATTCCGCGGGCGGCCCCAGGCCACTGCTCGAGGCTGCCCGGCGGTTCTGGCTCGCCTACGACGGACCGGTCGATCGAGGTCGGGGCTTTCGCCACACGGGTGCGGTGATGCTGGCGCGCCTCTATGGAAAGTCACGGGTCGACTACCTCAACGATGCCGCCGAACGACAGCGAGCTCACGACGTGGGCGCGCGAGCGCTCGCCGGCGACGTCGACGGGTTCGAGTCCTTGGCCGATCTTGTCCACACAACCCTCAACCGATTGGGATCCCAATGACCATAATTTCAAAGATCGACGCCGACTGGGTCCTCGACTCACGCGCCACGCCCACGGTGGAAGCGACGGTGACGCTAGCGAACGGGCGGACGGCCTTCGCGCAAGCCCCTTCGGGCGCGTCCGTGGGACGCCACGAATCGTTAGAGCTTCGTGACACCGACTCCGAGCGCTTTGGTGGCAAAGGTGTCGACACGGCGCTACGGGGAGTCCGCTTAGAGATCTCTTCGGCGCTGGCGAACATGGAGGTCACTGATCAGATCGCCCTCGATCGAGCACTCGTCGAACTCGACGGCACGTCGGATCGATCACGACTCGGTGCCAACGCGATGTTGGCCGTCTCAGCCGCGTGCGCGCGTGCGGCGGCCGTCGAGCGAGGTCTCCCGCTATGGGAGCATCTCGCTGGCGAGCGCCAACCAACCCTGCCACTGCCCATGGTTAATCTCTTCAGTGGGAATCTTCATGCGAGTGGCGGCATGACCATCCAAGACGTACTCATCGTCCCCTTTGGTGCGCCCAACGTCGTGGCCGCGATTGAGTGGGCCGATGACGTCTACCGCGCCGCTCGAACCCTCCTCGTTGAAGCCGGCGCGTCAACGCTCGTGGGCGACGAGGGTGGCTTTGGTGCGCCGTCGTCTTCGAGTGAAGCGGCCATTGCCCTTGCGTCCAACGCCATCGAACGGGCTGGTCGCGTGCCGGGTGTCGACGTGGGCATCGCCCTCGACGTCGCGGCGACGCACATGCTGCAAGCCGACGGCTCGTACGTTCTCGACGGCGCGGTGTTATCCGCCCACGACCTCGTCGAGGCCATCGCGCGCTGGATTGACAACTACCCGATTGTCTCAGTCGAAGATCCACTCGCCGAAGATGACTGGGCCGGTTGGGGTCACGCGGCGAAACGATTCCCTCCAACCGTGCAACTGCTCGGCGATGATCTGTTGTGTACGCATCTTGATCGCCTGGAACGCGCCGCCGCCGAAGGATGCGCGAACGCCGTACTCGTGAAGGCCAACCAAATTGGCACACTCAGCGAAGCGCTCGTCGTCGCCGATCGAGCTCGTGCTCTCGGCATGCGCGCCGTCGTCTCTGCTCGCTCGGGCGAGACCGAAGACGATTGGTTGGCCGACCTCGCCATTGCCAGCGGCGCTGGACAGATAAAAGTCGGGTCCGTGGCGCGTTCAGAACGACTGTCGAAGTACAACCGCTTGCTCCGGGTCGCTCGCAACGTCAACGCTCCCGCGTGGTCCGGGACGAATGGCTTCGACCTCGTTGCCTGGTCGAAAACTAAGTAACTACCATCAGTTTGCGACGCCGGCGACCACGTTCGCAAAACGAGGCCCCGCGACGGCCACGTGGCTCTCCTGCGCGTGACCCGTAAGCGAACACGCCAAGTTTGACGCTTCGAGAAGCAGACCAAGATCAATGCCGGTCTCCAGACCCATGCCCTCAAAGGCGTGAACGAGATCGTCAAGCACCAGATTGCCCGACGCACCGGGCGCGAAGGGACACCCGCCCAGTCCACCGACGGTCCCGTCGAAGCGAGTCGCGCCGGCACTCAGCGCCGCCAACGCGTTGGCAATAGCGAGGCCCCGAGTGTTATGGAGATGCACCCCTAACTCGACCGGGTGCAGCAAATGGATTGCCTCTGTCACGAGGGAACCGACTTCGGTCGGCACCGCCGTGCCGATGGTGTCAGCTAGGGTGAAACGCTCAACGCCAATATCGGCCGCGCGTTGAGCCGCGTCAAACACCGTCGCAGGCTGAACGGGACCGTCAAAAGGGCACCCGAAAGCCGTCGCCAACGTCACTTCCAACACTGCGTCCGCGTCGCGCGCTAACGCGGCAATGCCACGTAGACCTTCCAATGAATCAACCACCGAATGTCCGGTGTTTTCCAAATTGTGCCGCTCCGAGACCGAGACGACGAATTGAAGATGGCGCAATCCCACTTTCAACGCACGCTCAGCGCCACGCTGGTTCAGTACCAACCCCCACAGGACGGCGACGTTTTGGCGGGCTAACGCGACTTCACTAAATCGATCGGCGTCAGCGAGCGCCGGCACTCGGTCGGCTCGCGTAAAGGACGTCAGCTCCAGGTCGCGCACTCCGGCATTTACAAGGGCGTCAAACAGGAGGATTTTCTCTTCAGTACTTATGCGCGCTTCGTCCTGGAGGCCGTCGCGAAGCGTGACGTCGCGTACCCGAATCATGGGTGAATCTCCGTAATGTCCGTGATTTCTTGGTAAAGAGAACCTGCGCTTTCGAGTCGAGAGAGCAACACGTCACGACTAAGAAACACGTGCTCACTCATTAGCCATCCCGCGCGTTCGGGTTCCTTCGCCGCTACGGTGTTGCGAATGAGGCGATGAAAGAGATTGGAGCGCAGCCGCGTATCCCGGTCGTAACTTCGAAACGCTTGAAAAACGAGAGGGATGTCAACGGTTCGACCGAGCAGTTGGCTCAGGCGCGCGCTGTCAGCAATTCGAAGCAGCGTCCCGTGAAAGTGCTCGTTCGCCTGATCCACGGCCCGCACTTCGTCGAGATCGTGGGAGATAGTGACTGGAATGGCGCGATCAAACTCTTCAATTGCGAGGTCGAGTTCAGCGATGTCATCGTCGCTCGCGCGAACGGCCGCGCGCTCGGCAACGAGCGACTCCAAGCGCGCGCGAAGTTCGTAGAGATCCGAGATGTCCTTTGAAGAAACGGGCCGAACAATCGCACCACGATTACGCTCCCTGATAACCAGGCCCTCGGCCTCGAGCGATCGCAGCGATTCTCTGACGGGCGTGCGCGAGAGATTGAACTCCTCACCAATTCTCTGCTCGACGAGGCGTTGGCCCGATCGATAGCGACCTTCGATGATGGCGTTCCGAATCAACTCGTAGGCACGTTCGCCGCTACCCAGTTCTCCGAACTCCTCGGCCGTGTCAGCAACCATATAGGATACATTACGCCCTAGGAAAGCCAATCGAGCACATTGCCTGTTCCGCGCCACGTCCCGAGAGGTTCCTCATTCGCGCCCACCGAGAGCCGAATACCATCCCAACAATCCTCAAAAACCTGACATTCGCCGCCACGGTCGCCCTTAAAGACCACCGGCACGGTCGGAGAAGGCGACCAAAACTCCACCCTGGCTTTTTCGCCGATGGTATACAATTCAAGAATGGTTGAGGTTTCCGGAAAAATGCCGAGTGCCGGACCCCTCGACGGGATCACCGTGCTTGAACTGGGAAGTTTCATCGCCGGGCCGTTCGCCGGCCAGATTTTGGGCGACTACGGTGCGCACGTCATCAAAGTCGAGCCACCTATCGTGGGCGACCCCATGCGAAAATGGGGCGTCACTCGCGACGGCCACAGTCTCTGGTGGCCCAGCATTGCTCGCAATAAGAGTTCCATCTGCGTTGACTTGCACGACAAACGTGGCCTTGAGGTTATTCGCCAATTGGCCCCGCGATGTGACCTGATTCTTGAGAACTTTCGACCCGGGCGGCTCACCGAGTGGGGATTGACCTACGAGAAACTCGCCGCCGTGAATCCTCGACTTGTAATGGTCCACGTCTCGGGCTACGGACAGACGGGGCCCAAGGCTCGAGCAACAGGTTTTGGAAGTATTGGTGAGGCGGTGGGCGGCATGCGTTACACGACGGGCAATCCCGATACGCCACCGAGCCGCATGGGAGTAAGTCTCGGCGACGCGCTCGCAGCACTCTTCGCCGTCGTTGGCGCGCTCGCCGCTCTTACTGAGGCGCGTGCATCGGGTGTCGGGCAAGAAGTAGATGTCGCCATCTACGAAGCAGTCGCCGCGCTCATGGAGTCGACGATGGCGGACTTCGAACTCGGTGGTGTCCGTCGCGGACGAACGGGCAGCACGCTGCCGGGTGTTGCACCTTCGAACGCGTACCCCACGTCAAACGGCGAGGACATCGTCATCGCCGGTAACGCCGATGCGGTGTTCGTACGACTCTGCGAAGCCATGGGCCGACCAGAGATTGCCGTCGACGAGCGGTTCCACACCCACGTACGCCGCGGTCAAAACGCCGACGTACTTGACGAAATGATATCCACGTGGACTCAGAGCCAGGACGTGGACAAACTACTCGAACTACTCGAGACTCACGGTGTCCCGGCGGGAAAGATTTTCACTGCAGAAGACATGTTGCACGATGTCCAGTACGCGGCTCGCGAGATGGTCCTTCGCCAAAAGTCCTTCCAGGGTTGGGACATTCCGATGAGCGGCGTGGTACCGAAGTTCTCTCGAACCCCGGGCAGTGTGCGTACGACGGGGCCACGCCTCGGCGCTCACACGAGGGAAATTCTCTGCGGCCTCGCAGGCGTGAGCGAACTCGACTTTGACGAGCTCGCGACGGACGGCGTCGTCTACCAAGGCGACGCCGCGTCTTGACCTCCGCGCATCATCGAATCGATCGTGGTCTGGTCGTAGCATCACCAGCCATCGCTACTCTCTCCCAACAAATTTCCTCCCAGTGAGCCAAGGTAACGTGTCGCCCTCGGTACCGACACAGCCAGGTTGGGCTGGCCGCGTCCGTCGCCACGCACATCTTCGCGGAGGCCACGTGGCCCTGCGCTCAGGGACCGTCTCTCGGACGTACCGTGACCTCGACCTCATGGTTGATCGACTCACGAGCGCCTTCGTCGAACTCGGTGTACGCGAGGGCGACCGCGTCGCCATCCTTATGGGCAACTCCATCGAAATGATCGAGATATTGCTGGCCACCAATCGAATGGGGGCGATTGCCGTGCCCATCAATTTTCGCCTCGTCGCCAATGAGGTTCGCAACCTAGTACTCGACAGTGGCGCGGTGGCGATTGTTACCGACGTCGAGCGCGCAGAGGTCGCCAAAGGAGCGAGGGCGACTCTCGGCGCTTCTCTGCCGTGCGTAGTGAAACGGACGGACAAAACCTCAGCAATGAGCGCCAGCGACATCGCGGGTCCGGGGTCACTGTGGCTCGACGAGGCCATCGCCCGTGCGACAACGTCGCCCGTCGAAGCCAAGGTGACGAACGAGTCGCCAGCGCTGATCATGTACACCTCTGGCACGACCGGACGGCCCAAGGGCGCGGTACTGAGTCATCAAAATCTACTCTTCCAGACTTTCAACTACATCACGGCCTCTCAGCTTTTTAATGACGACGCCGTCTTTATGTGCAGTGTGCCCATCTTTCACATCGCAGCGATTGGCGCCTTAGTACCGATGTTGACACTCGGTGGCACCTGTGTCGTGATGCCGAGCGATTCCTTTGACCCCGTGCGACTCGTTGACGTCATCGAAGCTGAAGGTGTGACCGATATCTTCCTCGTGCCCACGCAGTGGCAGGCGGTCTGTGCGGTACCCGGACTGACGTCGCGAAACTTTCGATTACGTTCCATGGGGTGGGGTGCCTCCACGACGACCCGAGAGACACTCGAATCTATGGCCACCTGTTTTCCCAACGCCCGTATCGTGGCCCTCTTCGGCCAGACAGAGATGTCCCCAGTGACGTGTGCGTTGCGCGGCGATGAGTCACTACGCAAACTTGGCTCCGTTGGTAGGCCCGTTTCCTCAGTCGACGTACGGATTGTGGACGACGACATGAACGACGTACCCGAGGGCGACGTCGGCGAGATTGTCTATCGCGGCCCCAATCTCATGGCTGGCTACTGGAACAATCCCGAAGCAAACGAGGAAGCGTTCCGCGGCGGATGGTTCCATTCTGGTGACCTCGTACGACGGGACGACGAAGGATTCATCTACGTGGTTGACCGGAAGAAGGACGTCATCGTCTCCGGTGGCGAAAACGTCTATTGCGCGGAGGTGGAGCAGGCTGTTGCCAGTTATCCCGGCGTGGCTGAAGTTGCCGTCATCGGAGCGCCACATCGGAAATGGGTCGAAACCCCGGTCGCGTACGTCGTCCCACTCGATCCCGGCGCACCTCCCCAGTCGGGCGACATCATCGCCTGGTGTCGAGACTGGCTCGCGTCTTTCAAGCTGCCCAGCGAGATCATCATCATCGACGTACTGCCGCGCAACGCGTCAGGCAAGGTCGTCAAGGGGACCCTTCGCGACGACTACGCGACACGAAACGAACGCTAAGAAACGTCATCACTCAGCATCATCAACAAGGAGCACGCAATGGAACTCGAAATAGTAGCGAGTGGGCTGGAGTTTCCGAAAGACCAGTCGCCATGGCCGACGGCAACATGCTGGTCGTTGAGATTAAACGAGGTACCCTCTCGAGAGTTTCCGCGAACGGCAACGTAGACGTCGAGGCGCAGTGCGCTGGTGGACCCAATGGTGAGGCGATTGCGTCCGATAGCCGTGTCTACGTCTGCAACAACAGTGGCTTCGAATGGTCGTTAGCCGATGGCTTCTAGCTCGCGTATGGAACGGCTCTGGACTACGCCGGGGGAAGCATTCAAGTCGTCGACCTCACGACAGGCAACGTCGACGTTCTCTTTACAGAGTGCGAGGGACGAACGATTTGGTCTTCGACGCACGCGGCGGCTTCTACTTCAGCGACCATGGTAAGGGCAACGCGATGTCCAGTGACGTCGGCGAGGCGTTCTACGCGATGGCCGACGGCTCGTCCATCACACGCGTCGCGACTGGCGTGCACGGACCTAACGGAGTGGGCCTCTCACCAGCCGGTGACAAGCTCTGCGTTTCAGAGACCGCGACCGGCTTCGCGTGGTGGTGGGACGTCGTCGCTCCGGGAACCATCGTGGGCGCCAAGACGTTCGCGGGCAGTCGTGGCGGGAACATTCTCTTCGCCTGGCCCGAATACGCGATCTTTGACTCACTGGGCGTCGAGACCGACGGCAACATCTGCATCGCCACTCTACTCAAAAGCGGTATCTCCGTTGTCTCGCCGGTCGGCGAGGTCGTGGACTTCGTCGCGAACGAACTTGATCCAGGCACGATGAACATTTACTAGGGCCGGGTGGACAAGACCGCCTCCTATATAAAGTCATCGTGCACGGGACGACTTCTAAAGACCGCCTGGCCCGGGCTCGGACTAAAACTGAACTACAACGCCTGGGCCGGTTGCCCTTCGCTAGCTGTAACGACTTCGACGACCGACAACGCACCGTCTTCGTAGAGCGTGCGCAGCGCCTTCTTGTCGAACTTGCCAACGCTCGTGCGAGGGATGGTTTCAAGAAAGACCCAGCGTTCGGGTAACCACCAGCGTGGCACCTTGCCACCCAAGAACGCACGTAACTCGTCGGCGGTAACCTCGCTGTTAGCCGCGCGCACCACCGCGACAAGAGGTCGCTCACTCCACTTCACGTCGGGAACGCCAATCGCCACCGCTTCAAAGACGGCCGGATGATCCATCACCGCATTCTCGAGCTCGACCGACGAGATCCATTCACCGCCGGTCTTAATGACATCCTTCGAACGATCACTGATGGCCATATAGCCCCGCCGATCCAAGGATCCCACGTCGCCCGTGCGAAGCCAGCCGTCGTGGAATCGATCACTCGCGTCGACACCGTAGTAACTGCTCGCGATCCACGGACCTCGAACCTCGAACTCACCGACCGCGACGCCGTCTTTCGCGAGTTCGTCGCCCGCGTCGTCCACGATGCGGACTTCAACGCCAGGCAGCACGCGCCCCGTCTTCACCTTCCAGTCCAACAGATCACCCTTGGCGTCCTTGGGTGGATGGGCCAGCGCGCACAGCGGACTGGTCTCGGTCATGCCCCAACCCTGGACCATCTCCACGTCAAAGCGCTCCTCGAATCGCTGAATGAGTCCTCGAGACGCGGCCGCACCACCCGAGCACACCGATGCAAGTGACGACAGATCGACGGGATTTGAGTCGGCGTACTGCAATAGGTCGTTCCATATCGTCGGCACACCCGCCGACCACGTTGGTCGAGTCTTGGCCACAATCGCGGCCAGGGGTGCGGCCTGCACGAACTGGCGTGGCAAGACGACGTCGGCGCCGACCATGAACGCGCCGTAGGGGGCACCCCACGCACCCGCGTGAAACATCGGCACTAACAACAGCACGCGACTACGTTCGGTCAAGCCAAACGTAGTCGCCGACGTGACGTTCATCGCGTGCAAGACAGTCGAACGATGGGTGTAGACGACGCCCTTGGGGTCGCCCGTCGTGCCGCTCGTGTAACACATCGCCGCGGCACGGCGCTCGTCGAACGTGGGCCAGTCGTAGGTCGTCGCTTCGCCGCCCAGCACGTCCTCGTAGGCCAGCGTCTCAGCAATGGCGTCACCGTCGAATTCGCCGACCACGATGACGTAGCGCACGGTGATGAGTTGCGCCCACACGGACTCAAGTAACGGAACGAGGGAGGCGTCAACGATGATCACTTTGTCGGCGGCGTGATTGATGACGTAGACCAGCTGATCGGGGAACAGTCGAAGGTTCAAGGTGTGTAAGACGGCACCCATTGAGGGCACCGCCAAGTACGCCTCGAGATGCGTCTGGTGGTTCCAACACAACGTGGCGACGCGGTCGCCTTCTTCGATGCCTAGCCGACCAAGCGCGTTGGCCAGTTGGGCGGCGCGAGCACCAACGTCACTGAACGTCGCTAAATCAAAATCGGCGTCGGGGCCACTGATAGTAAACACCTTGCTGTCCCCGTGGTACTCACTACCACGACGAAGAATGCCACTAACGAGCAGCGGCGCGTCTTGCATCGTGCCCTCATAGAGTGGCTTACTACTCACCGATGCTCACACGCGCGTCACGGTCTTGGAACCAAAGAGTCCACTTGGGGCCACCCAGAGAATGACAAGTAATAACATGTAAGCAATTACGTCTTGCCACAGGGAGCCGAGATACGTTGCTGACAGGGTCTCAATCAACGCGAGCAACAACGCACCGACGGCGACGCCGCCAATCGAGTCCATCCCACCAATGATGATCGCGGGGAATACCACCAGACCAATGCCTGGCAATGTCGATGGATCGATGATCTGACCCAAGGTGTAGCCAATACCAGCCGCCGCCGCGACCGCGGCCGACAATCCCCAGGCGAGGGCCGAAATACCGCGAACGCGAACGCCGGCGTAGGAAGCCAGTGCGGAGTCGCTCGCCACCGCGCGCATTCGAAGACCAATAGGCGTACGGTAAATGAGTGCGACGAGTCCGACGATGAGTACCACGGCCATCACGATTTCGACGATGTCGGTATCGGTGACGACTAAGTTGCCAAACCAGTGGTGCGCGCCACTGGGCACGAGTGCCAGCTGTTCAAAGAGGTTCGAGCCCCAGATGAGCGTCGCGGCGGCGACCATCGCCGTGCCGGCCCCGACTGTCGCCAGCGAGACGAAGAGTAGGTCGAACTCGGCGAACTGAAAGAAAATTAAATACGTCAGTACACCGAGTGCTCCGACCGTTAAACAACTAATAATGAGTGAAAGATAGAGGCCAAGATGATGTCCGGCCATCGTGTAAAAAATCAACGAGCCAATGAGGAGGAACGAGCCTTGGGCGAAACTCAGTACGCCTGTCGCTCGAAACATCACCACGACGCTGACGCCGATCAGAGCGTAGATCGCAGCTAGTGAAAGCGTCGTAACAATAATTTGTGAAACCAAGACCTCGTCTCCTTCTTGATCGGGAGGAGTACGAACCCGGTGCCCACCTAGGGCAAGCACCGGGTTCGTACCTTAATTAAATTCCGTTTCCAGCAATGTGACTGGAAATGAGGTGCACACCTTTGGATGACGAGTATCCGAAGAGGGAGAACGTCGTTTGTGGGTAGTGACGCTTCGGCGTGAACGAGAAGTCAGTGTTTAAACCCGGCTGGTTTATTTTGACTTTCCCCAACGCCGTAGCGATCTGAGCTGGCGTACAGTTTTTTCCGCAATTCTTCATGGCCTTAACGATCGCCTCTGTCGTAACGTAGGTCAACGCGACTGACTGAGCGTTAATGTTGCTCTGTCCCGTGATGCCGTCATGCTTCAACGCTTTGACGTACGCCTTCACCGCAGGTTGCGGGGAAGAGGCGTTCACAAATGGGGCGAGTGACATCTGGTACAAAGTTGGATCCTTAAGCAGCCCCATCTCTTGGTACGATGCGGTTGACGCCTCGGCCACGATTGGAATGCTCGAACCATCGTTCTGCAACGCGGTGTCCAACGACTGAAGTTGCTGAGGGATGATCTGCTCAACAATGACGTTCGCCCCAGAAGCTACGGCCTTCGCGGCGTCGGTCGTTAAGTCGAGTTGAGCTCCGATGGGGTCGTTGTAAACCACCGTTCCATTGATTGACGCAGCGGCACTAGCAACGGCGTTAAACAGTGGGGTATCACTCGGGGTCGCAATGTAGATCAGCGCAATCTTTGGCGCGGCAATCGACAGTGGTGCCTTGGAGATGATCGAGATGATGGCGTTAGCCTCGGCAGCCTCGGCACCGTACTCAGTGAACCCGTACTTATGCACGGGTTTGAGTTCCGTGGGGTCGAGCGTTCCACACACAACCGGCACCTTGTAGCGAGTGGCAACGGTAAGTTGCGCGTCACAGTTGCCTGACAATACGTCACCGATAACAGCGCTCGCCTTGTCCTGGGTTACCAGTTGGGTAAACGTTGCCGCGGCAGTCGCCACTACGTTTTGCGTGTCGAGCGTCACCAACTTGATCTTGTGTCCATTCACGCCACCGCTTGCGTTGACGCTGTTGAGGTAGGCTTGGGCACCTTGAAGTTCACCAGCCACAATTGCTGCTGCGGCACCAGTGACTCCTGCGGAGACGCCGAGAACATAGGGTTTTGAGCTCGCTCCAGCCACCGTCGTTGACGTTGCCGCCACCGTCGCACCAATAGCAAGCGTGCTTAAGGCCGTGCATAGCACCGCAACCATTCGAATTCGATTCCATTTACTTTTAATCATTCTTTACTCCTCCGATATAACTAATGGGTGTTTACAGAATTCACTTCTCTACTGCTTTTTCATACCTCCTTCGCGATGCCGAGGTATGAATTCATCACACCTGGATGAGCGAGCACGTCGCTCAACGAACCCGTGCACATGGTTTCGCCGTAGGCCAACGCCAGGGCGTTGTTGGCGACCTCAGAGATAAAGCCCACGTCGTGGTCAACGACGACGACGGTACGCCCTTCGTCGGCCAATGTTTGCACGTGACGAGTCATCTCGGATCGTTCTTCTCGACTCAGTCCCGACGTGGGTTCATCAAGCAACAACAAAGACGGCTCGCCGGCCATAACTCGAGAGATGTCAACCATCTTTCGAATGCCGTAGGGCAAGAGGCCCATGCGTGTGTTCTTCAGATGAGTGAGGTCGAAGCGATCTAGCGCGCGTCGACTCCCTTCGTCGAAGGCCGACGTCAATTCGGGCTTGAGCCAACCTTGGCGATGGACCGCCGCTCGACCGAGACGCACGTAGTCCCACACAGAGAAATGCGTAAATCCTTCGGCCAATTGAAAAGAACGTCCAACGCCTAGCGCGGCGATGCGATGGGTACGAACTGACGTGATGTCCTGGGACTGGAACGTGATGCTGCCCCCCGAGGTGCGTACGAGCGCCGACACCGCGTTCAAGAGCGTGGTCTTGCCAGCTCCGTTAGGGCCAATGATGCCAAAGGTCTCACCTTGCACCACGTCGAACGAGACGTCGCGAAGCGCATAGAGACCACCGAAGTGAACGGTCAGCCCCTTGATCGAAAGCGCGTTCTCGACACTTTCGGCCGTCGGACTCACCTGCGCGCTCACGTCGAAGTCCTCGAATTGTGCTGGCCAAAGTACGCCGCCTCGAGTTGATCCTCGGGAAGCAACGTGGCTGGACCCTCCCAGAGTTGCTGGCCGTGTTCGAGGATGAGCAATCGGTCGGCGATGTCGGCGGCCACGCGAGCGTTCTGTTCAACGAAGACAATGGTGCACTTCGTGGTGTCGCGAATCCTCTTGACCGCGCTCGCCACTTCAACAACCGCGATAGGGGCCAGGCCCAAGGACATCTCATCGATTAAGAGCAGTTTGGGTTGGCGAAGCATCGCCGTGGCAAGCGCCAGGAACTGACGCTCGCCGCCACTCAAGTTTCCCGCCAGCGTGTCGAGTCGATTTTCAAGAGCGCTGAGGCCCGCGGCGTTAAGGCTCTCGCTAATGTCAGACGCACTAGCGCCCACGAGCGCGAAGTGCTCTCGAACAGTCAACGCGGCAAAGACCTTGCGCTGTTCTGGCACGAGCACAATGCCCGAACGGGCCCGTGCTTCGGACGACTGATGAGCCAGGTTCGTACCGTCGGCCACCACCGCTCCACTCACCGTCGCGTGTTCCGAGGAGGGGAATCCGGCAATCGACTTCAGGATTGTTGACTTTCCCGCGCCGTTTCGACCGAGAATACCAAGGATGCTGCCTCGTTCGACGGAGAACGAGAGGTCGCTAACGACGATGCCGCCGCCCCGGTAGCCGATGGCAACGTTGGAGACTTCTAGGGCGAGGTCGGATGACGCGACCGGCGCAATGACGACGGGCGCAACGCGATCAGCCTCGTCTACCGAAATGCTCGCCGTTGCCAACTCAGGCGACGCGAGCGCGACTTCTTGATCGAGCACTTGTGAGCGGAAGTTCGAAACTTTCCGAATCAATCGCCAAGCGAAGGTCTGTAGTCCCGCGAGACCGCGGCGCGCGTAGAGAAGGACCAGCACCAACACCAGCCCGTAGACAATCTCTTCCACGAAGGGTCCCTTGATCTGCCACCAACTGCCGTTAAGGACTTTTGAGGCCTCACTAGATAGTACGTAGGGGAAGATCGTGATGATTCCAGCTCCCACGACCGGTCCGGCTGGCGCTTCAGAACCACCCACGAACACCATGATCACGAGCTGGAGTGTCAGCGCGAGATCGAACGAACCACTGTCGACCAAACTGAAGTAGTAGGCGAAGAGGCCACCGGCGAGCGCGGTCAACATCGAACTAATGACGAACGCGCTGGTCTTAGCCCGTCGAACGTCGATGCCCATGGCCGACGCCGATACTTCGCTCTCTTTAATAGCGGCCCACGACCGGCCCATGCGCGTGCGGTACAACCAACCCACGCCAATTGTTGCTAAGAGCATAATGACCGCACACGTGATCGTGATCGGATCACCGGGGCCAAAGAGTGACGAACCCCAACCAAAAGCCATCGGCACGCCGCCGATGTACTGTGGTTGCTGTTGAATCTGCTCGCCACCGAAGGTCACGAGGTAGAGCAGCGCCAACGTAGCCAACAACAGGTACACGCCGCGAAATCGCATGGCTGGGACGGCCACGATCAGTCCGACGACGCCACCCGCGGCAACTGCCGCGAACAACGGAAACGGGAAGTTCACACCAAAGCTCGTCGAGGACGTGAAGGCCGCGGCGAAAGCGCCCACGGCCATCATCGCGCCGCCACCGAGCGACACCTGTCCGGCCTTGCCCATTAGGAGGCCTTGGCCGAGCGCCGCGATACCGTAAATGGCAATCGTGCCGGCGACGTAGATGTCAAAGGCCCCACCGACGTTCAGAACAATGACGAGAAGAATCGCGAGTAGCACCGGCACGGTGCAGATCTGGCGAGTGCTGCGAAGAAATTGATGGAGCGAGGAACCACCCGAAAATTGTCCGAGTTCCGGGACGTCAAGCGACATCGGGGCGCTGTCGATGCTCATCGAGGACTCACGTGTGGGCTTCGACGCCGTCTCGTGGGGACGTTTGCCCGCGTGACGGCGTTACAATCCATCACTCGCCGAGCCCAGTACTCAGGTGCCGGTGCCACTCTTGGTATACATTATTCAACGGTAAATCCCCCATGACCCATTTCGTAAGGTCGACCTGCCGAATCGTGGTTTAGTATACAGTCGGACGAATTAAAGTCAAATGATGGCGTAGATTTCCGTCTTCAGTACCACTATTGCATGCATTATTGCTATAACGGTACTCCAGCGCAGTAGGGAAAAACCGTCAGGTTGCTTCTGGTGAGTTGTAGGTATCGATAAATCCTAATGAGCGAGAGGGGCCATATGTCGGTCAGCAACATAGATCGGGAGTTCGTTTCGGGGGACTCGAGCGACGTTGGTCGCGCCGGCGCGGGGGGGCGCCCATGCCAGGGCGTGTACTACCGCCCGGCAGGCCAACATCCAAAGGTCGCGATCATTGCGACCCACTACGACATCGACTTCTCCGAGCACTACTTGGCTGACCTTATGGCGCAGCGGGGGTTCGGCTTCCTTGGCTGGAATACCCGTTTTCGAGGCGCCGGGGCCTACTTTCTCCTCGAACAGGCACTCGTCGACACGGCGGTGGGCGTGCGCTACCTGCGCGAACAGGGTGTCGAAACCGTTGTAATTCTCGGAAACTCTGGCGGTGGATCCCTGATGGCGGCCTACCAGGCACAGGCCGTCCATCCAGTACTGCATTCGAACTGGGTCGCGACGCCCCCAACGGGACTTGATCACTTGCCACCAGCCGACCTCTATATCTCGCTAAACGCCCACCCCGGGCGCCCCGACGTCTTTACCGCGTGGCTCGACCCGGCCGTGACCGATGAAGAAGATCCCCTCGCGGTTGACCCGGCGCTCGACATGTTCGATCCCGCGAACGGACCTCCGTACAGTCCCGAGTTCATTGAGCGCTACCGCGAAGGCCAAGTTGCACGTAACAACCGCATCACCAAGTGGGCCCAGGAAGAACTGGTGAGAGTAACTGCCGCGGGAACCAGTGACCGCATGTTCTTGACGCATCGCGGCTGGGCGGACCTTCGCTGCGAAGACCTCACGATCGAACCCACGGATCGCCAGCGCGGTTGCTACCGCGGCGACACGCGAAGCGCTAACTACAGCGCGGTCGGCGTAGGACGGGTCTCAACACTTCGCACCTGGCTTTCGATGTGGAGCCTCGAGACGTCGCCATGCCGAGTCATTAACACTCTGCCTTGGGTCACCATCCCTGCTCTCGTTATTCAATCAACGGCCGACGAGGGCGTCTTTCCGAGTGACGCGGACGAGCTCTTTGATCGCCTGGGTGCTGAAGACAAAACTAAGATGATGATCCCGGGCAATCACTATTTCACAGACACGCCCAACGGGCGTGACGGTGTCGCCGACCTCATAGCTGAGTGGCTCCACGCGAGAACGTGAGCGTCGTTGTTTCGCCTCTACGTGACGTACGATCACCATCAGTGGCACATGAGACACCTTTTCGCGGACGGTCGGCGGTCTGGTGCCGCCACGTCGAATCCACTTCTTCATGAACGATGATCAGTTTGGCGATGGTCTCCGCGACATCGTTCGAGAGTCGCTCGGCGACGCGACGGGCAACATCACGTCACTTCGCCGACTCTCCGGTGGTGCGTCACGCTCAACCTGGGCCTTTGACTTTTCCGCCGCTTCTCCTCCGTCACAAACTCGGCGCTTCGTTCTTCAACTGCACGGCGACGTTCTCACGGAGTCCGCGCTGCCCGCCCCAATCGAAGCCCGTCTGCTGCGTCGCGCGCATGAACACGGCATCCCCGTGCCGGTCATCGTCGCCGATGGCGAAGAAGGTGGACCTCTTGGCGTGGCCTATTTCATCATGGAAATGCTTGAGGGTGAGGTGTTGCCACGTCACGTACTTCGCGATCCTTCCTTTGGCCGCGGCCTTACTTTCCTCAATGAGCAGTGCGCCAGTGCCCTCGCGCGAATTCACGCGATGCCCACCACCGGCTTAGAACTGGTCGATCACGACCTTGTGGACGAGTATCGCAAGGCGCTCGACGACGTTGCCCAGCCCCATCCCGTTCTCGAGTGGGCCTACCGATGGCTCCAACAACACCGCCCTACCCCACATCGATCCACCGTCGTGCACGGTGATTTTCGATTGGGCAACTTGATGATGAACAGTGAGGGCCTGCACGCTGTACTTGACTGGGAACTTGCGCACGTCGGCGATCCGTACGAAGACTTGGCGTGGCCGCTCGTTCGGGCGTGGCGTTTTGATCACTGGCGTCCACTAGGCGTGTTCCCGGAACGCCAGCAGTGGCTCGACGCCTACGCCGCGGTCACGAACACGGTGATTGACGACGAAGTCGTGCGCTGGTGGGAAGTCGCGACCACCTTCAAGTGGGCGGTCATCTGCCTCACTCAATGGAACCGTCATCAACAAGGGACCACACGTTCGGTGGAGTTGGCCTTGATTGGACGACGGGTGGCCGAGAACGAGTTCGATTTGCTTAAGTTGATTCCATGAGCAAGCAGCCAGGCGAGTCGTCGAGCGACCCCGCAGCTCCCGTGGGGCGGCCGCGGGCGGACGAACTTCTCGAAGCTGTTCGAGAGTTTTTAGCGACCGACGTACTCGAGGTGACCGAAGGCCATCTCCACCACCAAATTCGCGTCGCGATCAACGTGCTGGCCCTCGTTGAGCGAGAGTTACTCTCGCCCGAGTCCACCGAGAAGTCGCATCGAGAACGCCTCGCTCAAGTGGGCGTGAGGAGTGACCAAGAACTCGTAGACGCGATTAAGTCGGGAAGGCTCGACGAGAACGAGACGTTGCGTGAGGTGTTAACGAAAGAAACACAGTCTCGCCTCGAAGTGGCAAACCCAAAATGGTTGCTCGATGCCCGTGAGTCGTCTGAGTAGTTAACTCAGCGCAACCCAATCTCCCAACTTTCACCCACGTCGTACCTCTTTAGTAACCGTCGCGCGACGCTCTGGACGTGCACTTCGTCGGGACCGTCGTAAATTCGAGCGAATCGCGCTTCTCGGTACATCACGCTCAGCGGCGTGTCGTCGGTCAGCCCCGCGGCGCCGTAAACCTGGAGAGCTCGATCAACCACGTTGTGAAGCATCCGCGCTCCCACCACTTTGATTGTTCCTATCTCGACTCGGGCCTCCTCGCCCGCGTCGAGTTGACGAGCCACCTGGAGCGTCAAGAGCCGGCACGCTTGAATCTCCGCGAACGATTCAAACACGTGCTGCTGCATCAACTGCTTGGCGGCCAGCCTCTCACCAAATGCGACCCGACTATTCAAACGTTCGCACATCAAGTCGAATGCTCGTTGAGCCTGACCGAGCCAACGCATGCAGTGAAAGATCCGCCCAGGCCCGAGTCGCTCTTGGGCAATGGCGAAACCTTCGCCACGCACGCCGAGAAGGTGATCATGAGGAACTCGAACGCTGTCGAAGTCAATTTCGTAGTGCCCACCCCTAAGGCCGAGGACCGGCGTCTCGCGCACGATTGTAAAACCCGGCGTCTGAGCCGGAACGAGAATGATGCTGAAGGACTGGCGTGCGGGGACGTCGGTTTCAGTGCGACACATCACCGTGACGTACCCTGCTCGCGCCGCGCCCGTCGCGAACCACTTTCGACCATTCAGCACCCATTCGTCGCCCTCGAGCGTGGCCGAGGTCGCAAGTTGCGTCGGGTCCGAGGACGAGACGTCGGGCTCGGTCATAGAAAAGCTCGGCGACACCTTACCGTCAACGAGGAGGCGCAGCCACCGCTCCTTGAGCGCGCTCGAGCCGTGACGTTGCAACAGGAGAGTGTCCTGGAGCGTAAAACTCCCTAGGGCAAATTGGCCAAACGAGCTACGACCCTGCACTTCATTGACGTACACGTAGTCGAGAAAGGACATGCCGCCGCCGCCGAGTTCTGACGGATGGCCCAGAGCCCACAGTCCTCGTTGCTTAGCCTCGGACTGGAGATTAAACAACAGAGTGGCCGCCGCCTCATCCTCGCGATGTAGCGTCGCTTCGGCTGGTTCGACAAACTCAATCATGAATTGGCGCACCGCGTCTCGAAGCGATCGAATGTGCTCGGGTATTTCAAAGGACACGACACACCTCATAAACGTCGACCAACTGCCGCGACTCGACAGCGTGGATTGTGTACAAATCTACCTTTCATGTCTCCGAGCGAGCCTGCAGTCGATGAGTTGTTGGTTCTTGGAGCGGCTAGGCGGGGCATTACCCAATCGTCCAATTTGTCCCTGGTTTTCTAGGGCGTGTGGAATACCTCGCCTCAGAGGTTAAGTTAATTCACGCATCACCACGATTGCGATGAGCTCTATGAAGTGATGGGACAGTGGTGACTATTGCATACAACAGGAGATTGTGCCGTGCCGCGTCTTCGTCAAGTATCTCACTCAGAAACCCAGGATGAGACCATCATCCGTACGTACGACCGTCTCTTCGGTAATCGTTACCCGCTCGCGCAGCCCGGTACCGTGACCGGAACGACGGGCAACTGGTGGACGGTATTCACACTCGTCCCCGAAGTCTTCCAGCACGCGGTTTCACGTTTCACCCTCTACGCCGGTGAGTCACGACTTCTCGATCCAACACTTCGAGAACTCGGACAGACCCGGGCGGGCTGGCTCAGCGGCAGCCACTTCGTCTACTCCCAGCACTGCAAATCGTGTCGAAAGTTGGGTATGACCCAGGAGAAGATTGACACCATCTCCAGTTGGGGCACGTAGGACCTGTTCTCACCGCTTGAGCGAACCGTGCTGACCTACTCCGACGCCCTCACACTCAATAGCGGACGGGTGGACGACGCGGTGATCACAGTGTTGAAAGAGCACCTCAGCGACGAGCATATTTTGGATCTTACCTACATCACCACGCTCTACGTGATGCACGCCACGATGAGCAACGCGCTTCGCCTCGAGAACGACGACGTGCCAGACGGTATCGTTGGGATCGCCACGCCCGAAGTATCACAAACACGCGACATCGGAGTCGATGTTTCCCTCCCGTAAAAAGTGACAGCGCAAGTCAGCGCGAGTGCCCCGTGGGGCTACGACGACATTCAACGACTAGAGAGCGCCCTTGGCCAGATCGCCGGCGGGCATGGGCTCGATGAAGAGCACCGTCCACGGAGCTTCAATGATGTCGGTGGTTCGCTCGCGAAGTTCCGCTAGTGACGGCGCGAGGCGGTGTCCGTCGAGCCCTTCGTCAGTCCACTTCTCAATCAGAATCATTTTGTCGTCGCTGCGATGCAACGCGTAACGCTCACAACCCGGCTCTTCGTGCACGGTTGGAATAGCGCTCGTAAAAACTTCGGCGACTTCGTCAAACTTTCCTTGCTTAGGAATGATGGTAACGATCATGATGGGCATTGCTTTGAAACCTCTTTCCGAGTAGATTGCGCCCGAGGCTATCAGTTAGTCAAAACGGATTATATTTTGGTGCGATCGCTACTCGTTAGATGGTCGAACGCGCGAACGAATCGCGTCGATCCACGACGCCGCCAATCGACATGCTTCGTCCACTTCTTCGCGTCGATCGCTCGCGCCCTCGCCGGTGACAGGATACGAACCAAGGAACTTTACGCGCGTCAAATGGGCCCGTAAGTCAGTGAGGCAGCCGGCCACCACGTCGTTGGCGACGTGGCCCTCGAACTCAATAACGAAGTAGTGGTCGCCCAGTCCGCGCTTCGTGGGGCAACGGCGTGCCTACGCCGTTGCCCTCGACCACCGCCAGTAATTAAAGCCACTCGCCCTTCCAAACCTCATGTCAACTTACCCCCCTGTTTTTAGCTATTCACACCGACTTGTTACGACGAGCAAAGCAACCAAGGTGAGTCAAATCTGCTTATGCATAATCTTCTATTTTCAGGTCTCCGTTAAAAGTAATTACCCGGCCATAATCATTCAAAACACAACGACATTGCTCAAATCCAAAAAATCCACTTCACCGCGTGAGCCATTACTGCGCGACGAGTCCGCAGGCTTCGAGCGCCGCGGCGGCGACCTGCGCGTCATCGCTGTAGTGGCCGCCGCTCACGCCGATACCACCGACGACGAAACCGTCAATCCTGATGGGATAGCCCCCGGCGTAGACAATGAGACCCGGCGTGTGTGGGATGCCAAGCGCAAGCGGCTCATCGTTCTGGATGAAGTCGAACCACGTGCCAGTGCTAATGCCGAACGCCGCCGCAGTGTAAGCCTTGTTCTTGGCGATCTCGACAGAGAGTAGGGGTGCACCGTCCATGCGACGAAATTCCTTGAGAACTCCGCCCTGATCGACGATTGCAATGACCATCGGCTTTCCTATCTCTTCCGCCTTTCGCATCGCAGCCTCGACGAGACGTGCGGCAAACGTCGCGCTCACATCGCGGCACTCTCGGTATTGCATATCTTCACTCATTTCACTTTTCTCCTTTTTTCTCCAAAACCGCTCTACGCGGTCGCTCCCATCATTAAATCACCCCAGTTCGCCCAAGCTCTGCGATCTCGAGCTTTGTGGCGCCCTCACGCAAAGACAACTCCGCGGTCTCTCGCCCCATACTTCGAGCTCCGCCTGAGATAAGAGCGACTTTTCCATCTAACCGGTCCCTAGCTGTCCTCCCCTTTTCATAACCCCCGCTCGCACAACTGTGCGAACGCGTACCTGAAAACACTTTCGCTTGACGATACTCCCCCATCGAGGGTGTCGCCGTCAAACAACGTACGACCGTTTCTCGAAATAGTTAGTTAGCGTTATCGCGTTGGCGACGAAAATCTAGTAAACGTCGCGTCGATGGTGACAACCCGAATCAACCTGAGCCATCTCGACAGAACGATACGCTGGTGGGATGTTCTCCTACGATGAGGGGAAGGTGCGCCTCGCCACGAGCGCTAACTCAGTCGTAGCGAATCCATCCCACCTTCGCAACGGTGAAGGCCTGCGACGTTAAGAATCCGAGGAAAAGTCGCCATCGTCGGTAATGGGCACACTGAGCAGGGTGAATAATCAGCCCGATCGCCCAAACTCTTATCAGACAAAGCTATTAAGGCCGCGATGGCCGACGCAGGCATCGACCGCACAAAAGTCGATGGCCTTCGGGTGATGCTTCAAGAGGACCATGGAATTCACCTCGAGGCGCTTAACGAGTTCACTGTCGTTAGGGTGCGATAGGCGGCGAGCTTCAGCGCTTCGAGACGCGCACTGCGCAGGTACGCGCGGCCGTCGAGATTGAACAGCTCGACCGGCATTTCGTTCTTCGCGCGAACGAGCAGGTCGACAACGTCGACGTTCATACTCGGCATCACCGCGGCGCGCTCGCCCGCGATGCGGAAAACGCGCATCGACTGACACTCGAGGAGCCGCAGCACCTTGATGAACTCTCGTGTGCCATCCGGTCCCTTATCTACTTCGAGGCGTCAGCGTACTGAAGTGCAGCTAATATGGCGGATTCGAATTTGAGTCTGAGCGGTTGACCGCCAAGTTGACCGTCAAGCCCAGCAGAGTCGGTCACGAGTGGCCTTGACGCCTGTCGCCCGTGATGAAATTCCAGGCTCTCGCACCATGGAGTAGAACGGAACCATGCAAATTGGTGTTGTTTTTCCCCAGACCGAAATCGGCTCCGACGTTGGGGCACTGCGGGCTTACGCCCTAGGAGTAGAGGAACTCGGCTACGCCCACTTACTGGCCTACGACCACGTCCTCGGAGCCGACCCGCGTGTTCACCAAGGTTGGGAAGGACCCTACGACGTCAGCACCTCGTTCCACGAACCGTTCGTGCTCTACGGCTTCCTGGCGGCGCTAACCTCACTCGAGTTGGTCACCGGCATTATCATCCTGCCTCAGCGCCAGACCGCCTTAGTGGCCAAACAGGCAGCCGAGGTCGACTTGCTGACTGGTGGTCACTTCCGCTTGGGCGTCGGGCTCGGTTGGAACCCCGTTGAGTACGAGGCCCTCGGCCAGGACTTCACCACGCGAGGCAAGCGCGTCGTCGAACAGGTCGAGCTGCTACGGCTGCTGTGGACCGAGGAGACCGTGACCTACCACGGTACTTACGAGCACGTGACCGGGGCGGGGCTGGCTCCTCGCCCAGTGCAAAGACCTATCCCGATATGGTTTGGCGCACAGTCACCTGCCGCCTACCGTCGAGTCGGGCGCGTCGCCGATGGCTGGTTTCCACAAGTGCCCCCTGGACCGAAGCTCGACGAGGCCTGGGCCATTGTCAAAGAGGCAGCCATTGAGGCGGGGCGAGATCCCGCCGCTATTGGAATGGAAGGCAGAGCGAGTTGGAGCGCCGGGGCGGCCGACACGCTGGCCGCCACGGCCGCTCAGTGGAACGACGCTGGGGCCAGCCATTTATCCATCAACACCATGGGGGCGGACCTGACCACAGTAGACGACCACCTCGCTGCCTTGGAGTCAGCCGCCGAGGCGCTCGCGTTACGACCGGATGCTCACAACTGGTGAAACCTCCCGGGCAGCGAAGCCACTCAAGGTAATCCAGACAACTCGCATCGGTCGGGAACCAGGCCCGGAGTTCACCCGCTAATCCCAGATAATCCACGTCGGCACGAGCGTGAGCCACCAGCACAGGCTGCTCCGGTTAAATGGAGAGCGCGGCGTTTACTGGCTCTTCGCACTTGAGTGGGGCGTGAGGGTTGGAAGTAGTGACCAGTTTGGCTTTCTGGCGTAGAGCAGTGACCCCAATCGATTGTGGCGAAAGTTTCTAAACCCGAAGGTCACGCGCTTGACGCGTTTGATCAAGTTGTTCGCGCTTCAGTTGGTCCGTTGCTCGCGTGGGCCTCGTGCCACGCTGCGATCTGGTGCCTCCAACGAAGCAGTGTTCGTCCGAGACTGCGTGCCTCTTCGGGTAGTTCGAGGTCTTTAAGGTCGTTACCCAGTCGTTGCACGAACTCCAACGCGAGGTCGTGGTTCTCGTGATTGTAGAGACCGCGAACGAGTTCCTTCGCGTGCCAGGTGCGAAGACGTGTCCCTTCGGATCCTCGGCGTTGAGCAGTCCCATCAACTTCTCTCGACCGTTCTCGCTGAGGCGCTCATCGGCCGTCGTGAGTAGTCGCTGCGGTCGAACGACTCGGTGAACTGATCGAAGGCGCGCGCTTTGTTGACGGCGTGGCGCAACTCGCGGCTTAACCAAAAACCTTTGATGATCGACGCCTAGTGATCCAGGCTGACATCGTCACGCCCACGAACGACTCGCCGCGCTCGTGTTACGCGCCGGCACTACGATCATCAGTGACATTGATGCACGAGTCCGCCAACGATATCAGTCGGCTCAAAACTTCAAGGCATCAAACACAAGAATCCCGCATAACTCTTGTTGTCTCAATTCTCCGTCAAACCCATCAGAAATAGTCCGTTTTCCCAACTACTTTTCACTTTAACTCCTACAACTTGATCTTGATCAACCTGCGACTTCCCGGTCGTTTCAGATCTGTCCGTGCATCGTAATTGACTTCTGGTCAGCTGCACTGAGCATCGATTCAACCTGGTCGACGACACCCAAGACTTCGGCGTACTTCAATCGCACCGTCTCTCCGAGCTCCGGAACCCCAGCAAACGCGAGCATCTCCGGGAGACGGTTACGAATGCAACGGACTGTCCAAGCAATCGAATCGCCCTCGGCGATGTCATCAAAACGGCAAACCACTTGGCCATCCTCACTGTTTCTCATGTAGTGATAGTGAGGTTCATTGGCGAAACAGTCGAATCTCAGATATTCAAGATTGTCCTCGGCACCATAGACGTGCAGACTGGCACCGTAGTCGTCGATGGCGCCGTCTTCGTACTGAGCGGCAATCGCCGCTATCGCGTCTCCACCTTGAGCCGCCAAGTGTGCGGTGAGTTGGCGCGATTCCACCACAAAGCGAATGGGCCCGGCCTCCACGGTGATGCAGTGTTGAGGAATAGGCGGAATTGCGGGAACCTTGTGGAACTTGCCCAACGGATAAATCTCAGACATTTTCACCCCCCTCTCCGGAAGCTCGAATCGACTTAAGACTTCTCGACTACTCGTCGAATGCTCGAGGCCTATGAACCGCTCAGCATAGTTCTCCCATATGGCCCGTGAGTCCAGAAGAACGGTCTTCCAGAGTCAACGGATTAGTCAGACCGATTCAAAGGACCAAGTGGCAGTATTTGGCGAACTTCAATTGACCTATATATGTACGTAGACACAGAACGAGCAGAAAATCTCGGCGTTTGTATCCGGCTGCGCTCTGCGGCCTGGCTACGGTCGGGTCTGGGACCGTCACTTTTTGGGGTCATTGAGCGCGGCTTTCGACGTCCGAATGGCGTCGACTTCAACGAGCCACTACTCGGCCGCTTCTTTCGAATCAATTCGGCGGCCGTCGAGGAGGATCGTCACGTCATCCTCCGAAGGGGGGCCCGCGAAGCGCATTCGCTCGGCCAACTCGCCTACTGTCTTCACAGCACTCATCGTCACGGTTCCGGTCTAGAGTACTCAATGAATTTCCGCAGACTCTGCATGGCCCGTTCGTGTGAGCGCTGATACCCCCGAACAGGCCTCATATTTCCCCAACACCACGAGACGAGACCGACACAGAACATCACGTTTTCTTGAAAACAAAAGACATGCGCGACGAGATGGACACACCGCAACCGTTAGCAAGCCTCTTTTAATCCCAAGGTGCCGGGATCGAGACCCGGGCGGCCCACCCGTTAAAATTACTGATCACGCGATGTTTCTGTCGATGCTTTGTTCGTCGCAAAAGCGCAAACTAGCCTCAAGAAGCGAGGCCTTCCCTGATTATGACGCTTATTTGGAGACTGAAAAGCGTACCGCGAAAATCAGATACGTGCGCTCGACGTCGCCCGTAACGTCGAAAGGCAATGTCACAGCCCCGGGAATTCGTCTTCGAGGGAGCGGAGCACGTGTGCACCTCCGGCCGTCTCGAGCTCAACGACCGAGTAGTGGCCGCTCGCCACGCCGATTGACACGGCGCCCGACGCGTTGGTCGCCTTCATGTCGTGGGGGGTGTCGCCCACAACGTAGACCTGGGACGGGACCAACTGGTCGTGCAGCCGGGTGGCCTTTTCGATTGCGAGCCCGGTGAGTTCGGTGCGGTCTGGTGAGTCCGAGCCGTAGGCGCCGAAGACGAAGAACCGGTTCAGGTTGGCGGGGACGAGTTTGGTGCGCGCCGCGCCTTCCATGGCACCGGAGACAAGCCCGAGAATGACGCCGGCTTCTCTCAGTCGGCGCAGGATCCTCTCCGATCCTGGGAGCACACGGTAGCCCTCAGAAACGCCGATGTCCTCGGCCAGGTGCAAGAGGTACTGGGCGTAGAGTCTGTTGAGTTCGTCGTCGCTCGGGTCACGACCAAGTACAGCGTTGAAGGTAGCGCGGGCCACCTGCGGGTCGGTCTCACCCGCTGAGCTGTGCTCGCCGATATCGGCGGGGATGCCGTAGAGCGCGTCGAACGCGGCCTTCCAGCTGCGCGCCCCCGACCCACCGGTGTGGACGAGCGTTTCGTCGACGTCGAACAGTACGACGACCGGCTTGGTCGTCTCCGTCGGCTTCATGGTCGTCGTGGCCTTCGTCGTTGGGGGCATCTCAGGGCCTCTTCTCGTCGTGGCCACCAAATCCTTTGCGCATAGCGGACAAGATCTTGTCCGCGAAATCGTCAAGCCCGCGAGAAGCAAATCGCGAGTACAGCGCGGTGGTGAGTACCGGAACGGGTACGCCTTCGTCGATCGCCGCGATCGACGTCCAGCGTCCTTCACCGGAGTCCGAGACGCGCCCGGCGTACTCCGCGAGGTCCGGCGAGTCGAAGAGGGCGGTCGCGGTCAGATCCAAGAGCCAGGACTCGATCACACTGCCACGACGCCACACTTCGGCTACCGCCGTCGCGTCAATGTCGAATTGGTAGAACTCGGGCTGCTCCATTGGTGCGGTCTCCGCGTCCGCGTCGTCATGGCGCCGACCGGCGTTGGCGTTGTGCAGGACGTTGAGCCCTTCGGCAAAGGCCGCCATCATCCCGTACTCGATGCCATTGTGGACCATCTTCACAAAGTGTCCTGCGCCGTTGGGGCCGCAGTGCAAGTAACCGTGCTCCTCCGTTGAGGCCTTGCCGGCGCGTCCCGGCGTCCGGGGCGCGGAGTCCATACCGGGCGCAATGCTCAAGAAGATCGGCTCGAGGTGTTTTACCACCTCGGTCTCGCCACCGATCATGAGACAGTAACCCCGGTCGATTCCCCACACACCGCCGCTGGTCCCGCAGTCAATGAGATGAATGCCTTGGCCAAAAAGCGTCGCGGCGCGAGTCATATCGTCTCGGTAGTAGGAGTTCCCGCCGTCGATGATCACGTCACCTCGCTCCAGGTGGCTCGCCAGATCGTCGATGGTCTTGGCGGTGATGTCGCCCGAGGGCACCATGACCCAGACTGCTCGGGGCGGGGTGAGTTGCTCAACGAGTTCGGACAGCGAACTCGCTCCGGTCGCGCCTTCTTTCGCGAGTTCCTTGACGGGCCCGGCGTTGACGTCGAAGACCACGCACGTATGGCCGTCGCGCATAAGTCGGCGACTGATATTCGCCCCCATTCGCCCGAGTCCCACGACACCCAGTTGCATTGGCTTCTTTGTGGTCACAATCTCCCTCTCCTTTGAACGTGCGTTGCGAGTCTCGTCATGAATGGTCGGGTTTCGAATCGGGAAGCCACGGCAACTGCCACGGAATGTGACCTCGCAGAAGGTCGTCGGCACTCTCGGGCCCCCACGAACCCCGGGCGTACGGCACGACGTCGGGCGGTTGTTCGATCAGCGGCTGGAGGACCCGCCACGTCTCTTCGATCACGTCCTCTCGAGTGAAGAGCGACTGGTGGCCCGCGATGGCGTCGTGAAAGAGGCGTTCGTAGGCCCCGGGTGGCGTGCCTAGCTCGGCGGTGAAGGGTAGATCCATGTGCACGTTCCTCGACGCCCTCCCGTCGGGACCCTTCGACAACAGAGTCAGTCGCACGCCCGGATCGGGCCCGACACGGATGATCAACTGATTCGGATTCGTGTGTTGGGGAGCGTCCAGAAAGGCGAGTCGAGGTGGTCGCTTGAAGATCACCCTCACTTCCGTGGCTTCCTCGGCCAACTCCTTGCCAGCCCGGATGAAGAACGGCACGCCGGCCCATCGCCAGCTCTCTATGGCGAGACGTAACGCCACGTAGGTCTCCGTCGTCGATCCTTTCTTGACGCCCGGGACGTCCAGATATCCGTCGTACTGACCTCGCACGCAGGTAGTCGGGTCGACGTCCGACATCGCTCGGAACACCTCGACCTTCTTGTCCCACAAGGCCGCGTGTCCGGCCGCGACCGGCGCCTCCATGGCGATCGACGCCACGACCTGAAGGAGGTGGTTCTGGACCACGTCGCGCAGCGCCCCGACGGGATCGTAAAACGCGCCGCGATCTTGCACGCCGAAGTTCTCGGCCAGGGTGACGTACACGCCGGCCACGTGATCTCGATTCCACACCGGCTCGAAGAGCGTATTGGCAAAACGCAGGTAGGAGATGTCCGTCACGGGCTGCTTGCCCAAGAAGTGATCGACGCGGAGAATTTGATCTTCGTCGAGCACTTCGTGGAGTTCATCGTTTAGTGCGCGCGCCGACGCGAAATCGTGACCGAAGGGCTTCTCGATCATCACCCGGGAACCTCGAACGAGGTCCGCCTCGCCGAGCATCGCAACGACCGGCGCAAAGAGTCCCGGTGGTATCTCCAAGTAGTACAGCGGGCGTGAAATCTTCTTCAGCTCCATGGCGAGCGCCTCGTACGTTGCGCGATGATTGAAGTCACCCTGTACGTACCTGAACCGTTGTGCGAGTCGGTCAAATACCTCACTCTTCACCACCTCGCCACTGGACTCCAGCGCCTCGAGCACTGAAGAACGCAGGTGACCGAGAGACCAGTCGTCGACGGCTACGCCAACGATCGGACCGTCCAGTTCGCCGGCCAACTCCAGTTGGTACAGCGCTTGAAACGTCATCTTCTTAGCAAGATCCCCCGTAATACCGAAGATGACAACGGCGTCGGCGACGTTCGACGAACTGTCGCTCACGTCAGCGATTTCCGATGTTGCGCCGGTAACTAGCTCGGCGAGACTCGTCACGACCACGTCGGCTCCGTGGTCGCGAAGCTCGTCCGCGTAGTCGTGTGCACCGGGCGCGTCGTGATGGTCGACACCGACGACTAAGCCAAAGTGTCCCGCTCGTCCCGCTTCAACGCCGGCGAGGGCGTCCTCGAGGACCACGGCGCTCTTCGCCTCGACGCCTAGTACCTTCGCACCTTGAAGATAACTGTCGGGCGCGGGCTTCCCCTTCAGATCGAGGTCCTTGACAACGTGCCCGTCGACGATGGCGTCAAAGAGGTCGATGATGCCCGCCGCCTCAAGCGCCGTCTTGGTGTTTTCGCTGGCCGAGACGACGGCCACCTTGGCTCCGTTGTGGCGAAGCTCCTTCACGAGCGCCACCGCGCCGTCAAAGACTTTCACTCCATCCTTTTTCAGCGCCTTCAGAAAGAGTTCATTCTTACTCTTACCCACCCCCTTGACGGTACGCGCGTCCGGTGGATCGTCGTCGACGCCCTCGGGCAATGTGATACTTCGCGCGGCGAGAAACTTACGCACCCCGTCGTCGCGGGGCTCGCCGTCGACGTACTTCTCGTAGTCATCTTCTGCGTCGAACGGCGCGTACGTCTTTCCTGTGTGGGTTGACTCCTTCGTCAAAAACTCGTCGAACGCCTGCTTCCACGCCGCCGCGTGCACGGACGCGGTGTTCGTAAGTACGCCGTCCATGTCGAACAGCCACGCGTCGTAGGCAGCGAGGTCGACGTGCTCGACCTGATCATCCTTCTTTGGTGCACTCATGATGCCTCCTGTTGCTCGTGAGAACTGTTAGCGAGGCGATTCCGTGGGGTTCGTCCGAATGGTTGGCTGGGCTCCGGGACTAGCGATTGCCGCCCGGCGTCGTTCATTGTTTCAAAAAGAGTCGGATGGCTCGTCGATACGGTCATCGCCCTATCAAAGTGAAAGAGCTCCAGATCGCCACCGCGCTTCAAGACGTAACTCGCCGTCGATGGCGTCACCTCGACGCGTAGACGTCGGCCGCGAAACTCCAGGTTGAAGGCCAGCCGAGTGATCCCCTCGGGGAGATGGGGAGCGAACGTCAACGTGTCGTTCCCTTCGCGCATCCCACCGAATCCGGCCACCAGCGCAATCCACGTTCCCGCCAGCGACGCCACGTGAAGACCATCGCGGGTGTCGTGTTCGAGATTCTCCAAGTCCATCAGGGCGGCTTCGCCGAGGTAGTCGTACGCCAACGCCACGTAGCCCACTTCGGCCGCGACGACTGCTTGGCAGCACGCCGAGAGTGAAGAGTCGCGCACGGTGAGCTTTTCGTAGTACTCGAAGTTTCTTCTCTTCTGCTCGAGCGTGAACGCGTCGCCGCGCAAGTACATGGCGAGCACCAGATCCGCCTGCTTGACGACCTGCTTGCGGTAGAGGTCAAAGTACGGAAAATGCAAGAAGAGCGGGTACTGCTCTTTCGACGTGGCCGCGAAGTCCCACACCTGGTGATCAGTAAAACGCTCGGACTGCGAATGAACACCAAGGTCCGGGTCGAAGGGAATCACCATCGCGTCGGCGGCACGGCGCCAGTCGCCGATCTCCGCCTCATCGATCCCGAGCGCGCGTGACGCGTCGCGGTAACGCTCTGCCGCGTCGGAGGCGGCTCGAAGATTCCTCTGCGCCATGAGATTGGTGTAGATGTTGTTGTCGCCGATCGCGCTGTACTCATCGGGACCCGTCACGCCGTCGACACGGAATCCTCCGTCGCGATCAAAGTGCCCAAGCGAGTACCACAGTCTCGCCGTTTCACTTAAGAGCTCCAGACCAACGCCTCGCTCAAACTCTTCGTCGGCGCCCGCGTGGACGTAGCGAACGACCGCGTCGGCGACGTCGGCGTTGACGTGAAACGCCGCCGTTCCCGCTGGCCAGTACGCCGAGCACGCTTCACCCGTGATCGTGCGCCAGGGGAACATCGCACCCTTGAAACCGAGCTGCGTCGCTCGCTCCTTCGCCAGTGCGAGCGTGTCGAAGCGCCACGCCAACGCGTGCGCGACGGCTTCGGGCATGGTGTACGTGAGTACCGATAACACGAACGTCTCACTATCCCAGAACGCGTGTCCGTCGTACCCGGTACCGGTAAGCCCCTTGCCGGGAATCGCCCGACGTTCACCGCGGGCTCCCGACTGCAGCACGTGAAAGAGCGAGAAGCGTGCGGCCTGCTGGATCTCGTCGTCGCCGTCAATTTCGACGTCCGCCCGATCCCAAAAATCTCCTAGGAACTCGCGCTGCTGCTCCAGTAGTCCTTCCCATCCGGTGTTCGAAGCGACCACGAGGGCGGCGTCAACTTGATCGCGCAGCGCCTTCTTCGATCGCACGGCCGACCATCCGTACGTGACGTACTTGACGATCGTCAGACGCTCTCCCGGTTCGAGCGTGACCGCGATGGTCACGCGACCGAGATCCTCGACGCACTCGACGACAACTTCCGTTGAGCGTGGGCCCTTCACCACGTGGTCCATCGCGGCCGCCACGGTGAGCTCACTACGTTTCGTGCGGTGAACCAGTTCGCAGCGAGTTCCCACATTGGCGTGGTCTACCGCTTGCCACGGATTCTCCAGCACCGCAGAAGTTCGCGGATCACCGCTCGGGGGTGGCGGCGGTTCGTTTGTGACCAACTCGGACTGGACCACCAGACGCACCTCGTGGTCGACGGCTTCGACCTCGTAACGGATCGCCGCCACGGAACGCTGAACCAGTGAAACCAGTCGCGTGGACGTTACCCGCACTCTTCGACCAGACGGCGACGACCATTCGGCTCGACGCCGAAGTACCCCGGCGCGAAAATCCAGGACGCGTTCGTGGCTATGTAACTTACCGTAACGAACGTCGAACGGCTCGTCGTCGACCAACAGTCGAATCAACTTTCCATCGGTGACGTTGATCATGACCTGGTCGCGTTCGGGGTAACCGTAACCGGCTTCGGCGTAGGGCAGTGGTCGAAGTTCGTGCACGCCGTTCAGATAACATCCCGAAAGACCATAGGGGTCACCTTCATCGAGGTTGCCCCGCCAGCCAATGTGTCCATTGGACAACGCGAACAGTGACTCGGTCTGAGCCAATATGTGGAGGTCCAATTCGGTTTCATGCAGACACCACGGTTCGACGCTAAAGGCAGGATGTTGAATCATGGGAGATCTCGTCCACAGGAAACTCTGTGTAGCGAGTGCAGAGTCATGTCCCATTTGGTGTCGTCAGAGATCGTCCGAATTACCGTCACGCGTTCATCGCTCATTGTGTTGCGTCACAATGCGGGACCTCGACTACCGTCGGATGAAGGATGCAACTTCGCCAACTCGAATGGATTATTAGACGCAGACGATGGCTGAGTGCCGACCCAAGATGCGATCGCTCGAGACAGACCGGAAGCCGGAACAAGGAGCGAGGAGCGAGGACCAAGTCGAGGTGAATTGCACACGGTTTCATTGGTCGTTGTTGGCAACATCGGACTCCTTCGATGTCGCGGCGTCATTGGATGTCGGGGCGAGCAAGATCACCCGATCGCCCAGCCCCAGTTCGATATCGCCACGGGGAGAAACGATCTCGCTCCCTTCCGTGACGGCGACCACCAGACATCCCGGTGGCCATGGGACCTCGCCGACCGAGCGGCCCAACTGGGGAGATTCGGGTCCAATGGCGATCTCGATCACGTCGTAGCCGTCCAACGGACTCGGAGGTTCGTGGATGTGCGACGCGGGTTCGCCGGCGGCGAAGTCCGACGCCAGTGCGCCCTCCTCAGCTTCACGCGTCGAAGCGCTGAGGCTCTGCGCAATGGCGCGAATGACGTCGCGGCGGGTCATCCAGCCCGTGAGATGGCGACGGTCGGGCGAAAGGACCGGCAGACCCACGAGACCGTACAGTTCGAGTTGGCGAAGTGCTTGCTCCAAGGTCTCGTCGGACATGAGGGTCTGCGGTCGACGGGTGATGGTGACCGGACCCACCAGAGCTTCCCACTGCGCCTGGTCCGTCACGTCGGATGGTGTCGGCGCTTGCGCGTACTGCAGCAGCTCGGCGTGCACGTCGCGAGGGAGCGGTTGCATGACGTCGGCGACGGTGAGCGCTTGGAGCACGCCCGTGGTCTTGGGCCGTTCGATGTCGATACCACGGCGCAGCAACTTCGTCGTGTAGATGCTGCCGTAGGAGAACCTCTTCGATACGGCGGCGGCGATCCCGGCGGCCAGCATGACGGGAAGCATCAGGGTGAAGTTGCCGGTCATCTCCACCACGCTGCCGATCGCCGTGAGCGGAGACTGGGCGGCGCCGGCGAAAACCCCGCCCATGGCGACCACGGCGTAGATGGCCGGCGGTCCGGCGACCGATCCGAACAAGTGGTGAACGGTCACACCGTAGGCCATACCCCCTGCCGCCCCGATGAATAGCGACGGCGCGAACACCCCTCCCGAGCCGCCGATAGAGAGGGTGAGGCTGGACGCTACGACCTTGCCCACCATGAGAATGACGATCAACCACAGGACGTCGTGACCGGCGATGATCTTGTCCATCACCGGATAGCCCACGCCGTACATCTGGGGCAGGGCGAGCAGGAGCACACCGAGGGCCACGCCGCCGACCGCCGGGCGGGCCCACTCCGGGCGGCCCTTCCAGATCCTGTCGGCAACATCCTCGAAGCCATACAAAAAGCTCTTGAACCCGACGCCGACAAGTCCGGCGAGGAGTCCGAGCACGCCGATCAGCAGGTACGCCGGGTCGTGGACGATCGAGAGATCGTGCGGAAGATGCGAGAAGAAGGGCGCCGAGCCGAAGAAGGCGCGGCTGACGAGGTCGGCGCTGACGGCGGAGAGAATAGTGGCGAAGAGGGCGTCGAGCGAGAGTTCTCGCAGAACGATCTCGAACGCGAACAAGACGCCCGTGAGCGGCGCGTTGAAGGTGGCGGCGATCCCTCCGGCCGCTCCGCAGGCCACGATGATGCGCAGCCGGGACTCGGACATCTTGACGAGTTGACCCAGCGACGAGGCAAAAGCGGCACCGATTTGGACGATGGGACCCTCGCGACCCACCGAACCACCGGCACCGATGCAGATCGCCGAGGCCAGCGCCTTCACGACACTTACCTGGGGACGGATTCGTCCACCGTTGTCAGCAACGGCCAGCATCACCTCGGGCACGCCGTGGCCGCGCGCCTCGCGAGCGAAGCGCTGAATCAGCGGTCCGTAGAGAAGGCCGCCGACGACCGGTATCAGAAGAAAGAAACCGACGCCCAGCCAAGGCAGATGCAGGCTGGCGACCCGACCCTGTTGGCCGAACTGCTCACGCCCGGTGGCCAACCACGTAAACGCAAATATCAGCCACCGGAACGCGACGGCCCCGAAACCCGCTCCCACGCCAACAACCAGGGCCATCACCACCAGCCCGAGTCGTGAACCCCGCAGCCACGTCGATACGACCCCGAGCGCCGAGAATCTCATCGTTCGATTGGGCCACAGGAGCCGCGAAGAAGACGTGTTCACAACTCCCAACTACGTTGCCAGCCGTCCTCGGGGATCTCTCCGGCGGCGGCGCCAAAGGCGTCGAAGGCCCGCACCAGCGCCTCGTGCTCGCCCGGATCCACCGATTTGAGGATGCGTCCGATCTCGCGGCGCCGCTGATCGGTGACTCGGTCGACCAGGCGCCGGCCCGAGGCGCTCAAGTCCAACAGCACCGTGCGTCGATCGACGACGTCGCGCCGGCGAGTGATGAGGCGCTTGCGCACGAGACGATCACACATGCGCGTGGCGGTCGACGGGTCAACGCCGAGGGCCAGGGCCAGATCGGCGGGTCGCTGCGGACCTCGCGACCCGAGGACCACCAGGGCCCGGTACTGCGCAAGTGAGACCTCCGACTCGTGCTCAGCCAGGGACCGCGCGGCCACGGCCACGAGGACCCGACTGGCGGTGAGGACGGCGTCGGCCAGTTGTTCGGAGGGTACTTTCGATCGTTCCCGGGGTCGAATAGCAGGAGTCATGCACTCATTGTAGCAGTACACACAATGCTCCTTGACAATTGATACCGGAACCTCACGTAATCAGCCGGGTCCTCAGTAACGCGGGAGCGAACTATTCGAGTGATTGCTACTCTTAGTCGCCGCTAGATGTCTTTCTGATAGCGCCCATTGGGGCCCAACGAATGGCTAAAACACTGTGTTCGAAGCCACCAAGTTTCGCGCAAGCCGGCGCGAGTTCGTTCCACAAAGAGTCCACATCAGGACTCGACCAGAAACGCCAACCCGTCGAGAGTGACCCCCACGTCATCGGGAATCTCTATTTCGAGCCATATAGCATCAGCGAGAATCGAGAGGCGAAACTCGAAGAAGGCGCAACACGTCTTCTCGCGCTGCGCGAGGTCCGCTGCCAGAAGAATCGACTCACTCTCGTCTCGCAGTCGAAGACGCGCCGAGAACGACGAACGCTCTACTTCCACGACGCACGTTTCTAGAAACTCTCTCCACTCGTTGACACGAACTCTGGCGTTGCCCTTCGAAAGGGAGCACGCGACAGGGATCTTGGTCACGACACCAAATTAACTTGGGCCGAAGGCGCCTTGACATGAGCCACATCAACCATTAAGAGAGATGCTCATTATCCCGTAATTCCAGGAGACCGGCTTGACGCTCGACAACACGCTTGGAACTACTGGCTTTACGGGTCCGTCGATGAGAGAAGCGACCTCCAGCCCAGTGACTCGATGTCGCCAAAGGAGGCCTCACAACAGGCCTCATATTTCCGCAACACCAGGAGACAAGACCGACAGAAGACAACACGATTCCTTGTTATGTGGAATTCCACATAATAAGGATTATGGAGAAACCCTGATTATGTGGAAACGATCATGGAAGCCCTTTGTTTGACGCAGATCGAACAGAAGTTTTCCGCATAATCCCGCGAGCCTGAGTCAGTTAAAGATTCCTTCTCAAGTGCAGTTTGAGTGAGGAGGAAGTATGACTCGAGATCTATCAATGGTGAAGGTGACGGGCCCGCTGGTTGGTTACGTTGACGGATTCATAGCAACACTTGAGGGAGATGGCTACCGAAGGGACTCGGTGTGTCACCACGTCGAACTGCTCGCCCACGTGAGTCATTGGCTAGTGGAACACGAGCTCGGTGCGATCGATTTCACGTCAAAGCACGTCGAGGAGTTCTTACGCTCGCGAAAGACGGAGGGCTACCATCTGCTGCTCTCGGGCAAGGGCGTGGCCCCGCTGCTCGACTACCTGCGAGCGTCCGACGCGATTCCCGGGCCGTTGGTGGCTGCCGACTCGGCCGTCGACAAACTCCTCGTGAGCTTTCGTGAGTACTTAATCGATGAGCGGAGTCTCGCTCGAAACACGGCTCGCGACTACGCGCGCGTGGCGCGAAGGTTCGTCGATGACGATCCCATTGGCTGGCTCGATCAGCTGAGCGTCGCGCAGGTGTTGGGCTTTGTCACCGACGAGTGTCGTCGTCACATGCCGGGTTCCGTCGTCACCGGCCTGCGGGCGTTCCTGCGCTACTGCTTTGTGCGGGGTCTGACGAAGTTCAACCTCGCGAACGCGATACCCGCGGTCGCCAACGTTGGTCAGTCATCACTCGCCAAGAGCGTTGCGCCGAGTGACGTCCGTCGACTGCTCGACAGTTGTGATCGCACCACGGCCATTGGTGCGAGAAACTTCGCGATCCTGAGCGTGCTCGCCCGTCTCGGGCTGCGCGCGAAGGAAGTGGCGGCCATGGAGATCTCGGACATCAACTGGCGCCGCGGTGAGCTCACGGTGCGCGGCAAGGGGCCACGTCTGGACCGCTTACCGCTACCCGTCGACGTCGGCGAAGCGCTCGCCGACTGGCTGGCGACGGGTCGACCGTCCTGCGCGCACCGCCACGTCTTTTGCCGACTGGTCGCGCCGTTAGATCCACTGACGAACGTTGGCGTGTCAGCGGTGGTCGTCGCCACGTGTCGTCGAGCGCAGGTTCCCGAGACGAGGGCCCACGCGCTTCGCCATAGCGCCGCGAGGCAGATGCTGCGCTCGGGTTCGAACCTGAGTGAGATCGCTCAGGTGCTGCGACACACCGACCTGGCGACGACCAGCGTCTACGCCAAGGCCGATCACGTCACGCTGATCCGCGCGGCTCAGCCCTGGCCCAGTGCGTCGCAGCCCCACGTGTCGCTCGTGTCGCTCGTGGGTGCGTCGTGAACTCCCTGCGCCAACAGCTAGCCGACTACCTCGACGTGCGTCGCCAGTTCGGCTACGCCCTCACCAACGTCGGGCGTTGGCTGGGCCACTTCGTGCACTACTGCGAAGAACGAGGCGCCGACGTGGTTACGACCGAACTGGCCCTCGCCTGGGCGACGCAGCCTACGAACTGTGGTGCGAGATACCACGCCCAGCGACTGAGCGCCGTGCGCGGCTTTGCCCGCTACCTACAGGCCCTCGATCCACGAACTACCGTTGCGCCGACGCGCCTGATCGCCGGCCAATACCAACGCCCCGCGCCTTACCTGTATTCGTCCGCGGAGGCGTGGTCCCTGATGAGGGCGGCGCGAGAACTGTCACCCGAGCTGCGCGCCGTGACGAGCGAGGCCATCCTTGGTCTGCTCTTCGCGAGCGGTCTGCGCATCGGCGAAGCCCTGGGCCTCGAGCGCGCCGACGTGGACTTAAGCGAAGGCGTGCTGACTATTCATCATTCGAAGTTCGACCGATCCCGAGAGGTGCCGCTGCATCCGACCTGCGTCGCGGCGCTCCGCGCCTACGAGCGACGCCGCGAGGAATTGATGCCGCGAGTGACCAGTCCGGCCTTCTTCCTGTCCGACGCCGGAGCACGCGTTCCCTACCACAGGTTTCGCACCGACTTTCGCTCGCTCGTGACGAAGGTCCCCATAGCGTCCCCGCCGCCGGATCGCGTTCGCATCCACGACGCGCGCCACACCTTTTGCGTCAACGTGCTCGCGCGATGGCACGACGAGGGCGCAGACGTCCGTGCTCTGTTGCCGTCGCTGTCGACCTATATGGGTCACGTGAATCCGGCGTCCACGTATTGGTACTTGTCTGCTTCGCCCCAGTTGCTCGAGCACGCCGTGACACGCCTCGAATCGACCTACGAGGCAACCTCGTGAGCGCGCCCACCCTCGCGCGCACGCTCGAGGCCTTCTTCAAAGAACGTCTCATGGGTCAGCGACACGTGAGTCCCCACACCGTTGACGCTTACCGCGACACCTTCAAGCTCCTGTTCGCCTTCGTCCAGGACCGCAGCGCAAAGGCACCGTCGTTGCTCGGCTTCGAAGATATCGACGCCGTGCTCGTGGGTTCGTTCCTGCATCACTTGGAAGTCGACCGGGGTAATAGTGCGCGCACTCGAAACGTCCGGCTCGCGGCCATCCATTCGTTCTTCCGATTCGCCGCCCTGCGACACCCCGAACACGCCCAGAACATTCAACGGGTCCTCGCGATTCCAACGAAACGATTCGAGCGAGCCCTCGTCTCATTTCTGAGCGACGACGAAGTGACGGCTCTTCTCGCGGCACCAGATCAGACCCAGTTCATCGGACGCCGGGATCACGCGCTGCTCCTGCTCGCCCTGCAGAGCGGGATGCGAGTTTCGGAACTGGTGGGACTACGTCGAGACGACGTGGTCTTTGACGTGAGGTCCCACGTGCTTTGCATTGGCAAGGGTCGAAAGGAGCGCACTACGCCGCTGACAAAAATGACCGCGTCGGTGCTCGGGTGCTTAATGGCAGAACACGACGGCACCACCGACTCGCCACTCTTTGCCAACACCCATGGCTCGGGCCCGCTCAGTCGCAGCGCGGTGAGCAAGCTGGTCGCTCGACACGCACGGACTGCGGGCGAATGTTGCGCTTCGCTCGACTCAAAGGATGTGACGCCGCACGTACTTCGCCACACCGCGGCAATGCGGCTCCTGCAGTCGGGAAGCGACATTGCTTCGATCGCGCTTTGGCTCGGACACGAATCAATTGAAACGACTCATATCTACGTCCACGCGGATCTCGCGCTCAAGGAACAGGCCCTCGACCGCACCACCCCAATTGGCAAAGCTCGCGGTCGCTATCGACCGACCGACAAGCTACTGGCCATGCTCGACGCCCTGTGATTATGCGGAAAACTTCTGCTAGATCTGCGTCAAACAAAGGGCTCCCGTGACCGTTTCCACATAATCAGGGTTTCTCCATAATCCTTGAAAACAAACGACGTTCGAGACGAGAGCATCACCGCGCAACGTACGTGAACTTCCTTTTAATCCCAAGGTGCCGGGATTGAGACCCGGGCGGCCCACCATTTAAAATCCTGGTTAAAGAACTTTTCTGTCATCTTTCTGCCAGCGCAGTTATGCGGCTTGGCCTCAACTTTACGAGGCCTGTCCTGATGAAAAGCCTTTTTCAACTCGATAAGAAGTGAACATTCATTGAAGAGAGCCAGTGACGATTCGGTCAGGCATCTCAACGGAACCTTGGACCAAGGTTGTCAGACTCACTGCGTAGCACAGGTCACTGATCGCCAAGTCGAAGTTGATCATGACCGCTTGCTACTTGGTTTCGTTTCGGCTCCTGCGATCCTTGCCAACATCGAAACCGAGAGCGGCGTACCCTGGAAGCCTCTTTCGGTGCATTCTGGCGAGCACCGGGCTCTGAACGTCAACGTAATCGTGAACCTCGACGGATGATTTGCCGTCCAAGGGTCGCAAGATTCGGCCAACGTACTGGACAACTCTCCCTCGAAAGGCGATCGGAAACGCCATGAACACCGTATCAAGAGGCGGACAATCGAACCCTTCGCCGAGGAAACTGCCGGTCGCGACAAGCACGAGTCCCCCTCGCTTGGATGCCACATCGAGATCCGCCATGACTTTGGCGCGAGCCTTCTTCCCCATTCCACCTTGAAGGACGAGAGGGGTCACTCCCCTCGCGCCTAGTACCGACACCACTGACGAGAGGTGCTCAGTCCACTGCGTGAGGACCAGACAGTTTCTGCCTTTGGCGGCTGCGGCGGCAACGTCTTCACAGATTGCCGTGGTTCGAACTTCGTCATCCACTAACGCGCGAAACAGGTCCTGGATGTGTGCACCGTCGTCGCTCACGTTGAGATTTGTCTGGTGCACAATAAGTTCTCGACGGAAGTCGTTCTCCGTGTCCACCTCTTGGTCCATTCGGTAGCGAATAGGCCCGCAGTACATGGCGATGAGACCTTGGAGACCATCGCGCCGATAGGGCGTTGCGGTGAGACCCAGCCACCGACGGACACTGATTTGTTTGACGCATCGCTCGAACGTCACGGCCGGCACGTGGTGGCATTCGTCGACAACGACGAGCCCGTAACTGTCTGAGATCTCGTTGAGATCTTCTCGTCGAGCAAGGCTCTGAGCCATGGCGACGTCAACAATGCCGGTGGTCTTGTTCCGGCCCCCGCCGATCTGACCAATCTCCTTTGTGGTCAGGCCCAGGTGCGTTGCCAGTCGCTCAGTCCATTGCTCCACCAGCGGTTTGCGATCGACGATGATGAGGGTGGGTCGTTGGTGGTGCGCAATGAGTGCACAGGCGACCACGGTCTTCCCGGCCCCAGGTGCGGCGACAAGGACGCCCAGTTCGTGGTCGCGGAGCGCTTGGAGCGCAGCTTCTTGATCCTCTCGAAGCTGAAAAGTGGGCGCAAAGTCAACTGGCTCGGGATCCGAGCGATTCTCGTGGATGACCAGTTGGCTTCCCGCCTCCGCGACAACACTGGCTGCCTTCTCGGTGAGACCTCGAGGAAGCAGCAACGACTCGAGGTTCTCTCCGTAACAGCGGATCATTCTCGGTGTATCCCACGTGGAGAACCTGAGCCGCTCCTTCTCATAGAACACAGGGTTATGCAGTGACGCGAGATGCTTGAGTCCCGCGAGCAGCGCCGGCGGAAGACCGGACCGCTCAATCTCCAACATCGCGTTCGCGACGGCGGCGACCGTCTCGGGCATTGCGATCGGAACGACGCCGCGAGAGCGCCGGAACGTTCTTTCTTCCGGCCCCGCTCCGACCTCCGGCGAGGTCGCGAGAATCGATTCAACTTCCGTCAGCGACATCCGCTTCAATGTCGAAAGATAGGCCCACTGATCCTCCAATGGTTTCATGGTGCTCGGATCAAGAAATACGGTGGTTTCGCGATCTCGACACTCCTTCTGGAGAGGTAGCGCGATCAAGTTACCGAACGACCCCTTCGGCATGAAGTCCTGCGCGGGAAACAATCGGTCATAGCTCGCGAGGTCGAGCTCTCCTCTAAGGTTCATCGCCTCACGAAGGAGCAGCGTGCCGAGTCGCCGAGCCATTGTCGCGGACACGGCGTCGCGAAAGAAGACCCATACGTGTGCGCCGTCGCCCGACCGCGAACGTTCGAGCGCCGAAGGTACCCCCATCGACTGCGCCGAGTCGAAGTAGGCGAGCGCGTCGAGCTCCCAGCCCGGTCCGTCGAAATCGCACACAACCAGGCGGCAGGTGTCGTCACCGAGTAGCGGATAGAGCCCGGCGTGAACCTTGCCCGCCAAGTGATCAGCGATCACGCGCGGCGTCACTGGCGCATACTCCTTGTCTGTCAATCGAGCGTTGGCAAAACCTCCGACCACTGCGGGCGACCAACCGTGCTTTCCCGTTCTTCCGCTCTCCCACCGGAGCGCATAGACATCGCCACGACCGACAAAAAGCGACTGGAAAAACGCAACCTTCGACTCTGGTGACGAAGAGCGATCGACAAGAGAGAGCGGACTTTCGAGTTCGACCGATCCACTTTGATTGTCGTGAGGTCGCTCGAGATTCCTCGAGGACCTCAAACCAAGAATCTCTGTCAAGCGATCATTCTCGCGCTTCAAATCTTCGATTTGGCGGTGAAGGTCGGCGACATTGTGAAGTTCTTCATCGTTCATGCCGATCCCGACGCTCCTCCCCATCGCAGATGTTCGACATTACCCACGACTGAGTTGATGCTGTGCGCACCACCGGGACAGCGCGGTGGGCTTCGAACGTCAACGCCATCGGGCGCCGCCTTGACCGGTAGCGATCAGCAGCGCCGCGGGCTCCAGCCTCCTAATATGGAGACGTGATCAGACAGCGTGCGGCGACCGTTGCCGAATGGGCGGAGCGGATGCATTCGGCAGAACCCCCCACGGAGGACGACGTCACCGTACTGCTTGATGGACGCCGCCTGGACTCAAAAGCGTCAGTTGAGGCATGGCTCAAAGAGGTGGAGGCCCTTCGGGTACTGGAAGCCGCGAGCCGTGACGCTGCCCAGTAGCGGGCCACCACTTGACCTCAACCGACTGCTTGAGGTGCTCACGAGAAATGATGTCGACTTTGTCGTCGTCGGCGGATCCGCCGCGGGATTTCTCGGGGCGTCGCGCCTGACCGAGGATGCCGATTGCGTCGTACGGCGCGAGCGCGCCAATCTGGAGAGACTCGCTTCGGCCCTGCGAGAACTGCACGCTCGACTGCGTGTTGCTCGAATGAGCGACGAAGACGCCAAAGCGCTCCCAGTAAAGGTTGACGGCATGATGCTCGAGACGGCCGGAAACTCGACCTGGACAACCGATGCCGGCCCCTTTGACGTATTGGCCGATTTGAAGGACTTCGAAGGGCGTTCCGTTCCCTATGAAGAATTGATCACGCGCTCGTTGGTCGTCCGTGGCGACGGCTTCACCGTTCACGTTGCGTCAGTCGACGACATCATCGCAGCAAAGACTTTCGCCAATCGCGACAAGGACCGCGAAGCACTGCCCGAGCTCATTGACATTCAGGAGCGTGAGCATTCGCAACGACTCGGGCAATATGGCTCCGACGTCACATTCGAAGTTCACGACGGTCTCGATCGTGATCTTGAGCTGTGAGTTCAGACGGCCCACGCAAGAATCGCGACACAGTAGGTCCTCGTTCTAGACGCATGACCGCTGTGAATGTTGCTGCCCATACTGCGACAACCCAACAGGCCTCGAAACAGGCCTCCGATTCGCGCAACATCATGCGACGAGACTGACTCCAGACAAAGTATTTCCTTGAAAACATGCGACATGCGAAACGAGATCAACACTACGAAACGTTCGTGAACTTCCTTTTAATCCCAAGAGGCCGAGATCGAGACTCGGGCGGCCCACTGAGAGCAGTTGAATGTTCACGCTGATGGATCCCAATGGTCGCGGCGATATGGAGGAACGTCGAAGATTTTCGAATTATTCGTCGTTTCGCAACCACACCTGCTTTGGTTCAGTAGAACGTCGCGCGTCACCAGACGCCTCACTTCTTGGCTCCCATTGCCAGAGCACTGCAAAACCCGAGCGACGAGCGATTCACAGGCCTCGTGATCCTGATTTTGATTGATATCGCGACCATAACGGCTAAAAATCCGATCACCGACATTGAAGGTCTGCAATGGAGTATCAAATAGCGAAGTTCCTCAATTCGTCTTGGCGAACTTGCTGGGGTCGGCATCAAACTGCGTCGCGCACGACACAGAACAGAACCAAACGTCGCGGCTTTCGTGGACCCGATGGGCGGCGGCGGTTGCGGGGTCAACCGTCATGCCGCAAACCGGATCGATGCTGGGGGCCTTTTCGCTGTGGTGCATATGTTCCATGGTTTTCGCTTCACTTTCCTTTTTGGACGGCAAGTAACGATCGGGGTCGGCGTCGAACTTCTCGCGGCAGTTGTCTGAGCAGAAGTACATCGTGTGGTCGCCGTGTTGGGTCGTTGCGGGGGCGTCGTTCGTCCTCACCTGCATACCACAGACGAAATCGATTGCGTAGCCTGTACCTCCGCCGAATCGGTCACGGTTCCTGGCGAGCCACCATACTACGAGAGCGAGGACGATGAAGATGATGTTGAGGAAGGTGGTGTAGTTCCACGAGAAGTGAGCGGCCGAAACACTGAAATTCCGCCGGCTCGGGACGCCACCAAAGGCGCTGAAGATTCCTTCGGTGGCCAGTCCGGCAAAGGCCATGATCACGTAAAACAGGACGACCATCCGAAGGGTGAGTTCCCAACCGTAAAGCTTGCGGTAGATCAGGATCAGTGGCATCGCGATCAAGTCCGCGAAGATAAAGGCGATCACGCCACCGAACGAAATGCCGCCCGACCACAGCGCCGCCGCCAAGGGCACGTTGCCAATGGAGCAAACCCAACTGATGACTGCGATAA
>Ga0307374_10000423_pt1 | contig 82024 bp, 65 predicted proteins | sample OX3MG_FD_202532 | JGI IMG/M metagenome (GOLD analysis project Ga0307374, IMG submission 202532) | Soil microbial communities from Risofladan, Vaasa, Finland - OX-3 | ecosystem: Environmental > Terrestrial > Soil > Coastal area > Acid sulfate soil | place: Finland: Risofladan, Vaasa | collected... | reverse complement strand
CACGGATTGGTTGGTCGCTTTAGGCTATCCGCCAGTTCCGGCGACGCGGCACCTGACCATCTTGAAAAACGAGGAGCAGTTAGTCGCTTAACGTGAAACTGTCAAGTTCATTTGAACCATGCCTAAGGAAATAAATTGAACGTCTACCGAAAGTGAGTGAATACAGTCCAAGCGATCAGTCAGACGATCTCAAGCAAATGGTTCACATATCACAATACAACACGCCTCTCAAAAAAGATAAGCAAGGCGCATCAAAGTACATGGAGAGCTTAATAAAAACCACAGAGGCAATTTACTTGCCTGTCAATAGAAATACCTTGCTTAGAAATAAACAAGCATCCCCGCGAGGGTACAAGCTCCAGCAGGAGCTAGAAAGGAGGTGATAGATACGACAGACACAACAAAAAACCAGATTGCAGCAGCAACAACGACTGAGGAAAAAATAAAAGCAGTCAATAAAGTGCTGCACGATGGAGAGCCAGGAAATATTAGTTACGACAGCTATTCAGGCTACACAGGGTATAAGCCACAGTATTTAATAGACGCAATGAACGCAGTATTCAGGATAGGGCAATGGGGGTTTGAGGAGATAGCAAGCGAAATAGTTTCCCACCAAACAGAAAAGGGAAATTCATCCTTAGCTATAGCTCAAGTAAAAGTATGGATAAAAACCATAGACTTTATGCCAGTAGGCTACGGCCAGAGCAGAGTAACCAAAGGCGACCAGGGAGACGCGAAAAAGGGAGCGCAAACAGACGCAATCAAGAAAGCACTCTCGTATTTTTCGATAGGCAATAGAGCCTATCACGGACTCCTGAAAGCAGCGTAACTTTAGGGAAACGAACAGTTTTCCAAGTTGAACAAGGGCAGCAGCCCCCCCATGAAGGGGGACAAGCCCACGAAAGGAGGTGAAGAGATGATTATGAGTGCATTTATTGTTGAGGATAAAACCATAAACAAAGTAGTTACCTGGTTTAGAAGGGAAGTATATACACAAAGCTTTACCTTAAACGAGTTAGCTAAGAAGTACCACATAAACCTCATAAGCGACGTATGGGACGAGCCACTTGCAAAGGCAATGTTTCAATTAAATTGTGCAGGTGTTGACGCGAGATACGGAAACGGAACCGCGAAGAAAGATGTAACGATACCTTTTCAGTTTCAACCAGTAGCTTATGAGACAGAGGTACAAGTATTCAAAGCCTTACAGTGTTGGCTATACCAATGCAGCGAGGGCGACGTACCAGAGACAAAATTATATAAGTTTTTCTCAGAGATTGAGAACTATCTAGCCCGAAAAATAGTTATGGCCTTACCAGAATATGACCAGACAACCTGGGGATAGTTTTTAGATTGTCTCACTGTTCACAAATTTGCAGTTTGTGAGCAGGATTGACAACCTAAACAATAGCAAATATTGATGAGGTTGGCAAGAGAAGGAGGTGAGGAAAATGAAGGGTTATTCTAAGGACACGTTAGATTGCTACTGGTCAAGCGAAAAAAAGATTATTCACGAAGGGACAGCGTACAGGGTAGGAAAGATGAGTTATGAAGATTATTTTTTTGAGCCAGGAGACCCGAAAGGCGAAACAGAACCATTTAACAAGGGTACGTTATGGCTAAGAAAAGACAAAAATGATCCAACTTTATACATCATTGATGAATAACAAACGGGCGAAAGCCGAAGGGAGGAGGTGAGGAAGATGCATGATGATAAAATTTGTTCAAAGTATAACGAGCCAGTGATACCCGATGAGCAGGGTAACTGTTCTCTTTGCAGAGCAAGCTTAGTAAATGTAATTAGCACGTATACCCACCAGCAAGCAATTGAAGACGGCGTACTGGTTGAGGTATTCAAAAACCGATGGAGTGAGCTAACAGGAGGAAGGCCAATACTAGCCACGTCCCATTTATTCAATGAGGTGAGCTTAGCAGGACTCCTTGAGATATGGAATGCGTTTGTTGCATGGCAGGAAGAATCGCCCCATACTATCGCAGAAGATGAGAACGAAGATAATCAGACTTTTACCACCACGATGAACGATAAGAAAATCTGGCTTATAGACGACGGTCAGGTATTCACAATGATGTATCCAGCAGACTACTAAACCAAAGCTTCTATGCTTTTCTGTACCCATTTAGCGAAGTGGGCAGAGGCAAGCACAGAAGAAAGAAAGTACCACACAAGAGGAATGAATAGAAAGCCGCTCGTTAGGCAACGGATAAAGCAAAGTAAGAAGTGTCGCGGCCCCGATCCACATGAGGAACCGTATCAATGTATGTTCCTTCACTACGATAAAAAATTTTTGTGTCTTTCTCAAGGGTTGCTCGACAGAGCGAGCAATCGCGCCGAGCGACCGGCGCGACTACGCCCTTGACAAAGCCCCAATAAATTTTTTCTCTTCGTTTCGGAACATACAAGCACATTTATAAATGAGAAAGGGGGTGATGATTATGTCAGAGAAAGAGCTATTGCAAACTATGGTCATGTGGTCTGCAATAGACAAGAGGGACTTTGAGCAGCTAGCCAGTGTGAGAGCCGAGCTAGCTATACTCAGTAGCAGAGAAGAAACAAGGGTTAGCGACCTCGACGTTTCACTCTACTAAATGACCTATCCCCGCTAGCCTAGCAAACTGGCGGGGGTATTGTCAAGCGACAGGAACGAAGTGTGTTGCAGTTCAGGATGGAGGCACCAGAAGCGAAAGCGCGTCTACTTTGCACCGCAAGTCACATGCTTCAATCGCGGAGTCGGCAAAGCCGCTCCTTAATTTCAGCATATGCCTGCTATGCAAAGTAGCCCATCCCTCCCACGCTTTCGCTTCCCTATCAATTTCTTGCGCGGCAAGTCATCCCCCTTTTCTTTTAATAAGTATAAAAAGAAAATAATCTATAAGAGCCGTACTTATGTGATTGCAGCAATTTTTTACCAAGTGGCGTAAAGTGGCTTGTAGAGCCAGATGAGTACCGGAGTTTTTACTGTGAGACTTACTGTGTACACAGTAACCATAGCAGCAACTTGTTACCGCAATGGCAGCAACTTTTTAGGCTAATCACAGTAACCTTTAACAGCAATTTTTTATTCTCATGACAGTAAGTTTTAGGAGCAACGGCAGCAATGATAACAGCAATTTTCTCAAGCAATGGCAGTAACTTTTAACTGTGATAGCAGCAACCCTTAACAGCAACTTTTTTGCTGTACTAGCAGTAACCTTTAACAGTAATGGAATGAGCATGTTTGTTTTTACAGAACGACAGCAGACATTAAAAAAGGCACCGACCCGAAGGCCCGTACCTTTTCTTGTCTACCGTTTATTTTTCCCTACTGGTTCTCATGCGATCAGCGCGTGTTTGTCCGGGCTAAACGGTTGCGACCAAACAGATTGAGTGAGGAAGTTTGAAGGGATGGCTTTCCCGTCAGGAAGCACTCCGACCAGGAACAGGGGAGCAGCTTCTTTGTGTTGTTTGAGAGCCGTTTCCAGAATACCCACCAGACGGGCTATATCTTTGTCTACGCCATTAGGAATACAGAAGACGACCGTAACCGAATCCCCGCCCGTTCGCTCTTGATACGGCCCTTGAAACGCCTGGAGGTACTTTGAGACTTTTTCAACAACTTGTGATTTTTGTTCACTTCCAGAATCCACCTCGATAGCCAGAGTACGGACAGCACCATTGACGCGGAAGGTGAGCAGCCCGTCAGGACTAAGCTCTTTCCCATCAGGTAACTTTATGGTTGTTTGTTCAAACACCTTCTCTTGTTGGAGGGAGACGAGCGTTATTGATTGTTCTACCCTCGCGGCCAGCACCAGCGTTATGAGCGCATCATTGACTGCTAGGGTATCAGCCGCGAGGTTCCCTTTTTTACGAGGGGGTAATTGTTGGGTTGCTTCTAAGTGCTTGTACCCTTTAGCGGTTAGTGAGTAGCAAAGCCTTGCTTTTCCCGATGAGTCAGAGCTTTTATCTGGTTGTGAAGTTATAAGCCCTTTATCGGTTACTTGCTTGTTTTCCACAATGATGAGTTTATTTATTTTCTTTCGTTCGTAGTCAATGCTTGACCCTTTACCAGTAAGCAACGTTGCTTGCTCTAAACTGAGATAGGCAAAATGATAGAGCAGAGCAGCGTATGCATCGGGCGTTGTTTTCTCAGCAGGCAAGGCGACCGGGTGAGGAGTAAGAGGAAGAGTAGTTGCCGCGTAAGTACCAGCGCGGGAAACTTGCAACAGCGTGGGAGCATCAACCAGCGCAGGTGTTACCACTGGCTCGGCACTTTGCGGTTGTTTTTCTTCTGTAAGCTTGTTCCCTATCGGGTATAAATCCCCGTTAGGGGATGCTTTTTCGTCAATGAGCTTGTCCCCCTTTATGGGGGATTTTCCCTTAGTGCTACTGTCTTCTTGTACGGGGTCTTGTTGTTGGGGTTTTTCTTTGGGTTCCTGTTTGGGTTGCTGTTTCCCCTCAGTGCCAATACCAAACCGGGCGCGGCGATCTGTAATAACTTGCAGGATGGTTTTTGTGGGAGTAGCAAAGCCTTGTGCCAGCGTTTGATTATGGGCTTGCTTCTTTCGTTCAGGCAAGATAGTTTCATCGACGCCAGCAGGTAAGGGCAAGGTTTCCATACGCGGCTTGTAGGTTGTGTCCGTTGCACCTTTATCCCTGTTAAGGGACAAACCCCCATTCGGGGGTAAACGAACATAGGCCGTGTAGTTAGGAAGATCGATAATGTTACCAGCCATTTCATTAACGGCGTCTTGTACGGGTTGTTTGCCCGTAACAATTTCTTCCATTTCACCCGTACCAACCATAATAGGATCGGCAACGAGAGCATCACAGAGCCGCCGCGTCAAGCGCACCGTTTCCGTAAACCGATAGAGGAAGCTATCGGTTATCTCTATTGCTTTTTGTGCAATGCTGTCAGCAAACAGCGTTGAGAACGCTTCATTTTCGCCAAACACCCAACGCGATATTCCGTAATGCTCTGCCTGGTGTTCTCTATGAGGTTGCCAGGTGAAGGTATGCGGATCGAAACGCGGATCGTTTAGCAGGAACGTAATTCTCACCTGTTTTACCGAGCGGAAGAACTCAGAAAGTTGCCCTTGAATGATTTTTTTTATTGCCTCCTGGTCAAATTCCTGGTATTCGTCAGGAATCGATGTTACGGTTAATTCATTTTTTTCAAAGTCAAGCCAGATATCAGTACCGTCTTCATTGCGCTTGTAGGTATAGGAGGAGGAGGCAAACAACGGTTGACGGTTCAAGGGAAGTTCAGCTAAGGCGTAGGTGCGTTCGGTAGGAATACGACAACTCCAGATCATTTCGCTGTTATTGTCAAAGGTGACAAGGTAATCATGGGCAAAGCTATCTACCCTTGCTTTTATTCTCTCAGCAATATCGCTATAGACCACTTCCCAACATTGTTTCAGGATTGCAGGTAAGGCGTCATCGTTGACTTGCCAGAGCGCAGCATACAGTTCGTCGGTGAGTAACGCTAAGGGGAAACGAGTATAGGGTGTCCCATCCGTTTGTACCATCTCCTGCGCAACCGGGAGACCGAGCATATTCTTGCCAAGTTGTATTGATAAATCATGGGGGAGGCTCACCAGATTAAGCTCAGAGCGAGGAAACACTAACCGGGCATTGTTCTCTTTCATGACCTGAAAGAAGAACTCATTGACAACTTCCAATGACCGCCCATTCGGAGAAATCTCAGCAGGGGTGTAGCCAGTCTTATGAAACTTAAAGTACGACTTTGGCCCAAGACGAGAGGGGTAGCTGATATATTCACTATAGCCAGTAACCCCCCCTGGTTTCGTCGTTGTTGGACGCGAATCCATCCGAACGACTTCTTCAAGCCCAAAAAAGAACATAGTAACCTCATCATTGGTATGAGGACGGCCAGCCAAAACAAGCTGATCGATACACCGTTTCGCCGGGAGCTTCCTCTCAACTTCTCTTGTGATAGGTTTGGGATCGCGGTAGTAGAGCCATGCACGTAAAGCCGCGTCATCAGGTGCAACCCGGAACGTTATTTGCGTTGCCATCTGTTTAACCGCCCCTTGCATGTCCGTTTCAAGCTGGTGGAAGAATTGTGAAAGCAAGAGAAAACCACATCCGTATTTTCTAAGCTCAGGCACAGCTTCTACAAATTCGCTTGAAGCGAATTTGGCAAACTCATCAATGGCAATGGTGAAGAAGCGGTTATCTTGTTCAGGGGAGCGGGAACGGACAGACTTAATAAGCTCTGCAATAAGGGTTGTACCGATGAAGTGTTGGGCATCCCGGCCCACTAAGTTTTCATTGAGATGCACGAGGATGATTTTTGACTCATCCATACACTTCCGAAAATCAATAGTCGTGTGCGGTTGCGCGATGATTTTCATAACCTCCGGCGCGGTGAGCAGGGCGAATAATTTATTCATCAGAGGGCCAGCCCAGACCTCTTTTTCGTGTTTTGAGAGCGGTTCATAGTCCGTTTCCCAAAAGTCTTCAAGAAACATGTTTCTGTCCTCTGGCGGGATACGGGAAAACGCATCTTTCCGAAAGGATGAGTTTTTCAGGAAGTGGGGGAGTTCAGCCAGCGTTAAACCAAGCGCGAGAAAAACGTAAATGGATGACCTTAAAAGGTTCTCCATCCGAGGCCCCCAACTTTGATTATCCCCACTTTCAGGCCCCCATAACCGCTTGAACACATCCATAAGCCGGGCCGCGTCAGCATCAACACTCCCCGGCGTCCGGGTGATAAGGTTCAGGCCAATACTATGCTTTATTTTTGTGTTCCCCGGTTCTATGAGAATGACATCTTTCAGACGGTGAGCAGGGCAATGCAGGAGGAATTGTTCAATAGCCGATCCATGTGGGTCAAAGAAAGCAAGCCCTAAACCTTTATCCGCATCATGCAAAAGTGCCTGCACAACCAGCGAGGATTTACCTGTACCATTGCCACCAATCAGAAACATTCCCAACTGCCGAGCTTTTTCCCCGATAGTGATAAGTTGACCTGTTTCCACATCACGCCCCAGGATAGCACCGTCAGGATCGTAAGCGGGAGGAGCAGGAGCTTGTCCCTCTTTATGAAGGGCTTCTATAACCTCTTGTGGAGCTACTTCTTTTTCTTGCGGGGTGTCTTGTGTGAGAGGGGTTGTTTCATCAGGATCGGAACTGGCACCAACCGTAGTAATGGAGCCAGTGGGGATAGAGGAACCGTTACCAGAGGCAACAGGTATAGCTATTTCTTCAACACCTACCAAAGCATCGGAAGCAGGTGTAACCGTTTGTGCAAGCAAAGCATTCACCTCTTCTTGTTTTGCAATTCGTTCGTTTTCCAATACGGTTATCCGTTCAAGCGCGGCTTGTAATTCTTCATGGTACGTTTTCACAGGTTCAGGAGTTGGAGGAGGAGGAACAGGTTTCAATGCCCAGGCGTGAAGCGTGGGAGCATAGTAGCGAAGCATAAGCGGGTTGTAGGTATATGACCTGACTATCAAATCAAACGCTTCTGATGCTTCTAAGCCATGCTCAACAACAAGGGAACGTAATTCCTCTTTTGCCTTGAGAAACAATTCATAAGCGTGTATGTGGTCTGCAAAACTATGCGTTGTCATGTGTCACCTCGTAACTTTCAATTTTTGCCACAACCATTGCAGCATAATCGTTCGCGGCATCTTCTGAACTATCATCATGATGATGCATCCATACACAATGCCCTACCTCATGCCAGAGGACATGTCTAGCAACGTGGTAGGGAGTGGCATCGTCATAGGCAAAGAGACCATCAGCGCGGCCAATAGCCCCTTCACTCCGAATACTGAAATCTTGTTCAGCTTTCGGAAGATACTCTAAACATTGCTCGTAAAATTGCGGTACTTTCTCTTTTGCCTCCGTCAAGAAGGTATTGATGATTTGTTTGAACTTCTCATCTCCATAGATAGGGAAGCGTTCGCGGGTACGACCAGGGAAAGGGGGAGCTTTTACGGGAGACGATACCACATCGGAAATGATTTTATCTAACACCGCTTGCGAGGAGGCGAGAATATCCGTAGTGGGCGCAGGTTGTGCTAAGAGTGCTTGCGCGGGAGCGGGAGCAGCTTCTACCACTTTCACCACTGGACGAATACGCTGTATGTGCTTTTTTGCTTCTTGTCTCTCTGGATCGGTGTAATGTTGCGTCAGAAAATCAAGGACATTGATAATTGCCGATAGGCAAAACCACAGTAAACCCAACGAGAGGGCAACGAATGTTGATAATCCGATTGCCACGATGTAGAGGGAGAGAATGCTTACCATAGCAAGCAAGCAGCCAAGAAGCAAAAAGATGATAACTTGCAAGAGAGCTACCAAGCTCCCGCCTGAATTAGCCAGGTAAAGCGGCTTGAGTACGTAGTAGAGAACGCAATCAGGAATAGAAAGCCAAAGCCCAAACGTTACCCAACGGCTAAACCACCCTTGCGATTTTTCTTCAAGAAGCGTGAATAATCGAGCTTCTTCTGGTATAACCCCTTTAAGCTCAAGCATACACATTCCGAGAAGTGCAGGAGCCGCGAGGAAGACAGCACCTATAGCCAAATTATAGATTGGCGGCAAGGACGGAACATCAACCGTAGGGCCATACAAGGAGGTGAGCGCGGCAAAGTTACCCGACGCATCAGCAGTAAGCACCACGCCAGCAAAAAACAGCGCGATAAGGCATTGGGAGGTATGCAAGCCAATGTACGTACTCTCCGAAGCAGTAAGCTTGTCTTTAAAAATTGCAAGCAAATTTTCCACAGGCAACAGCAATTCACCCAGGGTTTTACACCCGAAGGCCCACATCCTCCCAATGGGAGGAATAAGGCCAAGTAAGTATACGGTTACGAGAACGACAGAAAGCACTAGCCAGAACGGGAGGGTAGGGAGAGTCATAGGACACCACTCTTTCTATAACGTCACTTTTTGTACTTGTGACTCTTGCACCGAGGAGAAGCTTACCGACAACGCACCATAATGCATGAATGTTCGTCGCCAATTTGCATCGTTTTGAGCGCAAACGGACGCAGAGGTAACGCAATTGTGGAAGATAACCTCTACTTGTGTCCCCGCCAGCGTAAAACCAGTAGGTACTAGGTCATTGGTATTTTGCATTAACGGTGAGGCAATAAGCAGCACCTTTTTCCCATTGACCCCCTGGAAGTTTTGCGATGCAGTGAATAAGCACCCCCAAGTTGACGCTCCCGTATTGTCAACATGAGCAGGAAGCGACCGCAACGCATCCGTTTGTTGCTCCACCTGAGATTGTGTTATTGCAAGCCCTTTTTGCCAGAGACCATAGGTACCTTGCCACGCCGCATAATCCTTTTTGTACTGAGTCAGAGCCGCAGCCTGTTTATATGCATCGCTCAACTGTGGCTTTACGGGAGGCAGGGGAGCAGCAGGGACAGGAGGCACGTTAAGAGTAAGGGCTTGATGCTGAAAACTTCTTGAGTCAATGTAGGAAACGAACAGATGGACGCCCCCACTATTGGCAGTTACCAACGAGTCAATACTATCTGCTACCGAGACTTGTGCTTGACGCGCAATACTTGCAGGATACCAGCTAGGGCCGTCTATGCAAAATTGACCCACAATCAACGGACGATACGGGGGATTAGAAACGACAAGAGGAGGCGCAGGTTGCGGGGGGGTAAGTTGCCCCATAAGATAATCGTATAAGGGACGGCCAAACGCCACGCCCAAAACGACAACGAGGAGGACGATAGGAATCCAGAAGAACCGACGAACGAAGGAACCTGAAACTGTACTTTGTTTTGCCATGACTGAATACTCCCTTGGAAATGTTTGCGTTTTACGAAGGTTGATAAAAGGCAGGTTCTCGTGGTATCCTCTTTTACGAGAACCTACCAGCTACATAGCGAGGAACTCACCTGGCTCGTGCGGCATCTCGAACATGCTACACGGGCTACTTCTTTACTTTCTCCTTTCTAATTGATGAACAACTGAGTGATTGGGTAGCTGATTTAGCTACTGGCCCAAGCATACTGGAGAATCTGGTATAATTTGCTTATCAAATTCCTATGAAAACCCTATCAAACTTCTTTCTTGCGACCAGAGAGTAAATATCTATCTTAAATTTCCAATTATAGGGTTTGTGGTAAACATAAAGAGGTGCAAATCATGGACACATCAAGGAAAGTGAGTGTTGGACAACGCTTGAGACAAGAGCGGGAATTGCGTGGATGGTCACAGACTGAGCTAGCACGTAGAACTAACATACCGACACAAAATATTAACCGATGGGAGAATAATAAAAGTCTTCCTCAACCCCATCACCAGAAAATGCTTGCTGATGTATTTGGTTTATCCATTCACGAGTTATTTACATCAAAAAAAGAAAATGAGGAAGATAGAAAGAGCATAGACTTTCCTAAGCAGCTTGAGAAGCCTAAATTCCAAACAAGAGATGGCTTGCCTTTTCTGGGTCGTGAGAAAGACATCGGAACAATTCTTGTAAAAATCCAGGAAGAAGGGATACGGTTTTTGACGCTTGTTGGCTCACCAGGGGTGGGAAAGACAGAGTTAGCAAGACAAATAAAAAAACAAACCCAAACACAAGAATATTTTTCTTCGGTGAATTTTATTTCCTTCCCAACAGGAAAAAATATAGCTGATATACTTAATGAATTTACGCAATTCCATTTTCAGAGTGGTTTGCAAGGAAACATGCTTTTAATTCTTGATAACTGCGAACTTATCCCTGAGCTTAGTAAAGCTAGGAGAACTATCTTAGATTTTGTTGAAAAGTACGAACGACTCACTATTCTTGCAACCAGCCGAGTGAGATTTGGCCGAGATCAGTGCGAAGTATTGCCTCTTATATCACCAAATTCTTATCAGGGGCAATCCCTAGAAACGCTTAAAACCTTTCCTGCTTTACAGCTTTTTCTCAGCAGCGTTGAGAAAAGTGATATTCATTTTCAATTGACCATAGAAAACGCTCCCATCGTTATAGCTATTTGTCATGCCATTGCAGGTCTTCCCCTTGCCATACTCATTGCTGCCTCATGGGTTATGCCACTAGGTTTAGAAGACGTATGTACCAAGATTTTGAAGAGAAAGTTTCAGTCATATACGTATGACTTTGCTGAAAGTGATAGGCAGGTATCTTTAGAGCAACTTATCGAATCAAGCTATATCTTGCTTTCGCAGGAAGAGCAACGGCTATTTCGGCGGTTAGCCATATTTTTTAGTGAGTGCTTCATTGATATGGCAGAAGCAGTTTGTAATTTGGGTGATTTGCCAGAAGATGAAGCTGTGTTTGCCAATTTGGTTAATACACTCAGACGGCACAGTTTAATTACTTTTGAAAATGGATGGATACAAATATCGCATAGTGTGTTGTATGACTTTGCCTTGCGAAAACCGGAGGAAGAGGAGAAAGACCATTCACTGTTGATGAGAAGACAAGTGATTGATTTTTACGATATCGCGATAAATGAGTATATAAATGCGCGGGTTGAGAGAAAAGGTGATGAGAAGGTGCTACAGTGGTATCGGCGCATGTTAGATTTTGGTGTTGATAATTTTCGCCTTACTTACCTGTTATATAGTGATTTGATAGAAGAGTACGTTTGTGAACTCATTTTAAATGTGGCGAGCATTAGTGGTAGTTGGTTTGGTACCGAAAAGGAAGCGATAACGGAAGAACTACAAAAGAATTATGATAGGTTCAATGAAGATCGTAAGGTGATTATTGCGAGAGGAGGTGTGGGGTGGCTTGACGTTTCTTTGACTGATAAGGAAAAACTATTAATTGTTACTGATTTACTTGAAGAGTTAGAAACATTTAAGGATGGCGATGATCCAGATGATTTGGCTTCAAAGATAAAACTTGGAAATTTGTGGGATCGTCTTTGGAAAGAATACGTAGATTCTATATTTAAGACATTTGACATCGCCTCTGTATCAAAACGGGGTGGGTTTGCAACGCCTGACTCGTCACCAGAAGTTTATGCGCTTCATGCACTTGATGCATTGCATATGATTGTTGATGCTTTTCTTCCTCAAGAGATGTCACGCGAAGAATAGATGAAAATTAGGAAGCTGAACAAAGCCAACACTACCAGCACTACGAAAAGACAAGTAGGACGATACACACAGACGCCTGTAAATAATAGAAAGATACGGCGCAAGTTATGGGGAAAGGAATCCAATCTTAGAACATTTTTTATAAAAATGCTATACTTATCCCCATTATGTTCAATGAGGGAGATGGAATTGCGTCTCACGGTTTAGACCAGAAGTGCGTATATGCTCCAACAGATGCAGAGTTTCAACGCTATTGTGAGCTTCTAGGTGGTTTTTTTGAGAAGTTCACTAGATGGCAGGAGATACTCCAAGTAAAAGGTAAGAAAGATTATGAGTGGCTTGAGTTAAGTATTTTGCGTTCAGGTAATGACTTCTCTATTGTTCCTGGTACATCAGTGGCAAAGGATGATCTACCAAATAAGATACTAGAGTTGAGACAACGCATTGATTATAGTGATCCTGACATCGGACATTTCGGAGCAAGTTTTTTTATTAGACCTGGGTCAGCAGGGGAACAACTTCTTACCGATCAAGAGGATGAAACACCTTTAGAAAGTGTTAAAATTAAAGTTGGTACACAACCGCCTGTATGGAAAGGAATTAAAGTTGAGACAGAGCGACCAGCAGAGAATCCAAAAGTAGTACGTGACTATCATTATAACTACCGGGCTGCAAGTTATGACTTTTGGGGTAATACTCTAAAAGTATCGCACCAGTATCCTCATCCTCTTTATGGAGTTATGACTGATGGAATGGCAACTAGCCTCATAAATACCATTGACGCATTGATACCAAAAGTAACACCAGTAAGCCAACAAGCCAGATAAGAACTGGCACCAAGACGAGTAACACCAAGATCACTACTTGCACCGCAATGAGAATATATAGCCCTCACCATTAGAAGCAGATACAAGACGCTGGCAACGTCAACGCGAGAGGCAGCAAGCAGAATCCAATGATATCACTCCGTCATAATTGCCTTTTCCACTCTTTTAGACGAAGGCATCGAGAAAAGGGCAAATAATGCCCTTTTCTTTTTGTGATGAACCCATTATCCTTCGTCAGGAACTTCTTCAATAAGGTCAGCAACTTCCACCCCTAAGACCTTTGCAATTTTCATTAAAGTACTATAGGCAACATCCCGATACGGATCGTGATAAATACCTTGCATGGTTCTGGGGTTAATATCAGCAGCTCTTCCTAGCTTTGCTTGTGTCCAACCCTTCTCTTGGGCCAATTCCTTGACTTTGAGCCTCGTTCTTGCCATATAGACAACCTCCCCAAAAATACTCACTTTAGTATACTATAAGCCTTGACAATTCGACACCCCCGTATTATCATTTACTTATACTAACCTACCTAAGATGAGTACAACAAAGTGCATGTAGTTTATACATCATTTCCGATAGAAAGAGGGTGAGAAAAAATGACTCTGCCGGGTGCAACCGACAGAGCCTCAAGTGAAAACCGCAAATCTCTGTAAAAGCTTCGGGTTCTCTGCTGTCATTGAGGCACGTAGAAACCCCTCATGTCAAGAAAGGCAGCATCATGCAACAATTTGGAGATAACTTCATCCCTGTTATTCCTGAAGAAGAGGGAGATATGCTTCATTCTCAAGAGCATCCATTCTGTCTCAAGGGAATTGATGCGAATTGTCCATGCCACGAAGATCAAATGCTCATTGCTGAAGTCGCAACTCAAGTGCAGGATGGTTTACTCACTCCTGACGAGGCTACAAGAATGGTAGAAGGAGCGCAAATCTAATGAGAGAACAAATAGCACAACATACCATTCCTCGACGAGCGACTGCAACGCAAAGCTACACTTCTGCTAATCCACACAAGGCAGGGCATTATTCAGGTATTCATCCTGAAGATCGGCCCTACCAGTCTACAGAACTTGAAGACGATGATAGCTATTATCAGGTGCGTACACCAACGAGCGCACGACGCTACCAGAATACTGAGGGGAACGAGGTTATTCAGCAGGGCAATAAACGCCTTGTCATTCACAAAGAGCCGCCCCCAAAGAAGAAAACCCACTGGATGTTGTTTCTTGGCCTGGGGATGGTTGTTGCGGTATTCGTGTTCATCGGCCTATCACAACTCTCAAACTGGTGGAATAACCATCAGTTAGACGCAACCTATGGGTTTCCTCGAACATGGCAGACCGATCAGGTCGTAGGATTTGGTGACAGTCAGATTCCGACGCATTTTATTGCCATCAATTTGAACGGACAGACCGAAGCGATAGTTTGCCCTGCCTCCAATTGCACAAAGGCCATTGTCTATCTTGGCCCTCGGTTGTTTGGAGACAGCGCAGCGTCCGTTCCTGTTACTCTCAGCTTTCAGGACACAACCCATACAGGCAAGCTCGACATGATTATGCATGTAGGTGATCAGCAGATAATTTTCGTCAACGTAGGTACTCAGTTTAAGTTGCAACAGTAAACACCCCATAAAATAAGAAAATCGGGGAGATGATTATTTATCTCCCCATCAATGGGGTGTAAGGAGGCACTATGCACGTCATGCAAGAAGAACAGATTGAGACAGTCCATATCTATGTTGTGCCAGAAGACCAGGTACCGCCAGAGCCTACGTATCTTAACACCGCCTGTTTCCTTTTGTGCTGTTTTTTTCTCCTGGGAATTATTGCGTTTAGTTTATTTTCTCAAACTCCACCACAGACGATATCTTTTAACACAACAATTGTAGGATTCCGTCTTCCTTCTGTTACAAAAACCATGCACGTTACCATTCAGGCTACAGGCAAAGGACATATTGATGCTACCTTTGCTCAGGGTGAGATCACCTTTTATAACGGGCAGCCTTACACGCAAATAATTCCTGTAAACACCATTTTAAAGGGCAGTGATGGAGTTGCCATTATCACCGATGCTCAAGCAGTCATTCCACCAGCAGCACAGACTATCCCACCTACCTACGGACAAACAAGCGTCCTGGCTCATTCTGTGACCCCAGGAACTACAGGAAATATCCTTGCAGGAGACATTAACATGCCTTGTTGTGTGACCTCAGTAATTGCTCAGAACCCCTACAACTTTGCAGGAGGTAGAAACTCAAGAGATTTCACTTTCTTGAGTGAAAAGGATGTGGCGGGCGCAGTTTTATCTCTTACACCTCCTTTACAGCAGGAAACACAAGCACTTTTCAAGTCTTCTATTGTTCTTAACCCGACCTGCTCGATAAATGTACGAAGCAATCGTACAGTTGGACAAGAGGGTAAAAGCGCATTACTTACCGTTACCGCCGTTTGTACTGCTATTTCCTATTCTGAAATAGCCGCAAAGAATCAGATAGTAAGGGTTGGTAAACAGTTTGGAATTCTTACCAATATCCGGTATTACATTGTTCAGATTGGTGAAAAGAAAGGAGTCATTACCCTCAGATTATATGTTTCGGCTGTAGTTCACCCTGTAGTGCATATTCATCTCGAAAACACTGGTAAATAATGATTTTTGCGGTTATAATTTAGAGGTATCCTTATTCGTTGGTGAGAATGGTACTGCCACTCACCAATCCTCACCATGCTTCTTTACCACAATACAAGTATGACGGAACCTACCTCTTTGTATGCCGCATCACAGGAGTTTTTTGCTATGCCAAAAAAGAAATTTATCCGAGCGGCAGGGTATCCCCGTGTTTCCGACCCAAGCAAGAAAGACAGTACAACACTTGAGTCCCAGGCAAAGAGTATTCGGGCATATTGCGAAGAACATGGCTATGTTCTTGAAGAATGCCATATGTACCCTGAAGCACAATCAGCGTATCTGCTTCCTTATCGGGAACGACCACAACTACGAAAGATGCTGGAAGCGGCTCGCCGACATGAATTTGACGTTATTGTGGTGACAGAATTCAATCGTTTGTCCCGCCGTCAAATTGAGCAGGCAGTAATCATTGATCTTCTCGATCATGCCAATGTCAAAGCTGAGTCTGTTACCGAAAATTTTGATGATTCGGCAATTGGCAACTTCATGAAGTCAGTTTATGCGTTTATCGGTGAGGTTGAACGGGAAAAAATTGTTGAACGAACCATGCGGGGCAGAAGAGACCGGATAGAAAACGGAAATCTGCCTGGCAATGGCATTCGTCTCTATGGGTATCAGTTCATTGATACAAAAGAGGAAACCAATGCCCGTTACATTCGTAATACCCATATCATCAAAATTACCGAGGATGGTACACGCTGGACTGAGGTTATGGTTGTTGAGTTCATTTACGACAGCATTCTTCAGGGTATGAGTCTTCGTTCAATTGCCATGTCATTATCCCGTATGGGTATCCCAACATATATGGGAAAAGATCACTGGCATCCGACAACCATCCAGCAAATCGCAACCAATAGGTTCTATGCAGGGAAGGCTACCGCAGGTAAGTTTTTGAAAGGAGATAAAAATAAGCATGACAGCCGACTCAAAGAAGGGAAATATAAGCTCCCCGAAGGGGTTGTTGAACCCATCATCTCTTTTAAGGTGTTTGAACAAGTGCAGGAGAGACTTTCACAAAACAAATCATTTGCCATCAGAAATAATAAGTATCCTGTTACAACGCTTCTTCGCGCAGGGTTATGCAGGTGTGGCATCTGTGGTTGCTCAATGCATGTCGTCAATGAGATAGACAGACGCAACCCTGCTAAGGAATTTCTCAGACCTCGCTATACGTGCCAGAGAAATAACGGATTGGAAGGACTGGCAAACTGTCACACCGTTGCTATATCTAGCCCTTTTCTAGATGAGAAGGCATGGGAATTTGCTGTTACCCATATTAAAAACCCAGAACTTGTAAGAGCAAAGGTCGAGGAAATACGCTCCATGCACGAGAGGCTTGACGACTCAACGCATATTGAGCATCAAGTAGAGGAAATCAGGCGCAAAATAAGCAACCTCTACAAACTCGCAGAATCGGCGGCTGATAATGATACAATAGCTATGTTGCAGCAACGACTTGCTCAACTTGAGAAAGAAAAACGCGGGCTTGAGCTTTTGTTGCAAGACGCTGCTGATGAAGAGGAGAAAGCTCAAGAGATTGAGGAGGCACTTGAGAAGTTTGAAAAATGGGCGCAGGAAGTCAGACCTTTTCTTGATGATCCAAGTTATACCACCACTTATGAGGACAAACGGACAGCAATGCTTATTCTTGGCATTCAAGCAACAGTTTGGCCTGCTAGCAACCCACAACGGTTTAAGCTTGAGCTTGCACCGCCACAGATTGTGTCCGCGATTAGGTATTATTGATGATGTCTCTACCACAGGCGCAACACTGGCCGCCTGTGCCGCGCCGCTCTTCGCGGCTGGCGCACAAACGGTCTGGGGACTGGTACTGGCACGCCCCACCGATAAAGAACACGTCTAATACATATGTCTGAATAGACGGAAAAATGGGAAGGAAAACAGAACGCATGAACCGGGAAATGGAACATATTGATATGCAGGCCGGCACAATCGGCTTCCGCGTCGCCACCACAGAAGGAGAACGCCGCGCCGGACGCTATATCGAGCAAGAACTGGCGCAATATGGACTACAAGAAGTGCGGCAGGAGCCATTTCCCTGTTCGAGCGAGATTGTAAGTGGCCTCTTCCCCTATATCCTCACCATTATTGGCTCAGCATTGCTTGCGCCATTTGCTCCCCTATTTGGTCTGGGTGGTATGCTTACCGCCCCAGCATCCATGATAACAGAAATGCGCAGAAACCGTGGCCCCGTCATGCGTCTCACCCGACGCGGCACCAGTCACAATGTTATTAGCATCCTGCCCGCAAGTGGCGAGCGCAAAGCGCGAGTCGTTCTCATGGCTCACTATGACTCAGTACGAGTTCACGGCTATATGAAGCCACATGCGGGCAAGCCAGGTACCACACGCCGCCTTATGCAACCTTTGCTTGCGCTCTCTTATTTGGCTGCTATCGGCTCAACGATCCTTGGACTCGTTGCACGCCGCAAACATAACGCAAAGCTCGTTCGTTCTACCCGCCGCATCGGTGGACTCGCAGGCGCAACGATGCTCACAGTGGCTTCACCTTTACTTGTCGGGCAAGCCATTCCCGGCTTCGATGGCGAGGGTGCGAACGACAACGCCAGTGGTGTCGCCGTCATGCTTAGCACGGCAGAGCAGTTGGCGCGGACTCCTTTAGAAAACACTGAAATATGGTTCGTCGCCACCGGTGCCGAGGAAACCGGACTCAACGGCGCTCGCGCCCTCTTACAAAAGCATGACAAAGAACTCAAAGACGCCTATTTCTTCGCCATTGATACTGTCGGTGCCGGGCGTATCCACTACTCGACACAGGAACGCTTCATGCGCAACGCGGAAGTTCCGCACGAAGTACTGGATATCCTGGTAACTGCCTCTGAGAAAGGCCAGCACGGCGCGATACCATTTCCCGTACACGGCGGTGCCACCGATGCTGCCGCTATGCTCGATAAACGCTACAAGGCAGCCTCAATCTGCTGCCTCATCAAAGACGGCAAATGGCCCGAAATTAACTGGCCCACGGATGTGCGCAAATATGTTGAACCAGAGGTATTGCCAAAAGTCACAGCTTTTATGAAAGATATACTGTTCGAGATCAATCGGAGGAGCAATACAAAAGAAAGCCTCATCAAATCATCAAGCGTTCAAGCGTTCAAGCATTCAAGCATTCAGTTCCATTAACGTAGAAGAATGTGCTATAATAAGCGGTAATAGGCTCATTCATAGAGTGCTTCAGATGAGTATGTTAAACCAGATAAACCGACAAAACTCATACAATAGACAAGATAGATGAAGCTATCGTCGCAGTGCGGCTTGCCCTGTTAGTAGAGAGGAACCCTATGTTTAGCAATGGGAAATGGGTTAGAAACAGCATTTTCCTGGTGTTGATTGTCCTTGCCATTGTCCTGGTTGTCTTCTTTTTCCGTTCATCATCCGATACAAAATCAGTTACCGTCTCCACGATCCTGGCTGATATCAGGACGGATATGAACAATCATCAGCAGGACATGCTTGATGTCGGCACCAATACCATCACATTGACACGAGGCAATGCGCAGAACAACGTGAAAGAAGTAGCCAACGTAAACGATACTTTTGATATTACGCAGGTGCTACGAGATAATCAGATCAATTATGCTAATAATCGGTACTTAACATTACAATACGATGCTCCCAGCGCTGTTGGTGCATGGGTGAGCGTCCTTATCAGCTTTATCCCCTACTTGCTCATAGGTGGTCTGCTCATATTCATGATGCGCCAGGCACAGGGAAGCAACAATCAAGCACTCTCGTTCGGCAAAAGCCGTGCGCGTATGTTCATGGGCAACAAGCCAACAACTACGTTCGCCGATGTCGCTGGTGTCGAAGAGGCCAAACAAGAGCTACAGGAAATCGTCGAGTTTTTGAAATACCCTGAGAAATTTGTTGCCCTGGGTGCGCGTATCCCCAAAGGTTTGCTGCTCGTTGGGCCGCCGGGAACAGGCAAAACGCTTATCTCACGTGCCGTCGCTGGTGAAGCAGGCGTGCCGTTCTTCAGCATTAGCGGTTCCGAGTTCGTCGAAATGTTCGTCGGCGTTGGTGCCAGTCGCGTGCGTGATTTGTTCGACCAGGCCAAACGCAATAGTCCCTGTATCGTCTTCGTGGATGAAATTGACGCCGTTGGTCGCCAGCGCGGCGCTGGACTCGGCGGCTCACACGACGAACGCGAGCAGACGCTGAACCAGATTCTGGTAGAGATGGACGGCTTCGATACCAACACCAACGTCATCGTCATAGCCGCCACTAATCGTCCCGATGTGCTTGACCCGGCACTTTTGCGCCCTGGCCGCTTTGACCGGCAGGTCGTCCTCGACCGGCCCGATATTCGCGGGCGTATCTCTATCTTGCAGGTTCACATCAAAGGGAAACCGCTTGATAAGAATATCACGCTGGATACACTGGCGAAACAAACCCCCGGTTTCTCCGGTGCCGACCTCGCCAACCTGCTCAACGAAGCCGCTATTCTGGCAGCCAGGCGCAATAAACGCAGCATTGGTATGAGTGAACTGGAAGAGGCCATCGATCGCGTCGTCGCCGGCCCTGCCCGCAAAAGCCGCATTATCAGCGAGCGCGAGAAGGCCATCACTGCTTACCACGAAGTAGGTCACGCGATGGTCGCTCGTATGTTGCCCAATACCGACCCGGTGCATAAAGTCTCGATTGTCGCACGCGGTCAGGCAGGAGGTTTCACCATGCTCCTACCCACCGAAGACCGCTATCTATGGAGCAAACCACAATTCGAAGATATGCTGGCCTATGCCCTCGGTGGTCATGTGGCCGAACTGATTATCTTCGGCGATGTCACGACCGGTGCTTCCAACGATATCGAGCGCGTCACCAAAATTGCTCGCTCAATGGTCACTGAGTACGGCATGAGCGATCGTATCGGCCCCATGGCCCTGGGCCACAAAGATGAACTCGTCTTCCTGGGTCGCGATTTTGGTGAACAGCGCAACTACAGCGAGCAAACGGCCCGCGAAATTGACGAGGAGACACGCCGTATCATCCAGGAAGCTTTCGACAAAGCCCACCATATCCTGCTGCAAAACAAAACCCGCCTGATTATGATCAGCGAACGTCTCATAAAAGAGGAGACACTGGAAGGTCCGCTCTTCGAGTCGCTCTTCAACCTGCCTATAAACGATGACCAGTACAACTCGCCCTCGATACTCGCGGGCATGCCTGGCATCACGCTAAAGGGAACGCAAGGAAAACTACTCCCCGAACCGGGCGTTACCTACCCGGTACCCTCACAATTCCAGTCGCCCTACAATAGTGAGACCGGAACGTAGGGACCGATTGATCGCGTCCGCGTCTTTTCCCACCATCAGAAGTATACTCCATTGGGAATAAATGCGGACGCGATAATGCTGATTAACAAAATAACCCGCCAATGTTGAAACCCGTAGTACTTTGTCAACGTTCATATGACTGGTGATGCTCCAGCAGTGACGAGAGATGCTTCGCTGCACTCAGCATGACAGCCTCCGGCCTGTCATGCTGAGTGCAGCGAAGCATCTCCGGGACGAGTGAGCTGTGCGCACCTGCCGGTCTCCCGTGATGGGGCATCACCAGTCACATGAACATTGACAAACTAGTAGGGACCGATTGATCGCGTCCGCGTCTTTTCCCACCATCAGAAGTGTACTCCATTGGGAATAAATGCGGACGCGATCAATCGGTCCCTACACGATCCTTACGTGTCATGTCTGACCCAGCGCACCACCTTCTTCAATGGTGAAACTTCTTGTTCTCTATTCTCCGCACCTACACACTTCATTTCTATTTGTTCCAGCGCCTCAATTAAGGCAAAAACCGTTGGATACCGTTGGGCCGGTTCGAGCGAAAGCGCACATATTAACACCTGTTCTAATGGAGTGGGAATCTTCGCATTAAAAAACCGCGGCGGAATAAGTTCGATACTGTCGGTATGTTGACGATGCGGCACGGCAATCGGAGCGTAACGTGTCAGCAAAAGGTATAGAATAGCTCCCAGAGAATAAACATCCGAACGTTCATCACACTTTGCTTCCAGCGTCTCTGGCGCAGCAAAAGCACTGGTTGACACTGTTGGTGAGGCTAAAGGGAATATTTGCGACCATGTGGCAATCAGATCATGTTGCGTTGAGGATGCATACCAGAATTGTGGCGCGGGAGGCCAGGAGACAAGCAGTACAGGGGGCCATTCAGCAGGCCCATGCTCATCTACTAAGACTGTGTTCGGATCAAGGTCTCCAAGCACTAATCCCAGTCGGTGCAACCGCGCTACTATCCGGCATAACTGTACACCCCAACCCAACGCAGTCTCCGTATTGAGCCAGAGCGGCCATTGTCGCCTATGAAGTAGCAGTTCTGTCAGCGTTACTGCGACAGTTGGATACTCTTTTTCTCCACTCCTCCCATTTTGCCCACCATGCGCACCGCGCAGTTGCATCACCAGGTAATGCCGTTCTCCCTCAACACGCACGCGGTCGCCCGCCCCAGGCAAACGTAATGAACCAAACATCGCGGGCGACACAAATTCCTCAAAGGCCGCCTGTTCGACCTGCTTCTGGAGTGTTCGTGGCAAGCCCACCAGCACCAGTTCGCGCATAACAACCAGCGACTCCTGCGCCTCCAGTTGCAGCTTCGTTGCACCTGTACGCGGAAGACGCCGACCAAGATAGAGATTAACTCGCGGTCGCTGATGCAGCAATTCTAATAGCTGGTACTGGCCGGCCAGAATAATCGTTCCCGCCGCTAAAGGGCCATCTTCGGCATCATTCGTATGATTACTATTACTGCTACTTACATTTTGCGGCAATTCAATATGCCTATAATGTACGGCTCCGTTCATCACATTCCCCACATCGCTGCTATTCTTCATCAGATGTCCTTTTTTTGACTGCATTCTCTATTGTTATACGCATACACCTTATCAAACGGATAGCATGGGGGGCTTTAACATGGCGCTATTCCACCATCCCCCGAACGTCCACAGATATTGACAAATACCCGCGAAATAGCGTAGCATTGTGACATAACATTGTTTCCCTTGCCGCATTATGCATTGCCGCATTATGCACAAGTGACGAAAGGAGAACATGCATGGTCACCCGTCCTCAAGAGAGTCAAAGGAGTCAGAATAGCGGCCGACGCTGGCTTGGACTATTGCTCCTCCTCCCCTTTATCGTCCTGTTGTATCCACCATTTTACAACTTCAAGGACCCGACTTTCATTGGCATCCCATTTTTTTACTGGTTCCAGTTGCTCTGCATCATTCTGACCGCTATCCTGACAGCAGTACTCTTCTTGCTGAAAGTATAGCTCTCTCAACAGTACTGTACGTATTGTTGCATTCTGACATCTCGCTCATACCGTCCATCTATCTACCTTAATGGAAAGGGAGACTTTCACGATGGTTAACTGGGTAGCATTGTCCGTCTTCATCTTCTTTTTTCTGGCCGTCACCATCATCGGTTTCGTCGCGGCACGCTGGCGGCGCGGTGACCTCCATGACATTGACGAGTGGGGTTTAGCGGGGAGACGCTTTGGCACGGTGGTAACGTGGTTCCTGCTCGGCGGCGACCTCTATACCGCCTATACCTTTGTCGCCGTACCGGGTTCAGTATTTGCCTCCGGCGCACTTGGCTTCTTCGCCGTCCCCTACACCATTCTCGTCTATCCACTCATCTTCGTTCTCATGCCCAAATTCTGGACCGTCTGTAAGCAGCGCGGCTATGTCACAGCCGCCGACTTTGTGAAAGACCGCTTCGGTAGCAGCTCGTTAGGGCTCGCGGTCGCTTTCACTGGCATTCTGGCAACCTTGCCTTACATTGCATTGCAGATGTTCGGTATCCAGATTTCGCTGCAATTCCTGGGCATTCCGGTGAATTACTCGTTTCTAGGTCTGAGCCTTGATATCCCCCTGTTCATCGCCTTCATCATCCTGGCTGCCTACACCTACACTAGTGGTTTACGCGCCCCCGCGATGATTGCGATGGTCAAAGATATCATGATTTTGATCGTTGTCGCTGTCATTATCATCTACGCCCCCATACAACTTGGCGGCTGGGGTGCCATCTTCGCGAAGGTTGCCGCGCATCAGACTTCTGTCAAAACATTCCACGAGATTTTAACACCGTCTCTGATGCTCGCGTACAGCACATTGGCCCTTGGCTCCGCGCTGGCGCTGTTCCTCTATCCGCACTCACTTACCAGTACGCTAAGCAGCAACAGCAAGGATGTCGTCAAGCGCAACACCGCTCTGCTGCCTATCTACTCACTGGTGCTTGGTCTACTGGCCCTGCTCGGTTACGTAGCGTTGGCTCTGCCAAAACTGCCCGCCAGTGGCAACGCGGCGATTCCAACGTTGATTACCACACTGTTCCCCGACTGGTTCATCGGCTTCGCCTTCGCTGCCATCTCGATTGGCGCACTGGTACCTGCCGCGGTGATGTCCATTGCCGCCGCGAACCTGTTTACTCGGAACATCTATAAAGAGTACATCCGTCCCCGTTGCTCCATGCGCGAAGAGAGCGAAGTAGCGAAAATCGCGTCGTTACTGCTCAAATTCGGCGCGCTCCTCTTTATCGTGTTCGTACCCACCGGCAACATTATCAACTTCCAGTTGCTGGGCGGTGTCTGGATGTTACAGGTACTGGCGCCTATCTTCATCGGTCTTTACACCAACTGGTTCAATCGCTGGGCCATGCTCATTGGCTGGGCAGCAGGCATGATTGTCGGCACGTTGATGGCTTTTTCGCAGTTCATTGCGGGTACGCCAAAGGCGGTTGTTTCATCAGCCTACCAGATGCCCTTCTCAATCGGCGGCACACCGGTCATCATCTACGCGGGTTTCGCCGCGCTCATTCTCAACCTCGTCCTGTCTGCTGTGTTGACGCCGCTCTTCCAGTTGATCCCTGGTGCAACTGGCTTAGACGCCACCAGCCCATCAGACTACGATCTGTCGCGTGCGCCCATTGAGCCGAAAGAGTCGCCAAAAACCGCCCTCGGTTAATCGGTTAATGGCTTAATCGCTTAAAGGCAATTTACAAGTAGGGACATAATGGATAGTACCCTCGACATCGGCAATTGATGTCGAGGGTACTATCCATTATGTCCCTACTTGCGTGGACATGATACCATTGAGAAAACGATGATGCAGCAGGTAGGAACTTACACATGGATTTTGATGATGAGACTTTCAATTCACCAGCGGAGATAGGCAGCGACGAACTGCTCTCAGACGACAATTTACGCCTCCCGGAAGGTGCCAATATTCTGGTACGAGTACACGCCGTGCGGGCATGGCTGGCACGCCGCCAGCAAGAAACACGTATTGAAATTGGAGAAACGGCGCTTGCTCTACAAGAGTCCATGCAAGAAGAGTTGTATGGAGCAAAGCTACGCCGCCGCGAGCGCCAGCTCATTGAGGAACAGAAATACGCCTTGCAGGATGCACTGGCCGAGAACCAACAACGCCTGGCCGCCTACGAAGAGGCACAGGCGCTGCTCGAAGAGAGCGTCACCCATACCAGTGGTGAACGCACCCTCGTCGAATATTACCTCGCACTCGAAGAACTGGTGCAAGGCAGCGATGACGCTCATTCGCCGCGCATCCAGGCTCTCAGTTCTGTCCAACATCGAGTCGAACATGTCGGCACTCCCAATGAGGAAGATGATTAAAAGGAAGTATGGTTATGAATTGAACGCCAGGGCCGTGTTACCTCCCACTTTTAGCGTTAACGACGACAACGGCACCTGATTGTTCACGGGAAAATCAAAATAGCCGTCAGTTGGCTGCTGCGGGAAAACAACAGTGGAAGCGTTGACTAACTTGGGCGCTATTTCCTGCCCATTGCTCAACATCAAGCGCACGACTGATGCATACGCAATACCTACTGGCGATTTCACGTTACGGTCCAGTGTGAAATGCACGTTGACACGCACGGTGTACACCCCACCTTGCTTCTCATCATCGGAAAATGCACCAGCCTCTTGCACCTGCATCACCGTCATTTGCACATTGCTATAGGTGATGCTCTTATTCACCATTAATGAGCCAACAGCATGAGTCACACCTACTGTAGGTGTAGTTGGCTCACTGCCGAAGATATTCGGGTCCTGCTCTTTATTAGGCGAAAGAAAGGCCAGTACCACCGCTATCCCAATCACAATTAATGCTATTGTCACTCGTCCCCGGTGCGTCTGAAACGGTTTTTTTATAAATGACATGTTTATCTTCTATGCTCCTGATTACAACGTTAACCTGGAACATATTATAGACCTGTTCGGGTTTTATGGCAAACCTTCCTTTCGCCACGCTATACCTGTGTACCCTGCACTCAGTTCAAACAAGAAACAGCATAGAGACCGGCTAGTCGAGCAAGACAGGCTCTGTGCTTGCTACCCGCTCTGCCAGGTAAGCACGCAGAGGCTCCTCGCTGCCAGGGTTCACCAGGAAGGTCACCAGATCGCCCGGCTCGACGATGGTACTACCCCTGGGGAAGAGCAACTCGTTCTGGCGGCGGATCGAGACTACCATGCTATCTGTCGGGAGTTGCGCCTCCCGTAAAGGGTGACCGACGAGCCGCATGCCAGGCTCAATCTCCGATTCGAGCATAACGGTACCCTCCACCAGGCCGCGCATGCGTCGCGAACCTTTTGTCAGCGTTTCGCGGTAGACTCGCACGATCTCCTGGGCGGAGATACGCCCAACAAGATGCTTGCCTCCTTCCTCAACCTCCACCACGGGCATCCAGCCAATATGGTGGCTGGTCAGTTGCTCTAGCGCGACATCCAGGGAGTCGTCGGGGTGCGCAACCAGGGCATCGTGGGTCATGACCTCCTCGACGCGGCGACTCCCGCGCTCGTCCAGTGGCACGCTCCCGATATCAGAGAGGGTAAGTACCCCCAGCAAGTTTCCGTGCGTATCAAGTACCGAACCCCCACCCACAGTGCGCTCGGCAAGCAGATGCTCGGCTTCTGCCACCGATTGCTGTGGAGAGAACTGCAAGGATGGAGGCGTCATTGCTTGACGTACCGCAAGCGTAGAAAGGAGCGGGAAAGAGAACTGGAGCCGGTGCGCGGGTGAGTCGGCACGCGATCCAACCTGGCTGCTGTAGATCGAATGATTGCCTACAACGATGGAGGATATGCCGACAGCGATCATAGCGGGGGCAAGCATCGAGAGATTGCCTGTCATCTCGGCAACCATGAGCATCACCGCGAGTGGCGCGTGTGCGATACCCCCAAAGAGCGCCATCATGCCAACAATCACAAAGGGCGCAGGGGTATCGGGTACGCCGGGCAGCACGTGATAACTAAGACGCCATACTGTGGCACCTACCATAGCACCGATAACCATGCCAGGACCAAAGATACCGCCAGAGCCCCCGGAGCCGATGGAGAGCCCGGTCGTGAGAATTTTAGCGAACGGCAGCAGCAAGATGACCCATAGAGGTAGCGCGAGCAGGCCAGTACCCATACTGACTTGCACCCATCCATAACCCATTCCAAGCGCCTGTGGCAGTACCAAACCAATCAGGCCCACCAGCAGTCCGCCAATACCAGGCTTCACCCAGCGGGGTAAAGGCAGGCGGTTAAAACGGTGGGCAATCCCGTAGAATCCGCTCGAGTACAACCAGCCGATCAGCCCGCATAGGAGGCCAAGTACCACATAGTAAAGCAACTGCGGCGGAGAGGTAAAAGCGAGACTCCCGTGCGTGTCGAAGATGGGATTCCAGCCCGACCAGGCCCCGAAGACACTGTAACCGATAACCGAGGCAATCAGCGCAGGAATGATTGCCTCAACTTCCAGATCATGCTTGTAGAGAATCTCCGCGGCCAACACGGCACCGCCTAGTGGAGCGCGGAAGATAGCGCCGATGCCAGCGCCAATGCCAGTAGCTATGGCAATGCGCCGGTCCTGAATGTCCAGGTGCAGAAGGTTTCCCAGCAGCGACCCGAACCCCGCGCTGATTTGCGCTGACGGCCCCTCGCGCCCACCTGAGCCACCTGAGCCAATCGTGATCGCGGAGGCCACCAACTTTACCAGCGGGATGCGTGCGCGAATGGGCTTGCCCTGGTGAAAAGCGGCGATAGCGGCATCTGTGCCATGTCCCTCGGCCTCCGGTGCCAGGCTAAACACGATAATGCCTGCCAACAACCCGCCCACGGTAGTGACGACGGGTATAAGCCAGGGACGCGGTGCTGCCCAAAGCGACATCACACCCATTGTCCCCTCGCCCGCCGGATCAGGCGGCAAGTAGCCAACCAGCATTCCTAGAAAAAAGTTGGTCGAGAGTTGAATCGCCTGAAAGAAGATTAAAGCTCCAACACCAGCAACCAGGCCTATCGCGGTACTAATGAACAGCCATTTGAGTAAGTAGCGCGGGCTCTCGAAACTCGCCCCAGATCGGCGCAGATGAAAGAGACGTTTGAAAAATGTACGAAGACGAACAGACGCCATGGGAAATTCTCCTCCACCACACGCCATCATATCAACAATGGGTGGGCGGTTAACCAATAATAAGAGCAAAAAATAGACGCGGCATCAGGATATGTTTGTACTGATGCCACGCAAAATAAGTTCGGCTACTGGCCCCGCCTGCTGGACTATCACATGTTCGGTTTGCCCGAGTACCTTCGCAGAGAGAACATATGACTCCGTCAATGACAGGACCATCAAGGCGGCGGCCTCGACATTATGAGGGCGAATCTCTCCTCGCGCCTGGCTCTGTTCCAGCATCAAGGCAATCACCGCCACATAATCACGCAGCAATTTCGTAGCTTCCGCCTGGAAAGCGCGGTTGACCCCGTAGAGTGCGCTCATATACACATTGAAATTATCACTCTCGTCCTCGGCGAGCCGCGCAAAAGCGCGAAAAAGCCGTTCCAGACGTTGCCGAAGCGTACCCTCGGTAGCCAGAGCCCCGCGAATCACCACCAGTTGGGCCTGAGCAATGAAGCGTAACATCTCCAGAAACAGCTCGCGTTTATTCTCAAAGTACAGGTAGATAGTTCCCTTGCCTATCCCAGCTTGTTCGGCGATAGCATTAATATTGGCCTGGTCGAAGCCCAGGCGAGCAAACTCGCCGGCCGCCACGCGCATAATGCGCTGGCGTGTAGCTTCGCGCATCTGTTCATCAACAATTTTCGGCATACACCCTCCTGGCGCATGAGAAAGGAACCCATGAGTCCAGCCCCGCGCCACTCTTTTAGTGGGTTGTTGGTCAATATCATTGCCCTTACTATACGCGCAGGAGGGCGGCTTGTCAAGCCCGATCGCGAACACAAACAAGAACAGTCTCAAAAATTCCCCTGTGAAACGTGACTATCTACATAGCAAGTGATACCATATACAGAGATTGTGTAGCGATTTGTTGAGTACAGAGTGACTGCAACGCCACGAGGAAGGAACAGAACTCATGAGAGCCGAAGAGGTTATGACGAAGAAGGTTATTACGGTCACGGAACAGCAAACAAAACGGGAAGCGGCGCGATTGCTATCAGAGCATCGTATTAGTGGCTTGCCGGTCGTCAATAGCGAGAAAGTGGTGGCGGGAGTAGTAACAGAGTTCGATATCATTAGCAAAGAGGGGCAGACGGTCGGCGAGATTATGACCCGTGGGGTGATTAGCATTACGCCGGATACCGATCTGGAAGAGGTGCGTCATATCCTTGTGAATGAGCGCATCAAACGTTTGCCCGTGTTGGATCAAGGTCGATTGGTGGGCATTGTGAGCCGTGCTGATCTGGTAAGAGAGGTGGCACGACACTGGGTCTGTTCAGTGTGCGGGGAAGTGATGCGCGGCGATGAACAGCCGGAACGTTGCTCACGCTGCGGAGCGAGCGATATGCCGCTATCGTTGGAGGCTATGTTTCCAGGGTCATAAGCGTGTACTATTTTTATTTGAAGTGCATCGTAGCAAGAGCGGGCTCTCCACGCCTGTTTTCCCTACTTTGATAGGAAAGGATTAAGGATATCTTGGATACGAAAAGCAAACAGCAAGCGGATGCACAGGACGCGACATCTGTACGCGAACAAGCAGCAAGCCCGCTGCCTGAAGGTGAGGACCGCGATACGCTGCTGAACTATTATCACCAGATGGTGCTTATTCGCCGCTTTGAGGAAAAATCCGGTGAAATGTATAACAGGGCCAAAATTGGCGGTTATTGCCATCTCAATCTGGGTGAAGAGGCGACCGTGGTCGGCTTCTGTGCTGGCCTGGAGCCGACAGACTACGTTTACACGAACTACCGCGAACATGGCTATGCTATTGGGCGCGGCATCTCGCCCGAAGCAGTCATGGCGGAATTGTTTGGTAAAGAGACGGGTTGCTCACATGGGCGCGGGGGTTCCATGCATTTGTTTGACCTCGAGCGCCGCTTTATGGGGGGCTACGCAATTGTCGGCGGACAACTCTCTCTGGCAACCGGGGCAGCGTTTGCCATCGCGTATCGTGGCTCACATGAGGTTGTAGCTTGCCAGATGGGCGATGGCACGACAAACACAGGCGCATTTCATGAATCGCTGAACCTTGCCAAAATCTATCACCTACCCGTCATCTACTTTGTGGTCAACAATCTGTATGGTATGGGTCTGAAAGTGGAACAAGGGTCTGCCGTAAGTGAACTATATCGCAAAGCATGTGCCTACGATATGCAAAGTTGGCGTGTGGACGGCAATGATGTATTGGCCGTGCGTGACAGCATGCGCCAGGCGGCAAAGATTGCGCGTGAGCAGCACGAACCGTGCCTGATTGAAGCGGTAAGTTTCCGCTTCCGGGGCCACTCAGTGGTAGACCCTGATCGCTATCGCAATAAAGAAGAGGTGCAAAAAGGGCGGGCCAACGATCCAATTGCTGCCTTCGCGGCCCGCCTTGAGGCAGCGAGTCTGATTGATGAGGACGGTCTCAATGAGATTGATGAACAGGTAGAGCAAGAGGTTGATACCGCGGTCAAATTTGCTGATGAGAGTCCATTTCCTTCGGTGGAAACATTCATGCAGGGCTTGCAGGAGTATGTTTACGCGCCTGCCGATACGGCGAAGGGGGACGTAGCTAGTTTCAAATAGTGTTGACAGCGTTGGTCAGACCGTGGTAAACTAGGGACATGAAATTAAGCCAGTACGCAAAAAAAGTAGGCGTCAGCTATAAAACCGCCTATCGTTGGTATCGGGCCGGTACCTTAGACGCCGACAAAACCGCAACAGGTATCATCATTGTACGTGATACGCATGATGAAAAACCGCTCACGGGACGTATCGCCTTGTATGCGCGGGTAGCTTCTATCGGTCAAAAGGAAGACGTAGAACGGCAACTTGAGCGTCTCAAAGATTACGCAGCCGCCAAAGGCTATCAGGTGGCAAAAGAAGTGACTGAGATTGCATCAGGACTCAATGACAGGCGGCCCAAACTTGAAAAGCTGTTAGCGGATACGAGCATCGGCACGATTGTCATTGAGAGCCGTGACCGTCTCACTCGTTTCGGCAGCCATTACATCGAGACGCTTTTGGAAGCGCAAGGCAGACATCTTGAGATGATTTTTCAGAGTGATACGGGTGATGAATTGGTGGATGATTTTGTGCGTGTGATCACCAGCATGGCCGCCCGCATCTATGGGCGTAGGCACAGTAAACGCCGTGCAGAGAAAATTAAGCAGTGTATTGAGCACACTATGCAGGAAGAGGAAGAGGAGGAGGAGGAGACACGATGAATGTAATACGTGGCTACAAAACCGAACTTGACCCCAATAATGCACAACGTACCTTGCTTCTCAAACATGCTGGATGTGCAAGGTTTGCCTACAATTGGGGACTGACTCGTAAGATAGCCACGTACAAGGCAGGTGAAAAGGTTCCGTCCGCTATCGACTTGCACAAAGAACTCAATGCTCTCAAACCCACGCAATTCCCCTGGATGTATGAGGTGTCGAAATGCGCCCCACAAGAGGCTTTACGTGATCTGGATACCGCCTATGCCAATTTCTTTCGCAAGGTAAAGTCGAAGAAGATAGGACAGTTGAAGGGCAAGGTCGGTTTCCCGAAGTTCAAGAAAAAGAGTAAAGCGATTGGTGCGTTTCGTTTGACCGGTTCTATCAAGGTGTTCTCTGGCAGTGTACAGTTACCACGCATCGGTACCCTACGTCTCCACGAACATGGGTATATCCCAACTCACGCAAAGATACTCTCTGCAACTGTCAGTGAACAGGCCGGACGCTGGTTTGTCAGCATTCAGGTGCAAGAGGAACAAGAAAAGCCTGTCATGACAGCTCCAACCGCTATCGGCGTTGACCTCGGCATCAAGACACTGGCAACTCTCTCAGATGGGACCACTTTTGAGAACCCACGCGCATTGAAACACGCACAAAAGAAACTGAGACGCCTGGAGCGTGTGAAATCACGGCGCAAGAAAAACTCGAAGAACCGTGCAAAGACCCGGCAAGCCATAGCAAAAGTACACGCGAGGATTGCGCACATCCGCAAAGACGCCGCCCACAAGTTGACATCCTCTCTGGTTAAAAACCACGGCCTGATCGCGATTGAAGATTTGCATGTGGCGGGTATGCTCAAAAACCATTGCCTTGCGCAAGCAGTTGCTGATAGTAACTTTGGCGAGATACGGCGGCAATTGGAGTACAAAGCAGCATGGCATGGTGTCCAGGTAGTCACGATAGGCCGTTTCTATCCCTCTTCTAAGACCTGTTCAGCGTGTGGCGACATCAAGCCTACGCTACGTTTAGGTGAGCGGATATTCATCTGTGAGGAGTGCGGAAACGTGCTTGACCGTGATCTGAATGCGGCCATAAATAGAAGAAATGTGGCGGTGAGTTTCATCGACACACAAAACGCTTGTGGAGAAGACGGCGCTGGCTATCTGGCAACAGAGAGTGAAACGGTCTTCGTTGAAGCAGGAACCAAACAGCAAATAGGCATGTCCTAAATGTCTAAGTTTTGGAGAACGGAATAAAGCATGACTGAAATTACCTACCGGCAGGCGCTGCATGATGCGCTGCGCGAAGAAATGCTGAGTGATGAAAACGTGTTTCTGCTCGGCGAGGAGATCGGTATCTTCGAGGGATCATATAAAATTACGGCAGGGCTGCTGAAAGAGTTTGGTCCCCGACGGGTGGTAGACACACCAATCGTCGAAAATGGCTTTATTGGCATGGCAACCGGAGCGGCAATGCTGGGGTTACGCCCGATAGTAGAGGTCATGACCATCAATTTTATCATCCTGGCGATGGATGAAATCGTGAATCACGCGGCGAAAATCTACTCCATGTTCGGTGGACAATGCCCCATTCCGCTGGTGATTCGCACTCCCGGCGGTGGTGGCAACCAACTGGCAGCAACCCATTCGCAGAACCTGGAAGTCTGGTTCGCGCATGTACCCGGTCTCAAAGTCGTGGCTCCTTCCACGCCTGCCGATGCCAAAGCGTTATTACATGCCTCGGTGCGTGATAACAACCCGGTCATATTTCTGGAGAATCTAGCCCTCTACAACACAAAAGGCGAAGTACCCACCACTGTTGCACCCATACCGATAGGCAAAGCAAAGGTGACGAAAGAAGGGGCAGACCTGACGGTCATTAGCTACTCCCGCATGGCAGCAGTGGCACTGGATGTGGCGCGTCGGATGGAACAGGAAAACCATGTCAGCATCGAAGTGGTAGATTTGCGCTCGCTGCGACCCCTCGACTATGAGACCATTCTCGCCTCTGTCAGGAAAACAAACCGGGCGATTGTCTTTGAAGAGGACTGGCGCTCGTATGGCATCGGCGCGGAAATCGCCGCGACATTACAGGAAGAGGCGTTTGATGACCTGGATGCGCCAATCAAACGAGTGGCAAGTCTGGAAGTGCCTCTACCCTACTCCAAACCACTGGAACTGGCAACACTTACCGGGGCGAAGCAGTTGATTGAAGCAATCAACGAATTGATACCTCGCCGGAGAAGAGCATCATCTTAGCCATTCGTGTATGATGCGATAGCGTCGAGCCAGATGGCTTACATGGATACAAGGAGAGACAGCAACGATGAGTGAAGTAACGATGCCTAGACTCAGCGATACGATGGAAGAGGGAACCATCAGCCACTGGCTGAAGAAGCCCGGTGACGAGATTAAGAAGGGCGATACCCTGGCGGAGATCGAGACAGACAAGGCTACGATGGACCTGGAGGCATACGAAGCAGGCACCTTGCAAGAGATAAAGGTGCAGGAGGGAGAAACGGTGCCTATTGGTCAGGTGGTAGCGATCATTGGCTCCGGCGCGGCTGTTCAGCAGCCCACACCGGCAACCACTACGGCGAGTACCGATGGGAATGGTCATAGGGAGGCGGCAACCGTTTCGGCGGCAGAGACGAGTCCTCAGAGTAATAGTCCTGTAGTGGACGGCAAGAGCAGGACCATCAAATCGTCACCGCTGGCGCGTCGGATGGCCGAAGAGCATGCTATAGACCTGAGCCAGGTACAGGGAACCGGCCCTAATGGCCGCATTGTCCGCGATGATATTGAAGATGTGCTTGAGCAACGCAGCACATCTCCTGCTCCTGCACCGATATCTACGGGTGAGCCAGCACCAGCACCCAAACCCGCTGCTCCCCCGCAGGAGGTCGCAGCACTCGCCACGCCGCCCAGTATACAACCAGCAGAGACTGAAGTCACAAAGCTCTCGCGTGTGCGCATGCTCATTGCCCGGCGTCTCACCGAATCGAAACAGACCATTCCACATTTTTATGTCAGCAGCGAAGTTGATATGACTGATGCGCTGGTCTTGCGCCAGACCCTCAACGCTGACATTGGCGATGATGGAGTGAAAGTAACGGTCAACGACATGATCGTGAAAGCGTGCGCTCTGGCACTTGAGAAGTTCCCCGAAGTCAACAGCAGCATCAAGGAAGATCAACTGATCACGTACAAGCATATCAACGTTGGCTTCGCTGCCGATGTGCCAACGGGGCTGGTAGTGCCAGTAATCCGTGACACGAATATCAAGGGAGTGCGCTCTATCGCACGCGAATCGAAGGCGCTCATCGCGAAGGCTCGTGCGAACAAGCTCGCGCCAACCGATCTTGAGGGAGGCACCTTCTCGGTTTCGAACCTGGGCATGATAGATGCATCAAGCTTTATTGCGGTCATCAACCCGCCGCAAGTTGCGATACTCGCAGTTGCCGCGACACGCAAACAATTCGTGCCGGTGGATGGGCAACCGGTAATTCGCGCTATGATGCAGATGACCCTCTCGGCTGACCATCGGGTTCTCTATGGTGCAACGGTAGCACGCTTTCTCCAGGAAGTGAAACGACTGCTCCAGAACCCGTTCAATCTTCTGGGCTAAAAAGAGCAGGTAGGGACCGATAATGCACATTCAATAATTAATTCGGTAATCCCGTGTTGAATTATTACCAGATTAATTATTGAATGTGCATTATCGCGTCCGTCTCTGGGTCACAAGCAACAGGAAGCATCTCTGGCAGGAAGGCGGACGCGATAAATCGGTCCCTACGTGTTTCGGCCGGAAGGATGGAAACCCACACATAGTGTATACTAAACCGTAGTACGTAGAATAGTTGTCTATCGTTGCATGAAACGAACGCTAAGAAGCACAGATAATTTGTAGGATTACAACAAACAAACAAAGAGGAGGTAATAATTCGATGGCTGAATTGCAAGATGCAGTTATTGTGAGTGCCGTGCGGACTGCGATTGGCACGTATGGCGGCGGACTGGCAGAAGTGCCGGCAGTGAAATTAGGCGAGATTTGTATTCGGGCAGCGTTGCAGCGGGCTGACCTCAAACCACAGCAAGTGGATGAGGTGATTATGGGCAACGTATTGCAAGCCGGTCTGGGACAGAACCCGGCACGTCAGGCCTCAATCGAGGCCGGGTTGCCTGTCGGAGTTCCTGCCATGACGATTAACAAAGTCTGTGGCAGCGGTCTCAAGGCGGTTATGCTGGCAGCACAGGCCATCAAGCTGGGTGACGCGGAGATTATCGTCGCAGGTGGCATGGAAAGTATGAGCCAGGCACCCTACCTGCTTGATAAAGCACGCTTTGGCTATCGCATGGGTGATGGTACCCTGGTTGATTCGATGATCCGGGATGGTTTATGGGACGCATTTAACAACTGTCATATGGGCATCACGGCAGAGAATATCTGCACGGAAAGCCATTTAACAAGAGAAGAACTTGATGCGTTTGCGCTTGAGAGCCAGCAACGTGCGGTTCACGCGATTGAAACGGGTGTCTTCCGCGCTGAGATTGTACCTGTGGAGATAGCGGGCCGCAAGGGTGTCACCGTTTTCGAGCAGGATCAACAACCACGAGCCGATACCACGGCTGAGGGATTGGCAAAGTTGCGCCCGGCATTTAAGAAGGACGGCATGGTAACGGCGGGTAACTCGTCGGGCCTCAATGATGGCGGCGCAGCAGTTGTAGTGATGAGCCGGCGAAAGGCAGAAGAACTGGGTTTAAAGCCACTGGCTACCATTCGCAGCTATGCCTCGGCAGGCGTAGACCCACGCATTATGGGTATGGGTCCGGTGCCATCCAGCAGACGTGCGCTGGAAAAGGCCGGTCTCTCGGTAGACGATATGGATGTAGTGGAAGCCAACGAAGCCTTTGCCGCGCAGTCTGTCGCGGTAGGCAAAGAGTTAGGTTTCGACCGCTCGAAACTCAATGTCAACGGCGGCGCTATTGCACTGGGCCACCCAATTGGTGCCAGTGGAACGCGGGTGCTGGTCACACTGCTCTATGAAATGCAGCGCCGGAATGCGCACTACGGCCTGACCACCCTGTGTATCGGCGGAGGTCAGGGCGTGGCAATGATTGTCGAACGCCGATAGTCATTTTTCAACGCAATACCTGTGAGAAACGAGGGCAGTATGAAAGTGGAGCGTATTGCCGGTGTTTTTGTTCTGTCCCTCTTTCTCACAACTTGCGGAGCGGCCAGAGTAGCAACGCAACCGGCAGTGGTATTCTCCACCCCGCTCTCTCTGGTCGTGCTGGGAGATAGTATATCGGTCGGCCAGTATTTACCCGCCAGTACCGATGCCTTTCCTTATGTACTCGCGACTGACCTGCATACCCAACTTACCGTGTATGCTGCATCGGGGCATACGACCGCGCAAACACGCAGCATGTATACGGGCGTATTGTCCCCGTTTATTGCCAGATTATTTCGTCAATTAGCATAAGCTGTCCCTACCTTCACCACTTTTCTCAGCACGGATGGAGAGCCTAAAATTACCATCTTGACAAATAACGCCGATTTTACTATACTTCTGATAAGATAGTTGACTGAGTTAGTTAATTCATCAAAAAATGTTTGTTTGGGAAGGTTCTACATGAATGATATCCAACCTCCTTCGCAACCCGACGAAACCTCTGCGGTTCGCGAACAAAGCCTTGCTGAAACAGCCGCGATAGCCTCCGCTATTGATAGATGGTATGACCGGTTGGGGCGGCAATTCGGGCCGCTTTCTCGACCACAGAGGCGGATGCTGCGCCTGCTTAGCGCGGATACGATGGTTAGAGTCAGTGATCTGAGTGAACAATTGGGCGTAACCACGGCTGGAACAACGCGCATGCTCGATAAACTGGAGTCCCTGGGATACGCCGCTCGTTCGCGTATGGATCAGTACGACCAACGCCAGGTCTATGTGACGTTGACGCCAGCAGGAGCTGTAGCACTACGTGAGGCAGAGGATATCTTCCTGGAACGAGTGCAAACTCTCTTGAATAAGCTGAGTCCAGCAGAGCAGGCGACACTTGCTCATCTGCTGCAATCGCTCAGTAATCGTTGACAACGGGTGAAAAGGACGACACGCGTGCGTGTGCGCAAGAGGAATCACAAAGAAGTACTTACAGCTTCGTGAAAAACTGTCTGAACAACAGCAGGAGGAACATAGTATGGCATTTTCTGGTGGAGGCCGTTTCGGCGGCATGGGTGGAGGAATGGTACCGCTCTGGCATCAGCAGCGTTCGCTGGGATATCTGCGCGATGGCAAACCCGATATCAAATACACGCTGGCTCTCGTCTGGAAGGCACTGCGTGTCTATCGCTGGCAACTTGTGCTGGGAACGCTGGTGATGATGCTGGGTGTCGGCCTGGGACTGATACCACCGCTACTCATCCGCGAACTGATTGACGTTGCCATTCCAGAGCATAACATCCGACTTATATTCCTGCTGGGAAGTGGTTTTGTACTCTTTCCGATTGGGAGCGCACTGCTCGGCATGGGGCAAAATTATCTGAGCATCATTATTGCTCAGGGAATGATTGCTGATTTGCGCGAGCGTCTCTACCGGCATATTCAATCGCTCGGCCTGGAATTCTTTACGTGGACGCGGGCGGGCGAAATCCACACGCGCTTTTTGAACGATGCCGGGGGCTTGCAAAATGTCCTCACACAATCCTTTCTCGGCACCTTTGCCAATTTGATTACGCTGATCGGCACCCTCGCGATAATGGTGAGCATCAACTGGCAACTGGCGCTGATCACGGCTGTCGCCCTACCAGCCTTTGCTTTCCCGATTCTACATTTTGGACAAAAGCGCTACACAGCTATGGAACGGGCGCAGGCGGCGCTCGGAGACCTCTCTGTCGCACTGGAGGAAACCCTGAGCCTGTCAGGGGCCATCGTAGTCAAAAGCTTTGGCACGGAGCAACGCGAGGCCGGACGTTTCGACGAAGTGAACGCCAGGGTGCGCAAGGAGCAAGTTGGACAGCTCGTGGTGGGACAATGGCTCTCAGTCGTCGTCCAGAGTCTGGCAACGCTCGGCCCCGCGCTACTGTATACCTATGGTGCCTACCTCGTCATCACACATCAGGTGGCGCTGGGAACAATTGTCGCCTTTGCCACTTACCTGGGACAACTCTATGCTCCGGCCTCTTCATTGGCTGGAGCCAACGCGACCTTGCTGGGAGGTCTGGCGCTGTTCGACCGGGTTTTTCAATACCTCGATATTCCTGCCAGTGTGCCGGAACCAACATCGCCACAACCACTTCCCGCGACTCCACAAGAGGGCATCGTCTTCGATAAGGTCAATTTCTGTTATCCTGGCAAAGCGGCCAATAAAGAAGTACTGCATAACGTTTCCTTCACTGCGCCACTGGGTCAGCTTACCGCGCTGGTCGGTCCCAGCGGAGCAGGTAAATCAACGATGCTCTCGCTGGCTGCCCGATTTTATGATCCCACCAGTGGTAGCATCCGGCTTGATGGCATACCGATGCAGGATATTGCACAGAGCGACCTGCGCCGTCGCCTGGCAGTTGTGACACAGGAATTATTCCTTTTCCATGCAAGTCTGCACGAGAATATCTGTTATGGGGTTCCCGACGCATCCAGGGCCGAAGTAAAGGCTGTTGTGGAAGCCGCGCAATTACAGGATTTGATAAGCAGGTTGCCAGAAGGACTCGATACCATTGTTGGCGAGCGTGGCTACCGGCTCTCAGGCGGCGAAAAGCAGCGTGTGGCTATCGCACGCGCCCTTTTGTGTCAGGCTCCTTATCTGCTATTGGACGAAGCCACCAGTTCGCTTGATTCACAGGTGGAACGGCTGATACAGGCGGCGCTGGAGAAACTGGTCGAGGGTCGGACGGTCATAGCGATTGCACACCGGCTTTCAACAATCCAACGCGCCGATCAGATACTTGTTGTCCAACAAGGACGGATCGTCGAACGAGGTACCCACGAGGCTCTGCTACGCCAATCGGGTCTCTACCAGGGACTTTATGCCGCTCAATTCGCATCTGAGTGGGAACAGCCGCAAGTCATAGGACACCCACCGGTATTGGAAGATTGACTGGCCCACCTTTCCAGCATCTGGTGTAGATTACTCCACCGATGCTAGTTATGCTCACCAATTCTGCACTTCGATAAACATCTCTTCAAAATATATAAATGATATTTTTAATTAGATGAGATTGAATGTGTTTTATAAGTAGGAAGTGAGTTTTTATGTCCAACCGCTCTTCGGTTACGGTGCTAGGAGTCAGTGAATCGCAGGTTTCTACTGCGTGTTTGCTGCAAGATGGCAAAGTTGTGGCGTGTGTCAGCGAAGAACGTCTGAACCGTATCAAAAGTTGGTCTGGCTTTCCAGCCTTAGCAATTGAGGAAGTATTGCGTATCGCAGGATTAGAGCCGGGTGATGTTGATCGCCTTGTCCTGCATGGTTACTCACCGTGGGTGTATGGATACGAATTGAGCGACGCAATACAATTGGGTGGCAGGAGTCGTCGCCTTCTTTCAATGCGCGAGACAGTAAGCAAGGCACTATACCATCAACCGAAGGCCTGGCATGCATATGAATTGGTACGAGACAGATTTTACCGGGCGCGAGTTCACGAACGTTGGAACCAGCAACGTCTGCAATTTGCCAGTAGTCAAACTGGCATTCCTCTGAGTCGCATTGGGTGTACAGACCATCACCTCTGTCATGCCTATGCTGGACTGCACAGCGTGTTAGGTCGCCCAGGCAACGAGTACCTGGTGCTGACCAACGATGGTCACGGCGACAATTGTTGCGCGACCGTATCAACCTACCGCGACGGTACCTGGAAAAGGCTGGCGAGTACACCAAATCAACACTCATTAGCAGATGTGTATATGGAAGTAACGCATTATCTCGGTATGAAGCCCAATGAGCATGAGTACAAAGTGATGGGATTGGCACCCTATGCTGCTATCGCCGATGTCGAGCGCACGCTTGCCTTGCTAAAACCTCTCATCTGGCGTTCCGGGCTGGCATTCGACAGCAGTGTCGCCGATCAGGCATATTATTATTATATCAAAGCGCATCTGGAAAACCAGCGTTTTGATTGGATTGCTGGTGCTGTACAACTACTCACGGAAATGCTCCTCCAGGAATGGACGGCAGAAGCGATTCGCCAGACGGGAATCCATAACGTAGTATTGAGCGGCGGCATCTTCCATAATGTCAAAGCGAACATGTGCATTGGCCTGTTACCAGAGGTCGAGACGCTGACAATCTGCCCCAGTCCCGGTGACGACTCCTCGGCTATTGGCGCGGCCTATTGGGGATACGAGCAAGAATGCTTGCGCAGAAACATTCCTTTCGAGCCTCAACCAATTGAGAACCTCTATCTCGGCGCAGCGTATAGTGAAGCTGAAATAGAGCAAAGCATCGGGCGCTTCCGCGCTGAAGGACTGCTGTGTTCAGTCGAACAATCCGAGCAGATTGAAGAGCGTATAGCGACACTGCTCGCTGAGGGCCAGGTGGTCGCACGCTTTGACGGGCGTATGGAGTTTGGTGCGCGTGCGCTCGGCAACCGCTCAATACTAGCGCACCCGGCCAATGCTCGGATGATTGACGTTCTCAATCGCCAGATAAAAAACCGCGACTTCTGGATGCCCTTCGCCGGCACCATCTTGAGCGAGCGGCAAGACGACTATATCCATAACCCAAAACATCTACCCGCGCCGCATATGGTGCTTGCCTTTCATACCACACCTTTGGCCCGCACAGAAATGGCGGCGGCAATGCATTCCGCGGATCACACCATCCGTCCACAAATCCTGGACCAGGCGACGAATCCCGACTATTATACGCTATTGAAACACTTTGAGGCACGCACCGGTATTGGCGGCGTACTCAACACCTCATTCAATCTGCATGGTGAACCGGTCGTATGTACTCCCGAAGACGCGCTCTCCACCTTCAGTAGATCAGGATTGCGCTATCTCGCCCTGGGCCCCTTCCTCCTCAGCAAGCCCAACAATGCGCCATCAGACTATACGGCAAGTGAACGGGGAAATAAAGCGTTGGAAATGGCAGCGGAGTCAAGTTGCTTCTAAAGCAGCTTCACTCCTGTCACCCTCTGGCAATTTCTCTGTCTTATCATATAATCTGGTACTTACCCCTCACAATGCTGTTATAATATGTAATGTATATGTAGTGGCACAGACGTGCTATACTCAAGAGTAGTGCCACTAACACGAAAAAAACACAACACATCATCAAAATGAAAGGGACCTCATGTATAAAAAAATGCTGTTTGGAATAGTCCTCTTCGGTCTGTTCAGCGTCCTATTCGCAGCATGCGCAATCGTGGATACCGCGAATCTCAATGCAAATATACCCGCAGTCCATATGGGTAGCGCCAGCTTCATACAAAGCTCGGTTACTATCAAAAAAGGGGATATGCTCAACCTGATTGATGATTCATCTTCGCCGCACAATATTACCAATGGCAGTTGGGTTGGCTCAACTCAGCATCCGGCAAAAGAGCCGGGCGCTCCCTCTATCACCCAAATTTATTCTGGTAGCGACAGTGCGCCGGTTGGACCATTTACGACAGCGGGGACATTCCATTTATATTGTACAATCCACCCAGGAATGAACTTGACCGTAATAGTTCAATGACCTCTTTGTACAAACAAAAAAGGGCGCAGTCAATTGCGCTCTTTTTTGTTTGTCATGTCTGTTAACCTGGCAAATTGTTTAGCATTTTTCTGACACCACTATCACCTCCACAGGTAAATCCCGTTCTCTCACTCGTTTGTTTCTATGGTTGGACAAACCGGGATAAACTAGTACTTTTCTGGCATGCAGGGCCAATTTTTGGTGTTTCCCTGCTTTGCTATGCTATACTATCCCAAATAGACCACAGATAAAGGTGATATTTACGCTATGCGGTTACACATTTTGGCTATACTGCACCTATTGAAACAGCGAAAAACAGGTTCCTCTCTGGCTCTTTACGTGAAATGCGGCGCTATTTTTGCCTTGTTCGCCTTGAGCATCCTTGTCGTTGCCTGTGGCAATAATGGCACAGATACCAATATTGATAACCCCGCTGTTACCGTGACTGTCAATCTCGGTAACAACGGCTCGCCAACGCCACCTATACCGAAATATTCTTGTAACGCCTGGGTTACGAATACAACACCCAGCGTGTACTCTAATGCTATCGCAGTCTACGCCAAGTATACTCAAATCGTGGATAGCAATCCAGTAGGGGTTGGGGGCGCAACCGCGCAGGCCGACGTTCTCTGGCCTGATGGCAACAGCACCATTGTGACGGTACAGACCACCAGCGATGGATTAGCGGTATTCCCTGTCTCTATCGCCAACAGGTCCGCCGACCTGGATAAAATTGTGCTGGTCACTGTGCAATTTACCGGGGGGGGTGCGCCAAACTGTACTGTCGGAGCAAATCAGGCAGCCTTCTTCACATTGATCGTTGCTTCACCAACAGCAAGCCCTAAACCATCAAAGACACCTAAGTCGCATAAAGCTGGTGGGTGATCAGGAGCATAGAAAAGCAGGGCAATGGCGTTTATGCCATTGCCCTGGCTTTTCTATGCTCCTCTTTGACCCTGGCTAACTGATATGCTATAGTGGACACTGATACAATATTGTACACAGCAGCACCAGTCCAGGGAGGTCTCCAATGGCTATCAAACAAGAACCATCTGACATGTCACAACCATCATCGCCCACTAAGGCAGAACAACCGAAAAATCCCGCACAGAATGTTCTCGTTGCTTATAATGCTACAACAGGCAAGCCAATTGGAGAACTTCCGGTCTCTGACGACGCAGAGGTACGCCATACGGTCTCGCTAGCTCGCGCCGCGCAACCAGCATGGGCAACCCTGCCATTTAAACAGCGCGGAGCTTACCTGCACCGTTTCCGCGATGTGATGCTGAAACGCTCCGGCGATATCGCGACATTGATAGCGCAAGAAGTGGGCAAACCGCAAATCGAAGGGTTGATGACCGAGATTATGGGGGCGGCTGATATTACCAATTATTATGTCAAACATTCGGAGAAGATGCTGGCAGACCAGCCAGTGCCACTGCACTTGTTGAAACATCGCAAAAGCTACCTCCATTACGCGCCACTGGGCGTCATTGGCATTATCTCTCCCTGGAATTTCCCCTTCGTACTGGCGCTTTCAGAAGTTGTCACGGCGCTCATGGCAGGTAATACGGTTGTACTCAAGCCATCGGAACTAGCGCCGATGTGCGGGCAAATCATCGCCGATATGTTTGAAAGCGTGCATCTGCCCGCACACGTCTTCCAGGTAGTGCATGGAGATGGGAAAACGGGCGCGGCCCTGGTAAAAAGCGGCGTTGATAAAATCTGCTTCACCGGCGGCGGTTCCACAGCACGACGCATAATGAGCGCGGCCGCGGAAAACCTGACGCCTGTTGTCTTTGAGTTGGGCGGCAAAGACCCGATGATCGTCTGCGAAGATGCCGACATAGAACGAGCGGCACAGGCTGCCGTTTGGGGTGCATTCGCCAATTGTGGACAGGTTTGCGCCTCGGTCGAGCGCGTGTATGTCCACCAGAAGATAGCAGATGCCTTCATTGCACGTACCACAGAATTAACGAAAAAGCTGCGGATAGGATCGGCCGCAGAGGGCGAAGATGTTGACATCGGCTCGATGGTTTCCGAACGACAGGTACAAATTTCCGAGCGGCAGGTTCAAGATGCCCTGGAAAAAGGCGCGACAGTGCTGAGCGGCGGCCAACGCCCTCCAAATAAGCAAGGGCCATTTTACGAGCCAACTATCCTGACTGACGTAAATCATGAGATGGAGGTAATGCGTGAAGAGACTTTTGGTCCCCTGCTGCCGATTATGGTGGTAGAGGACGATGAGGAAGCGATTCGTCTCGCAAATCAGAGTATCTTTGGGCTTGACGCTTATGTGTTCAGCAAAGATAGCGCCCATGCCGACCGCGTGGCACGGCGTATTGAGGCCGGTACGGTGATGATTAACGACGTGATTGCGTCGTATTCAGCACCAGAAACCCCCTGGGGCGGCGTCAAGCAATCGGGCATCGGGCGCATTCACGGCGGCGATATAGGCCTGAAAGAGTTTTGCCAGGTTCGCCACATCATGGGAGAGCGCATCCATCTGCCCATGAAAAAAGAGTTGTGGTGGTTCCCCTATAAGAATTCACGCATACCTTTGTTCAGAGGCGCTTTGAAACTCATCTTCGGTGGTAAGCAATAAGCAGTAAGGAAAAGATAGATGGCATACAGCACAAGATGGATGTGACATGTTAACCCTGTGCTGTATGCTATCTATCTTATATTGAGACTTTTTTATGTCTACCAGCGTATATTAGTAAAAGTTCAGGGTATCCTGAAGAGTTCATTTTCCCTTTAGACACATGTCACGAAAGAAGCCAGTTATGTTGGAACAACGTAGATGGATGATTGGTCTTGCGACCAGTGCAGGCTTAATTGGTCTTGCCGTCACAAGCGGAGTCGTAATGATAGCCAATCGCCTTGTTGAAGAGTTTTCACATCCCCATACCATTCTGAGCGATGAGGATTTCTCCTGGGATATGCCTCTCACACAACCTGAACCGCCGCGCAGTTTTCAACGCCCACTTCTGATACAAACAAGCGATGGCAAGTTGCTGGGCGGCGATTTCTGGGCGCAACCCCAACCGGCCCCTACCGTTATCGTTTGCCACGGCTACCGTGTACCACGAGCGCATCTGCGGCCCGTCGCGGCTCTGGAGTATCAGTCGGGCTATAATGTACTCACGTTTGATTTTCGCGGACACGGCGATAGCGATAGCGTGATTACAAGCGGGGGCTATATCGAAGTGCTTGACCTGGAAGCAGCCATCACCGCAGCTACCATGCAACCGGAAACGCTGCCCAATCAAATCATTCTGCACGGCTTTTCCATGGGAGCCGCTGTCGCACTGCTCGCGCCTTCACATCCCGCCGTTGCCGCGATCATTGCCGACAGCCCCTATGCCAGTACAGGCGATGCCATACAGAACATCATTAACTATCGTTTCGCGGAGGAAACCGCGTCGTGGAAACCATTCTTTCAGTGGATACGCACTATTTTCCCCGTCGTATCGTGGGCAGTTGTCAGGATGTGTAACCTCGTCTTCCGTCTCCGTTTTGGGCATCCGTTTATTGCTCATCCGGTTAAAAGCTTTAATCGCTTGAAGAACCTGGCAAAATCCGCACCGCAACCCCGGCACATACCAATTTTGTTGATTCATGCAGCGGGTGATCAGCTCATACCCATCGCTCATGCGCATCAAATTGTTGCCGCGGCACAAAAAAATGGTATCCAGCTAGATACGTACTTTGTTGAGTACCCTTCCCATTGCGGCGCATATAGCTTTGACCCCGCATCCTACACATCAAAACTACGGGCGTTTGTCGCTAAACATGTACAGGAGCGATTTTCAAGTATGGAAGGCTAAAAAACTCCATTTTGCCCGGTCAAACACTTGCATCTTTGCATCTTTCTATGCATAATTACAGATAGGAGAGAACTACACCTTATCTGTCGGAAATACCGTAACCATTTTGCATAAGCACGAGCAGAGGAGCAAGCATGTTGACGCCTGATGATATGGATCAAACAACCGGGTCATTTGAACGCCCTTCGCGTACAATTAGCCATCGTGATATCTTGAATGAGCGTCGGCAAAATAAGTTGCAACAAAAACAGACCGATATCCTACCCGCTCTCAACGGGGATAGCGCCAATGGGAAACTTGCCGTGCGGCAGGTCGTTCAACTGCGCGAGGAAAACCGGCGGTTACGCGCCGAGTTGGCAGAATATGAGCGAGATATTGAGGCCATCCACAATAGCCATGTGCAGGAAACGGAACAACATCAGACTCATATGCACGAGTTGATGGAAGAGCGCAATCGGCTCCAGGAAGCACACCTGCAACTGGAACGCCGCTACCAGGAACTCTACCATTCTTTCCAGGCAGCCGTTGAGGAAGAAGCACAAAATATGGTCAACAGAGCGACACAGACGCTCGATCTCCATCCTGACGAGAGGCCGGTCGCCAAAAGTGATATCATGAAGACCGTCGAACTCCATATCAAAGAGGTCGAGGAACGTCATACTGCTGAAGCTGTCTACTTGATGCAGCAGGCCCAACGCAAAGCCTTGCAGGTGCAACACGAACTTACACGGGAACGTGCAAAAATCACAGCTGAGCGGGAAAATTTACAAGCGCAACAGAAGGCCATCCGCGAACAGGCCAAAGCCCATGAACTTGCGCTCGAAAAACGCTTGCGCCACCAGTGGACACTGGCCCTCGCGTCAATGACTACCCTCTTGCTCCTGATTTTACCGCTCCTGCAGGTGATTTTCTTCTCTCTGGTACACGTTCAACTGACTGTAGCAATGTGGTTCGCGCTGATCGGACCAGTCGTCCTGTGTGTGTTGCTCACAGTTCTCTTTGCCAATATGCGAGCAACCGCAAGTGTAGAAGCCGCCAAAAAGAAGAAGGCAGCAGCACAACAAAAAGCTGCCGAAACGAAGAAAGACGACAAACCAGCCGAGGCAAAAAAAGCATGAGTCTCTATCCGAGAAAGCGAGCAATGGTGATAGTTTGCATGGCAAATTGTCACCATTGCTCGCTTTCTCTCACATAAACTACTAATGAGATTAGCGGCGGAAATTCAGCACAGTGCGCACGATTTTGCGATTTCTCGCAGTCGCTTCCCCTTCAAGATAGGCCTCGAAAACGATCTGTTGCAGACCGGTGTTCATGGTAGGATAGGCATGAATGGTCGCCAGAATATCGTTCAACGTCAGATTATGTTGCATTGCCAGTGACAGTTCGCCAAGCATTTCACCTGCACGCGCACCGACCAGATGAACGCCGACTATTTCATCTTTTTTCCCCGCCAGGACCAGTTTGATAAAACCTGCCGTCTCGCCCTCCGCCTGTGCGCGGTCAATCTCGGCCCAGGGAAATTTCACCACGCGTACCTGACCATTGTGCGCCTCGCTGGCCTCCGCGGGCGTCATGCCGACACGCGCTGCCTCTGGATCGGTAAAGGTACACCAGGGAACAACGCGATAATCCACCTTCTTTTTACTAAAAGGAACCAGGGCATTACGTACCGCGACACCCGCTTGATACGCCGCGACATGTGTAAAGAGATAGCCGCCAATCACATCACCAATGGCAAGTATATTGGATGTTGATGTTTGAAGGTATTCATCTACCTTTATGCCCTTCTCATCATACCTGATGCCTGCTTTCTCCAATTGTAACCCATCCACGTTTGGCTGCCGTCCCAATGCAAGCACTATTTCGTCGGCTGCAAAAGGGACGAGCTGGTTGTCTATCTTCGCGATAACAACTTTCTTATCACCATTGCGACCAGCTTTGACAAAACGTGCGTTTGTGACAATGTTGATGCCCTCAGATGTCAATATATCGGCAATCGTGGACGATACTTCGGGATCTTCTTTCGGCAATAGACGCTCTGGCCCCTGGATAATGGTGACTTTTGCACCCAGACGTTCAAATGCCTGGCCCAGCTCGACGCCGACTGGCCCGCCGCCAACAATGATGATGAAAGCAGGCACATGCATCAGGTCAAAGACATCTTCATTCGTCAGGAATCCGACTTCCGCCAGACCTTCTACTGGAGGAATAGCAGGATGCGAACCGGTTGCCACTATGGTATTGCGGCTGCCTATAATTTCGTCATTGAGCATGAGTTCTGTTGCTGACTGAAACGCTACCTGTCCAAATTTGACGGTAACGCCCTCTGTGTAAGCTTTTTCATTTTCCGCGACACGTGCGATGACGCCCTGCACATAATTAGAGACTTTCGCCATGTCAACGCCGAGATCAGCAGGCATCAACCCGAACTTCGCGGCCTGTTTTGCCTCTTGCATGATACGCGCCACATGAATAAGGCTTTTACTTGGCACACAGCCGTAATTGAGGCAGTCACCACCGAGGCGATCTTTATCAACAAGTAATACATTCGCACCAAGCGACCTGGCGATACGAGCCGCAGTCAAGCCACCAGAGCCACCACCAATGATCGTTAAGTCGTACTTTTCCATCTTGTTCTCTCCATCGGGTCAGTTTATACTAGCGCAATAAGGCATGGTTCAAATGAGCTTGACAGGTGCGCAGCAACAGCAAGGTCCAACCGTGTCATGCTGAGTGCAGCGAAGCATCTGCCTGCCCGGCGAGAGAGATGCTTCGCTGCACTCAGCATGACACGGTGTGACTCTTCACCTGTCAAGTCACTTTGCCCTTTTTTGAACCATGCCTAAGCATAATAAGTACCAGGTTGCTTATGTGTGAAACATACTCCGTATTGTAAGCTATCCTTGAGTTGATAACTAGAGAGAGGTACGAGTATGTCGAGGTATGGGATGATTGCAAGAGCAGCAAGCGGACTTTCGGCTGTACTTGTACCTGAAAAATCACGCCATAAAACGAAAGGGTACAGAATATACTATACTCTATAGAGACCATTTTTTTGTAGAAGGAGAACATATATATGCCACAAGAAGTTCATCCAGAGCCGAAGCAAATGCTGAAACAGCATACTATCTGGCAAGATGGACAACAACCAGAACCGTGTGTTGTTGTCATATTTGGAGCCACTGGCGACCTGACGCAACGCAAGCTGTTGCCAACACTTGCGCATCTTTCACATGACCATCCCCTACCGCAGGGTTTTTCGATAGTCGCCTTTGCACGACGTCCAATGAATAATGAACAATGGCGCGGTATGGCATTGGATTCCATCAATAAATTCATGCCGGAGGATGATAAACTGGACGCCAAAGCGCAGGCAGCGTTCGCGCAACGTTTGTATTACTGCCAATCTGACTTCAATGATCGTGAGGGCTATCACAAGCTCGCCGATATGCTCGATCAACTCGACGAAGAGCGGGGGGCACAGGGAAATCGCATCTTCTATCTCGCCACGCCCCCTACACTCGACTCTGAAGTAATTCATCAACTGGGGGGCGCAGGGCTGGCCCGCCCAGGGCATAGCAATGGCAGTAATAATGGCAACGACGAGCCGTGGGCGCGTATCATCATTGAAAAACCATTTGGACGTGACCTCGCCTCTGCACAAAAGCTCAATCGCGAACTGGGGCGCGTCTTCCATGAAAATCAAATCTACCGTATAGACCACTATATGGGCAAAGAAACCGTGCAAAACATTCTGGCATTTCGTTTCGCCAATGGTATCTTTGAACCGCTCTGGAATCAAAAATATATTGATCATGTCCAGATTCTCGTTGCTGAAAGCCTCGGCATTGGCTCACGCTCCGAATACTATGAAGAATCCGGCGCTATTCGCGACATGGTACAGAACCATATCATGCAGGTCTTATGCCTGACCACGATGGAAGCACCCGTTGCCTTCGATGCTGATGCAATCCGCGATGAGAAAGTCAAAGTTATGCGCTCCATCCCGCTCTTCTCACCGGAAGATGTGGCGCAACGCATAGTACGCGGGCAATATACGCAGGGTTCGATTGATGGACAGGCACAAATTGGCTATAAAGAAGAGAAGGGCGTCGCACCCGACTCGAAGACCGATACGTATGTCGCGCTCAAACTATTCGTTGAAAACTGGCGTTGGGCCGATGTGCCGTTCTATATTCGCACCGGCAAATGCTTGCCCAGCCGCAGCACAGAGGTCACAATCCAATTTAAGCGCGTGCCACATCAATTGTATAAGCCATCAGAGACAAAGGGATTGGTACCGAACCGGTTAACTATTCGTATCCAACCGGACGAAGGTATCTCGCTCAAATTCGCCGCCAAGATTCCCGGCGCGGCTCGCCATCTCAGTGATGTTGATATGAATTTCTCCTACACTACAGCCTTCGGCATCGAATCGCCCGATGCCTATGAGCGCCTGCTTGCTGACTGTATGGTCGGCGACTCAACGCTATTCATCCGCCGCGACGAGGTTGAGACATCCTGGCGCATCATAGATAGCATCACCAGCGCATGGAAAAACATGCCCGATGGCGTCTATCCCTATCCAGCAGGGACGTGGGGGCCAGTACAAGCTAACGCGCTCATCGAAAAAGATGGGCGAGAATGGGATAATCCCTAACCATTACAGGAGGCTATACGCAATGAGTACAACACCATTACTCCCTGGTATCAATCAACAAAAAGTGACCACCAACCGCCTTGAGATGGCCTATCTCCAGGCGGGAACAGGTGGCACTCCAATTGTGCTGGTGCATGGAAATGCTTCATCATCGCTCTTTTTTCAGGATTTTATGCTCGCTCTGGCTGCAACAGGGCGTTACACGCTGTACGCACCGGACATGCGCGGTTTCGGTGATAGCGAGACGCTGCCAGTAGATGCCACACGAGGAGTGCGCGATTTTTCAGATGATCTCGATTCACTTGTTCGTGAGTTAGGTTTGAACTCGTTGCACCTCTTTGGTTGGTCGCTGGGCGGCAACATTGTCATGCAGTACGCGATGGACTATCCCGGCGTACTCCGCTCACTGACACTACAATCGCCTGGTTCGCCGTTCGGGTTTGGTGGCACAAAGGGCATTGAAGGATCGCCCGATTGGCCCGATTGCGCCGGGAGTGGCGGCGGCACTGCCAATCCTGACTTTGTGCAGCGCATGCAACGCGGCGACCGCAGCGGCGAGCCATACTCGCCGCGCATGGTTCTGAACACGTTCTATTTCAAGCCGCCGTTCCGCGCAGCACCTGACCGTGAAGAGAGCTATGTGACAGCGATTCTCTCAACAAAAGTGGGAGACGGCAACTACCCTGGCACCATGACTCCTTCAAACAACTGGCCCAATGTCGCTCCTGGCTCACTGGGAGTCAATAACGCCATCGCGCCAGAATATTTCAATCAGGGAGCGTTTGCGGATATCAAGCAACCTGTACCAGTGCTATGGGTACATGGGGCCGATGATCAAATTGTCTCCGACACCTCCCTATTCGACTTCGGTTTCCTCGGACAACTCGGCGCAGTCCCTGGCTGGCCCGGCCCGGAGGTCTATCCACCGCAACCCATGATTTCACAGATGCGCCTCCTGCTGGACAACTATACGGCACATGGCGGCACCTATCGCGAGATCGTACTGGCCGATTGCGGTCACTCGCCACATGTAGAGAAACAGGCTGAGATGCTCGGGCTATTGACCAAATTCGTAGATGCATCTTAACTGGACACATACAAGCAATCGCTCCTTGCGACATTGCCACAAGGAGCGATTGTTTGTATGCGTGTCCTGTTAAGACGCATTACACGTTATTGTTGTTCTTCAGAGAGTTGTCAACGTTTTGCTCGACGTTGCCAGCGCCTTCCTGCACTTTACCGCCAGTTTCGCGAACTTTACCTTTCGCCCGCGTCTCCTTATTCCCAGTCACCCGACCAGCTTTATTTTGTACTTTGCCGGCAATCTGGTTTGCTTTACCTTTCAACGAATCTTCCGCACCCTGTGTGCCGAGATCTTTGTTTTCATTATCTGTCATGTGTGTATCTCTCCTTTGACTGAGCTACAATCTTCACAATTTTGTTGGATGGGCTATTTTTCGCGTTGAAGCGAAAAACAAAACCATCATCATACCTTTTAAACACGTGTGAGATAGAGATTGCGTAGACAGAAGACCCTGGTTGCGGGATTAGAATCGGCTGAGATCACCAAAATCATACAAAACCCTTTATGCTTGTGTTCACTTCTACACTTTGCTATACTAACCACGGACAAGGTGTGAGTATAGCAATTGGGATCCTCTTTGTTTGACACTAGAAACTTAGATAGGAGATTTGAAACGCTTGAATACTCAGGACATCGTGCAGCAAGCACATAACGCGAACCTTCGGCTCGTGCGCTTCTTATACTGCGATAACGGAGGCATCATTCGTGGGAAGGCCACACATGCCTCCAAACTGGCAACCCGTGTTTCTGAGGGTATCGGACAAACGCTTGCCATGCAGGCATTTACCGGTGTTGAAACATTGGCCGCAGTTGAAGGTATGGGGCCTGTTGGTGAGTTTCGTCTCATTCCAGACCCATCAACATTTGTGATTCTACCCTACGTCCCACATACCGGCAGTATGCTATGCGACATGATTCGTACCGATGGCGTCCCCTGGGAAGCCTGCCCGCGCACATTCCTCAAACGCATGGTTGCCCGTCTCGCGGAACACAATATGCGTGCGGAAACGGCAGTTGAACATGAATTTTATCTCGCCCGCGCAGAGGGAAACACCTATGTTCCCGCCGATAACAGCCTCTGTTATAGCAGTCGCGGGCTGGATGACCAGGCAGAGGTCATAGACGCCATTCTGGCCGCCCTGGAAGCCGAGGGCATTTCCGTTGAACTCTTCCATACAGAGCTTGGCCCTGCACAACAAGAATTGTCCATTCGCCACACCGACGTTTTGCGGGCCGCTGACAATGTCTGCCTCGTGCGCGAGACAGTGCGCGGAGTAGCGCGGACATTCAATTTGCTCGCGACCTTCGCTCCTAAACCATTCCTCGATCAGGCTGGGAGCGGTGCGCATATTCATCTGAGCCTGTGGGGAACCGGGGGCCGCGAAAACGCGAGCAAAAATCTTTTCTATGATGCAGCCGAACGCGGTGGGCTGAGCCAGACCGGCAAATATTTCATTGGCGGCGTCCTGAAGCATATTCGTGGTCTCGTCGCCATTACCTGCGCCAGCCCCAACTCTTATCGCCGCCTCTTGCCGCACTACTGGAGTTCCGCGTATGGTGTTTACGGCTTCGACAATCGCGAAGGCGCTATCCGCATCCCTTCCGTCTTCAAAGGCCGTGAAGCGGACTCGATCAACCTTGAACTCAAATGCGCCGACCATAGTGGTAATCCTTACCTTGCGATGGGCGCATTCATCGCCGCCGGATTGGACGGTATTCTTCACGAAATTGATCCCGGCGAACCACAGGAGATTGACCCCGGCAACTATAGCGATGAAGAGCGCGAACATCGTGGTATCAGTCGCCTCCCTGCTTCACTCGCTGAGGCGCTCGACGAGTTGGAACGCGACGAGGTGCTGACAGAGGCAATGGGACCATTACTGGCACGTTCGTACATTGCAGTCAAACGCAGCGAGTCCGAGTTCTTCGAAGACCGCACGCCGGAGGAAGAGACGCGCCAGCACTTCTACAAATATTAAGCAGTTCCAGTGTGTGCTAGTACCGGATAGAGAAGGTGTAAAAACGAACTGCTCCTCTTAATCGTTTTTACACCTTCCCTATCCGGTACTAAAATTAGCTGTTGTAGCTACCGTATGATTTGGGTGTATTTGTTGTACTGGCGGTGCTTGACTGCACATTCTGCTTCGCGGTTGTTGCCGCTTGCTTTGTGGTAGTGGCAACATCGCTACCTGTCTGCTTGACAGTTGAGGTGGCCTGTTGCGCCAGGTTACCAAGAGAACTACTGGTATCTTTTACTTTATCGGCGGCCTGCTGCGCCAGATCGCTCAGGTTGCTACTGGCCTGAGAGACGCGGGTAGAAACTTGCTGCATATACTGATTCATCTGCTCATTTTCAGGCAGATAGCCGCGCATTTGCTCCAAACGCTGGCTCAGTACATTGCGCATCTCCTCACCGCGCATGGGTGCCACGAGTAAACCAACGCCAACGCCAACAAGTACGCCTTTGACAAAACTGTTCATCCTAAACTTCCTTTCCTATTTTCATCCAATCCGTTTGGCGTTACGTACCTCCGCTTCATCTAACTCATAAGTACGTTCCGCAACCACAGAACCTCTAGCTCAAACTCTTCTCTTAGTACGAATGAAGGATGGCATCAGTTTCAAAATGCATTGCCTCATACAATAGTGATAAACATTTCCATATATCCTGCGAAGGCGGCATACGGCCCGGCATACGGCAGTTCCTTCACCAGTTCCTGCAACGTTGACACATGATACCCTTGCTGCGCAAGTCGGGTGCGCCAGGCACATGCCTTCTGGATACGCTGCCCATCTTCTTCACCCAACGGCTGATCGGGTAGCCCTCGCCCATAGTTATAACGGCGAAATAAATCAGGGTCGCGGCTATATGCATGCAAAAGAGGGATGATCACATTGCGAATGGCTTGCTCATCTAACGATTGGTGCAGGTAAGAAATAAGCAATTCCTCATTGACATGGGCGGCCTTCTCCATCTCTTGCAACAGGTGCATGCGTTTCTCCAGGTGTATGCGTACAGGATGCATCAACATTCCATTCGCGCTCAACCACATTTCCTGTAACTGTCCGCTCAACGTTGCACCATAACCGATACGCCCAACCAAACCATCGAGAGTAGGTGCCTGTACAGCACTATGTAAGCCATGTAAGTTATGGGAGCCATGAGGGCTATGCTGCCATACATGCATAGTTGCTCGCGAGACAGGCCAACGCAACCAGATGCGTGGGGGAGTGACAAGCGGGTCAAGAAACAGTATTTCTTGGGCTGCGGTCAGCACCGCCTCAAGAAATGCCTCCTGTTTTTCACGCCGGTTGTTGCCAATAATCCAAATATCATGTATTCCCGCATTGCGATAGGCCATGTGACGATGGTGCCATTCCTCAACATGCAATGGTGCGCATTGAAACTCAACGGCCCACAATCTGCCATGAGCGTGCCTGACAAAGATATCGGCTATACGATTCGGCTCCGGTAAACGTTCCTCAAGTGTCACAATAGCATCGGGAAACTGCTCGCGTACCCACGCGGCAAGGGCAACCTTACCGGTAGCGTGGCGGATCGATTCGGCCTCGGTACTCCACGCACATTCCCCTTTTTGATGGGCGAAATGCAGGTGCGTGCGCTTCTCCTGTCCACCACGCACATGAACCACACCGCGACAGTTTGGGCAATACAGACTGCGCTCACGCGACCAGCGTTGCAACTGCTCCAGTGCTGCCTCTTCAGCGATGACAGGATGACCGTCAGGGCCATATGCGACCAGCATACGCTTATCCTTCTTTGCCTGCTCTGCTTGCTTATCACAAAGAACGTTTGTACGAGAAAAGTATACACTATCGCACAATTGAAAACCAGAGAATCCAAAACAGATTTTCGTTGCCTTTCGTTCTTTCCGCTAATGACGTATAATCAGAGTACGATACAGGGTTTGTCTAGCATCTTTGGCAGTCATTCTGGATGAGGAGATACCACGTGGTAGAAATATCTGCAAACGATATTCACCAGTTACATAGAATGGATTGCAATTTGATAGAGTTGAGGAACAAACCATGCTTGATCTGACCGCCATTCCCGTCGTAGACAATCATTGCCACCCTGTCTTGCTCAATCAGCACCTGAACGTAGTACAATTTCGTGGCTATTTCACGGAAGCAAGCGACCCTGGCTTCGCGGAAAGTCACGTTGCGAATAGCGTGTATTACCTCTGGGCGCTTCACCAGTTGGCGACATTCTTTGGCTGTGCGCATACCGAAGAGGATGTGCTTACAGCGCGGAACAGCATGGCATCCGATGCCTTATTGGAACACCTTTATCGAGCGGCAAACATTGACACGCTCGTGCTTGATCCGGCCTATCCGGCGAGTGCCGCATGCTACTCACCGGAGCGTATGGGCCAGTTGGGCCACTGTCGTGCAACTAAAATGTTGCGGTTGGAAACACTCATGCAACAACTCATCCTTGAACACGACGACTTTGATGCGATGCTTGAACACTTCTCGACTGAAGTCAGCCACGCACGTGAGTACGGCTTCTGTGCGTTAAAAAGCATCGTTGCTTATCGTACCGGCTTGAATATTGCGGAGTGGACAAAAGACGAAGCAGTCGCCTCGTTCGCGATAGCACGGGAAGAAGCTATTGAACAGGAATATTTTCGCATCGCGCATAAACCATTGATTGATTACCTGCTCCACGTCGCCTTCCAGATCGCAGCCAAACAACAGCTACCGATACAATTTCATACTGGCTACGGCGATAGTGATACGGATATGCGTCTCGGCAATCCACTACAATTGCGCGACGTATTGGAGCGGCGCGATTATTATACAATGCCCGTTGTCCTGCTGCACGAGAGTTATCCCTACACACAACTGGGCGCTTACCTCGCAGCAGTATATCCACATGTCTACTTTGACCTGTCGTATACGATCCCTTTTTTGGATAAGTTGGAAATGCTGGCCTGTACACGCCAGGCTATCAGCGTTGCACCTGCCAGCAAATTGATGTTCAGCACCGACGGCATCCATGTTCCCGAAATGCACTGGCTTGGTGCTGTACGGGGGCGCAGCGTGATAGCGCAGGTACTTGATGAGATGATAGATGCCGATGAAATAGATGAGGAACAGGCTTACGATCTCGCACAACACATTTTACACGACACAGCCTACACCGTCTATCAATTATGAGGTGCCAGGTATGTATAACAGAAACCAGTCAGGGGAAATTTTGCTATGACCGATATAACGAATATATCAGATACTTCTGGAAGCTCGGCACAATTTCGTGTCGCCGTCTCCGCGCTCATATTTGACGATGAGCGCGTCCTCCTGGCCCTCCGCCGCGATATCGGCTGGTGGAATCTGCCCGGCGGCGGCATGGAAATTGGCGAGACTGTAGACGAGGCACTCTGCCGCGAGGTGAGCGAAGAAACAGGTTTACAGATTGAAGTTGGGCAACTGGTCGGTGTCTATTCCAAACCGCAGAAGCAAGAGGTTGTATTGACCTTTCACTGCTCAATAAAAAGCGGCACTCCAATTGCCACGGAAGAGACTCGCGAATGCCGCTACTTTGCCCCCAACGCCCTGCCCACTAAAATCTTACCTAAACATCGCGAGCGTATAGCAGATGCCCTCCTGCACCAACCCACCGCTATCCTCCGCGCCCAACGCAGCAGCACAGAGGAAGACCAGGGACTGCTAGAATAAGTTCCGGCCTTCTCCTCACAAACTAAACCAGTTCAAGATCAAAAAGCATACGTATCCAATCAATAATCAACGCACCTCAATCTGATCGCGAGTAATGATATCTAACTCTTCTTCATCAAACACAGTGGCAGCAATTTCATCATTCTTGACCGATAAACGTATGAGCGATCCTTCCTCCTGCGTATTTTCCTGGGCCGCTTTCTGAAAACCCTCTATACAATCCCAGCTATGAGTAGTCGCGAATACCTGGACATTGAGGCGACTGGCGATCTGAAATATCAGTTGCCATAGTTCTGGTTGTACAGAATAATGAAGGCCATTCTCAAATTCATCAATCAGCAATATTCCATCTCTCGCATTCACCAGAGCGAGAGCAATACCAAGCATTCGCTGTGTGCCATCTCCCAAACTTCTAAGAGGCAAAGGTTCATCAATACCAGCAATTTTCACTATTGGGATTCTCTCTAATATCCTATCTTTTCTCTGTATAGTTCTAGAATCTTCTACCAGGCTTAAACCCTCGACGCCAGGAGCAATAATACGTAAAGCTGTAAGTAGTTCTTTCTCTCGACCTGTTAAAGCTATACCATCCCATAACTTCCCCACTTGTCCTTCACTAAGCCCATTGGGTCCTATATATGCACAATTAATCGCTCCTAATTCAGAACTGAACGGCCTGGTAGCAAGGCCATCAATTCTGACGGATCGGAGTGGATAATTCAATTCAGGTTGCTGACCAATTTGAATAGTAAAACGAGGAACTGGATTATCAACCAGTACATATTCTTCTGGTCGCAACAGTCGCGCTTTGCGATTACCAGCCTCATCTTCTTGAATAGCATACCAATCCACTGTAATAGAAACTACTTCATCCAGTGAAGTAAGAGTGCCAATTTTAACAGGTTCAAGAGATGTGGTTACTTCCTTGCGCCCAAAAAAGAGATATTTTAGAGCTGATAGCGAATCTTCAACATTACTTGCGCGGCTGGTATTGTATTAGTATCACTACCTTCCTGAGCCTTCAGACAAGGAAAATATTTGTAGCTGCATTATAGCATGTTTAGCCACTAACTCATCTTAGAAAAAGACTTGATCACCCATCCCGCAACGCATCCTGCACCGCCTGCTCTACTTCTTTTATGATGCGTTCTCGTAATTGCGTTGCCCAGTCCTCATCCCATATGCCATGCTCTTCCAAATAGCGTTGGCAACGCAATAACGGATCAAATTGAGTGGATTGAAGGGGAGAAGCAGGTTCATTTTCACCATGCCGACAGACCTGTATTTCTAATAACACTGGGCCAAGCCCTTCGTGCGTATGCCGCATGGCAGCATGCATGGCCGTATTGACAGCGAGGACATCAGAACCATCTATACAGTGATAGTCAATGTTCATTGGGAGGCTTATAGTTTGCAAAGGAGATGCGTCGCTTTCGGTGTATTTACGGCTATAGGAAGTATCGCGTTCGTAAATATAAATCGCGGGAAGGGTATGGTGCGCGGAAAAGGTGATGCCCTCGAGGAAATCGGGCTCGGCAATAGCGTCGTCACCACAATAGGCAACAGTTACAGCAGATGCTTTGCGCAGTTTGCTTGCAAAGGCAATGCCAGCAGCGTGTAGAATCTGGGTGGCAACGGGCGCGGCACCTGCTACCATATTGTGCTTCTGATACCCCCACTGATGCGCCGCCTGGAATTCTTGAGCAGGATACACCATTCTTCCCGCTTGCATCTGTTTTCTGTAGGTCTGGATATATGTGCGAAAAATTTCATAGGGCGTCATCCCAATCGTCAGGACGACGCCGAGGTCACGGTCATAGGGAAGGGTAAAATCTTTGCCTACTTCAATGCAAACCGCGCTTCCCACTTGCGCCGCCTCGTGACCACGACAGGAAGCAACAAAGCCGATTTGCCCCTGTCGATGTAAAGCACAGATATATTCATCCACAATGCGCATTATGAGCATGCGGGCATACAAGTCTTGTACAAATGCGGTAGATGGGTAATAGCTATCAATATCCAAGAGTATCTCACCAATTTGCTCTATAGTGAACTTTTGCAAACCCTGACTATTATACGCCCTCTGCAAATATGCGCAACACATCAGGCATAATGGCATAATGGAACAAAGAGAAACAATCTGATAGCAGCCTGACGGTGTCAGGCTGCTATCAGATTGTTTCTCTTTGTTCTTCTTAATCTTTAGATCGAGGGTCAAAGGCGTCACGTAAGCCATCGCCCAGGAAGGAGAACGCCAGCACAATAATGGTTAAGACAATGGAGGGCAGCAAGACTTCAAAAGGATGCACATTGAGCGAACTGCTGGCATCCGAAATCATCAAGCCCAGGCTCGACCCCGGTTGTTGCACGCCTAGACCCAGCAGACTGAGACCCGCTTCTCCAATCACCGTGCCGGCGATGTTGAGGGTAGATGCCACCACCACAATGCTGAACAGGTTGGGCACGATGTGCCGGAGAATAATGCGCGTATTGCGCGTGCCGGAGGTACGCGCCGCCTCCACAAACTGCTGCTCTTTGAGTTGCAGGGTTTGCCCTCGCACATAGCGGGCCATCAACGGCCACGCCGTAAAGGCCAGCGCCAACGAGACCAACGCCAGACGGGCGTTACCGTTAGGGCCAATAATAGGCACATTTGCCAGCGAGGTATCCACCTCCTGACCGAAGATGCCGGTCAAGAGAATAGCGAAGAGCAGACCGGGAAAGGCGAACATGATGTCGGTGAAACGGGCCAGCAACTGGTCAATCCAGCCGCCATAATAGCCGGCTAACACGCCGACCGTCACGCCCAGACCGACATCCACCACCTCCACGAGCAATGCCACCGTCAGCGAAATGAGCATGCCCTGCATCAAGCGAGCCAGTTGGTCGCGGCCCACCGAGTCGGTTCCCAGCCAGTACTGCGCCGAGGGTAGTTCATCTTGTCGCGTGGATTCCAGGTGGAACGGGTTGTGATAGAGGCTTGGGCCAACCACACCGTTAATCGGGCTGTTATAGGGACCGCCGATATGCTGGTAAATGAAGGGGCCGAATATGGGAATGAGAATAAAGGCGATGATGAAGCCCAGACTGACCATCGCCCGTTTATCGCGGCGCAAGCGCCGCAGCGAATCCTGCAACGGCGTTAAAGACTTTTTTGGCGGCTCGCGGCCCTGCATAGTTGCGCCATCGCTGGTCAAAGGTATCTGCATGACGCCATCAGTGATGTCTATCAACTCTGGATTAATAGGCGCATTAACCATCATCATTGACTGATTTTGTAGTTCAGCATTCTTTTTTGGTGTATCCATTGCCTGCTCCATTCCTATCCGACCTTAATGCGCGGGTCAACCACGGTATAGAGGATGTCCGATAACAGGTTGCCCAGCACGACGGCGACCGCCAACAGCACCACGGTGGCCTGAATGACCGGATAGTCGCGGTCAGTGATGGACGAGATCGAAATCTGCGCGATGCCGGGAATGTTGAAGATATTCTCAACGAAGAAGGCACCGGTAATAATCAAGCCGAAAGAGAGACCAATCACCGTGACCAGGGGAATGAGCGCGTTGCGCAGCGCGTGCCGGTAGACCACGACCTGCTCGCGCATGCCTTTGGCACGGGCCGTGCGCACATAATCCTGGCGCAAGACTTCCAGCATCGACGTGCGAGCCAGACGGGCAAAGGTAGCCATGCCGATGGCCGAGAGTACCAGGATGGGACCCAGTTTGTACTGGATGTCGGTCCAGGTGTACTGCCAGTTGTTGCCCCAGCCCGCTACCGGCCAGCCCGCCCCGGTGCTTTGATCAATCCAGGTGATGAACACCTGAAAGAATACAGCCAGCACAAACGAGGGGATCGAAAACAGGATCAACATGACACCCATGTTGGTGGTATCAATCCAGGTGTTGGCTTTCAAGGCGGAATAGATACCCAGTGGCACCCCCACCACCACCTGAATAGTCAGCGCCCAGAAGCCCAGTTCTGCCGAGACCGGCACGCCTTCAGCGAGAATGTTCCACACCGGATACCCTTGCTGTTTGAAGGAATAGCCGAAATTGAAGTGGGCCAGATTCACCAGGTAGTTCCAGTACTGCTGGTACCAGGGAACATCCAGGCCATAACTGCGCCGGAGTTCATTGTAGAGTTGGAGACTGAAGTGATTGCCGAGCAACCCGCGAATCGGGTCGCCTGGGGCAAAATACCCCAGGATGAAGGTGATGAAGGTTACACCGATGATCACAAAGATCAAACCGATGAACCGTTTGATCAAGAATTGAACCATGTCTTGCCCTTTACTCCTCTTGTTTCAAGATATGTGCGGATTTTAGATGATGACGAGGCATTGTTAGCGAGCATGCCTCTACACCAGACATAGAGCATGTAGACAGCGTACATGAAAGTGGAACAGGGGAAAGCAGAAAGTGCCGGTACGAGCGCGGAATGAACGCGGAAAGCGTGCGGAAATCTCTCAACATTGCTTTTCAGTGCTACGGATTTTATAATGGTCTGGTAAGACTATACATCAAACACCATTGACAAGCTAAATGTCAGTGAAAACCAGGGAGGCAGCATGACCATCAACACACGAGCTACGGAAGCGAGTGCCACAGCACAGTCGCTGGATATCATTGCGCTGTACCGGACTATGGTAACCGCACGGGTTACCAACGATATCTTGAAGACCCGTAAAACACAGGGCCGATTCCCTTTTTATATTGGGTGCGCCGGCCATGAAAGCATGGCAGCCGTCGTCGCCGCTCTTCACGAGAATGACTGGCTCGCCCTTTACTATCGTGATTTAGCGGCGTGGCTCCAGCGCACCGGTGACATCTACGGTCCGTTGCGTGAAGCCTATTCGCGCACAACCGGTCCCATGGGTGCGGGCCGTAATATGCCCTCGCACTATAGCAGCAAACGACACCGCATTCTGCCAGCGTTCAGCGAAGTAGCCGCACTTGGGCCATTCGCGGGAGGCGTCGGATTCTCTCTCCAACAGCATCAGAGCCAGGAGATTGTGATGTATTCGACGGGCGACGGTGGCGCGGCTACCAACGACTTTACTGCCACGTTCCGGCAAGCCGCCGTTCACCAGTTGCCCATGTTACTGGTTATTGAAGATAACGGCTGGGCTATTACCGCCGAGTCTTCCATCCAGTGGGCGGGTTCACTGGTCGAATGGGCCAGAGGCGGCGGCGTCTATGCCGAAGAGGTTGATGGCACCGATGCAATGGCTACGTACCAGGCTGCCGCACGCCTCGTTCAGCATATCCGCGAAGGACAAGGGCCAGCACTCATGCACCTGCGTGTCGGCTTGCTCGACCCGCATTCTAGCAGCACCGACATCAAAACGTATCGCAAAAAGGAAGAGATCGAACTCACGACGGCAACCAAAGACCCGGTTAAAAACTTCGGACGCTGGCTTGTCGAGCATGGACATTTGCAGGAAGCCGATATTGACCCTATTCGTAAAGAGATTCGTGCAGAACTGGAACGCGCTGAAGCCATCGTGCTACAAGAGCCTGAACCAACTGGTGACCGTGTGATGCATTACGTCCTCGACATCCCACAATGGCAAGAGAATACGCCGCGTGGCATGAAACGACAAACGACGATGCTGGGTGCCATCAACGAAGCGTTAATAGAACTGGCGCAACGCGACCCACACTTTTTTGTCTACGGGCAAGATGTCGGCAGTCCTAAAGGCGGAGTCTTCGGCGCGACCGCAAAGCTCGTCACCCAGATGCCGGGACGCGCTATCAGCAGCCCTCTGAACGAGCAGGTAATCGTTGGCATTGCCGCCGGCGCAGGCATGGTTGATGGCAAAGCACGCTGTGCTGAAATTCAGTTTGTAGACTACCATCAATCCGCCGCACAAACCATTCGGCTGGCGGCGAGGATTCTCTATCAGAACTATGGCGACTGGCATGTTCCATTGCTCATACGCACAAAATCCGGTAGCGGCGGCGGTGGCCCAATTTCAAGCAGTACAGCCGGAGGGGGTGCGTATGGTCACTCTAATGCCGGTGAGCAATGGTTTACCAGTATTCCAGGCATGATTACGATCTGTCCCGCCACACCTTTTGATGCAAAAGGGCTACTACTGGAAGCGGCACGAGCGCAATCGCCTGTCACATTCCTTGAGCGTGGACGCCTCTACCGCTCGGAGCCGCCAAAAGATGCTGATGGCAATGTCATTTCGGCAATGGCAGAATACTGGAACGTTCCCGATGGCTACTACACCCTGCCAATCGGCAAAGCACGCCGCCTGCGTATCGGTGACGGGCCAACGAGTATCGCGATTATCGCATGGGGCACAATGGTACTGGAAGCCTGTACCGCCGCCGCGAACATTGCGCATGCGGAGGGTATTGCCATCGAGGTCGTTGACTTACGCACACTTGCACCTTTTGATGAAGAGGCGGTCGCTTCAGCAGTGCGCGAGGCCAACCGCGTGATTGTCGTCACAGAAGAGTCAGACCTCACCAGCTTCGGACGCCACATCCACTCGTGGATTGTACAAAACTGTTTCTACGATCTGGATGGCACACCCGCCTTCATTGCTGCACTGCAATCACCCGCAGCGCCATACTACGCAACAGAAGAGACCGCGTTTTACCCGACAGCCAGAACCATCGAAGAGAAAATCGAGAAGTTGCTAGCCGAGTAATAGAGAGAAAACATGTGCCACTGACGCTTTGATATAAGCGTTGAAGAAGAGTCAGATGAGAGTCGAGTCGAGGTAGGGGAGAAGACAATAGAGGCATATAACCGTCAAGATTGCCTATTTAGTTAAAAAGAGGGCTTTGAATATATACAATCTTTAGGTTGCAACCTAAAGATTGTATATATTCAAAGCTTTATCGGTACAGCCGATATGTGAAAAGAGCGATACGACGATGGACTCAAGATGGAGGCCCTTGATATTTTGACAGCCTCCATCCTTTGAAGATGGTTTTTCGATGTCATTTTGACCTTTTCTCATACTCATACAGATGTGTCTGTCCTTATATCAAATTATCAAACATGTGTCATCAGACTCTCGACGAATGTGCTAAATTATGCTACACTGCGTATCAGTTGGTATATTGGTATAAAGCAAATTTGATACACAGATTACGAGGAGGGCCGAGTATCATGGCAACCTGTACGTCATGCGGTAGCGATGTCACCGGCAAAAAGTTTTGTCAACAATGCGGTACACCTGTACAAGTAACGGTAAGTCCCGCGCTAACAAATACTGTTTGTCCACGTTGTAACGAAGAAGTCAAACCAGGTGCGGCTTTCTGTATGCACTGCGGCTCAGCGCTCAGTGCGCAAACAAAAGTGGCAACCGCGCCATCGCTGCCGCTCACTCACACGTGTCCTGCTTGCCATACTGAAGTATCGGCGGGAAGCGCCTTCTGTACGAACTGCGGCGCGAATGCGAATATGCAGACAGGTGCGACCCCGGCACCAACCCCTGCAAGCAGCTTTTGTACCAATTGCGGACGACAAAATGCGCCCGGCGTGCGTTTTTGTGCCGGTTGCGGCAGCCCAATCGGTGCCCCTACCCCAATTGCGCAACCGGAATATGGACAACCCGCGCAGTATCCGCAGTACGCACCTCAGCCAGCGCGATATGATCCTTCACAATACGGTCAGACGGGTCAATCACCATATTCACAATACCCGCAGTCCCCGCAAACACAGCAGGGCTATGGTCAACCACAGTACCCACAACCTGCGCAGTACCAGCAATATCCCCAGGGCCAGCAGGGCTATCAACAACAACCCATGATTTTGCGTTGCCCAACCTGCATGGCGATGTCACCATTAGGCACGCCGAGTTGCCCAAGTTGTCGAACCAGCCTCGCGGGCATTGTGCCAACACCAGCAATGATGCCAAATCAGGCACAACAGGGAGGTCTCGGCGGCCTTATGCAGGGTAATGCTGGCAAATATGCAATGGGAGCGATGGGTGGTGCCGCAGCAATCATTGGCGGCGAAATGTTGATGCATGAGTTGGAAGGTGGCTTTGGGGGAGACAGGGGCAATGAACGTCGTCGCGACGACGATGGCATGCTGGGCGGCCTCGGCAATTTAGCGAATGATATTGGCTTGTTTTAATGTGTGAGTGAAGCATGCCCGTTGCTTCGGAGAAAGTGTCAGTATTCTCCTCGAAGCAACGGCATGCTTCTCGTATACCCAAATGGGCTATCCCCCCTCCTGTTTTCTCATACTTCTGTTGCGACACACGTTGAAACAGTCTATAATACTGCTTGAAAAAGCTACTGGACATGCATAGGTATAAGCTGAAACGTTCGTTGCTGGAACAGGCTTTACTTGACCCGGAATATAAGGAGATATGTCGCCGACTGCCAGATTTTTATGTAATTCTGGTTGCCGGCGCAGAATAACCGAATGAACTACGAGCGAACAACGTTACCCAATGGTTTGCGCCTACTCACCAGCGAGATGCCTGGCATGAGATCGGCAAGTATCGCCTTCTTTTTTACCGTTGGCTCACGGTATGAACCAGATGCTATCGCAGGCGTCTCACACTTCATCGAGCATATGCTCTTTAAAGGGTCACGCCAGTATCCGACGGCACGGCTACTCTCGGAAGCAATCGAAGGGGTTGGTGGTTTTTTTAACGGCAGCACTGGCAAAGAAATTACTAACTACACCGCTCGTGTCCCTGGTGAAAGCTTGCCCACCGTGATGAACGTCATGGCGGATATGCTGCGACAACCACTCTTCGAGGCGCAAGAGATTGAGAAAGAGCGCAACGTCATCATCGAAGAGCTAAGCTCGACCCGCGACGACCCACAGGAATGGACCAATCTACTCATTGACGAAGTGATGTGGCCCGGCCTGCCGTTGGGAAGAGATGATGCTGGTTTCATTGAAACGGTAGCACAAATGGAGCGTCAACAGATGCTCAGCTATTATGATACCCACTATCGGCCCAATTCGCTCGTTATTTCTATAGCAGGGAATATTCAGCAACAGGATGTAATTGAACGAACGAACGGGCTGTTCGGCGATTGGAAAGCTGGCGAACAGCCGCGCTGGCAAGAAAGCTGGCCGCCGCGAGATATTTTGCCTGTGGGTATGATTCAGAAAGAGACTGAGCAAACGAACATCTGCCTGGCAACACTGGGTGCTGCGTATTCGTCGCCTGATTACTATACTCTATTACTCATCAACGCTCTCCTTGGTGATGGAATGAGTTCACGGCTCTTTCAAACTATTCGTGAAGAGCAAGGATTAGCATATGACATTGGCAGCTATTTCAATAGCTATCATGAAACTGGCAACCTCGTCATCAGCGCGGGTGTTGACCCGTCACAAACGGAGGCGACCATCCGGGCAATTCTTCATGAACTGCGGCTGTTGTGCGATACTCCGGTTCACACTGACGAGTTTGACCGCATCAAAGCATATATACGGGGCGGCATGGTGTTAGGATTGGAGGGCACGCAACAAGTAGCGTCCTGGTTAGGCAGCCAGGAAAGCTTGCGCAATACAATAACGGATGTTGACGACATTCTCGCTCGTATTGATGCTGTGACTCCACAGGACGTTCAACGTGTGGCGCAAACCTGCTTTGCCCCTGAGTGGCGTCGCCTGGCTATTATTGGACCAGACGATCCGCTTATAGCGGAGCATTTTTCTCAATTGCTCAAAGAGGCGTAAAGCGGTAAGAGGAGACTAGACAGTATGGCAGAAACAACAATGCGCGATTATTTACAGTCTACCGAAGATGCGATCAGCTCTGGTCGCATTGACGAAGCCTTTGACCATTGTCAAACAATGCTCAACCACTTCCCAGAGTCTCTGGAAGCGCAACGATTGCTCGGAGAAGTGTACCTGGCACAGGGTCAACTGGCAGACGCCCAACAAACATTCGACTGGGTGCTAACCAATGACCCGGAGAATGTCATTGCCTATTGCGATCGCGCTTTAATTAGCGAACGCATGGCGGATTATGAGACTGCACTGGACTGTTATCAACAGGCATATGAACTGAGCAGAGGCAACAGCCAGATACGCCAGGAATTCAACATACTGAGCGCCAAAGTTGGGCAACAGGGTTTCATCTTTTCGCGAGCCGGTCTGGCACGTCTCTATATGCGCGGCGATCTTCTGCCACAGGCGATTCAAGAGTGGGAAACCGTCCTGAACGGCAGCCCCGACCGCCTTGATGCTCGTACAGGGCTACTTGAAACGTACTGGCGCGAAGGGCTCTATGATCAGGTGCAACAACTGGCACGAGACATCCTCAACGATGCCCCCTCGTGCTTAAAAGCCCTGCTCCTCCACGCGCATGTCACCTTTGCTCAAAATGTTAGTGCGTCACAGGAGTTGTTGCAACGTGCCGAGGCATTAGACCCCGAATTGACCATGGCCTCTGAACTCTTCAGTGACCTTCTGGCAAATCAGCCGCACGATCCGTTCCTGGCATTGTTGCAAAAACAAACCGTACCAATTACGCAACTATCAGATAGTCAACCAACTGTTATCACACCGCCAGTCACTGCCACACAGTCAGCAAATAGCTCAACGACTACCAACAACAATGGGAACGGTTCGCATAGCACCTCGGAATTCTCAGAATCGCTCTTACGCTGGAGCAGCCTGGATAACATTATCGAGCCACAACAAGACTACCAGGTAATGCAAGATGCATCACCATTAGTAACGTGGTCAGGCAGCCAGCAATCAGATAGTAACTCATGGAATATGCATACCGAACAAGAGGCTCCCACTGCGCAAAAGGCGGAACAATATACGGTGCCACAAGAGCAGGATAATCCTGTTTTTGATAGTTGGTCTATGCCTGGACAGAGCGGCGATAACTGGCCTGCACTGGAAATACAGCCCACTCAGGAGAACAGTAGCGAGATTGACACGCACGAACAACCCTCCTGGTTTACTGATAGTATGCATGAAGCACAGGCCACAGCAAAAGTTGAAGAACCCACCCAATGGAATAACATCAACCACACGCCTCCTTCAGATACTCCTACTACAAAGGTAGAGACACCATCCGGGGGACAGCTTTCATCACCACCCGCGTGGCTCGGCATGCTTACAAGAGATGAACAAACCAGGCAGCCGGACAAGTCTACGCCAATCACTTTCACCGATAGTTCGCCACAGGTAGAACCAGTCAGTTCAACCTTCTCCGCTACCGAGCAACAGAGCGAAACATCTATCATGCCACAGCAAAATGACGAGTCGGACTATTTCTTTGGTCCAGAATGGTTAAAATCACTCGGTGCCACTTCAATAGACTCTATGGATGCTCTGGTAAGTCCACAACCAGCCGAAGTAATTGCCCCCGTAGAGCAGCCTGCTACACCGGTAGAACAACCCGCTCTGCCATCGTTTGAGCCTGAGCCAGTTGAGCAGCAACCAGCCAGTTCTCCGGAAGAAGCACCGCTCTTTGACTGGACTTCCGCGCAACCCCAATGGGAAGAGCAGATGGTACACACAGATGTTGAACAACCAGCACCAGCATTTGTGCAACCAGCGCTGACTACAAAACCAGACAACATGCAGGAGCCTTCCGTATCCCTGGCAACAGAGCAATCTCCCGTTGCTCCCGAACAGCACCAGCGTCCTTCTGTCGAATCCTGGCTCGCGCAGGCCGCACAAAAGCTTTCTCAACCCGATCAGGATCTGCTCTTAACATTGGAGGAGCTTGAAAAGGATTTGCACTCGCAAGGTTTTACCCAGTTGAAGTCGGGCGCACTCGCCGCGATTGCTCAAGAACCAACACTTTCCTCCGCACTGGCACAACTCGGTAATTACACAGAGCAACCATCCGCACCATCTCAATCAACACAATCAACCAGGCAAGCCGCAACTGCTCAGCCGGTAGAAATACCGGCAACCCCAACTGCACCACTGCAACCGCTCTGGCCTGCTACACCCGAACCGGTTACCTGGCAAAATGCGCCGGCAACAGTGGATGCACCGGCAGTACAGCCAGCTACCACGCCGCCTGTTCAGGAAACCCTTGCGGCAACCACGATGCCATCACATCTCGATATGTTGTCCGCCTTTACGTCGCAAGCGTGGCCTACAACGCCAGGTAGTGCATTACCCGCCATTGAGCAACCATTGCAAGCTCCTGAACAGGTGGCTCAATCAGCAGCGCAAGATACACCACCAGCACCTGCACACCCTTCTGCACAGGCGGCAACGCCAGCAATGCCCTCTGATGCATTGTTGGATATGGAGCTTGAAACAACTATGAAGCGCCCTTCTGTACGTCTGCAACCTGTACAGCCGCAACGCCAGGGAACGAACAGAGGTAGCGCGGGAGAACGCCCAATATATAGTAAGCCATCTTCCAGCGGCGATTTAACCTATAAAGAGCGGTTGTTGAAAGGCTACCAGTTCCAACTTACTGGTGCGTATGACAATGCGATGCAAGAATATCGCATTATTATCCGTAATGCGCCTGAATTGCTGGGCGAAGTTGTAAGTAATATGCGAGCGTTGCTCAAATTAGCACCCAAATATTCGGCGGGCTACCGTGTGCTGGGCGATGCCTACATGCGCCAGGGCGCGTATTTGCAGGCAATGGAAGCCTACAACAAGGCCTTGACAATGGCGAAAAAGGCGAAAAGCTAAAGGAGCCTTAGATGGAAACTATTCTACAACGCTTAACCGAGCTTGATGACGTGACCGGTGCCATCCTTGTTGGCAAAGATGGATTAATCGTCTCTGGCACACTGCATAGTGAAGATGAAGAAGTAATTGGGGCCATGTCCGCCGCCGCTTACGGCTCTATTACAAACTACACAACCCGCATAAACAGCGGCGATATGCATCATGTCATTATCGAGACGAAAAACGGGACAATTCAAATCGAAGAAGTTGGCGATCTGATCCTTGTCGTTACAACACTGTTGCCAACAAACCTGGGGCGTGTTCGCTTAGAAATGAAAAAGGCTTGCCACCAGATTCTGCAACTGGTGGCAAGTTACTAAACACAGCTATGAACACGCCCAGGGTTGTGGAAGGGAATTGTAGAAACGAAGCGTCTAAACAGGTGTAGTTCGGGTTATCCAGGGTACCAGCAACTTCTATGAGGAGTGCAAAGAAGCCTCCTGGGCAGTGGAGTGCGCTGTCTTTGCGCTGTCTTTTTCCGCGAGCCGCCAGCAACTGGTTTTACTACGGAAACATCGCTCTTGCTCCTCCGCTGTAACAGGAGGAGTGCCTTTCATGCAAAAAACCTGATACATCGGCTCACCTGCTGCTACATCATTGCAAGGGAACCACCGTTCACGATAAAATGGGCAAGCGTTTTTGTGCCTGCGCCAGTTGCTATTCTCAGATGGGTTTGTGTCAATTGTGCTTGCCAATCAAGCATCCTTCCTAAACTGGTGTGTCGTGAAAAACATAAGCATGCGATGCACGTAGTATACCATACTCTCCAGAGAACTATATGAGCATAACTACTGACAAAAAACGCTGGTAATGGTATAATTGAAGACGAAAAACTGGAGGAGTTCTTGGTCGAAAAACAACACATTGATGAAGTTCCGTGGACAGTACGACAAACGGCATTCGGCATCGTCCTGACGCTTGTTCCCTGGATATTACTTGCACTCGGACTGACTTTCCTCGGGAATCAAGCACCTCGCAACACACCACTCTCACCTCAGCTTGATGTGATCAACGCTATCATCACGTTTTTCATTTCAGCGATTATTGAGGGTGCGTTTATCATTGCCCCACTCTACATTGCTATTCATGTTTATCGCTCATTACCTTCACAATGGAAATTGGGCTTGCAGGCGTTAGGCTTCAGAAAATTTAACGCTCTCCAGGCTCTAGGCCTACTTTTCGTGCTGATTATCGCCATCATCACTATTGATAATCTGTACCAGTACCTGATTACAGTCTTTCATTTGAACCTGCAAACCAACGACCAGGTGCTGCTACAAGAGGGCCAGAAGATGCCCTACACAACATACGCCACCTTGCTTGTCGCGGTATTTGTCGCACCTTTTTGTGAAGAGATATTTTTTCGCGGCTTCATCTTCATGGGCTTCCGTCAGGTTATGCCAGTGGGCGTGGCTATTGTAGCCAGTTCCTTCCTATTTGCTATTGCACATGCCGACCTGGGATCATTCGCCGTCCTCTTTATCATTGGCATAATGCTTGCTTTTATACGCTGGCGCACTCACTCCATCTGGCCCGGCATATTTTTGCATATGCTCAATAACGGCATCGGCGCACTCGTCGTCGTTCTCGCCATCAACGGATTGATCAAACCATAGCTTCTATCCTCTTACAAAAGGATTGGGCTTCTACGCTATCCATATGGTATGATTACACAAACAGGTAGGAGTACACCAATATTTTATGGCAAAACAAATACAGGCGGTTATCTGGGACCTCGACGGCGTGATTATTGATAGCGCGGAGGAACACCGCAGGGCATGGCTTCGACTCGCTCGTGAAGAGGGGATTCCAATGACCGATGCCGATTTCTGGGCCACTTTTGGCAAACGCAACGACGACATTTTCGCGATTCTCTGGGGACCGCTTTCCATAGAACAGATGCGGGCATTAGCGGATCGCAAAGAAGCCTATTTTCGTGAATATATTCGCGATACGGCCGCGCCCTTGCCGGGTTCAATGGAACTGATGCAGGGACTGCATGAGGCCGGATTTGCGCAAGCACTCGCCTCATCTACTCCCCCGGAAAACATTGAGCTGATTGATGAAGTACTGGGATTAAAACGCTATCTTACCGCCTTTGTTTCCGGCGAAATGGTGCCACGCGGCAAGCCCGCCCCGGATATCTTCCTCAAGGCAGCACAAACACTGGGTTTCGATCCTTCCCAGAGCCTTGTTATCGAAGATGCCGTTGCTGGAGTACAGGCCGCGCACGCCGCCAGTATGCGCTGTATCGCAATCGCAGGCAATCGTGACCTGCCTGGTTTACGGGCCGCCGAACTGATGGTCACGTCTCTAACCGAAGTCACAGTAGACACCATACGCCATTTGTCCTGATACGCCCTGGCAGTTTGACAAAAACTGGCATGAATGGCACAATACACCATACGAACAGTAAAAACATGGAGGTGTAGGGGCCCCGGTGGGTCTCACCGTCTTCAAAACGGCTGAGGGGTCGCTAGGCGCGGTCCCTGGTGGGTTCGACTCCCATACGCCTCTGCCACGCTACGAAGGGGTACAAATTGTGCCGTCCGGCATAACTTTAGAAAATTAAAAAATCCGCACTAATTTTAGTATAAGTTCTTCTCAGAAGACATTACTGGAGTGAACTCACCTTTACATCAGATATAGGCCCATCTCAATGCTTAATAGCAATTATTTGCACCACGCGTTGTTAATTTGTATAATAGCTCTTGCAATTTACCCTTATTTTTGTTGAAGGGGAGTTCGCGGTAAAGACAACATTTCTACATCGCAGTATTTAGTTCTGAGCAGTTGGTCTTACGTATCGCGAATCTTCTTCTAAGGCAAGGTTCAAAAAACGGCAATCTTGCTTGGCAATGTTTGCGTCGTACAAGCAGAAAAGTGTCAAGTTCATTTGAACCATGCCTAACAATTTCAATCTGATACCGAGAGGCTTAGGGTGTGACAGATATCGTAGTAACGAAAGAGACGATTTGGAGAGCAGCAGGCACCTATGGAGCAACTTTATCGTCCAAGTCAAGTTTGCTAGAAGAAGCAAGGATGTTCCTTACAACCTATGCTCAACTTGGCGATACAACCGAGGCAAGTAAGGAGCTTGTTGACACTGTCCTTCCACAGCGTTCCCGCGAGACTCGTACCACCATCGTTGGTATTCTTCGTATGCGCCTTGTGCGCTGGAACCCTCCAACATGGGTACTTGAAGATCTTGTCTCGTTCGCTTATGACTCCAATCCTGATACGCTACGGGTCGCCCTCTTACTTCATACTGCACGGCAAGATCGAGTACTCTATGACTTTACACAAGAGGTGATAGTGCCGCGCTGGTACTCCCGTAACTACAAGATCATGCGCTCTGATGTACAGGGCTTTCTTGACAAAGCGCAAGAGGACCATCCCGAAATCCTCAAATGGAGCTTTGCGACCCGCGAAAAACTATCCAGAAATGCCCTTACGGTGCTACGGGATGGGAAATTGCTCAAAGGCGAGGCACAAAAGCATATTGTTTCACCTCATGTGCCTACACAGGTAGCGCGTCACCTTGTCCGTCTGCTGCTAGCGGAAGGTATAGCGGAGGAGGATGTGGCGCAACATCCTGACTGGGGATTGTGGTTATGGGATGAGGAGCAGGCACGGAAAGCGATAGCAATGGTGACAACACAGGAACAGGTAGAATGGAGGACAGCGTGACGAAGTATAACCACGATATCGACCAACGACTTGAGTATCTTGTAAAACGGTTGCATACCAACTATGAAGCTATCGGGCAAAGTAGTGGACGCCCTTTTATGTATTTTGTCTATCCTCCCGCACAAGAACGCTATGTACAGCGCGTCATTAGTGAGCAGTTACGAGACGACGCGAGCATTACCGTGCATCCGATTGATATTTTGCCGCTTACCATTATAGCCTTACAGGGACAGGAAGAGTTACGTCAGCGTCTGCTCAATGATCCCCTACGCACAGAGAGTGCCACCGAGGCGATCTTGCGCCTCTGGACCCGTAAGATCATTAGCACGATCAAAACGAAGCTTGCACCAACCGCAGAGAATGAGCATCCTGTTGTGGTACTCTACAATCTTGCTGCTCTCTATCCTTTGGGCAGTCCTACCGCGTTGATGGAGTTTCTGGCGGAACAGGAGCCACGCAATCCGCGTACAAGGGCAATTGTGCCGATTGTGTTGCTTGTCCCTGGTACGCGGCCACCGCAGACGAGCCGACTCTATAATTTTTTAGATCAAGAACGTCTCCAATTAAGCTTTTATCGGGGAGAAGAGGTTTAATGTACATTCGAGAAATCTTTGCCACGAAAATACGCGAACGCATCGAAGCCGTTGTCAAGGTCGCTGATCGTGATCCTGCTATCCTGCTAAGTGAACTCAACAATCTCGTGGTTACACCACAGTGGGAGCGGCACCTGCGGCACATCCTGGAAGAGTATACCGAGGCTTTTGAGCGCGAAAATGAGCGTGGCATCGGCATCTGGATTAGCGGTTTTTTCGGCTCTGGCAAATCGCTCTTGATGAAGGTGCTGGGCTTGTTGTTAGAGGGTAGTGAAATACAAGGACAGGCCGTCCACCAACTCTTTTTAGGCCAACTCTCTCCCGCAAGTACGGAGCGGAGCGATATCACACGTTTCCTCGCCATCTGCCAGCGCAAAATCGCAACTTCACTGGTTGGTGGTAATCTGCACGCACGACAGGCAAAAGTTACTGACCCACTCTCACTGATTACATTTAAGCTCTTCGCTGAGTCGCGTGGATATACGAACAATTGGGCCTTTGCATGGGCTATTGAATATCACATTGATCTCAGAGGACGGATTGACTCATTCCGCACGCTTGCCAGCGAGTTGAGCGGTGTGGAATGGGAAGAGATTGCGCAAGATTCGGATGTCTATGGCGAAATGCTGAACAATGCTGCGGCACAAACGATGCCAGAGCTTTTTAGTGGCCCCGTGGCTGTCTCGGAGGCGGTGAACACAGCATTTCAGCTTGGTGTTGATGCCGATGGCCTCGTTGAGAAGTTGCGCCGCTGGTGCGTTGTACGCGATCAAGGCGGTGTGCGTCATAAAATGCTGATACAATTGGACGAATTGGGCCAGTGGATTCGTGGGGGCAGCAATACGACGAGCAAATTGATGGAGGTACAGGCACTCGTAGAAACCGCCTCTCGTCTGGGGCAAGGCCGAATCTGGGTTGCGGTAACGGCGCATGGCGATGTGCAAGAGCTACAAGCAAACGTGCAGCAAACTCTCTACGCAACCATCAATCAGCGTTTTGAAATTCAGTGCAAGCTCACCAATGAAGACATCAACGCCGTTGTGCAAGAACGCTTATTGCGTAAAACCGCTACCGCAAGCAGTACGCTCCGTGAACACTTTCAAGCTCAGAGTGGAGAAATCATCGACCGGGGGTCACTCAAGAATACACGCCGTGTCTACGCGCCACCCGACGAACAAAATTTTGCGCAATACTATCCCTATTTTCCCTGGACTGTCACCGCTATTCCTAATATTATTAAAGGCATCGCCCAGTCTACAGGGCGTGATGAAGCTCTCACTGGCTCTAACCGCACAATGATTAGCATGGTACAAACAGGTATCATTGATACGAAGGGGTTGCTTGATGCACCCATCGGGCGTATCCTGAGCCTGGTAGACTTGTATGAACAACTTTCTGGTGATGCGCCAAGTGAGACTCGCACGGATATCAGTCGCATCACGGTCAATGTGCCACAGGCAAAGGAAGAGACAGCAAATGTCGCACGTGTGCTGTATCTCTTAGGACGCGATCAGAATATCCCTTGTACCCTCGACAATATCACGCGCGCGCTGGTCACGTCGTTTGCTGAAAATTTGGCGGCGTTACGGACAAGTGTCGAGACAGAGCTACAAAAGCTGGTTTCGGCTGGCTATGCAAAGAACGTTGGCGAGACGTATGCTTTCCTCAGCACGCAGCAACGCACCTTGCAGAAAAAGATACAGGAACGTGAGGCGGTTCTGTACGATGAAATCTATGAATTGATGCAAAAACTCAAAGACTATGACGAGTATGATGCACTACGCTTTGATCAAGTGTCTGTTAAAGGTGTATCGGGGGCGCGTGAAAAGCTTCTCAAAGTAGAACTTGATACACGAGTGATACGCAACGCAAATAACCCTGCCGCGAATGTTACGGTGCGTGTCTATAGCCCACTGCAACGTCTGCTCGACTCCGCTAGCCAGAGTGACGAGGTGTTGAAGCAGAGTTCAAGTCAGAATCCAAACAGCTTTATTGTACGTATGGGCGATGTTAAAGATTTTCGGCGCATTCTGGCGCGTGCGGTTGCGACGAAAGAAATTGTTGATGATACCATGCGTAAAGTGGGCAATGATCCCGAAAAAAAGGTGGCGGAACAGGCACGCGATGATGCCGCGCAATACGAAAATGATGTACGCTACTCATTGAACGATGCCATACGTGGCAGTGTTGTCTTTTTTCGTGGCTCAAGCTACCCGTTGATGGATGGTACAAGTCCTAACAACGCGGTTCGCAACACGCTAAGCCATCTTTTACCTGAAATCTATTCGCGGTTCGGCGAATTGCCGCATCGCGTGGTTAACGAAGATGTAGCGGTCAAAGCGGCCCTCAGAGAAATTACCTCGAATGACGATCTGCAAAAGCTGGGCGTTTACACGCATGAAGGCCTGCTCAACGAAAGCTGTGCCTTATTAAGCACACTGAAAGGAAAATTGCCCCAAGCCGAAAACGATCAAGGTATCATCAATGCCGATACGCTACGAAGCGATCTGGAGAAACCGCCCTTTGGCTGGGATGGTAATGCCGTCAAAGTTGGTTTAGCTCTGCTATTACGTGCTGCCCAGTGTCGTCTGCTCTTCGATAACAAACCATTGACAGACCCGCGCAGTCCAGAGGTGGAACAATATCTCACCAAAGACCTGTACTTTAAGCGTCTGCGTGTACAGGGGGTACGCTCCGAACTCAAATCGTCTGAGTTATTTGCTATTCGCGGCTATATAGAAACTATCTTTCGTGTCAAGGTCGCGGCGGTACCGGCAACCCTCAACGCCGAACTCGGTAAGCAGTTGGAGGGGCTTGCCACACAAGAACGCACACTGCATGAGTGGGCGGCCACCACCTCTTGTCCCTTACCGGCCGTGTTTGAGACAGGCCGTAGTCTTGTGACGGAACTCCTGGATACCACCTCGTTTTCAACACGTCTGCCGCTCTTTCTCGATAAGTGGGAGATGCTCGAGCAGCATATGCAGGTGGTAGAGAAGCTACAACACTTCAAAAGCGAGCAAAGTACAACTTTTTTGCGGGTGCGCGACTTCTACAACACCATGCTCAATGCCGATCCCGAAGCATTACCCGAGGAGGTGCGCGTGTTCAAGGACGATTGGTACATGATCACGAAAGACCGCACTGTCACAGACGCCCACTCCTGGGAGGATATTGTGCGGGCGCAACGAAACGCGCAACAGGCTATTACCAGGCAGATCGCCCTCTGGCGACAAGAGGTCGAGCGGGGGCTGACCGAGGTAGAAGCATCGCTCAAGCCAGCATTACAACAAGCCGGTGTGCCAGATGAGCAGCTTGAGACAGAGAGGACAAAACTTTCGGCAGGCTTACTGGCATTGCGGCAACGTCTTGCCCGGACAGATACGAGCTATAGCGAGATGCGCAGTATACGAGGGACACTTGCGAGTCTGCGTGTTAACCTGCCAAACAATCTAGGTGAAGTGCGGATGCGCTATCAACCAAAAATCACAGATGATGCTCCACAGCAAGCCACGCAAGAATTGCGCCTTACATGGCGCGACGTTATGGGTGGGACTGTACGCATCAATTCACAAGACGATGTAGAGCGGGTAGTAGGGTTACTCAGGAAGTATGTTGCTTCAGAATTGGAACTACAAAAGAGCATCATCATTGAGTAAGTACTTAAGGAGAATATTTTGAATAATCTCAGGTTATTTGAAGATGATGTTCCAAATGGAGATTCTATATATCAGGAACGTTTGAATGGACAATGGGTTTATACCGTTGCTCTACGAGAAGTCTTTGCAATTATACGCAGGGGAAATGTTCCCACCTACGCAGAAACGCTTGCTATGGCTAATAAGCTTGCTGGGGAAATACTTGGTAGACAACATTTGCTTTTTAGCCCTGGAGAAAGTAACGATGCTCAGAAATATCGAGAAAAAGCTCGTCTGATGTCAAAAAGGAAAAAAGACGAATTGTTAAAAAGTAAGAATGGGGAGAAAATTTCACCAGAGGAAGATGAAGCTACTCTAGTAACAGCTATTCAGGCAGTTGATTTGGAAGTAGACGATCTCATAAATTTATTAAAATCAGACAATGGTCAAAATCCCCATCTTCGGGCAGATCTGGATAACCTCAAAAAGGTACGAGGAGAACTTGAGGAGCAAGAAACAGCACCTCGTGATGAGCACGAAATTCTTTTTAAGGATTGGAACAAGGGGCTAGAGCTACCCGTGTCAGGGCCTGGTGGGAATGGCTATCATGACTTTGCTCTACCTAACAATAGAATAATGCGGATACGAATGCTTCATCCACATAAAGCTGAAACGCTAACAGGAGTTGACCTTCTTTATGAATATCATCAACTAGACCAGCAACGAGCGCGATTAGCTGCTGTTCAGTATAAAATACCTAAAGCAGAGGATAAGGGTCTTACCCTATACAAAGATATAAGAAATCAGCTTAAGAGGCTTGAGAGTACTTTTTGTAAAAACGAATTTTGCGGAAAGCTTAGTGACTCTGATACGGCTTATCGTCTCTCTTCCTATTGTACAGCTTTCTTACGTCCGACAGATAAAATTCAGAAGTTTGATCCGCGACTCGCTACTACTGGGTATCATCTTCGTGTTTGTGATGTTCTTAAGTGTCAAGAAAAAACTAGAGAAGGAACTCCGCGGCTTGGCCTTGAGATGATGAGGGAGCAAGGTATAAGCTCCAGGGTATTTGAAGAACTTTTCAATACAAACAGACTTGGTTCAAGATGGATTAAATATGAAGACCTGGAAACATTTCATCATCAATACGAACTTATCAAACCATACGAACAGGCATCTATATATATTCAAGAGGTTTCAGCTCCAGTATAAAGATAATGCTAACTGCGATTAAGAGATAGAAGGAAATTTTCATTATCATGGATAAACGCCACAAAGATATTATGCGGACACTTGTCGGCAAACTACGGCATATCCTCGTTGGAATACCGACGGACGATGGGTTGACGCCAGGGAACCTTGACCGTGAATTAGAGCGTATCGGTATTACCCCTGCAGGCACGATTACCCCGATTGATGCACTGGCAAACAATATGTTTAACGGTGAATTGCACGCCTACCGTGCTGCATCCGCATTGCTCACACCACTACCCAGAGAACAGCGTGTTGCGGCGCGTCATGAGATTATCGAGCGTGCCGCTTACACCTGGATTAACCGCCTGCTCGCCCTACGTGCTATGGAGGTGCGTGGCTTGATCGATAGTACGCTGCATGGGGAAGAAGCGTATGGTGGCATCTCGGAAAAACTGTATTTTCTGCGGAAAGATGAGCCACAGCATAGCACGGACGCCTCTGGAGGCTGGTGGGCGGTAATCGAGGATGCCTGTGTAGCGCAAGCCAAAGCTCTGCCGGGTCTCTTCTCTCTTGACGATCCCAACGCCGCCTTGCATCCCGCACCCAGAGCTTTGCTGCAATGCATTGAACTGGTGAACGGGAGTGAACCTATCATAAAGGGCATAACGCTAGACGAGCTGGATGCCGTCTTCGCCGACCCCGACGCGATTGGCTGGGCCTATCAGTTTTACCAGGAAGAGGCAAAGGCCAGCATCGACGCGAAATGTAAGCGCGGTGGGAAGGCTGCGAGTCGTGCGGAGATTGTCGCAAAAACGCAACTCTTTACCGAGCCATATATGGTGCAGTGGCTCTTACAAAACAGCCTGGGACGCAGCTATCACGAAGCCTACCCACAGAGTACGCTACCTGCAAGTTGGGAATACTATGTCACGCCAGAAACACTCGATACATCCACACCGCTCAGCCTTGCATCCCTGACACTGCTCGATCCTTGTATGGGTAGTGGACATTTTCTGCGGGCCGCCTTCGATATGTTCGTTGCCATGTATCGTGAGCAGCACCCAACCATGCGTGCAAAAGAGCTTGCCGATACCATCTTGAGCCAGCACCTGCACGGAATCGACCTCGACCCACGCGCCGCGCAACTCGCCGCCCTCACCCTCTATTTACGCGCATGGGAACTGGTGCGCGAAGAGCAGCGCAAAACGCGCACTTCTGGCGATAGCTCCTATATCCCTCCCGCCATGAATCTGGCAACAACACCAATGGGCCTTACCGAGGGAGCATTAGAGCGACACCTGCAACGCGCCCCACAAGACAAAATATTCAAGGCACTGCTCAAAGATATCTTCACTGGACTGGAACAGGCCGATATCCTGGGGAGCCTCTTACGTCCCCGCGAGTATCTCGATAGTGCCATTGCAGACCTGCTCAAGCCACAAAACCTTGAGCTAGCGTTCGACCCTGAGATGGTCGCCCGCAGCCGCGACATCATCAAACTGGCAGAAGCCGATCCTGCTGGCCTGCGCAACACCTTGCTCGAAACCATCGCTAACAGTTTCAAAGTCGAGGCAGGCAACACCAGCGACGTAAGCGCGGCCCTCTTCGGGCGCGAAGCCGAGCAAGGCATGCGGCTCCTACAGATACTTGACCGCCAATATGCAGTGGTGGTGACGAATCCACCGTATTTGGGTAGCAAGTACATGAGTGATTATCTCAAGAAGTATATTGAGAAGTATTTCCCATCAGGAAAACGTGACTTGTACACTGCTTTTATATTACTTTGTTCACAGTTATGTAAACCAAATGGACGTGTAGCAATGGTGACAATGCAAGGCTGGATGTTTTTGCATAGTTTTACCGAACTACGGGCCATTACAGATGATGAATTAACTAGTGGTAAGGTTCCACACAAGTCTAAAGGTCTTCTACTCAATACAAGCATAGAATCTCTCGTCCATCTAGGACGTTATGCTTTTTCAGAAATTGTAAATGCTGTTGTAGCTCCGCTACTATTCGTATTAAAGCAAACTCCTCCTCTATCTTATCATCAAATCTGGGCTTGTCGTTTAACTGCTCCCCGTCCATCTGAAGAGCAAGATGCTTTACTTTTAAAATCAGCAAAAGCCGGTTGGGCGACGGAAACTGTATTTTCTCCTTATCAAAAGAATCTTCTTTCTATACCAGAGGCCCCTATAGTCTATTGGTTAAGTCCCCATTTTTTTGATTTATTAATAAGTTCGTACCGTTTAGCTAATGTAGCAAAAGTGAAGGTAGGATTACAAACATCCGACAATGAAAGATTTTTGCGTTGCTTCTGGGAAGTCACCAACTTAGGTGTAGTGTCTGAAAGCCGAGCTATTTCTGGTCGGTGGTTTCCATACGCTAAAGGCGGCTCCTATCAAAAATGGGCAGGTCTATTGTGGCTTTGTCTTGATTGGCAATATAACGGTGGACGGCTAAAAGGTTTCCCAAAAAGTGTTTTACGTTCACAAGAACTTTACTTTAAACTAGGGCTCACCTATACTCCTATTTCTAGTGGGGCACTGGGTGTTCGTCGTTTGAATAAGGCCCTATTCGACGTTAAAGGCTCATCTTTATTTTTGCATGAAGATAGTCAAAACTTAATGGAATTGGCTGCATGCTTAAATAGCCATGTGTGTTCATATTTGACACGTGTGATTTCACAAAGCTTAGGCATGGTTCAAATAGAGCCGATCTTGCTTGACAATGTTTGCGTAGTACAAGCATAAAAGTGTCAAGCTCATTTGAACCATGCCTTAGAATTACATGTCGGATATTTATCTCAAATACCCATGCCTCATACATTTGGTATTCTAGGAGATTTGGGAAATTTTACTGAGTCGCTAAAGATATTACTAGAGCGTGTCCAGGAAGGCTTTGGGAGCCGATGGTAGAGAAGGTCTGAGCAAGAGGAGAAGATGATAGAATAAGCGAGAAAAGGAAGAAAAGAGTGTCTACCCAGAAAGGGAGGGATGCCAATG
>Ga0307374_10000422_pt1 | contig 82071 bp, 72 predicted proteins | sample OX3MG_FD_202532 | JGI IMG/M metagenome (GOLD analysis project Ga0307374, IMG submission 202532) | Soil microbial communities from Risofladan, Vaasa, Finland - OX-3 | ecosystem: Environmental > Terrestrial > Soil > Coastal area > Acid sulfate soil | place: Finland: Risofladan, Vaasa | collected... | reverse complement strand
CCGCACCCTGGGCGGCAACAATTCCGCTTGATCAGGACTATAGGTTTGAAATTTCATCCGCACCCTCCTGATCGCATTATCTACTACGTGTCAACCGGAGGTTCTCACGCAGACTCTTCAGCCCCTGCGTAGGTCCCCCTGTTCCGACGAATCAATTCCAGCGGCTAAAGCCGAATCGTGGTGCCGCCGTTATGGCACGAGTAAACTCGTGCCCTTTCGCAAAATCACCGACGCATCGTTTGAGGAGAATTCGTGCCCTTTCGCAAAATCACCGACGCATCGCTCGAGGAGAATTCGTGCCCTTTTGCAAAATCACCGCACATCGCTCGAGGAGAATTCGTGCCCTTTTGCAAAATCACCGCACATCGCTCGAGGAGAATTCGTGCCCTTTCGCAAAATCACCGACGCATCGCTCGAGGAGAATTCGTGCCCTTTTGCAAAATCACCGCACATCGCTCGAGGAGAATTCGTGCCCTTTTGCAAAATCACCGCACATCGCTCGAGGAGAATTCGTGCCCTTTTGCAAAATCACCGCACATCGCTCGAGGAGAAGGGGCGCGACTCGGCCTGAGCCCTGCGCGTGGAAATCAATCACCCGATGCTTTTTGCGAAAGGGCACGACTTCATTCGTGGATTGTCTTTGCGAAAGGGCACGACTTTAGTCGTGCCGTAATGATGCCCCCACAATTTTATTCCGGGGCTTCAGCCCCTGAAGGTGGAGAGGCATGGGGTCCGTCTTTTGATCCGACCCTGCCGACCCGTAGGGATACTCTTCCGGAACCCGCGCCAGCCCCGCGCGCACGGGGTTCTGCCGAATATACTCGCAGCGCGCGCAATAGCCTGAGGCGTCCACGATGAACTCATCGCTGAAGCCACGCTGCCAGACCTCTCCTTGAAACCCGGCTTCCTTCTTGGCGCGATAGGAAAAGCCCCCCTTGATCCATTGCACTGCCCGCTCAACGGTCACTCGAGGGGGCACGGAAATCAGAGCGTGAAAATGATCGGGCATCAGAACATACTCATGGAGCAGATAACGTTCCTGCGCACGGCATTCCAAAAGAACATCCAGGAAAAGCCTCGCCAGCCGCTCCGATTGGAAGAGGCTGCGCCGGCCCCAGGTGGAAGATGTTACAAAGAACGTTCTCGTTGTCCTGGAATCTGCTTGCCCCAAATTTAAAGGACGCCTGGGTTTTGACATGGAGGGAAGCAGCGGCTAAAGCCGCGTTTAAAGGGACGCGTTTACGGCACGACTGAAGTCGTGCCCTTTCGCAAAGATAACGTGTGTGTCGGCTCGTCTGAAGTTGTGCCCTTTCGCAAAGACAACGTGTGTGTCGGCTCGTCTGAAGTTGTGCCCTTTCGCAAAGACAACGTGTGTGTCGGCTCGTCTGAAGTTGTGCCCTTTCGCAAAGATAACGTGTGTGTCGGCTCGTCTGAAGTTGTGCCCTTTCGCAAAAACAACGTGTGTGTCGGCTCGACTGAAGTCGTGCCCTTTCGCAAAAACAACGTGTGTGTCGGCTCGACTGAAGTCGTGCCCTTACACAAAATCACCGTACATCGTTCGGGGAGAAGTCGTGCCCTTTCGCAAAAACAACGTGTGTGTCGGCTCGACTGAAGTCGTGCCCTTTCGCAATATCACCGCACATCGTTCGGGGAGAATTTATGCCCTTTCGCAAAAACATCCATGAATTGTTCGAGGAGAAAGGGCACGGATTTATCCGTGCCGCAAAGGCCGGCTTTTATGAACTGCTTTCCTTCGTTTCGGGGGAGGGCGGCGGAGGAATATCCGGCCGCCTGGCCGTCACCGTGCGCGACCGGCGGCCCCGGCCGTAGTAGCGAACGTAATCGCAGTAATACGATCCGTACTGGCCATCGTACTTGAGGTCCAGCCTGTTCAGCACGCAACCCAGAATGTTGGCGCCGGCGCCTTCCAGGATGCGGTGGGCGCGGCCCAGCGAGGCCCTGGAAGTTGCGCGGCTTTCGGCGACCAGGATCACCCCATCCACCATGGAAGAAAGGACCGCCGCGTCGGTCACCATCAGCACCGGCGGCGTATCCACAACAATGTGGTCAAAGCGTCCGCGCAGCGTCTCCAGGAGGTCCTGCATGGCCTGCGAAGCCAGCAGGTCGGACGGGTTGGGGGCATGCGGGCCGGTTGAAAGGACCCAGAAACCCGTCAATTCGGGCAACTGAAACAGCGATTGATCGATCGGCTCCGCCCCGGTAAGAACGCTGCTGAGCCCCGGATGCCCGTTGGTCGAGATCACCCGCTGGTGGCTGTGCTGGCGCAGGTCGGCGTCGACAAAGAGGACCCGTTTCCCGATTTGCGCCAGCCCCATCGCCAGGTTAAACGCCGTGGACGTCTTGCCCTCAAACGGGTGGGTGCTGGTGAACAGCAGGGCCTGCGGCGGACGCGGAGCCGTGGAGAGCAGCACGGCCGTGCGCAAAGCCTTGTACGACTCCGCCAGAACGGAGGCGGGCTGCTTCAGGACCGCCCACTCCACCGGGCCGCCGTCTCCGGCCGCTGGAATTTCGCGCCTGAACCAGGCTTTCGAAAGGCCGCGGGTGCGCACCGCAGGAATCACTCCCAGCACCGGCTCGGCAATGCTGCGCTCAACGTCGTCGGTGGTTTTGATGGAGGTGTCCAGCAGATCCTGCAGGAAGGCCAGGGTGGTTCCCAGGATCAGCCCCACCACCAGGCCCACGGCGATGTACAGGCTTTTCCGGGGACGCACAGGTTCCGAAGGCGGCATGGCCGGGTCCACCAGGCGGACGTTGTTGGCCCGCAAACCGGCGGAGACGGCGGCATCTTTCACCTTGGCCAGCAGGTCGTCATACAGTTTCTGGCTGGTGTCAAAATCGTGTTTCAAAAGGTCGTGCTGGATCATCAGTTGCTGCAGGCGGCCCACCACCACCTTTTCCCGGTCCACCGAACCCGCCAGGAGCCTGACCCGGCCCAGGGCCGCCTGATAATTGTGCGAAATGCGCTCCACCGTCAGGGCGCGCTCCTGCTGGATGAGAGATTGAATCTCACTGATCTGGTCGCGCAGCCGGACCACGGCCGGAAATTTCCCCCCGTACTGCCCCCGGGCGTCGACATACCGGGTCTTCAAGTCGGCGCTCTTCTCCTCCATGCCCTGCAGAAGGCCGTCCTGGGCCAGCAATCCCACCTTTTGGGGATTCGCCTTCACCAGCTGGTAGAGCGATTCCTGTTCCGCCAGGTCATTTTGGGCCTTGGTCAGACCCTGGCTCAGGCCGGCCAGACGCTGGTCTTCAATGTTGTCCTCGCCGCTGATGCTGACAATGGAATTTACCCTTTCGTAGTTCACCAGGGCTTCCTGCGACTTTTCGACCTGGGCCTTCAGCTCATCCAACTGCTCGCTCATCCAGCCGGAAGCCTCGCGCGTGGCGTCGTATTTGGCGAGAAAATTGTACTCTCTGTAATTGTTGACCAGGGCGTTGGCCACCGCGGTGGCCAGCCGGGGGTCGTTACACTCAAAGCTCACTTTGATCATGCGGCTTCCCGGCACCAGGTCCACTTCCAGAGAATTTTCAAACCGCCTGATCATCCGCGCCTTCTGTTCCAGCGAAGGGTCTTCGGAAGCTCCTGGGCCGCCGGATGCCGGGGGATTGAAAGCGGGGTCGCGATCGAGCTTGAGCTGCTCAATCGTCTGCCAGGCCAGCTTGCCGCTGGTGAGCACGTCAACCTGGGTTTGCAGGAAAGTGGGGTCGGTGGGCAGAGTCGCGTAGACGCTGTTGACCGACTGCACGCCGGGTGTTTCCGAGTCCACTTCCACCTCAGCCGTGGCGCGATAGACAGGTTTCTGCTTGTAAGAATAAATGGCGGCAAGGGTGGCCACCACCAGGGCCGTTGTCAGCAGGGTCCATCCCCGCTTTGAAATGATTCTCCCATAGGCGCGCAGGTGCGCATAAGGGTCCAGGCTTTCGGGACGAAGACCCAGAACGGATGGGGAAGGAGGTTTTGCAGGCGGGGAAAGAAAGGGCCGATACGGGGCTCCGGTTTCTTTTTCTGACATAGATTCAGCCTGTGGAGCGGAGTCGGAACGGCGGCTACTGGAAGCAGGAGTAGACCGGGCCATTCATGAACCAGCGGGTGTTGCCGCGAAAGGACACGGATTTATCCGTGCCGCAGAGGCAGTTCCAAGGACGAGGGCTGGTTGCTGACGGCCTCCTGCCTTTCCAGGCCCGGAGGGCCGAAAGATTTTAGCCCACGCGCGTGAGCCGTGGGATTCGGGTTAGCACCCGGTCCCGGTAAGCCCCGGTAGGGGCGACAGAACATAAGGCAGATGGAAATTCTTTCGCCCCTCCGGGGCTGAGCGGCTTTTTGCGCTCTCGTGTCCCATAGCTTACGCTATGGGCTAAATTCTTCCGCCCCCTTTCGGGGGCTCCAAGGCAAGCTGGGTCGCGCCCTTTCACTGAGCACTGCTGCTTCATGAATAATCCGGGACTAATAGTGGCCCCAGATCACCACGCCGGTGGCAATCTGCACGGCGGCCTCGGCGCCGCGGCGCAAGGCGCGTTTGGAGGCGCTGTCGGGGATAAACAGAATGTCGTTGGCCGCCAGGCCGGGGTCGGCGGCGTGGCCGGAAAGGATGCGCTGGAGGTCGACCGGAATCTCCTCGCGCCCGTTCGGGGAATCCTGTCCCCGGCGGATGATCATGGCTTTCTTGCGCAGCGCCGTGGGCTTGAGCCCCTCGCCCAGGGCCACCGCCTGGAGGACCGTCATCCCCTCGCGGCCGTTGCTCATGGGGAACCCGCCGGGGCGCTGGACGGCACCCACAACGTACACCACGCCGGCGCGCTGGACGGTGACCTTGTCTCCCGGGTAGACGATGGGGTTGAGGCTGGGGTCGCCCGTAGCCAGCAGCTTTTGCAGGTTGACCGTGAGGGTGCCGTCGGCCGGCAGAACGCTGGAACCCCCGGCCAGCCAGGAAGCAGCCAACGACGCGTCGTGCCGGGTAATGATGGCCGTGCTGCCGGCGTCGGGCGCCAGGCCCCCCGCCTGCGACAGCACGTCGAGCAGCGTGGTGGGCCCCAGAACGGGATAAATCTGCGGAGTCCGGACGGCCCCCGCCACCGCCACGGCGTGCGCCGGTGATGATTTGACGCTCACCAGCACGTTGGCATGGTCCACCATATCCGCGGCGCGCAGCCGCTGCGAGATAACCGCCGACAACTGGTTGAGCGTCAGCCCCCGCGCCCGGACGGGCGAGGCCAGCAGGGGAAGGACGAGGGTGCCGTCAGGAGCCACCCGGTAGTCCCGGCTCAACTGGGGAACATCAACCACATAGATGTCGAGCACGTCATCGGCGTCAATCATGTAATCCGCGTTGCCGGCGGCATCCGGCGCCAGAGATGGCCGCCGCGGCGCGGCCCCGTCAACCGACGTTTTGCTGCTGGAACCAGGGGCCTGGCTGTGGAGGCGCAGCGGAAAGCACAGGGATAAAATCGCCAGCAACAGCCAGGCTCCTCTGGGGGTTGGGCGGCGCGTTGGGGCTTGCCGCCAGGCGGGCTCTTCCATGGTCATGGGCACGGGAGCGGCGGTTGCCGTCCGCGCAGGAGGGGTGAAAACTCTCAGCAGATTCTTACGCGTGCGCATCATTATGGCGCCTTTCATCGCAGGGCGCAGGCCAGCGAATTTTACCCGGCGAACGGACCCGCTCCACGGTGGAAACATCCACCTCCACCGCAGCCGATTGCCCCAGCAGCTCAACCGTGAGGACCAGCCGGCTGAAATTCTTCTTCCTGACCAGAATTCCTTCGATCCCCTGGAGCGGTCCGGACCTGACTCTGACCCGGTCGCCGCGCCTGATAAACGGGTGCGGTTCGATTTTGACGCACCTTTCGACGGCCCGGCGGACGCTCTCAATCTCCCGCGACGAAATGATGGCCGGACTTCCGGCGGAGCAGACAAAACAGTGAACGCCCGGCGTGATCAAAATATCCAGGTAACGGCGCACTCCGCCCTCAATGAACACGTAGCAGGAAAACAGGGGAAGGGTGATGATTTTGGTTCTGTCTTTCCATTTCCGCGGGGCGGAATAAAGCGGCAGGAACACCGTAAAACCCTTGCCCGCCAGGGCCTGCGCCACCGATTTCTCATGGTGGTGCCGGGTATAGAGCGCATGCCATCCCTGGTCTGGCTGGCCCTGCGTTTTTTCACTCCGGCCGGGGTCAATCAGCATAAGGCTCCGCCCTGTCATTTACAGGAATTTTGTTCCTGAAAAGATTTCGTGCTGAGTTACCAGTTGTAGCTGGCGAGGGAAATATCCGGTAGAGGCCGTTGACAGAGATTCACCGGCAGCCTTCCCTGACTTCCAGCTGTTGCGAACCTTCGGAAAACGGGAAGAAGATTCCACCCGGAGGTCCGCAAAATCCGGGCACTCCCGCTCCAAATCAAATCGCAGTGGTCTAGCTGTCCAAGTACGGCAGGTGGATGCACAAGGTCAAGACTGGAGGATGCAGGGCAATGGGTGTTGCCGTCCCCCAATGCGCTCTGCTCCCGTCAATGTCTTGATCTGGCCCCGGCAGGTGTTCGCCCCGTTCCCCCTCCATACGGCAAAACAACATCAGGGCAACTAGCTTTCTGTTCAAACCCCAAAAGGCTGACAATGGCTCGTCAACCCTTTTGACATAATCTAAGCTGACATTAACTTTTGCTGAACGCACCCTATCGAATTTTTCCACTGAGGGCAATCCCCCAAAAGGGGGATTTATTCGGCGTTTTAGGGTGATTTTGGAGGGACAGGGAAACCTGTGTAGTCTATTGCGGATTCAGGATGGCCGGCGGCGGAACCATCTATCCGGAGAAGCTCACGCTTACGCCCGGATCAACATTCCAGTGCTCCATCAAAGAGTGGAAGCCTGCCGATTGACTTCTCCTGCCAGGCCCTTGTGCGGGACTTACCGGGAGGACCCATCCGCATGTTCCTCCCCCGGCGCTGCCTTCTTATCCAGCAGGCGAACAAACTCAAAATAGCGGAAAATCGCGTCTCTGCGGCCATTGATCTTCAGCTTCCGGTAGATCGACTTGACGTGCGACTTGGCAGTTTCTCCGGAGATGTTAAGCCGGGAGGCAATCTCCTTGTTGTGGAAACCGTTGGCCAGAAGGCCCAGAACCTCCCACTCCCGCGGGGTCAGTTCTTCAGGGGCCTCCGTACGCTGCTCGCGGGCCTCCTCCGCCAGGTCCCGGATAACCGATTGCTGGGGCATCCATCGCTCGCCCTGCGCCACGCAGTAGAGCGCCTGCTGGAACACAGCCGGGCTTTGCCTGGTTGAAAGACAACCCCAGATTCCAAGCTGAAAGGCGTGCGCATAGGATGAGCTGTCAAGATGATCCACCAGAACCACTACTTTGGAAGCAATCTGGAGACTTCTGAGATTGGGCAATGACTCCAGTCCCTGTCCGCCCAAATCCACCAGCAACATCTCAGGCTGCGAGCGTTTAATTTCATCCAGACATTCATGGAGGTCGCCGCCTTCCATGACCACCATCGCAGCCCCGGTGCTGGCAAGAAAAGTCGCAAGCGCCCTTCTGATCAGGACCCGCGGGCTTATGATCCCCACCTTCATAGGCAAGCCTCTGTCAGAGCAGAATGGACTACTCAGGGGAAACGGTGGCAGGTTGTGCGGACAGGGCTTGCCCGGCTGATAAGACTAGAGAATGTGAAGAAAGAGCAGATAAATGCCTGGCAATCACGACCGCAAAGAGCCCCCCCCAAGGTCCCTTTATTAAAGCCTAACTATTACTCGCGAGGCATTATAATCGAAGTCCATACCCAAGTCAAACAGTTTTTAATGATTTCTTTTTCAGTTTTCTCAGAAATTCCTGCGGGCACGCTCACCCGGGTCCTGCCACCCACAATACGGCTGCGCGGTTACGATTGAAAAGTGCTGGAAAGGATCATTTGCGGAAATCCACGACAGCAGCTTTCGCCGCCGGCAACCGGAGCAGGAAATTTTCTCCCTGGCGCGCCAAAGGCCGGGCGGTGCGGCCGGGCGCGGCTGCTCAAAATTCACTGCGCGCATTCCCGCAGCCCGCGCGCTCTATGGTAGACTGACGGCGCAATAACTGGAACGGGTTGTTTCTATGGCCGAAACTCCTGACCCCAAACAAAAGCTTCGGGACATCTGCCGCATTGCCGCGCGTGTCTTCTTTGAAAAAGGCTACGACGGCGCCTCCATGCAGGAGATCGCGGAGGCCGTCAAGCTCACCAAGGCGGGACTCTATCATCACGTCGGCAGCAAAGACCGGCTGCTGTTTGAGATCATGAACTACGGCATGGATATCCTCGATGAGAGCGTCCTTGAAAAGGTGAAATCGATTGAGGACCCGAAGGAGAAACTTCGCCAGACGATCACTGGACACATCGATCTGGTGGTCCGAGCCCGCGATCAGGAAATCACCGTGATCCTGCACGAGAACCGCTCGCTGAAAGGCGCGCTTCGCAAGAAGATCAACGCCCGCAAGAAAGCCTACATCCACTATCTGGAGGACCTGATCTCCCAGGTCCAGGACCAGTCCGGCCACGAACGCCTGATTTCTCCCGCCCTTGCCGCTTTCAACCTTCTGGGCATCATCAACTGGCTCTACCAGTGGTACCAGCCGGACGGCCCCATCTCCCAGGAGGAATTGACCCAGGGTTGCGTCGAATTCTTTTTCAGGGGATTGCTGGCCAGCCCTCCGCCCGCTCCCTCCCGCCCGGAAGACAAGAACCCGTTTGTCTAGTTGTAGCGCCAGGCCTTGGCCCGGCATCTGCCCGCCCAAAGGTGGGCGCTACGGTCAACGTACTTTTCGAACGCAACACCAGCAAAGGCCCGATGTGGCCCGTGCAAGCCCTTGACTCATACAGCTTAACCAGCATTGAATAGTCAACATCAGAACCAAATGCGCCTTCAACCGCATCCAGGTAGACCTTTAGCAGGATGTTGAAAAAGGCTGTAGCGGCGGCTTTACGCCGCCAACCAACACTGAAAGGATTGGCCTTATGGCGGGGTGAACCCGCCGCTACGTCCACTCTGCGAGATATTTCAACAGCCTGTTAGGCCATCCGTTGTGTGCTTCGCTACGCCCGTCATGCGCTCGGGTGCGCGGATGGAATTTCCCTCCACAAGGGCCGCGATTACCTGGGATTGCTTGATTCGGTTGAGTTTGTTAATCTCACTTCCTCCGCCAGCCAAATAGTGCAATACTTCTTGACATGAATATAATAAGTAATTATACTGTGTTGTGAAAGTTTTTATATAATGTCAAGGGTTGAAATGCTTTTTAAAAGTTGTCGCCTTGTGGACGAGGAACTATCAGTAATACGGTCCATCGGGAAAATGTACGTGTCACTGCGTTATGTGCTCGCAAACCCGTCCAGATGGCAGGGCTCATTAAGGCGCAGCACTTTCGCCAGGGCAATCATGGGTTCTAATAGCATCGAAGGGTACAGGGTAACCGTCGAGGACGCCCTGGCCGCCGCTGAAGGCGAGGAGCCCCTCGAAGCTGAGCAGGATACCTGGCAGGCAATAATAGGGTACCGGAATGCAATGACCTATGTTCTACAACTTTGTAGAGACCCTGACTTTCGGATGAGCGAGGGGTATCTCCGCAGTCTGCATTTCATGATTATGCAATACGACCTTTCGAAGAACCCTGGAAACTGGAGACCGGGTCCCATCTATATTAGAGACGAGGCCAAAAACATTAACGTATACGAGGCTCCCCCCGCTGAGTCTGTCCAGCAGCTCATCTCTGAACTAATTCAATACATTAACGGCCCGGAGGATTCCAATCACGCACTGGTTAAGGCGGCGATGGCGCATCTCAACCTGGTAATGGTCCACCCCTTTTCGGATGGAAACGGCAGGATGGCGCGTTGTCTGCATACACTCGCTGTTTCTTCCAAGGGTGTCTCTGACCCAACCTTCTCTTCGATTGAAGAGTACTTAGGCAGGAACACCCAGGATTACTACGACGTTCTCGCAAAGGTAGGGCAAGGGTCGTGGCATCCTCAGAATGACACTCGCGCATGGATAAGGTTCTGCCTGACCGCTCATTACCGTCAGGCTTCGACATTGCTGATGCGAAATAGAATGTTCGCAGCTTTATGGGACGAGCTTGAAAGAGAAATCAAAAACGCCGGCCTGCCCGATCGGGCGATATTGGCTCTGTCGGATGCATCCCTGGGGATGCGTGTCAGGAATGTGCATTACAAGCACCTGGCCGAAGTTAGTCAAGTCGTGGCCAGTCGAGACTTGAAAGAGATGGTGAAGGCAGGCTTGCTAATAGCGATAGGGGAAAAGCGCGGAAGAACATATAAGGCGTCGGAGCACATCAGAGGAATAGCCATCCGCATTAGAGAAAAGGAGCCAGGACGCATACCGGACCCGTTTGAGTCCCCTCAATCATCGTGACGGATTAACGGTTTCTCGCTCCGGCTTACCGTCTCTTGAACTGAGCGGAACGCCGCGACTCCAGTATGACAGGCTCATGACGCGAGTCAATGCCGGGAGATTTTAAACTGCACCACCACCCGTTGTTGCCGTCCGTTGTCCCCCGTACTTTGCCGTGATAGCATCACTACCGATGATTGCATAAAACATTGGCGGACTCCTGTAGCGCCGGCATCTTGCCGGCCCTGAAGATGCCGCCGGGACGGCGGCGCTACAAACGGGCGTTGTCACCATGTTTTGCAACCCTCAGCAACTTTTCGAATGATGCGGGGAGAGCGACAGCCGGCATGAAAAAAGTAACCATTGCATTCCAGGGCGAGCGGGGGGCCTTCAGCGAAGAAGCCGCCTACAAACTGCTGGGCCGCAACATCAGGGTGCTGCCCTGCCCCACTTTTGAAGCCATGTTCGCCAGCGTCGCCAAAGGCCAGGCAACGCGCTGCCTGGCGCCCATCGAAAACACCCTGGCCGGTTCAGTCTATGAAAACTACGATCTCCTGCTGAAGAACGACCTGCACATCGTGGCCGAAGTCAAACTCCACATCGTTCACAACCTGATCGCTTTCCCCGGCACCACCCTGCGGAACCTGCAGAGCGTCTATTCGCATCCCGTCGCCCTGGCCCAGTGCAACAAGTTCTTTCGAACGCATCCAAAGGTTAAAAGAGTTCCCTTCTACGACACGGCCGGAAGTGTCAAGATGCTGGCCGCGGAGCATCCTGCAGGCTCCGCCGCCATTGCCAGCCGCGTGGCCGCATCTTTTTATCATGCGCGCATTCTGAAGACCCACCTCGAAGACCACCCCGAAAACTTCACCCGCTTTCTTCTGCTCTCCCGCAAGCCGGTTGTTTCAAAGCGGGCCAACAAAGTTTCCATTGTCTTTTCCACCCGCAATGTTCCGGGTGCTCTCTACAAATGCCTCAGCGTTTTTGCCCTGCGTGATATCGACCTCTCGAAGATGGAGTCCCGGCCCGTGAGCGGCCGTCCCTGGGAGTATTTCTTCTATCTGGATTTCGCCGGCAACATCAGGGAAGAGCGCTGCAGGAAGGCGCTGGAAAACCTGGAAGAAGTCACCAACTTCCTTCGTGTGCTGGGCTGCTACGAGGGCGCCGGGCGATAGCGCCCTCAGGTAACTCTTCCGCTTAACAGGATGTTGAAAAAGGCTGTAGCGGCGGCTTTACGCCGCCAACCCATGTTGGAAGCATTGATCTTATGGCGGGGTGAACCCGCCGCTACGCCCTCTCTACGGGATATTTCAACAGTCTGTTAAACGAGTCCACCCACCTCAGGTGATGACCGGCACTGCAGGCATTGACCTTCTGGTATGGGCTCAGCTTGAATTGTGGCACGGGCGTCCTCGCCCGTGTTGCTGCCAAAAGACACGGCCAGGATGGCCGTGCCACCCATTACTGAGGATTGCTTAATAGAGTGACGGACTTCCGTAGCGCCGGCATCTTGCCGGCCCTGAAAAGTGCCGCCGGGACGGCGGCGCTACAAACGAGCGTCACCCTATTTAGCCATCCTCGGCAGGAATCAAACTGAGTCGCCACCAACCTTTCAATAGCTTGGCGGGCAAAGATTCGACTGAAGTATAATCGCCTCACGGACCGTCACAGAGTTCCGCTTGAAAGTTTTGGGAGGATAGAGTTCATGCGCCCAACATCCTGCTTTCGCTCGTTCATTGCATGTCTGGTGATGGCATGCGCGCTGGCCATCACGGCCTGCCAGGAAGGCTCATCGCCCGCCACTGCCGGCCCTTCGAAGGTTGTGGTCACTGCAAATCCCGGAGGCCCGGTCACCATCCGGACACCCTCGGCGGAATTTGAGATTCGGCCCTCCGGCTATGTCCAGGCTTATCTGCTGAAACAAGGGAAACGCCTGACCCTGGATGATCCCGGCGACGCCGGGGCCGAGCCTTCGAGTTCAGTGACCGTGGCGGGAAAAGAGGTGGCCGGGTTTACTCTCGACCTGGATCATGTGAGGATTTCCGAGGCGCGCGGCAAACTGGGAGAACGCGGCAAGCGGATCGAGATCACGGGCCGGAGCAAAGACCAGAACGGCGCGGCCCTTGAGGAACGGCTGGTGTTTGAGGCCTACGATGATTTCCCCCGCCTGCTGATAGCCTCCACATCCTACAGGAATGCCGGGAAAAAGCCTCTCCGCCTGGACAAAGTGGTTGCCAACCGCCATCGTCTGGACGCCTCTCTTGGCGATTCTTCCGTGCCGCCTTACCAGATGTGGTCCTACCAGGGTTCGAGCGAAAAGTGGGGCAAAGACGACGTGGTGGAAATCTCGGGCCACTTCTCACAGCAGAATCTGATGGGCGGCATGCAGCCCGGCGGCGAGGGGGGCGGAATTCCGGTGGTGGCGTTCTGGACGGACAAAGTGGGAGAAGCCATCGGCCATATTGAAACCATCCCGTGGGTCCTCTCCATGCCGGTTGCCGTCACTGCCAACAACCACGTTGACGCTTCCATGGTTCTCGAGCCGGATACCACCCTGCGGCCCGGAGACACGTATTCCACCCCGCGGGAATTTGTTGCGGTCTATTCCGGCGACTATTATGAACCCCTGCACCTTTATTCCGAGGTGCTGCAGCGCCAGGGCTGGGACCTTCCCAAACCGAATGACGCGGATTACCAGATCAGCTGGTGCGGCTGGGGCTACGAATCAGAGGTGACGCCCGCACAGATGCTGGGAACCATTCCCAAGCTCAAGGAATTCCACATTCGCTGGGCCACATTGGACGACCGCTGGTTTGATACCTATGGCGACTGGAACCCGCGCCAGGACAACTTCCCCGGCGGCTCCATCAAAAAGATGGTGGATGAATTTCACCGGCAGGGCATCCTGGTGCAGATCTGGTGGCTGCCCATCGCTGTCGAGGACGGCAGCGGCGGTTATGAGTCGCATCATTACAAAATGGCCCAGGTGGTGAAGGAACACCCTGACTGGCTGATCCTCGGCAAGAACGGCAAGCCGGCAAAAATGGTCCGCGGCCTGGGAGCGCTTTGTCCGGCGGTGCCTGCCGTCCAGGAATACTACAAAAAACTGACGGAAAAATTCATCCGCGACTGGGGCTTTGACGGCCACAAGCTGGACAACGTCTACACCGTCCCCGAATGCTACAACCCGAGGCACCATCACAAATCCCCGCAGGATTCGGTCCGGGCAATGGCAAAAATTTATAAGGAAATTTTTGAAACCACGCGCTCCCTCAAGCCCGACAGCGTCACGCAGAGCTGCCCCTGCGGAACTCCGCCCAACTTCGCCTGGCTGCCCTACCTGGACCAGGCGGTCACCGCAGACCCCGTGGGCTCGGTCCAGGTGCGGCGGCGCATGAAGATGTACAAGGCGCTGCTCGGACCGCGGGCGGCTGTTTACGGCGATCACGTCGAGCTCACCGATATCGTTTTCAAGGGCGGCGACGAAATCGACAAAGGGATGGATTTTGCCTCCACCGTGGGAACAGGCGGCGTCGTAGGGACCAAGTTCGTGTGGCCAAGTCCCGGCCCGCATTTCAAGGAAGCCTACCTGACGCCCCAAAAGGAAGCGATCTGGAAGAAGTGGACTTCCATCTACAACCAGAAGATGCTTTCAAAGGGCAAATTCCTCAACCTCTATACCATCGGTTACGACGTTCCGGAGGGCTACGCCATCAGCAAAGACGGCAGGATGTATTACGCCTTCTACGCTCCCGATCCTTCAACCCCCTGGCAGGGCAAGGTTGAGTTGCGCGGACTGGACAAGACCGGCAAGTACAAAGTGGTCGATTACGAACACAACAAAGATCTGGGAATCGTGACCGGCCGCGAACCAACCCTGTCCACGCGTTTCACAACCCATCTACTGCTGGAAGTGAATAAGCTTTAGTGTCCTGAATTAGAAGTTCGTTGAAGAAATGATGCGTGAGACGCTGTCATTCCGAGGGCCGATGCTTTTGATCGGCCCGAGGAATCTGCTTTGTTTTTCGGTCTTCGCGCCAAAAGCAGATTCCTCGCTTCGCTCGGAATGACGTTAGCATTGTTCAGCGAATTTATAACTCGGGACATTAGCTCCCGGGCACTTTACCGTTTGAACCTTCCCCTGGCCTGAAACCAACGGGCCGTTTGATTCACTGGCCGGGCCAACCGGCTTGCCCGGCGCGCGAGGGAGGAATAAACTATTTTTCGGGATGTGAGGGAACGCGAACCGGGAAAGTCGGGGCGAATATCTATGGCTTTATTCCATCCGAAGACGTGGCGCCAAAATCGCGGGCCGGTACTGAATCTGCGGCTCGGGGCGGTGTGGATCGTCGTGGCGATTGCGGCTCTCTCCGCGGCAGGCAGCCTGAAAGCCCAATCCGCGGCGGGCCCGATCAGCGACATCACCGGCGATTATGAATTCCTGCAACCCTATAACACGCTCGCCATTCTGCAGGAAGACCAGATGGTGAAGGGTTACATCGACGTGCTGCAGGGAGAATCGGAGTCTGACGCTATTCTCAGTTATCCCCTGACCATCGGCGAGCGCAAGGGCGACCATCTGGATTTCCGCACGCAGACCATTCACGCGATGTACTACCGTTTTTCGGGGACCGTGCAGCGCGGCCAGGGAAAAAAGAAGGGCGATCCCGACTACCTTGAGCTGGTGGGAGAACTTCAAACCATCGAACATAATTCTGTAACCGGCCAGGATAAAGTTGACCGGCAGCAGGTGGTTTTCAAGTCCAAAGGGAAAAACAATAGAGAGCCTTAAGCCGCGCACAGAAGAAAGCCGCCCGGGCTGCTTCATAATTGAACCGATCGATTTTTCGCCTGCCCTATGCCAGAAAAGACTCTTTTCAACGGACGTGTTGCCATCGTCACCGGCGCCGGCTCCGGAATCGGCAAGGCCATTGCCCTGGACTTCTTAAAGGCCGGGGCTCATGTGGCAGGCGTGGGACGCCGTGCGGCAACCGCCGCTTCCCTCCGGGATTTCCGCGAATACGGCGAACAATTCCTCTGGGTCCGCGCCGACGTTTCGCGCGAGGCGCAAGTGAGGCGCGCCGTAAAGCGTGTGCTGCAAAAGTTTGGCCGGGTGGATTACCTGATCAACAACGCCGGCCTGCGCGGACCCACCGCGCCCGTTGAATCCCTCAGCACCAGTGACTGGCACAAGGTCCTGGAAACCAACCTGACCGGCGCGTTCCTCGCATCCCGCGAGTGCGTGAAGGCAATGGCCTCGCGACGGCAGGGCCGGATTATCAATATTTCCTCCATGGCGGGCCGCGTGGCCTATCCCTTCCGGGCGTCCTACTCCGCCTCAAAGTGGGGGCTGATCGGGTTCACGCTCACGCTGGCGCAGGAAGTGGGCCCGCATAACATCCTGGTGAACGCCGTCTGCCCGGGACCGGTGGAAGGGGCGGCCATAGACGAAGTGATCGAGGCCCGCGCCAGGGCCCTGCGGCTTCCCATCAGGAAAGTTCGCGAGCAGTTTGTCGGCTCCACGGCGCTGGGCCGCATGGTCACGGCCGAGGACGTGAGCGATACGGTCCTGTTTTTGTGTTCCAGACCGGGCGCGAAGCATCACCGGGCAGGTGATTGACGTCAGCGCCGGATTTGGCCTGGCCCAGAAGTCGGCGAGATAAAAGCCGGGCGAAAAAACCTCCTCGCGCAAAAACCTCCACGGAAAGGAAATTCGCATGAGTGACAAAGGGCTTGAAATGCTGCACCAGATGCTGGGCAAGGAGAGGACCGATGAAGTCCGTGAAGCGTGGTCAAAACTTTCGCCGGATTTCGCCAACCTGGTGACGAACTTTGTGGCCGGAGAAGTCTGGTCGCGGCCCAACCTCGAACTTAAGACGCGCAGCCTGATTACGGTCGCGGCGCTGGCGGCCCTGGGCCGGCCCAACGCCCTTCGCCTGAATATTGAGATGGCGCTGAACAACGGAGCCGCGCGCGCCGAGGTCCTGGAAACGATTCTTCACATGGCCGTCTACGCGGGCTTTCCTGCCTGCTGGGACGCGCTGGTGATTGCCGACGAAGTCTTCAGCAGGAAACCGGCAGGCAACCCCCAGGGCCAATGATTCACCGCAAGACTAATATGCGCGAAAGGGCACGATCTTCAGTCGTGCCGAAGAAGCGAGTCTCAAAAGACCCTCTTCGTTGTGTCCGGCGCCGCTCTGCGGCGCCGGACACAACGAGTGTGAAAAGCGAAAGAGGCTCCGGGCAATGGCACGGATAAATCCGTGCCCTTTCACCTCCCGCACCTGCCCAATCAAAACCAGTCCGGCTCAGACCGCAACTGAGATTAGCTCATCAAAGCGGTTCCGGCTTTCCCCGATTTCCTCAGCAGGCGCTCGCGCCGGTGCGAGAGGCGTTGCCGGCGGAAAGAGGACCCGGAAATTTCCTGAAGGTGCTGGAAGGCTGCCTCCGCATATTCCAGCGCCTTGCCGGCATCACGCGCCCGATGCTCGTAATGGATGGCGAGTTCCTCATAAGCCTCCACCGCGTACCTTGGCCCCAGATGGATAATCTTCGTCCAGAGTTCCACGGCCTCCTGATACCGGCGCTCCCTTTTATGCTGGGCGGCAAGCTGCCACAGGGCCTGGGGCTCAACCGATTCCGGCAGGCCGCGGGCAATCGCCTGCAGGCAGGTTGTTCGCGCGAGTTCCGAGGCTCCGGCGCGCTCCAGCACGCGGCTCAGGCTGAAAAGGTCACGGCTGTCGCAAGCGGTCTCCGCGCCGGCCGTCGCAATGGCCTGCCCCACCTCAACCGTCAGCCCGGCAAGCGTTATGATGTCCAGCGCGTTGTGGAAAAAGACCGGTTGCAACGCCCTGGCGCTCCTCGTGCGAAGGTAATCAAAATAGATTTGGGGGATTTCAGACCCCGGAATGTCGCCGTTGCGGGCAATGCCCAGAAGTTCGCGCTCCAGGTTTTTGAGCTGGCAGCTTTCAAGCCGCAGTTTCCACAAGCGCCGCGCCGGATGCAGCAGGTCAAGGTGGACCATTCGCGCAAAAGGTGATTTCATCCGGGCCAGCGTGTAGCGCGTTTCAAGCAGCGGTATGTCAAAGGACTTGCCGTTGTAGGTCACGATTAGTTCGTAATGCTCCAGCGCCTCGGCCAGCGCGTCCAGGGCGGCTTTCTCTTCCGTAAAGTCCCGCAGAAAAAACTGGCGCACCCGGAAGCCCGGTCCCTCGGCGGCGCCGATTCCAATCAGAAAAGCGCAGGTGCCGGTGCCGCCGGCAAGCCCCGTGGTTTCCGTGTCCAGATAGACCACCGAGGAAGACGGAGGAATGTCGGCGCCCTTCAGAAACAATTCCAGCGGCGCCAGGTCCGCGTGGGCCACGTCGCCGACGCAGAATTTTCCGTACGGCCTGCCAAACGGCAGCAGCTGACTGGCAACAAAGTACTGGCCCAGATGGTTGCAGCAAACCTCGCCGTCGACGTAGTGCTCAACCCCGTGCGGTGTTTGCTGCGCGGCAACCCTTTTGGGCCGCTTCTCCATCCGCTGCAGGTATTCGAGCTGGCGCTCGAGCGCATCCTCACGGACGGTTTTGCCGGCTGCTTTCTTAAGTTCCCGAAGTTTTTCTTCCAGGTTCATGATGGCTCGAGATGGGGAAAAGGTCACCCGTCATGCTGATCCCGCAGAGCGGGAGAAGCATCTGCTTCATCATTCTAAAACAGAGCAGATCCTCCGCGGAGTTTACGCTGAGGGCCAACAGCAGATTCCTCGCTGCGCTCGGAATGACAACCGAACGGGATCAGGATAACGCCTCCAGAATGCTGCCGAGAATCGCCAGCGCCACTTCTTTTCCCTTCTCCCCCACTTCGCCCACCGGCCCCACGCAGGAAGGGCAGCCGGACTCGCAGGGGCAATTCTGGATCAGCCGGCGCGTGTTTTCCAGCAGGTTTGGACTCAGGCGGAACAGCGGTTCGCTGAAGCCGATCCCACCGGGATATTTATCGTAAAGGTAGATATTGGGCTCAAAGATTTTCGTGTACACAGACGGGCGGCCATGGGCCGGCGGCGGGGCTTCAACCTCCTCCGCGATGGCCAGGTTCTCACCCACCGCCACGCCCAGGTCGCGCGCGTCGCACATCATCAGCAGCGTGCCAATCGCCTGCAAGGCGTGGGCCAGCCCCTGCACGCCGTTCAGCCGGTCATCGCGCGTATAGGGCATGGCCTCCAGCAGCGGCTGCGGCAACGTCAGCCAGAACGCCGTGGTGTGCATCTCCTGTTCGGGCAGCATCAGCTCGCCGGAACCCACATTCTGGTTGGTGTGGAATTTGATCTTCTTGAATCCCACAACCTGGGTGTTCACCTGGACCTCGCCGTGATTTCTGAAAGCGGGCCCGGCCGGCGCCGAGTCAAAATTCTCCAGGATCTTGATCCGGGTGTAGGAAATGGCGTCGGTGTAGTATTCCGAATCACACTGGCGCACGTAGGCCTTGCGCTCTACGTAATCCAGCCGCTCCACGTGATACTGCTGGCCATTCTGCAGGTAGATGGCCTTCTCGTGCACGGTGGTCAGGGCGCTGCTAAAGTCCACTTCGCCGATAATGCGCGCTTCGCCGGTGATGTCGACAATCACAAAATTATCCGAGGAGACTGACCGAAGGCTGATGGCATCCGCCGGATAGCTTTCTGAAATCCAGTGCCAGCCCTCGCTGGTCTTGTGAAGGAATCCGAGCTCCTCAAGGTGCTTGCAGAGCAGCTTGAGATCGAGCTCGCCGAATTTCTCATCCTCTTTCAGCGGAAGCTCAAAGGCCGCGCACTTCAAATGGTTCAGCAGAATCTGCAGGTTGTCCGGGTTCACGTAGCCGTGCTCGGGCGAATGATCGAAGAAATAGTCGGGGTTTTGAACGATAAACTGGTCGAGCGGCGCGCTGGAAGCCACCAGCAGCGCGGCGGAACTGCCTTCGCGGCGGCCGGCCCTGCCCGCCCGCTGCCAGGTGGAAGCGATGGTGCCCGGATAGCCCGCCATCACCGCCACATCGAGGCTGCCGATGTCGATGCCCAGCTCGAGGGCGTTGGTGGCAACCACGCCCAGCAACCGCCCTTCGCGGAGGTCGCGCTCAATTTCACGCCGTTCCAGCGGCAGATACCCGCCCCGGTATCCGCGAACCACTTCCGGGCCCACCGGACGCCGGGCAAAATCTTCTTTCAGGTAAGTCACCAGAATTTCCGTGGCCAGGCGCGAGTTGGCGAAGACAATGGTTTCCAGGCCCCGCATCATAAAAACCTTCGCCAGCCGGCGGGTCTCATTCAGATAAGACCGGCGAATGCCGAGCTGCCGGTTCACCACCGGCGGATTGTAAAGCACAAAAAACTTTTCGGCTGCGGGCGCCCCGTTCTCATCCACCAGCATGATGTCCTGCTCGATGATGCGCGTGGCCAGTTCAGCGGGGTTGGCGATGGTTGCCGAGGTGCAGATAAATTGCGGATGGCTCCCATAGAATTCCGCGATGCGCTTGAGCCGCCGGATGACGTTCGCCAGGTGGCTGCCGAAAACGCCGCGGTAGTAGTGCAGCTCATCGATCACAACGTAGCGAAGATTCTCAAACAGCCGCTCCCATTTGGTGTGGTGCGGCAGGATGCCCGTGTGCAGCATGTCGGGGTTGGTGATCACCAGGTTGGCACGGGACCGGATGGCTTTGCGCGCATCCTGGGGAGTGTCGCCGTCGTAGGTAAAGGTTCGAAGATCGTCGCCCAGCTTTTCCGTCCAGCGGTTCAGTTCCACCAACTGGTCCTGCGACAGGGCCTTGGTGGGAAAAAGATAGAGCGCCCGCGCTTCAGGGTTTTCGGCCAGCGCGCTCAGGATGGGCAAATTGTAACAAAGCGTTTTGCCGGAGGCTGTGGGAGTCACCACGACGACGTTCCTGCCCTCATGCGCCAGGGTGGCGGCAACGGCCTGGTGCGAGTAGAGGTTTTCGACGCCCTTCGATTTCAGGACCTCCTGGACGCGCTCGGGAAGAAACTCAGGAAACGGCGCCACCCGGGCTTCCCGCGCCGGATAATGCCGCACGGCGGTGATGCCTCCTTCGCGGCGCGAACCTTTAAAGCTGTTCTGGATTTCCTGGACGACGGCCTCGATGGAGGCGGTGCCGCGAAACCCGCCTTGCAGTTCCTGGGCCTGGGGAATCAAATGGGTTTGTGACGGGAGTTTCATGTCGCCTCACTGAGCCAAAAGCGCCGGCCGGGGCCTTCGCCTTTTATTCGCTCATGCTATCATATCACCCGCGCCGCTCCCAACAGGAAAGTCTAACTCACTCGGCGCCGAGTTCCACACGTCGAGCCATGCACCCGTCTGGTTTGGGAGCGAATGCCAGGGCTTCGCGTGCGCCTGGTTTGCCGAATTTTGGATGTCCATTTGACATGCGGGTATTCGGATGGTATACAGGTGCCAAGGAAGTTAAGCCCAACAGCCTAATGGGAGGTCATACCATGTGTTCTGCTCGTGTTATTTCTTCACGTGTCATACAGCGCACAGTTAGCAGACGTTTGAGAATTCCGATCCGAATCATTTGTGTACTGGCGACGATTACTTTCGCGGCGCTTGGTCCTGCGCAGGCGCAGAGCATGAAGCTCCTGACGCCCAGCACGGGCTGGATTTCCCACGATAACCATCTCTACTGGACGACAGACAGCGGTAGCAACTGGACGGACATCACTCCTGTCCCTCCAGGCGTCGTACGCGCCGGCGTAAACATGCGAAGCGTCTATTTCCTCAACACGCAGGAAGGCTGGGTGGTCGTTTCCTACCCCCAGAGGGTTGTGCCGCTCACCCTGAAGGCCCTGCGGGCGCGGGGGACCTTATACCAGATTGCCAGCACTGTTGACGGCGGCCAAACGTGGTCGTTCTTACCCTTGAGTTACCCGGCGCTCTCACCGGACGAGCAGGCCGGCCTAACCGGGCCGGGCGACATGTATTTCCTAGACTCTCTTCACGGATGGCTGGTTATGGCCTTCGACGGCAATTCTGACCCTGGCCGATTGCTGGTGACGGACGACGGCGGCAGGAATTGGATCTGGCAGCACGGGGTGGGTTTCTCCGGAATCATTCGTTTCACGTCCCTGAAGGACGGCTGGTTGCTCGGCGGCCCTTACGAACAGCTATTCGCCACCCACGACGGCGGCGCCACGTGGCAGGAGGTTCGTCTGTCGGCGCCCCCCCAAGCAGGAACTGCCACGGACGCAACGTTTCAAGGCCTTCCAGTTTTTAGCAACAACGAAGACGGCTTCGCAGTTGTGCACTATTCTGGCGTCGGCAGTACGGCCAGCAAGTTGGTCATTTACTCCACGCATGACGCAGGCAAGGCCTGGAAACTGGCTAAGGTGCTCCCCGAGAGCCGGGTGTACTGGCACGGCGTGAGATTCCCGTTCGCGATTACTGACTCTACGCTCGTGGTCGCTGCGCGCGCCAACAACGTTGGCGTAGGACGGGTTCCCCTCACGGGCCAGGTTCAGTCGAGCGTGGCGGCCTCGCGAAGGGGGACTTTGGGGCTCAGCTTTGCCGACCCTGAGGACGGGTGGGCTTTAAGCGTAAGTGGTAAGTTGCTGGCCACTGAGGACGGGGGCACTACCTGGAAGGACATCAGTCCGTGGCGCGTCTCCACTCCCGCTTCAAGATCCTCCCTTCCTCCCATTAATCACCCACGAATACAGATTGAGGTTACACAACCGGGCACCTCACAGTTGCTGAGTCCTCTGACGCCGTCCGCCGGCGGCAGTAGCAATCTGCATCCCAGCATCCACCTCGGGTTCGACAAAAGCGACGTGCTGCCGACCGGCGATATGGGAAGATGGTGGACTTATAGTCCGTACTATGACGTTTATATTTACCTTCCGGGCTCGCCCAACCGTCACACGGACAGCAATCTCACGTCCGGCTGGGTTACGACGATCAAGAGCCAAGGCTGGGGTCTGGTTTCGATATGGTTCGGCCTCCAGCCACCCTGCCTCATTAATGGCGATCCCAGTATTACGCAATTCATCGACCCAGCAAACGCGGCCCAAGAGGGCGCGGACGGGGCCAATGCGGCGGCCAATGCGGCTGCTGCTTTGGGCCTGTCAAAGACAATTATCTACAAGGATATGGAGAATTTTTACACAGATTCAACGCATGCGGCGTGCGACGACGCCGTCAAAGCTTACGTTAGCAATTGGGACAGTACGCTCCAGGCCCTCGGCTACCAGGCCGGTGTCTACGCGAACCCCTTGCCGATCCAATTAGACATCGGGTACGTCTCGCCTGCACCGGACGACATATGGATCACTCATTTTGACGACAGAGCGACAATCTTCGATCCGACTGCAGGCTGGGACAGCTTGTGGCCGCCCGGTCAAAGAGGCAGGCAGTACGTGCTTAACATAACCGAGACCTACGATGGTCAGTCATACGGAATAGACCGCGACATCGAGGACGCTCCCGTCGCCGGCGCGAGCGGCAGCAAAATCTATACGTATCCATCTGCCAACTTTTACGACCTGGGAGGGATGGAAGGCTTTGGAATCAATGATGCCTACCAAGGCGAGCCACCAAAGGTTGGACAGATCGCTGGCTACGAGAGTGGGGGTCTCATTTATGACAATGGAAGCACGACGTCCGTAAACGGCTGCTCAGCTACCTATGGTTGTAACCCTTACGGCCTTAACAATGCGGGGCAGGTGGACGGATCCTACGGTCCGGGCCTGGGGGCTGAGCACGGTTTCCTCTATGACCAGCCGACTATGACGTACTCTACGATTGATTATCCCGGAACCAGTTCGACACTGGCACAGGGCATAAACGGCGACGACCAGATTGTCGGATGGTTTTTGGACGGTTCAGGAAACGAGTATGGCTACCTCGACAACGAAGGAACGTTTTCGTCTATCAGCGGATCGCCAACATACACAAGGGCTGAGGCTATCAATGGCGTTGGGCAGATCGTGGGAAATCTCATCGACTCCCACGGGAACTACTACGGTTTCGTGTACGAGAATGGCACGATAACTGACGAAATAAAATGCAAAGGAGCGGCACACACCGGGTTCTATGGTATTAATAACAACCAGCTTATTGTCGGAACGTGCGATCCCAACGGCTATAATGAAGGATTTGTCTACGACCTCGCTAACCAAAAGGTGTTGGACACCTTTTCATACGCTGGGGGCGGGACGAGCACCGCGACTTACGGCTGGGGCGTGAACGACAGCGGTCAAATCTCCGGTTATTTTTGCTATGTAGCAGGCGGCTGTCAAGCCCATGGATACTATGTGACCCCAAGTCATCAGTAGGCGCTCCCCAACTGTGGACGCCACCCCCCATTAAATGGCGCGGACCTCTTTTACCAGGATCCGCGCCACCCACCTCGATCCCTGAAGGGCAGGCCCATACGCGCCCACGGTTACGATCCACTTGGGGGGCGCTTGCCGGGGAATGACGAAACTGCGTTCCAGGTCATTGACTTTGCCTCTCTGAATTCTAATAATATCTGGCGGGCTTCCGGCAGCAAAAAGTTGTATTCTATAAGAAAAGATCCCTGTAGCAAGGAGCGGAATGGCAACAGTTACTTCGGCTTATCAGCCACCCCGTCCATCCAAGGATTTGTTCCTGCACGCCTACCGTGTGATGTATCTGGCCAGGAAAGTTGACGACAAAGAAATCCAGCTGAAGCGTCAGAACCGCGCTTTCTTTCAGATCAATGGGGTTGGGCACGAAGCGATCCAGGTGGCGGCAGCCATGCACTTGAAGCCCGGCGTTGACTGGATTTACCCCTATTACCGCGACAAGGCCCTCTGCCTGCAACTGGGCATGACGCCGCTGGATATCCTGCTGGGAAGCGTGGGCTCCAAAGACGATCCGAATTCAGGCGGACGGCAGATGCCTTCGCACTGGAGTTCCAGGCCGCTGCACATTGTTTCCAGCTCCAGCGCCACCGGCACCCAGGTTCTGCAGGCGGTCGGGGCGGCGGAAGCGAATCGCTATTTTTCCCAGGTTCCGGAAGCCGCCGAACTGGCCTCCAGCTTTCATGCGGACGAAATTGCCTTTACTTCTCTCGGTGACGGCGCAACCAGTGAAGGCGAGTTCTGGGAATCGCTGAATTACACCTGCCTCCGCGGGCTGCCGGTGCTTTACCTGATCGAAGACAATGGCTACGCCATCTCCGTTCCCGTCGACGACCAGACCGCAGGCGGCAGCATTTCCGGGCTGGTCAAAGACTTTCCCGGCCTCCTGACCGTGGAATGCGATGGGACGGATTTCCTGGAAAGTTATGAGGCGGCCGGCAAGGCCGTGTCCTATGTCCGCAAGCAGAGAAAGCCCGCGCTGATTCACGCCCATGTGGTGCGGCCCTATTCGCATTCCATGTCGGACGACGAAAGGTTGTATAAGCCGCAGGAGATCCGGGAGAGGGAAGCAGGGCGGGACCCGGTCCACAAGCTGGCGCACCGCCTGGTGAAAGAGGGTTTGGCGACGGAAGCGGAATTGAAGGCCCTGGAAGCTGAAGTGGACCGTGAGATTCGCGAAGCCGCCGACCACGCCCTGGCCGCCGCGCCCCCTGATCCCGAAACCCTGATGGACTTTATTTATTCCCCCACCGTTGATCCCACTTCTGAAAGATTTGACCAGCCGGCCAAATCGCATGGCGACCCCAAAACCATGGTGGACCTTCTCAACGCCTGTTTGAGGGACGAGATGGCGCGCGACCCGCGGGTTGTTGTCTTCGGTGAGGATGTTGCCGATTGCAGCCATGAGAAGGACATCGACAAACTGAAAGGCAAGGGAGGGGTCTTCAAAGTCACTCACGGGCTGCAGCGTCAGTTTGGCGCCGACCGTTGTTACAACGCGCCCATCGCAGAGGCCAGCATCCTGGGCCGGGCCATGGGCATGGCCACCCGGGGACTCAAACCGGTTGTCGAAGTCCAGTTTTTCGACTACATCTGGCCGGCGTTTATGCAGATGCGCGGTGAGATTCCAACCCTGCGCTGGCGGTCGAACAACGTATTCTCCTGCCCCCTGGTGCTGCGGACGCCGATTGGCGGATACCTGATGGGCGGCGCCGTTTATCACAGCCAGTCGGGCGAATCGATTTTCACCCACCTGCCCGGCTGGCACGTGGTGTTGCCTTCCAACGCTCTTGACGCCAACGGGCTGCTCCGCACCGCCATCCGCTCGGACGATCCCGTGCTCTTCCTCGAACCCAAGCACCTTTACCGGCAAACCTACAATCGCGCTCCCTACCCCGGCCCGGATTATATGATCCCCTTCGGCAAGGCGAAGCTGGTGCGGGAAGGTAATGATCTGACCATTGTGACTTACGGGGCGCTGGTCAACCGCTCTCTGCAGGCCTCGAGGGAACTTGAAAAGGAAGGAATCAGCGCTGAGATTCTGGACCTCCGCTCCCTACAGCCTTATGACTGGGAGCTTATCAGCGCGTCAGTGAAAAGGACGAGCCGGGTCCTGGTGGCTTATGAAGACTGCCTCTCCTGGGGCTACGGAGCGGAAATTGCCGCCCGCATCGCGGACGAGCTTTTCGAGTTTCTGGACGCGCCGGTCCGCCGCCTGGCGGGTAAGGACGTCTATGTGCCTTACCATCCTATTCTCGAAGACGCCATGCTGCCGCAGGTGGCCGATGTGGTGAAAGCAGCCAGAGACCTGGTGGCGTTCTAGGGAATCCGGCAGGCAGTTTTCGGCCTGGCCAAACAGAGAAGGCCGGCCCTCCCGGGAAAGGTCAGGCGCCGAAGAAGCGGGAACTCCATCGCTGCCGGCGGCTTGCTTCAGCCGACTCCCAACTCATCAATCTTTTCAAGCGGCGTCCCGCACCGGCGGCAAATGACCGCTGCGCAATCCCCGCATACCAGCGGATCGCCAACTTCGATCTTGCATATCGGGCAGTAAAATGATCCAGCGTCAGGGTCTTCAAGATTTTCCATCAGTTCACCCCGCAAGTCGATTTACTCGGGAGCTAGACAGCCAGCACTTTTATTGTAATGGATTTACGACTCCCTGGAGAAAATCCTGTATCTCCAATTGCAGATCGTGCAGTTTGCCGGCCAGGAAGTGATCAGCATCCTGCACAAAGCGCAATCGCTTCGGTTCTTTCAAGGAGCGAAAGAGCTTCTCAACATTTTCCCGGGAGCCGAACCTGTCCTGCGTTCCCTGCACCAGCAGCTTGGGCTTTTGGACGTCCCGGAGAAAGTTGAAATCCGCGGAGTCTGCCGGAAGGCCGATGCCCACCAGGCTGTTGACCCGCGGGTCCGCTGAGCCCACGGCCAGAGCGACCACCGACCCGAACGAGAATCCGACCATGGAGACGGGAATCTGCGGAAACCGCTCCGTGAGGTAATCCAACGCCGCGCGGGCGTCGTCGCGCTCTCCAATGCCATGCCCATACGTCCCTTCGCTGTGGCCCACACCGCGAAAATTGAAACGCAGGGTGGGCATTTCCAGATGAATGGCCGCCTTGGCGGCCCTGAAAACAACCTTGTTGTGCATGGAGCCGCCATAGAGCGGATGCGGATGGCACACCACCGCAAGCTGGCGCGGCGACCACTCGGGATTCCACTCGAGCAGCGCCTCAAGGTTTCCCGCAGGTCCGGAAAGGGTCAGCCGTTCAATCTTCGTGGCGGCCTCCGTTATGGCGTCCGTATTTTCTTCGTCGCGCCTCAAAAATTGTCACCTTAGGCATAAGCGACCGTCCCTGTCAACACCGCGTTGTGACGGGGAGCCATCCCTCGGTCCCCACTCTCCGTCCCGGGAACCCGCTTTCCGGCCTCCGCCGGTCCAGCCAATCCCATGCTCACGCAGATTCTGTCCGCGCGCGTATCGAAAACGCGTAGTGTCCTAATTTCAACCCACCCAAAAAGCAAATGGCAATAAAGTTGCCGTGAAAGCCCATCTATGATTCCAATACTCATACTCAATGAAGGCCCCCGTGGTATGCTTTTCCAGACTTGCGGGGGTGAAGGATGCTTCCTAAATGGGCAGGCTGGACAGGCTTGGTTTTGACGGCTCTATTTGGCGGCCTTAACGTGTTCCAGTACATAAAAAGCTACATCAGACAGCAAGCTTTTGGACCTGTGAAGGCCCAACTAGAGCAAATCCGAGTCATGTGTACAGAAGCTCTTGAAACCAACGAGACTTTTAAGAGCGGTGAAGCTCGCCAATTTGTCATTAACCTCGGGCACCAGGTTCGCGGCATAGAGCGTGGTCTCGGCTTTGATGTGAAAGATGTTGGCACCAAACGGCGTTAGCAGAAAGCTGCTTGACGCGACTCACCGCTGATGGGACAGTTGCGTTGCATTGCTCTCATTGCTTTGGAGGAAACCATGCGCATGGCAATTCTGGCTTTGGGTATTTTTACCTCGGTTAGCGGCGTTGCAGCCTCCCGTCACCACAAAGAAAAGGTCAATCCTGCCTTGAGCGCCATTCATAAGGTCTACGTCAAGGGTAATAACGAAGCGGCGGTAAACGTGCGACAGGAAATGGTTAGGGCTGCGGGTAAGTATGGGTCCGATGCCTGCCTTGCCATAGCCGGTAGCGAAAAGGCAGCAGACGCCGTGCTGGAGGTTGGCGAACAGGAACACCAAAGCACTGTCTCCGGCGGCTTGGGCAGCGACACCAGCAGCTCCACGGTATCGACAATGATAGTTTCAGGCACACTGACAGACCACCAGGGCAGTCTACTTTGGGCTGACTCAGAACGGGACGAGGCTGGGTTAGCCGTCCTTCGCTATCGTAAGCCGGAACAGAATTTGCTTCGCGCTCTATATCAGAAAGCTTGTGGGAGTAAAAATGGAGACCGAAAGTAACGCAGCAAGCCCAACCCTTCATATATCCATCAAAGAGGTAAGGACAATAAGAAAAGTGCAGTAACGCCTAGTTCGCCTATCCTTCAGCTAACCTTCGCAATAGATAAAGCATTTGATCGTTTTCTCCTTGAATTGCCATCTCATCTTCCCGTATCTCCGCCCAGTGCTCTAGTCGCTCCTGCGAAAGAACACCGCCCTCCTTAAGCGATTCGAGTGGACCCTAATCGGCCCAAGGCTTAGCTGTCTCGACGATCTTACGTAGAAAAATTTGTTCCGCCCTTTCCATAGTAGCAGCCCGTTCGGCCACCCCAATTGTGCCATAGTCTAAACTTCCGTTGTCCCCCAACACTGCAACATCCGTACTACCACCACAATCTCGGATATATTTTGTAGCACTACCGATAAGATAAATGGCCAAGTTTTTCCCATAGCTCAAGGTTTGATGCCTAGCATATATGCTGGTTGATAGATAGCGGATGAGGGCGGAATCCCCAACCCCTAAGCAATTGAAGTCATCAGCAGTGTGGAGCGCCTTTCCATCAAACTTTAGAAGCTCCACAGGATTCGCTTCTATCTGAATAGCGAATAGAATACCCAACTCCATTTCGGCATAGTCTCTGCCGCGCTCGGTAAGGACTTGATCGACAGATGCCCTGATTAGTTCCAAGTCCACATCAGACACGCCCTCTAAAACCTTACTGACCCTTTCTAGCACCTCCCTTATCAATCCAGAGTGGCCTGAGTAGACTGTTAGAACAGACCAACCAGGGCCACTTAAAGCCGATATTTTCTCTTCTTCATACTTAAATCCAGAGCTAGAAGTCATTAGTTCATCGGCGGCAATAACGATCCCCCCTGCACAACGCATCCCCAAGGCTATGGTCATTGGGCACCTTTTGCCAGTTTTTGATAGCTTCAAAGGTGGAAGATACTTTGGCCTCTGTAGAATGTCAACCATAGAACCTCCAGTTGGTTTGAATAGTCTAGGAAGGTCAGAAAAGATTTTTCAAATTAGGACAGCACCCGAAAACGCGTTCATTTCACCCCATGCAGTTGTAAACTACACAATGAGTTTTTCGCGCCTGCGCCCGGAGTCGTCGGCGCTGGCCACAGCAGACATGTGTTTTACCGGTAACAGTCATCGGGTCCTGAATTTGCTTTTTACGCTGGGAGGAAGCCATTAACAAGAAGTCCGTTATTGTGGCCGTCGTTTCTGTCATTACTTTAGCGGCAGTCATTGGTATTTACGAACATTGGTTTCGCAAATCCGCGCCCCCCCTGAAGGTGGACTACGTCACTTCCCCATCGCTCGATGTGCTGGACACTCCCGCAGTGGTCCATAAAGTGATCGCCGTCCTGAAGTATGGCGACCGGGTTGAAATTCTGAAGGAGGAGGGAGAATGGGCCATGGTCCGGGAGGGCGCGGGCACTGAAGGCTGGGTGATCACCAAAGAACTGATCCCCGCAAAGGTTTATGAAGCGGGCCGGAAGCTCCTCCAGGAGCTCCAGCACCGGCAGGTCCAGGCGGCGGGACACACCGTGGCGGCCGCCAACATTCACATCGAGCCCGATCGCAATGCCCCGGAGCTCGGAATGCTGATGCAAGGCCAGGCGCTGGAAGTGTTTGGCCGCCGCGTGGTGGCAGGAAAACCGGGCGGCGGCGGGGTGAAGCCCCCGGCTTCTTCCCCCCGGCATTCCGATGCGTGGTACCTGGTCGAGGCCGGTTCCCGCGCCGGGTGGGTCCTGGGCCGGATGCTCACGCTGGACATTCCCCAGGGGATTTCGCAGTACGCGGCAGACCACAATATGGTTGCCTGGTTCGTCCTGAATAAGGTCCAGGATGGAGACGCCGGCGTCCCTCAATACCTGGCGGCCGACCGCGAAGGAACGGTTGAATTCGATTTCACCCACATCCGCGTCTTCACCTGGTCGGTAAGGGGCCACCATTATGTCACATCCTTTGTCCAGGGCGGGCTGAGGGGCAGCTTCCCGATCCGGGTTGAAAACATCAACCAGGTTCCGTACTTCCGCCTGCGCCTGGTGGACGCCGAAGGAAACAAGGTTCAAAGCGTCTATGGCTTGTTCAACACCATCGTGCGGCCCGTGGGCACGGTGAAAGGATGGGAAAGCGATGCCATGCCCGGGCGCAGGTAGGCGGAATGTCCCCGGCCTGCCGCGGGCGGTCCATCGAAAGGAAAGGCTTTGGATTCACAATTCCCAGTTCACCTCCGGTCTCATGACGTTCCAGCCTCTTACCGTCTGACGCGGGCGGTCTTGCGGTTTGGACTGCGGCTTTTTTCCCCCAGGCTTCGGCTGCTCAACCGGGAAAGACTTGAGCGGCCCGGCCCCGCCATCCTCCTCATCACCCATCCGCAGGGTTTGGCTGCGGCGCTGCTTCTGATTTCCGCCCTCGACCGCCGCATCCACTGCCTTCTTCCCTCCAGAGAGTTGCAGGGCTTCTTCCGCAAGCTGGCGGCGTGGGCGCTGGGCATGCAGGCGGTTGATTTCAACTCCGAAGAGCCTGATCGCTGGCTCGCCTCCTGCCTGAACGCCCTGACGGATCAGGAAGCCATCGCGCTCTTTGCCGAACCGGCTCCAGAAAACGGCGCTCCCCGCGCGCCGGTTGCCGACTTTGCCGCCCGGCTTTCGATGGAAGCGATTTTGCGGGGTCCGGAGCACCTGCATCCCACGATTTATCCGGTCCACTGTTTTCTCCGTAAGGGACGCCGCTTTGCCGCCCCCCTGATTTGTGTTGACGACTCCATTGCCGCGCGGGATTTTCTTCCCAAGGTGGCCGAAGACCTGGCTGCAGCTTCCCGGCACCTCGCCGTCGCGGTCCAGAATGCAATCGGCTTCAACACCTTCGGCCTTCCAGAAGCGGAACTGGAACGTTTCCATCAGGAGATGGAGGATTTGTCGCGCGAACATCTCCGGCAGGAATGGTCCGGGCGGCCGAACTGGAAGCAGCGGCCTGAAGATTTTGATCTCAGCACCTTCGCCAGAAAATGGATTGCCGGACAGAACCGTAAGGATCCCGCGCGGCTGGTCGAACTTCGTGAATCGGTGACGGCTTACCGCGGCGCCCGCAGGCAATGGTCGATGGGGAAACTGATGATTGAAACCTCCGGCCCCTGGCAGGCTTCCCGTCCACGGGTGGCGGCAGCATGGATCGAGACCACTTTGGGGCTGCCTGTTGCGGTTTATGGGCTGATCAACCATCTTCCGGCCTTGATCGTCCTCCGGGCGAGCGGGCTGCTCAGCCACTCCTCCCAAAGGGACCCCAAAGTCGAGTGGCTGTGGCGCATTTTTACGGTCCTGAGTTCCTACACCGTCCAGGTTTTTCTGGTTCACTTCTGGTGGGGCAGGGCGGTCGCGGGTTATTACACTTTGACCCTGCCCGTTTCGGGCGCTTATCTCTGGCGCTATCGCTGGCTGGTCCGGCGCCGCATCCACGTGCTGGTGCACAAGGCTTTGCAGCCGGTCCACTCGGCGCGTGTGGCGCGCGAGAGGGAGAACATCCTCGAAAGTTTCAGTCTCACACTCGAGCGTTCCGCGCACCTTTCCGCCGAGCCGGGCGACCGCCCTGCCGGCCCTGTCCCATAGAGGTCCTCCCGGAATGGACGAAGTCTTGCCTGCCGCCAACGGACCACGCCCCGCACCAGGGGGCGGAGCTATCTTTCGCCTGGAAGAGCTGACCTTCACCGAACTCGAGGCGCTGGACCGCAACCGTGCGGCAGTTCTCTTCACCGTCAGCCCGCTTGAAGAGCACGGCCCGCATCTTCCCGTCGGCACCGACCTCTTTACCGCGGAGGCCATCTGCACCAGGCTGGCGGAGCGAATCATCGAGACGAAGCCCGGCTGGACCGTTCTGATCGGCCCCAGCCTTCCCATCGGCGCCTCCGCATTTGACCGCGCCGGAACACTGCTGGCGCGCGTTCGCACGGTGCGGAATGCGACGCTGGATTACGGAGCTTCGGTGGCCCGCCACGGTTTCCGCTATCTCCTGGTCCTCAATGGGCACGGAGGACCCCGCCATATCGTGGCGCTGGAGGAGGCCGCAGCCGCAGTCTCCAGACGCTACAAGGTCCGAATGTTTTCGGTCAGCGGCCCGGTGCTCTGGAATTTCATGCGCGGCCGGTACGCAACCCGTCTGGAGGCCACTCTCGGGCGCCCGTTCACGGCGGCAGAACGGGAGGCGCTGAGCGGGGACACCCACGCCGGCATGTGGGAAACGTCGCTGGTTCTCCGCGCCCGGCCGGAACTGGTGAAGCCGCGGTACAGAGACCTGCCGGCGGTCAAGTTCAGCCTCATCGACGCCCTGCATCAGAACTACCCTTTGCAGCTGGGAAATCGCATGGGCTATATTGGAACGCCTTCGGCCGCCTGTGCCGAGCTGGGGCTGGCCGCGGAACGGCTGTTTCTGGAAGTGGTGTGGGAACTGGTAGTCCCGGTGCTGGACGATCAGAATAGAAAATGGCGGCAGACGTCGTTCCTGTACAAGATACCTTTCCTGCGCTCGGCTTTCCCGCGCATCGCCGCGGCCGCGGCGGCCGCGCTGGCGGCGTGGATCATCCTGCAATGGTTTTACTGAATCCAAAGGAGATGCCACTCACCGCTTGACGGAAGGCGAATAAAAGGCGAACATACATCTCAATCGCTTCTCAAAAGGAGCACGGCAAACTGGGAAGGAACCTACGAAGCTGGCGGGCAAAATGAGTGAACGAGAAATTTCAGCCGCTGATGGTCTGCCGGTTCGCAGCAGTGGAGCTTGGGCGGAGGAAAAGCTCTACTATCTTCGCCGGTACTTAGACATCTTTTCGAACGGCATGAAGAACAAGTGGGCTGGAAGGCTGTATTACGTTGACTTGTTCGCTGGCCCCGGTCGTTGCCGTGTTCGGGGGACGGGAGAGGAATATGACGGGTCCCCACTCATCGCCCTAACGCAGTTTGAGTTTGGAAAATATTATTTCTTCGAGTCGGATCCGGCTAGCTTTCATGCCCTCGAAACAAGGGTGAAATCGCGGGTGTCCGAAAAGTTGGACAAGATAAGTATGTTTTTGGGAGATTGCAATAATACGATTGAAAAGGCCAATCTGCCGCGGGAAGGCTTGGGAGTGGCGTTTATAGACCCTACTGGAATCGCGCCGATTTCCTTTGAAACTGTTACCAGACTGGCCGACCAGCGCCAGTTAGACCTGATAATTAACTTTTCGGAAGGCATGGGAATCCGCATGAATCTGCACCAGTACACTGGAACAGATACCAATGCGCTCACTCGCTTCATTGGTAGCCAGAGATGGAAAGCTCGCCGCCGGAAATCTCCAACCTCGTTCAATCAGCTATGCACTGAGATAGCCGATGAATACCTGGCCAATTTAGGAGACCTGGGTTACATTGTTGTAAACAGTGACTGGATAGCAGTTAAGACGGATCAGAACGCCTTGCTCTATTATCTGGTGTTCGCCAGCAAAAATCCAAAAGGAAACGATTTCTGGCGTGAGATCAAAAAGATTGGGCCACACGGCCAGCGTGAACTCCCTCTTCCGGACAATCACGGGCCTCGTCGATGATATCTTCGGGAGGAATTGACCGCTGGGAGGGTAGTAATGTCATTTGAATCCTCAATTGAGTGGACCGACGCAACTTGGAATCCTGTTCGCGGGTGCACCAAAATCAGCCCCGGTTGCAAGCACTGCTACGCCGAGACGTTCGCCGAGCGGTTCCGTGGTGTTAAGGGACATCCTTACGAGCAGGGGTTCGATCTGCGGCTGGTGCCGGAAAAACTCGGCGACCCGCTACGCTGGCGCTCTCCGAAGATGGTCTTTGTAAACTCGATGAGCGACCTGTTTCAGGAAGGCGTTTCGGACGATTACATCGTGGCCGTCGCGCGGGTGATGGCCCATGCAAACTGGCATACCTTTCAGGTTCTTACCAAGCGTGCCGATCGCCTGCGCGAACTTCTCTCGACAAAACTCCGGCCCTTGGCTAAGGAGCCTCATATCTGGTGGGGCGTCAGCGTCGAAAACCGGAAATATGGGCTCCCGCGAGTTGATCATCTTCGTCGGGCCCCGGCTGCGGTCCGTTTTCTATCCGTCGAGCCGTTGCTGGAGGACTTGCGAAAGATAAACCTGGACGGCATTCACTGGGTGATTGTGGGTGGCGAAAGCGGCCCCGGAGCGCGCCTGATGAAAATGGACTGGGTTTTGTCCATTAGAGATCAATGCCGGTGGGCGGGCGTCCCATTTTTCTTCAAACAGTGGGGCGGTGTTAGAAAATCGGCCGCCGGGCGCTTGCTTCAGGGAAAAACCTACGACGAGTTTCCCACGAGAACCCGTCGTCCGGTCCCGGAGGCTCACGAATGCATCACCTTGGCCAACATCATTGAGTCTTCGTACACGAATCTGAACCTACCGGCCATCTCCGCACCGCGGCAGACAGGTAGCCTGGCCTGAGCGCCGCGAATCACATCGCCCTCAGCCGCCCGTGTCTCGCCGCGCTGGCGGCGTGGATCATCCTGCAATGGCTTTACTAATACACGGGGGGAATCATGGCGCTTTTTCTGACTGAAGAAGATGTGCAAAAACTTTTTCCAATGAAGCAGGCGATCGAGCGCATCGAGGCCAGTTTCGGGGCTCAACACAGCGGCAGGGCCGTCAACCAATCGCGCCAGCGGCTTTTCCAGCCCGGCTTCTCGCTCCATTACATGGCGGCGGCCCTGGCGGACGAGCATCTCGCGGGCATGAAAATTTATACCATCGCCTCCGGCGCAGCCCGCTTTCTGGTGCTGCTGTTCGACGCAAAGACCGGCGAACTGCTTGCGGTGATGGAGGCGGATCATCTGGGCCGCATCCGGACCGGGGCGGCCAGCGGCGTGGCAACGAAATATCTGGCGCGCCCGGACGCTGCAAAAGTGGGAGTGATCGGCGCCGGGCGCCAGGCGCGCACGCAACTGGAAGCCGTTGCGGGCGTTCGCAAGATCCAGGCAGCCCGTATTTTTTCAAGGAATGAAGCCCATCGCGCAGAATTCGCCAAAGAGATGACGGACGATCTGAAATTCCCGGTTGAACCCGTAGCAACCGCTGAGGAAGCGGCGCGCTTTGGCGACGTCGTGATCACCGCAACATCTTCCTCTCAGCCTGTCCTCAAGGGTGAGTGGCTGCGGCCCGGAACCCACGTCAACGCCATTGGAGCGAACATGGCCAACCGCCGGGAGATGGACGAAACGGTGCTGCGCCGGGCTGCAATTATTGCTGTCGATTCTATCGAACAGATTCGCGGAGAAGCGGGCGACCTGATCCAGGGGCTTCCCGGTGCGCACCGAAGCTGGGATGACGTAGTTGAGCTGAAAGACGTTATGAGCGGAGACAAACCCCGGCGCGACTCAAGCGAACAGATCACGGTCTTCAAGTCGTGTGGAATTGCGATTTGGGATGTGGTGGCGGCCGACTTTATCTACCGCCAGGCGCTCGAGAAGAAAAAGGGCAAGCCCTTCGCCCTCTGGGAGGATCTGCCCCGGTAGCTCAGCTTCATTCTCACTTCGCCGAACCCTTTGACCCTGCTTCAATCGTAATCGTCTTTGCGATCACGTCACCCGCCTCAGTCAGCGTGCCTTTGGCCAGAATTTTTGTTCCCTCACGAAGATCCGAATCCTTTGCGGGGCTCCCATCGTCGCGCTGAATCTGGGTTGTGGAGTCGTATTTGACGGTGAACAGCATATCCTGGCCGCTGTCCACAGTCAGCTTTCCGGGAGATTTTTCCGTAATCGTCCCGTTAACGGAAAAAGAGATGTCCTGCGGCGGGTTCTGGTCCTGAAAGGCCAAAGCTCTGAGCGGCATTCCCAGCGTGGCAACCCCCAGCAGAAACGTCGTCACAAAAAAGATGCGACAAATGGGATTCGCCGTTTTAGCATTTCCGGCCACAGATGAGATTCTAATGCGGATTCGGTTGATATTCCACCCAACAAATGAAAGGGGCCCGACTGGTCTGCCCGCCAGACGATTGCCGCAACCTTTGAATCAGTCCGGGAAAGCGATGCCAAAGAGGTTTGAGGCTTTCACAAACTGGATGCCCACTTCGCCGGAGGCGCTCGACCTTCCTCCCACCCACACCACCTGACAGAGGGCATCCTCGTTCCCGGCCTTCGGCCTGACCCGGATCTCCATTCCCGGGGTCAGGGAATGACTGCATATCAGCCGTGCCCCGAACTTGCTGACGGTCATCACATAAGTCTCTTCGGAGAAGGAGTCGCCACCCGGCAGCTCTCCCGTCACGGTCACGGGAATGCGCACCTGGATGCGAGTGCTGCGACGCATTGAAGCTTTAAGGCTCGACCCCATGTTCATCGGACTCCTCTGCAAAGCTCCCCCATCAGCAGGAAGACCGGCAGCACCCGCCGCCGGGAATTTTACAGGCCAGAACATCCTGGGCCGGAAAACACGCACGATTTCTGGACCCTTTACTCGTTGATCGTCAATCCTGTTTGAAAGCTTGAATCCGTTCGGGAGAGTCCCGCGGGGGTGGGTCTACATCCAATGCTTCCGGCGAATATAGATGAATACAATAACGGTTGAAGCCACCATCAGCAGTCCAATCGGAATCAGCGCATAAGGGTCCTTCTCAAGCGGAAGACTGATGTTCATGCCATAGAAGCTGGTGAGAACCAGGAGGGGCATCGCAATTGTTCCCCACAAGGTGAGAATCTTCATCACCTCATTGGTGCGGTTTGCCACGGCGGAAAGGTAAATGTCCAGGGACCCGGTCAGCAGGTCCCGGTAGGTTTCAATAAAATCGATCACCCGGACAACGTGCTCATAGACGTCGCGATAATAGAAACGAAGGTCCCGGTCAACAGCCCCGCCCGGGCCCGGGGGTGGAGTGTCATAGCGCCGGACCAGAGCGTTAACGGCCTCGCGCATGGAGGTCGCAACGCGGCGGAAATCCAGCAGCACCCGTTTTAAGCGGAAAATCTCGCGCAGTGTGGGGGGCCTCGGATCGCGAATCACGCGGTCCTCAATCCGGTTGATCAGGTCGCCCAGATGGTCAAGGGCCGGCAGGTAACGGTCCACGGCGGCATCCACCAGGGCATGGGTGACACGCTCGGGAGGATGAAGGGCAGACTCCGATTTCACCCGGGCGGCCACCGTCTGGACCAGCGCCGATTCGCCGCCGCTCACCGTGAAAATATAGTCAGGCCCCAGGAAGAGATCGAAATCCTCAAACTTCAGGCGGCCCGAGCCCGAAGCCGATTTTTCTGGAGGGTCCGGACCCGTCCGCCCGCCTGGCACCGCCGTGTTTCCCCCCGCAGGCTCTGCGGCGGCGGAAGCCGGGGCGCTCCGCGTTGGGCGCTTCTCGCCCGGAACCGGAGCAAGCACTTTGATGACCATGAAAGTATATTGATCATGTTCTTCCACCCGGGCCGTCTGGCGGCGGTGCCGGCAGTCTTCCACCTGCAGGGGATGAATACCAAAATGCTCCGCCAGTTGGTCAAGGGCAGGCAATGACGGGTCCGAGAGATGAAACCAACGGACACCCGGAATCACGGCTAATGACTCCAGCAAGGCTTCGCTCGATGCCGGCGGCTCCTGGGACATAGTGGCAAAGGAATCGAAGCCAATATATCACGGAAATTCCGCGGCGGCGAAGGTTGAACGCGAAACAAAGTGAATTGAATTATCCGTCGGGAGTGCAATCCATTCAGAACAGGATGTGGCAGGAATTCTGGTTTAGAATGATGCATGGCCAACGGATCACAGGTTTTGCGGCTTAAGGCCTTGTTAAGGATCTGAATACACTCAGAGTATCGCTTGCTCAAAATGCTGATGCGCCTGGGAATCGGCCCTTCCGCAGAAACAGGAATAGTTTGCCATTTCGTGGAGCGACAGCGATGCCGAACAGTTGGAGGTCAAGGTTAAAAAGGTTGATTCCCCCACCGCTGCTTAACCAAACCCTTCTGAGTGCCCCCATCCTGTACCGGACTGCGCTCGTCAATTACGAGACCAATATGGGCCCCCCGGACATCGAAGACCTGAATGAAATCCTTCCAGAAGTGGTCAAGGTGCCGGGCGACCTCGTCGAATGTGGTGTGTCCCGTTGCGGCTCTGCGGTGATCACGGCCCTGTGGCTCCGCAAACACGGCGTCAAAAGACGGTTATACGCGTGCGATAGTTTTGAAGGCTTCCCCCCCGCAGAAATCGAAAAGGAAACGCAGCGCGGCCTGATCACGGGGGCCAACAACGCCTTCACTTCCACAAGCTACGAATACGTCCTGCGCAAACTGAAGGTGCTGAGTCTCGATGGAATTGTTATTCCCGTCGAGGGTTACTTTCAGGACACCCTGGAAGGGATCCCCGGCCCTTTTTGTTATGCGCTGATTGACTGTGACCTGGAAGAGAGCACGGAATACTGCGCCAGCGTACTTTTTCCCAAACTTTCGCCGGGCGGATGGATGGTTTTCGACGATTACCATTCACAACAGTTCAAGGGTGTCCGGCACGCCGTGGACCGGTTCGTGCGGGATCACCGGCAGCAGCTCGACGTAAATGAACTCCGCCGGGCTCTCTATGTCGTCCGTAAAAAACGCGACACGGCTGCTGGCTAAGTGCCCGATACGACCCCCAAGCCGTTTCAACTTCCCCTCGGAAAAGGGCTCAGGTTCATCCAAATTTCGACGGCTGCCGGTTGTTAAGCCGGTGCTTCGGCCTGCCCGTCAACGGGAAGAGGAAATGCCTGAAGCAAATCCCTGCGACCGCTCAAGCCCGGCAGTTGGAGCAATGTTTGCGACCTTTGCCGCGGCCATGTCCCGGCTCACTGAACAACTCTAAAAGTTGCCCCGATTCCAGAGCCCGGAGTGATGGATGAGGATGTGGGGTTACAGAGCACAGGAGAGAACCCGCCGGTCCCCCATGAGGCTGTGACGAGCAGGCCGTACCAGGTCTGGGGGCGGATTTGGACGACAGCATTGGCAGGCGAGCCCGCAGCGCCGACCAATGACAATGTTGTGCAACTGTTCGCCGCCACCGGGTCTGTCGGAATGCTGAAGCCGCCCGTCACTGGCAATTGGTTGGCGCCTTTATCCACCCGGATTTTCGGACTTGAGTTCGTTCCCACCCCTGACCATCGAAGCTTCGACCAGTAGGTCGTGGCGCCGGTACTGTAGTTTCCAACCGGAATGTTGACGCAGTTGTTTTCCTTGCCGCAATAGAAGTTCACATCGTCCAGAACGGCCACGCCTGTGGGAGAATTTTCTGTAGCATCATAGTACCAGTTGGACGATGTGGAGAGTTCATCAAAGATTCTGAAGTCGTCATCGGCGATCTCCGATGAAGCGTCCTTGAATTCAATGGCATGAGTGGTCGGAGAGGGGCTCGGCGCGTCCGTTCCCTGGATTTGACTGTTGTACAGGCCCTTTTCGATCAGAGCGAACCCGGGAAATCCCTCCTGACGCCAGCCGTGAATGTGAATATCATGGGAATTATAGATATAGATTGCATACCCATAAAGACCCGCGGGATAAGGATTCGCCTGGCTGAAGTTCCAGCTGTGGCCGGACAGGTTCAAATCGCTAACCTCGTAAAGATACACGGCGGGGCCAAGTCCGGAAGTCAGCAACTCCATGTTATTGAATGACACATCTGTCTGGGAATAGGTGCCCGTGCCGAGAGTAACGAAAGGGCTCGTGATGTTGAAATTATTGGTGCTCGTAACGACCAGCGGATAATCCGCTTCAAGAAGGTCATCCGACAGGAATGTGATCTCGCCGCCAAACAGGTAAACGCCGAATGAATAATTCGTTCCGCTATAGTGAAACGGCATCGAAAAAACACAATTCTCAATGTGTTCAAACTGACCACTCTGGCCTGAACTATTTCGCCCGGAAAAAATCCCTACCGTGCTGGGGTTGCTGAGCCCGGCTTTCTGGGCCGTGACGTCCAGGTTTCGGAAGGTCTTATCATGCGAATTGGTGATGTCAAAAAGTACCCCTCCGGTATTCGCGCAGATCAAGCCGGAAGAGCCGCTTTGGATTGGCCCGACCCCGCCGGAACCTTCAATTGTCACCCGCGTACCATTGGTGGTCATATTGATCGCGGTATTCAGCAGATAGCAGCCTGAGCCGCCTAGAGGGGGAACAAAGACCGTGCCGCCACCCGCCGCCACGGCAGCGTTATAGGCTGCCTGAAACGCCGGACTGTCATTCGTGGTTCCGTCACCTATTGCGCCGTAGGCCTTGAGGTTGAAGACCTGGCCGCCCTTATCTGCAAGACCCGTAATCACCGTGGCGCCGCTGCCGCTGGGGGTGAGAGAGATGTTCTGGTTGCTGCCGAGCGATGCGCAGTGAAGGTCGCCTGCCGAGCCCGTCACGCAGGGCTGGGGCTGGAACCACGTTCGGGCATCGGAAATCGAAGTGATCGACGACGCCCCTGTCACCACCTTCGCAATGGGAATCTGACCGGGCGAAAAAGATGAGGTGCCGGCCGCCGGAGCGCAGTTGTTCGCAGGGTCCAGATAAATGTAGTTCGTCGCGCTGGCAGTCAAGGCCAGGGAACCTCCGGGATAGCTGACCGGCGCGGGGGGATTGCCGCAATACGCCGTCCCCGTGCTCAGGTTCAGAACCAGGCCTGTTCCCGCCGTGGGCCAGTAACCCGGCGCCATGCCGTTCACGTACTTGGCGTTCACCGAATAGAGCGGCGTTCCGGCGGGCGCCTGGGGCTGCTGGGCGACAGCAGGGGTTAGGAAATAGGAAGTAGCCAATAGGGAAAAAAGCAAGAGGCAGAGCCCCCTACTTCCTACTTCCGATTTCCTACTTCCGTTTTTGCTTTTGTTCACCATATCTGCACCTTTGCGGTCACCGTCGGATCTGACGCGACCAGATAGAGATTTGTACCGTCATACATCGTCGATGACTGGAACCAGAAGGCTCCGCTGGAGGTCATTTGAATCAGTGCCCCCAGGGGCGTGCGGCCCAGCAGGTGGGGCACCGTAATATTTCCAGCCACTCCGGGCGCAACCGTCAGACTTCCCCAGATCCTGGTGGCCTGAGTCACCGAAGTGACGGCAGTAGAGTTGGCCACCACGATGCCGATCAAGGCGTCGCCGGGGGTGCTGGCCGCGCCGGTCAGGTTGTAATAGAACCCGCCGGTGGAATTATAGAAGAGGTAGCTGCTGGAGCTGGCGGGGGCGGCGGCGAGTGCCGAGGCCGAACCTGGCGCGTAACGGAGTCCCTGGGCGTAAAGCGCTCCCGCGGAAAGGCCCGGAGTCAGGGTCGCGGAAGTCGCCAGAGTGAATCCCGAGACGACCCCGGAGATGCCCCGGTCCGTCACCCAGGCCGTCACCGTGGGAGCAGCCTGGAGGGCCGTCTGCACATCATTGGCATCCTGCAACAGGCTGTCAATAATCTGCCAGTTGGTATCCAGATCGGTCTCGTAATTGGCCCCGTGCTGGGGCTCGATGATTCCCTTGCGGGGTAAAACTGTTCGAACAACTGCCATAATAAATCCTCCGCTTTCCGCTTTGGGCTTTCAGCCATTTATCTTAGGCCTCAGCAGTCAGCTTTTGGTGAGTTTGCGGACCACCGACGGCTGACGGCTACCCGGACAATCTCGTTGCCATCGTTCGCACCTTCACAAACCCGTCGCTCGTCGGCGTTTCGGTTCCGCCGTCCCAGTAGTGGACGTCGCAGTGGACCAGTCCGGGACTCGCCTCGTTCTTCTCCTCCACCCAGAAGTCCATCAGGAACAGGCTTCCGGGGCCGGCGTTCACACTGGCCCTGGCGGGCTTGGCCAACGCGCCGTTGGTCGCCGCGCCGCTGGCCGGAGCCCGCGAACACCAGGCGCCCACCTCGTATTCCAGCTCCTGCCGGGCGTAAACATAACCGTCCACAGGACTCACCGGAATCGTCACCGTCTCACCGTTCTTGTACCATCCATAAAAGATTTCAGGCCGCACCGCCGCGAACTTCGCGTTGTTGTTGATCTTGGTCAAATCGTAATCGGTCAGCGGCTGGTCGGCCTCGAGCGCCGAGTCGGGAAGGTCCACAAATCCCGGAGTTGTTGCAAACGTCATTTGTGCCATTGCCTTTTCTCCTTATTGGAGATTGATGACTTCTGGTTCTTCAATCACCCCAGCTCTTAATCTCTCAATCTAAAAAACCGTTTTGCCCGCCGTGCCGTCGGAATAAGTCCGGGTCGATTCCTGTGAAAGGAACATGTAACGTTCCCGCTCGGTGCTCGAAGCGGTGCTCCACCCGGGTGTGCCCTGCGGAGCAATCCGAGGAAGCGCCTTCGAACCCATCCAGCCGGTGTCCAGCAACTGGTAGGCCATGTTGCCCTGGGTGTAGTTGGGCTGTTGATCCACCACTTCCATAATGCGGTTGTAGATTCCACGGGTTCCGGCCTCAAGATTGGGCAGCAGGGGATGCGAAAAATAGACATAGTCGCCGGCCTCAATCGTCAGGTTCATAAACCGGCTGGTGACGCTGAGGGTGGCCGCCCCGCCGCGCGGCGAGCCCGTCACGGGGTCCATGCCGCCGTAGCGCTGGAAGATCCGGTTGGCCGTAATGCTTGCCAGCGAAGCGCCGCCGCGCTCCAGTTTCATCCCCTTGGATTCAATGATGTCTTCCCCGGCCAGACCGAACTGCTGAAGCGAGGGATCTGAGAGAAAGAGCAGTTCGGTCTGGAAATTGCTCCCATCGTAGTCCATCCGAAACGTCACCTGGTTCATCAGGGGTGCGGGGATTACGCCCGGAAGCGCCGTGATGTTCCGCTCGTCGAGCGAGGCCAGGCCCGCAAACGAATAGGGCGGAACAAAAAACCTGGGCGACATGCGTCCGTCTGCCAGGATCACCGCATAGCCGCCGAGCGGATGAAAGATCTCAAATTCCAGAAACTGCTTGGCCTCCACCGGCTGGGTGAATTCAAAATCGAAAAGGTAGCCGGCGAAAATCCCGTTGCGATAGAACAGCGCCTGGCCGACGTCGAGATAAGGATTGGGGTTGATCAAGGTCGGGTTCGAGGTAAGGGTGGAGTCCCACTGGGCGGGATCATACAGTTTCCACGCCGAAGGCTCCAGCAGGGACGATTGCCCCAGCCCCAGCTCATTCTGGACCACCGTCAGAATCACGTCCATGGGATTGGCCAGCAGGGTCCGCGGATGCTGTTTGGAAACGGCGGCACCGTCGTTGCCCGCGGTAAAGATCTGCGACTTGGCGTAGCGGTTCAGGTCATGGCAATCGAGGCGGTACCCGCCGCCCGAAGGAAGAACCTCGACACCTTCGATTTCCTGCGTGGCGATGGTCACAAAGTCAGTGGAGCTCATGCCCGGGTAACCCACGCTGAGGGTCAGTCTGCGGCCTACCAGCTTGCCGCCGCTTGCAAGCGCCGTCATGTATCCGCCGCTGTCGACGGCATCAATCGCCAGGGCGCCTATCGAGCTCTGTCCCTGCAACTGCTGGATGCTTTGATGGACGCCCTGCGGAACCTTCAGGCAGGGATGCCTGCCGAGATCAGTCGAAGACGTGGCCAACAGAATGTCGTTTCGCAGAGCCGTCAGCCAGAACCACGCCGTTGCCGAAACCGTCTTGCGGACCGCAATCTCCCACGGCAGCGCTCTCGACGCCAGGGAATAAGAGAGCAGGCCGTCTGACTGGGTTGTGCCGGCAACAATCTTGATGCTGTCGACCAGCCGCCCGATCAGGGAAGGCAGGCCGCCCGCATAGTTTGTGCTGAAGTAGGTTCCGAGGTCGGTGTTATCACTCAGCCGCAGCAGGGCGGCGAGCATCGCCAGCGTTCCTTCCATTGAGACCGACGCCGGAGAGCCCGAATAGCCGCCCGTTGAGTCTGTGTAAGGCCTGAACCCGTCAAACAGCGTCAGTTGCTGCCAGGCCTGGTTGTAAGAATTTGCGGTGGCGCTGGCAACAATCTGCTGGTTCGGGAGAAAGAAGTTCTCATAGGCAAATTCCAGGCACTCGACCGCCCTGGCGTCGTCGCCGATCTCGTGGCAAAACAAAGCCGCCCACGAACTCGCGGCGTCCAGTTCGAGCGAAGTGTCCAGCCCGGCACCGGAAGCTCCCCGGGCAAAATGCCCCTTTACGCTTCCCGACGCCGGTATCCAGAGCTGGTCCAGAATGGCGGTCCTGATGCCGGAGGCTTGGGTGGAAGCTGTAGTCGCCGCGGCGCTGAGTTGGGCCGCGTCATCTTGCGTCACCCATCCTTCGGCCAGCAAGGTCTGGGCGGCAGCCGGCAGCACGCGCGACGCCTTGTCGAAAGCAAACCAGCAGACCATGTTGTCGCCGGTGGAGACGCTCGAAATCTGCCCCGGAACGTACTGATAGCCAGGATCCTGGTAGGTCCCCCATCCGGCCGTGATCAGATTCTGGCGAGCATCGGTGGCCGTGGACTGCAGGAAGAAAAGCAGGTTGAGCATGCTCAGGAGGCTTGTCGCGGCCCGCTCGTAGTCTCCCGTCCGCTCCATGTAGATGCCATAGGCATAGGCCACCCAGGCTAAATCCCCAGACCGGATGGTGGCCTGGCCCGCCTGGCCGTTATAAACGTCGTAGGAAACGCTGAGCGACCCCACAGGCTTTGGAGCCCCCGCCGAAAGATCGTCCAGGCTGAGGTAGCCGGCGGATTCAAGCTCAACCGCAAAGGAAGTGATCGCGGTCACCGTCTCGCCGCTGAAGTACTGGCCGATGCGCGTGTTCAGATCAGCAAGATAGGTCTGCCAGGCGTTGAGCTGCAGCGGCGCCACAGCCGTCAACGTTTTCGCCGCCGCATCGTATCCCGCAGATCCGGATGAAACCAGGCAGAATGACGTTACCTGCCCGCTGGAACTGGTGAGCCCCACCGTGAACTTGAAATCGACATTGGCCTGAAACCGCCACTCGACGAGCGAATCGATAGCATCCGGCAGTCCAACACCTGTAAAGCTCCAACTCGCCGGAGCGGTGGTGGCCAGGAAATAGATGACGTTCGAGCCGCCCGATTCAGATGGAGGCTCGGCTGTGTCCAGAGTATTCGTCACCGAGCCTGCGCCCGACTGGAGTGACCACCGGGACGTTGTCCCATCCTGGGCGTCTTCGAGAATGATCGCGGGCAGGTAGCCGGAACTTTCAAGGAGCGCGTTGAACTGAGTGATGATGCGCGCCGCGGCGTCCCACAAACCCCCCACGGCAAAACCGATGAGGGCCAGGGCCGCGCCGTAAATCCAGCAGCGGTTCTGGGCAGCCGGCAGATTCGAACCCGTCAGTTGCGTCGCGTTGAAGAAGTCGGGATCGCTGGGTGGGACCTCCACCTCGCGCGGAAGGTCGGCAAAGGCCGCCAGCTTCTGCAGGGTTGAATAAAGATCGACAGGGCCCAGCGCCGGATCGTTGTAAAACACGTGGGCCACCAGTGTGCCGGAACCCACTGCCAGGCTTGTCCCGAACCGCGCATGTGTCGAGTCCTGAACGATGATGGGAATGTTGTCTTCCACCATAGACTCCAGGTAGGAGGTCTTGACGTTGACGCGGACAAAATAGTCCCGAAGCTTGCTGCCCACGCCCATGTTGGAGTGAGCTATCCAGCCCGTCACCGAGGAAGCGGAGGAACCCGCCGCAGGCTGCGACGAGCTGGCGTCCATCAGGAAGGCGATCACCGTTCCCGGCTGCACGCCCGCTACGGTCCAAGTGCCGTCAGAGGCAATCGTCGCCGAGCCCTGGTAATAGAAACTGTCGGTGAAGGAATAGACGTCCACCCGGTAGGCGGAAGCAGCCTGGGCCGGATTCAGCACCCGTCCGCTGACAGTGCCGGCCGTGCCGAGGGTGAAAAGGTTGATCAGCAGGTTGCCCGAAAGCAAAGGGGTCGGAGAGTAGTTGACCGGAAAACCGTCCGGGCCCGCCTGATCGTCCGGGCTGACGCCCGCAACGGGATCGAGGACGATGTTGGGCACGGAGTCCTGCGCCAGACTGGAAAAAGGGTCATTGACAGCGTCCACCGCCCCTTCAACAAACGCGGCGCCGGCCCCGGTGGCAAGCACAGAGCCCGCAAACGGCGACACGTTGGCGTTGATCTGGCCCAGCATCCAGTCGAGTTGCTGGTCCAGCGCCGCTGCCAGATCTCCGGAATAATAATCTCTGACTTCCGCCATCTCCATGCTCCTTGGGCTCCCGTCAGTAACCGTATCCTGTGGTCCCGTAGCCACTCATGCCGTAGCCGGTATGTCCCACGTTCATGTCCTCCGGCCGAAAGGTCGTCAGCAGGTCCATGACGCCTTCAATCTGCACCACGTAAAGCGGCTGCTTGGCAAGCGCCGCGTTATTCAAATCAAAACTCGGATTCGTGATCACCGGCATTCAGTCACACCCTCCTCAGTAAATTCATCCGCCGGCAATCACAGCACCTGCAGGCGGAACTTCACCTTCACGCTGTAGACGCCCGGCGCCATATAGGCCACGGTCTCGCCGGTATCTTCCAGAAGGCAGTTGATAAACGCAGACTGCGAAGCGTCGGGGTAATACGCGAAGGACGCTCCGGTCAGGGCAAAGTCCAGAAAGGCTGACCAGCCTGCCAGGCCGTTCCCCGCCTGGATGTACTCAACGCTGAGTTCCAGGAAGGTATCGATGCGTTCCAGCACCGACTCGCGAACGCCGGCGGTTGAAATGTTGTCGTGGCGGACGGCGCTCTTTGAATAGCCCGGCTGCTGCCGCGGCGCCGAAGTAAAGTTCAGCGTCTGTTCCGTTCCGACCGCCGGCGTGTACACAATTTTTGGATAGGACATCAGAAGCCTCCCTGCGCAACCCGTGGATCACGCCCTTGTCGCCGGCTGCCGCACCACGGTGTAGGCAACCAGGTTCACATCGCGTTCCATCACCGCCGTCGAGATGTGCCGCACCAGTTCGTCCACGCCCGCCTGCCCGCCGTAGACCGGTCCCTGGAAAATCACCTGGACCGTCTGCGAATTCTGCGAGGCGCTTGGCGAACTCGTCGCCTTGGTGGCAGAGGATGATCTGCCCGTCGAAGTACTTTTCGACGTGGCCTTCTTGCTCGTGCTCGCGCTTGAGCCTGCTCCGCTGAGCGCCTCGGTTGCCAGCCCCGCCGCTCCTCCCACCGCACCAAACACCGCGGCGGCCTCAAACGCCTGGGCCGCACCCGCAAAGTCTCCCACGGCCAGCATGTAGAAACCCAGCGCCGTTGAATAGATCGCGCGCACCACGGCTTCTTTGGCGATCGCGCTGATGGAGGTGAGCGCGGCTTTCTCAAAAGCCTGGCCGATGCTTTTCTGCCAGACGCTGGCGTTTCCGGCGTTGCGCACCAGCGCCGAATCAAACAGCCGGAAACTTCCCAGCAGGCTGGTTCCGAGCGCGTTCGAGGCGCTCAGGGCGCTCGAAAACGTGCTGTTGACGCCGCTTCCCCAATCGCCCACGGCCTGCCGGTTCCGGTTCAGCGACGTCGTCAGGCTGCTGAGGCTCAGGCCGAAATTGCCTGTCAACCCCTGCAATGATTTCTGCACGCTCCCGAAACTTGAGGTGCCGCTGTTCGACCACTGCGTGAGGTCGGAGCTCATGCCGCCGAGGTTGCCGCTGAAGTTTTGGCGGAATGCCTGGATGCTCGAATCCGCCTGTGAAGGATCGGCGGCGATGCGTATCAAAAGTTCTGCTGCGTTGTTGGTAGCCATCATCCTCTCATCTCTTACCAGTGCAGGTTCTTTGCGCGTTCGCCCCGGGGCGCTTCCTCCAGGTTTTCCGTCAGGGCGTTTGCGGCTGCACGTTCGTTTTTCAGAAGCCGGGCGGCGGCGGCCAGATCAAAATCGAGCGCCAGCACCGGATCGCCCAGCCCCACCATGCGGCTGGGGCGGCAGCCGAATTTTTCCGCCGCCATCGCCAGCAGCATAAAATTTTCACTTCGGACGAAACCCCTCCAGCGTAGCGCTGGAGAGTTCCTCCTTTGTGGAGCGGGCGGCAGCGCCTGCCGGACCTTCCGCCGATGGGGCGTCGTTCCCATCCAGGGCGCGGCAGGCCCACTCAAAGATGAAAGCGCGGTCGCGGATGGGAATGTCGTCCAGTGGAATCTGGTCCGGCCCGTCCCCGATGGGCGGGTCCACCACGCTGGCCTCCACCAGCCTCGCGGCAAAGGCGGCCAGGTCGACGATTTCCTCCCGGGTCAGTTCGCGGTCGCCTTCGGACTGCGGCGAGAGCGGATCTTCCAGCGCCACGGCCAGCAGCCCCTGGGGGATGCGCCCGCTCATCACCCAATCCAGCGGGTCGGGACGGGCGGCCAGGATGGTGGCGCCGCTGGGCAGGGTCAGGGGTTCTGCGCGGGCCTCGCGGTCGGCCCTTGCTGCGCGCCGCCAGGTTTCCGTTGTAGCTATTCCATTGCCTTTCCGCATGGGACCTCCAGTCCATTGAGCGATTCAGGGATTTGCGATTGAGTGATTGATAAAAATGCTTTCCATTCGCTCAATCGCTTAATCACTTAATCACCAATTCTTAAATCTGCCGATAGATCTTTCCCACCTGGTCGCCCACGGTGCGGGTGGGATCAGCGAGCCCTTCGAACTTGATTTTGTAGGTGGTTTCCTTGGCGCGCTGGAAGGGCAGTTGCACGGCCTCGGCCTGGTAGGCCTGGTAGAGCTGGGTCACCACGAACTTGCCCGTGGCGTCCCGCCGGGCAGAGATGACCGCCACCGATGTTTTGGGGATGGCCATCAGTCCGCCGAACGAGATCTCCTCGTAGTTTTGCGAGCCGGCCGGCAGCGAGCTGTCGGTGCCCGACGAGAAGCTTCCGTGGACGATGTAATTCTTCAGCTTCGCCAGGTCCGATTCTTTCAGGGTCACCTCGATGGAAGCCGCTTCCCCGGTCATCACCACGTCCACGGGTCCGGTCACCTGGTCCGCCGTAATCTCCGTCAGTTTTGGAGTCAGCACCATGGTGGCCGCTCCGTCCGTGGCTCCGGCAAACAGCGGTGTTCCGGCCGAGGGATTTCCGCTCCCATCGATGATCAGCCGGCTGCCTGTCGCCGGCACTTCGATGCCCAGCCACAATTTGCCCGGTCCCTGGTGTATTTTTGTTGCATCAACGTTTGCCATAAGTTCCTCCAGTCACGATTTGCGATTGACCGATTTGTGACTGGCGATCGCCGGTCGGCAGCGCTCCATCACAAACCGCCAATCACTCCATCACCAATCTTTCACTTCCCCGCCACTGTCCAATTCGTTCCGTCGCAATAGCCCAGCACATGGTTCGACCCGCCGCCCGTGATGGTTGCTCCCCAGGTTGCCGTCGTGGAATCCAAAATGGCCTGCATGGAGCCTTCGATGGTGCTGCTGCAGGCCGGCGCCGAAGCCAAAGCCACGGGTCTGGTTCGGACGCTGCCGCTTACGTCGAAGGCCGCCTGCGGCGAGGTATTCAGGATTCCCCATTGCCCTTTGTGGTCGATGATGGAGTCATACGCCGAGCCGTCATTGGGCTGAATGTAGGTGTTATAGGACTGCTCGTAGATCTGCGTTTCCTGCCCCGGAATCGTCTGTAGCTTCATGCTCTCCCCGGAGCGCACCGTGAAGCCTTTGGGAAACATCGGGTTGTTTCCTATATACGATCCGTTCCCGTTGGCGTCCACATTGGTCGTGAAAGCTACATAAGCGTTGGCGGCGGCTCCCGGTGAAGTGGTATCCAAGCACTCAACGGTTACCTGCCCGCAGGACATAATCTCTGTGTCCGATCCGGCGCCGAGGTAGTAAGTGGCCACGGTGTTGGCGCCCTGGTCATAGGCGGTGTTGCCCAGCATGACGAATGACTCTGCGTACTGGTCGAGGCGAACGCCGTAGTAGTAATTCGTCAACTCCATCAGGTTGCCGCTGATGTACCCTCCGGTGGTGCCGTTTGCGCCCGATCCGTAGCCCACAAACTTGAAGGGAGCGTCACCCGCGGTCGAGCTGCCGCTGCCCGGGCCCACCGTGTTCTCCACTATCTGCACCCCGTTGGCGTAGGTATTGCCCACCACGGCGTGGCGAACGCGGTTGAAGTAGTTGTCCCGAATGACCGTGCCGTATCCCTGGAAGGGCGCGTCGGCGCTTCCGGTGCCAATGTCAGCCGGGTTTGAGCCGCCCAGGATGATGGCGTCCTGCACGTTGGCCGTCCCCGTCTGACTGGAGGTAAAGCTGCAATCGTGAACGTGCAGGACGGTGTTGGTTGTAAAGATGAAGGGCACGGAATCGCTCGCCGTATCCTGGAACGAAACGTGGTCAATCTCCATGTAACCTGCGCCACGGGTGTCGATCTTGCCCGCGCTGTCGGAGGTCTCCGTCATCACCAGAATCGACCCATGCGAAGGTGAAAGTCCCCAGCTTGCCGAGTTGGCGTCCATCGACACGCCTTCGATCCGGTAGGGCGGCTGCTTTGGGCTATTCCCGCTGTCGTTCGGAATGGTCAGCGCCCCGGCCATCAGGTAGGTTCCTGCAGGGAAATAGATCACCCCGCCCCCGGCGGCATAGGCGGCGGCAAGGGCGGCGTTGACGGCGGCGGTGTCATCCGTCGCTCCATCACCCACCGCTCCGTAGGTTTTGACGTTTATCACCACGCTGCTACCGCTTCCGCAGGAGGTGCCTGTGATCGTCAGTCCGCTGCGTGTCAGGCACTGGCCCTCCGATGGCGCGGCGCCCAGGCTGAGTGCTGTCGATCCAAAATGGACACCCACAACAGAGGTTTCAACACTGCCTGCCGTGCTGGTTGCATCACCCGTCAGTGCAGGCATTTGCGAAGCGGCCACCGACTCTGAAGGCCCGCTCAGCGTGGCGCTGCGCACGGCGCTCAGGTCCACCGGCGTGGCCGACACGGGCACCACCCAGGTTTCCTCCCGGTAGGGAACACCGGCCAGCATGTAGATTGCGCTGTAGCTTGTCCCGGAGGGGGTCGAGCCCGCGTTGGGAATCAGCGACACGCTGAACGTCCCGTTCGTCACCGTTGCCGTCGCCACCGAGCCCGAAAAAACCACGGTGCCGTCCGCTGCGGTAAAGGTCGATTTCGACCTCATCACGATCTTGCCCGAGGGCAGGGAACCGTCGGGAGCGTGGATCGTGTCAGTGACGGTTGTCTTCGCTTGGGCAAGAAGAAGGGAGGGAGCGAATAGGGCGGCGAAGAAGGCGAGTTGTAAGTAGCGAGTAGCGAGTAGGGGAAAACTCTTCCTTCCCGATTTCGCTATTCGCGATTCGCTATTCGCGCGATTTCCCAATTCGCTATTCGTTGGCTCTTGCATCGTCCCCAGCCGGCAGCCGAGCATCGCGATTTTGAATCGCCTCTCCGATCTTTCGCTTCGCCTTTTGCGTATCATTCTCATCCTCCAAAATCACCAGAGCGGCCCGCATGCCCAGCTACGTACCGTCCGGTACGTAGCCCAGCCGAAACGCGCTCTCTACCTGACCACAGTTGCACATGACCGTCCGAAGTTGCGGGTTGGCGCAGACGCCGCGCTTTTGGCGATGTCTGTGATTCCGTCATCACCCACTGCCCGATTCCTGAATTCGTAATTCATAGCTTCTTCATCGTCTTCTCTGTGCGCTCTGTGCGTTGAAAGAATTCAACACAGAGGACACGGAGGATCTCTGTGCTCTCTGTGTTAAGGCTTTTGCGCCACAGAGGACACGGAGAAAACCGGGTGGCGCAGACATCGCGTTGTCTGCGATGTGTGCGGTTCCGTCATCACCCACTGCCCGATTCCTGAATTCGTAATTCGTAATTTGCAATTCGTAATTCCGTTTCATCCTTCATCCTTCACACTTCATCCTTATCTGATCACTGCTCTTCCAGGTCGACGGCAAATTCAATCTGCGGGCCGCGTGCGAGCGCCCCGCCCCTCCGCTGCACCAGCGCCCCCAGGTTGTGCCGGGTAATCCGCAGGTCCAGGATCCTGGAGACGGCGGGATCCAGCCCCGCCGTCATGCCGCCCGGCACCGTGGTGTGGCTGATGGCAAGCGGCGTATAAAAATCCTCGAGGGGCGCCGAAGCCAGCACCAGGTCCACCACCCGCAGCGTGTCCATGGCGTCTTCGGCCAGCCATTCGGGGTCGGTGCCCAGCAGCGCCATGGCGCAATAGAAGCTCAGGGTCCCGGTGCGCAGGTCGATGTCGCTCACCAGATCAAAGTCCATCTGCTGCGCCACCAGCACCAGCGCCGGCCAGTTCTGGATGGGCGTCGCCTCTTTCAGAAAGGCGGCAAAGGGACCCAGCGGACGTCCCTCGGGCCGCGTCGAGTTCACAATGTCCAGCGCCGCCTGCTGGTCCCGCTGAAAAATGGCGATCAGTTGGTCGACTAACGGCTTTGCAAAAGTGGCCTGGTATTTTTGAATCATCGTTCCATCCATAAAGCGGGTTTCAATTACGAATTACGAGTTACAAATTACTCGGCTGGCGCAGACGTCGCGGGGTGTGCGATGTCTGCGACTCGACCGGGTTTAGTAATTCATAATTCATAACTTCTTTTCTCCGTCTTCTCTGTGCGCTCTGTGGGTTGAAAAGATTCAACACAGAGGACACGGAGGATCTCAGTGCTCTCTGTGTTAAGGCTTTTGGGCCACAGAGGACACAGAGACGCTGGTTTCGCCGTTGGCGCTGCCGCCGCAGACATCGCAAAGAACGTGATCCCGCACTGCGGGACGCCACCCGACGCCATATTTCGTAATTCGTAATTGGTAATTCGTAATTGCCTTTCTTTCATCCTTCATCCTTCACACTTCATCCTTCAGAACTGCGCTCCCAACTCCGTCACGCTCAACAAGGGCGATTGCGATTCGATCTGTTGAATCACGAACCCGATCCATCTGTTTTCATGGTCGGGCGCCAGCACCAGCAACGGGCGCATGGGGACTCCGTGGCCGCGCCGCGGGGCGGGCGGCAACGATCCCTCCCCGAATCCCCATCCGGCGCCCGTCTGCTGGAACCCGGCGTAGGAGAGGCTGGTGCCGAACTCGAGTGAAAGCCGGTCGATGGCTTCCACATGTTCCGGCGATCCCGGATCGGTCAGCGAATCGAGCAACGCTCCGCTCGCCACCAGGATCCCGCCCCCGCCGCGCTTGCGCTTCACCGTGGAGGGCGCCAGGGCCGCCCAGGGCGTGCCGCCACCGGCGCCGGCGCTCGAAAACTGCTCTGCCTCCATTTCCCGCATGTCTTCAGCAATCAGCCCCATCGCCGGCGATAGATCGCTCAACTGCGCCTGCAAAACGCTCAGGCTGTTTTCAGCCGCCTGCGAATTGATGGAACCGCTTATTGCAATCATCTTTCCTCTGGAAATTGGTGATTTGTGATTTGCGAATTGTGAATTCCGGTGCCGGTTCGTCAATCACCAATCACCAATCGCAAATCACAAATTCACTTTCATCCTTCAGTACACGTCGCTTTTGCGGAACGCCAGGTTGCTGTCCGTCTCCGGGTCTGTCGGATCAGTTTCCTGCCCGGCAACGCCGCCGAAGGCGGGATAAACGTCTCCGGTGCGCGCGGCCGCAACAAACAGCTTGTCGTAGGAGCCCTGGCCCAACTCCGCCGTCATGTTTTCAAAGCTCTTCCGCAGGGTGTTGGGATTGGCCCAGCCCTGCGTGGAGGCGCCGGGACCGAGCATCGAAAACAGCGCATCCCCCAGGTCGGCCGCCGCTCCGCTCTCATTCATCAGCGCCAGCAGCACCTGCCCCTGCGGATTGACCGTTTCCAGGTTGGTGAGGTCGTAGCCGCGCGCCGCGGCCAGCGCCGTGATCCGCGCGGCCTGGTTGTCCATCCAGGTCTGGATCTGCGCGTCGCTCGGGTTCTGGTTGGTGACGCCGCGCTGAAAACCGGGATAGTGCGCCGCCACCGCGTCGATGGTTGTAAAACTCATGTCCGTCCTCCCACAACCGTTCCTTGACCTTTGTCATCTGCGATTGGTGATTTGTGATTGGCGATTTGCGATTGAAAACCGATGCTTCAGCCATTCAATTGCTCCATCACTCGATCACAAATCACTCAATCAGTTTTCCCGAGAAGCCGCGGACCTCAACCTCAGAGGTCCGCGCTACCCGTGCCCACGACAAAATTCATTCGCGATTTGTGATTGGTGATTTGCAATTGAAAAGCCAGCCTTCAGCCGTTCAATCACTCAATCACCAATCACTGAATCACTAATGGCCTTACGCCACTGCCGACGTCCACAGGTAGGCGGCGTTGGGCGCCACCACCTTGGCGTCGTAGTAGAGTTGGACTTCCACCACATCCGCGGTACGCGATTCATCGCGATAGCGCTTGACCAGGAAGCCGTCCGTGTTGGCGCCGAAGAGCCAGGAAAACTGGTAGCCCAGCGAAACCGTGCGGCGGCCCGGCGTGGGGGGCTTGTAGAACAGCACCGCGTTCTTGCCCCAGATGTAGTCGAAGTTGTCCGGATCGCCTTCCTTGGCGAGGTTTTTGATGGCTCCGCCGATAAAGAAGTAATCCACGTTGAACACACTTTTCAGGTGGTCAGGCTGCAGGATGCCCACCTGCGTGTACTTGAAGCGGTCGATGATCTTGGGGTGCTGCCGCAGTTGCAGAAACACCTGATAACCCACCACCAGGGCGTTCGGGGGCTGCCCGATCTGCTTCTGGATGGTGGCCTTCTGCGTCTCGATGGCGGCAATGGGATCGGAGTTGGTGAAATCCGACCACTGCCCGGTGCCGGAAAGCGCGGTGGTTTGCGTCACCACCGTGGGGTCCGTCGCCGCCCCCGCAATCTGGATCTCCCGCTGCAGGTAAATGAGGTCGGTGAGAGTTTCCGTGGTGTCCACGTCCACGTCGATCGCCTGGTCGGCGTTGGCGCGCAATTCGTCCGGAATGGCTTGCGCCAGTGCGTGCCCTTCGGCAAAGTAGGTGTCGGTGGAAAGCGTCCAGTTGATTTCATTGGCCCGGGCGCCGGGCCGGCGTGCGTCATCCGTGATGCGGAAGCGGTCCTTCGAATAGATGAAGTATTTGTTGGACTGCTTGCTGACCGGAATCGGCTGGAATACCTGGTCGGCAATAAACTGCGCGTTGTGATAAGCGATGGATACGTTGGTCAAAGCCTGATCAACATGGACCATCGAAATGTCTGGCATAGCGATTCTCCAAGTCCACTCTGAGATGGCGCTCCGCGCGCGGGCGGCAAGGGTGCGTTCGACCTTCCCCTCGCCTGGAACGCGGAGACCCGCCAGCGGGTCGCACTTCTCAAAGTGGAACGTAGTACCCCGGCTGCTGACCGCCAGGGCCTGACCCGCATGAACATTTGCGATTGAGTGATTGGGTGATTGAGTGAATGAATGATAATTTGCTGATGTCTTTCAATCACTCAATCACAAATCGCCCCATCACCAATTTCACTAGCTGACCGGCACCACCACCGGGCCGGGCGAGAGAAATACAAAAAGAACTTCTCCCGCCGTCGCCGAGCTCTCCGCAATGCCCACAACGTTGTGAAGCGCTGCCGAGCCCGGAACAGTGGTGAGGTCGGAGGCCTTCAACGCGCCGGTGGAGTCGGCGACTTCCACGTATTGGCCTTTGGTGATGGAGCCGGCGGCGTAAGCGCGCGAAATGCCGTACTTGCGCACGGTGACGTTTTCATTCTGGTTGGGCTGCGCCTCCTGGGTGATGCCCCACGCCAGCTGGTTGGCTCCCGTGGGCAACTGGCACTCGCCGTCATTGGCGCCCGGCACCACGGCGCGATATTGCGTGACGCCGCCCGAGTTGGTTACTTTGTAAGTCTTGTCGAGAACGTAGGTTGCTCCTGCCACAGATTTCCTCCTGTAGGGACCGACTGCGTCGTCCCGGTAATTTGGGCACGGCACGCCGTGCCCCTACGAAAAACTCCTGCTGGTTGACTGCAAACTGCCGGCGCGCCGGCAAGGCCGGGACAGGCGGGGTTTCTTAAATTGAGAAATCGCCTTGGCCCTGCGGCTGCGGTTATTCGCCGCTGCTCACCGACCGCCGGTACTGATGGATGAGGTCAGGCTGCTCGCGTCCGATTTCCGTGAGCGCCTGCCCGTAACTGCCTCCGCGCTCTTTCATGCGCTGCTCCGCCATGAACTTGACCTGCGCCTGCACGTTCTCCGGACCGCCGCCGGAAAATCCCACAGGCTGCAGCGGAATGCGCGCCTGCTGCTCGGACATCAGCCGGGTAAACGTGCCGAAGTCCGCCAGCGCAATGCGCCGCCAGTCGTCGCGACGGCGCGGCAGAACCTTGCCGCTCCGCACGGCGTCATCGAGCGCCTGCTCCACCCGCGCGCGGAAAACTTCCACGGCGGGAATCGATTTGCCCCGCGCTTCGGCTTCGGAAAGCACCGAAGCCGCCTGGGCCATCGGAACTTCGGCGTCGTCGGCGTCAGGCTCGGCGTTGGTCCCGCCTTGCGGGAGGCCCAGCGCCTTGAGCGCGTTGGCAGCATCTTCCGGATCGGCGTAGTACTCGTCCGCCAGGTCCGGATGTTGGACTTTGATTTTTCCGTCGGCGACGGAAAGTTGAACCTTCTTCATGGAACCTCCTGTCTTGAATCTGGAATCTGGAATTTGGGATCGTTTGTCGTCGCCGTCCTCGCCGGCGCGCGCGCGGAGCGACGATGGGTCCCTGGCAGCGGACATCTTTCTGCTGACTTCTGACTCCCGGCTTCCGGCTTCTTCCTCCACCAGGCGGTAGCCCGGATCGGACAGCCGGATTTGCGGCATCTCTTCCAGGAAGGGCCGGTTGGTGAGCGCCACCGAAGTGAGCGTGGCGCCCTGCGACTTGCCGGTCCGTTTGTTTTTCGCGCCCCAGTCGATGGCCGGCGAGATGTAACGGTATTCGCCGTTCTTTACCAGCGAGCGGGCGCGTTCGGTGGGTTCGAACCATCCCCACAGAATTGAGCGCGAATGACGAGCAGCGGGTAGCGGGTCGTCTTCTCCATTCGCCATTCGCAATTCGCTATTCGCTTGCAGCTTTTCCGGCGGGTCGATCCCGATAATGCGTCCGGCGGAAGGAATGGGGCCGCCGGCGGCGACTTCCGGCATTTCGCTGGCGTGGTCGTAGTCCACGTTGATTTCGCCGTTCTGCCGCCCGCGAAAGTTGTGCACAATCGATTCCAGGTCGGCGGGGGTGATGGAAAATGTGTTTGTGCCGCGCACCCAGGTTCCGGTGACGGCGAGGGGGATGCGAACCTTGCCCGCCGCTTCCCCGGCCCCGGCGTCGAGGGTGGCCATGAATCGAGGTGTTGTTGTCTGTTCCACTGTGCTGAGCATTCTTCTCTCCTCCCGGATTCCTATTCGCTATTCGCTATTCCCTGTTTTTCCGGCGGCTGCGGTAGTCCCAGTTCCCTGGCGATGTGCTGCGCGAGTTCGGGATACGGAGCCACCACGTTGGCCGTAGCCAGCTGGCTGAGGGCGGTGAGCGTCTGGTCCAGGCTGCGGGCGCGGAGGTTTGAAACCTGCAGCGTGGGATAGCGCTCGACGCCGTCCCAGTTGTAATCCACCAGGCGCTTCACTGCAGTTGCGGTGATGGTTCGGGCGATCTGGTCGGCGGTGGCCTGCACGGCGAGGAAGAAGAAGTCGGTCATTTCCTGGCCCAGGGCGCGGTTGCCGCTCGACCTCGAGCTCTGCCCGAGGTTCATAAAAAAGGCAAGTGCGGTTCTGGATATTTCAATGTTGTGGTGTTCAATAGAATTGAACAGGTCGCGCACCTGGCCCTGCACGCCCTGCAGGGTGAGCTTCCATCCGGGCGGCAGCGCGATGCCGGTTTTTTCATGCGCGGCCAGCTGGGTGACCCACGACGCAGCGGCCTGGCGGTCTTCTTTTGAGGCGTTGGGTCCCTGTTCGATGGTGGGAATACCCAGGCCGTTACGTTCCCCGGCGATGGCGTCGATGCGATAGAGGTTGTGCTTGATGTACCAGTGCATGTAGGCGGGCCGCAGCATCGAGCGTCCGAAAAAGTTGGCGCCCTCCTTGTTGAACGTGAACACGGCCAATCGGTCCACCGGAATCTCCACGCTTTCGAAATTCGAATTGCGGTAGCCGTACTGGTTGAGCGCCAGCAGCGTTTCGCCGTCCACGTCGGTAATCCAGCGATAGAAAGTGACGGGCAGCCGCGGAGCCAGGCGCGCCAGGCGGACACTGGATCCGTCCACGGCGTAGATCTCCTCGTGCGCCGCGGCGCCGAAGGGCAGCATCAGCAGGGCGTTGCGCAGCACATCGTCCCAGCACTGGGTGGTTTTCGCGCCGGCGGGCGAAACGTATTCAAGGCCGCCAAACAAATTCTCTTTCACGAACTGGGCGATCTCCCGGTCCAGCGGATCAGGGCTGGCCGGCAGCACGTCCCAGTTGGCGGCGCGGATGGGCAGCTCGCAGGCCAGCAGGGTGGCGGCCACCTGGGCGTCGGAGCGCCGCATCTTTTCATAAGTGCGGATGGCGGTGAGCCCTTCAAGCTGCGGATTGTATTCGCCAAAGTCTTCCAGAAATCCGTGGAAGACGGGCGTGCCGGGCAGGCCCACGGGCAGCGTTTCGGCGCTCGCCGCGGTGCGCTCCATCGGCACGTTCACCTGCGATTCAGCCAGTCTCGCGTTTCGCCATTGAATATCGATCGGTCCAAGTTTCATCTTTTCTCCCCAGTGCATTGGTGATTGAGTGATCGGGCGATTGAGTGATTGGAAAGACCGAGACTTCGACTTATGGGGTTTCAATCGCTCAATCACTCAGTCGCTCAATCGCAAATTTTCAAAATGCTCCCCATTCCCCGTCCAGCTCCGTAAAGGCCAGCGGATTGATGATGGGCGAGCCGCCCGTGAGATAGCCGTCGGCCGCCCCGGAAGCGGGCTGCGAATCGGCGGCCAGGTCGGCCAGGGCCTTGGCCCAGAACTCGTCGGCGTGTCCCGCTGCGGTGCGCACGGCGTCAAAGCGCAGATTGCCGCTGGGCGTCACCACCCGTTTGACGGCGCTGAAGGCGCGCCGCACCTCTCGCGTATCGGGCAGCAGCGAAAGCTGTTTTTCCATGCGCCGCTTGGTGCGGAACGCCAGGTCTTCTTTCACCCCAGCGGTAAAGGTCACGGGCTCGACGCGCGGCCCGAATTCATCCGCCAGGGTTTCCGCCAGCATGGCGCCAATGCCCGTGGCGTCAATGGCCGCGCGGCGCACCAGGGGCTCGCCGTCGTGCCGTTCCAGCCGCAGCAGTTCGCGCGCGCACTCCAACTGCCCGGCAAAGGGAGCGCGGTCGAGGGTGCGAACAATGCGCGCAATCGACTGCCGTACCTCCGCAGGGGCGCCGTCGCCCGTCATCCCGAGTGCAGCGAGGGATCTGCTGTTTCCAGAAGCAGATCCTTCGCCCGCAGCAGCGGGCTCAGGATGACGACTTAGCGTCGTCACTTCATCCAGCCAGAAAACCGTGCGGTCGTGCTGGCGGCCGATGTCGATGCCCAGGAAAAACTCGGAAGTGGGAAGTGGGAAGTAGGAAGTAGGGAAGGAAGAAGGAGTTTGCCCTACTTCCCATTTCCTATTTCCTACTTCCTGTCCTTCCCTGCCGCGCACCGAGGCCAGCTGGTGGGACGGAGTATCCGTACTGGCCTCGGCACTTAGGCTGGCGGCAAGAAGCTCGGGTGAAAAGAAGTTTTCCGCCGTGGAAACAAACTGGCAGCAGAATTCCTGCTGGAAGGTCGAATCGTCGTCGCAGCCCGCGCGCAGCAGCTCGATGTCGATCTTCAATCCCTGGCGGGCGGCTTCGTAAACGTCGCAGCGGTGGGACGACCAGGAGCGGGAGTAGGAAGTAGGAAGTAGCGAATAGGGAGCCCTCGGGGCCGGGGCTTCTTTCCCTACTTCCCACTTCCTACTTCCTATTTCCGCCTCTACCAGCCCCGCCGCCTTCGCTAATTCAAAGAATTTCCCCTGCTGGCCGTTGGGCGTGGAGATCACTTCCAGGCTGTAGCCACGGGTGATGGTGGGAAACAGGGCGGAATAAATTTTTGCGGCGTCGGCGTGGAAGGCGAACTCGTCGAGGGTCACGTTGCCCGAATAGCCCCGCGCCGTGTCGGGATTCGACGGCAGCCCGTAAATCACCGAGCCGTTCGGCAGGCGCACTTCAAGCTGCTTGCGGCTGGCTTCTTCAAAGAAAGTGGACTCGAACGCCTGCGCCACAATGCCGCAGCTCTGGACGTGCTCCTGCACTTTTTCCATCAGCAGTTTCGATTGCCGTTCTCCCTTGGAAAGGAAGATCCAGGTGGTCTTGCGTTCCAGGCAGCGCAGCAGGGCCTGCAGGGTGGCGGCAAAGGAGTAGCCGATCTGGCGGCCCTTTACCACCATCTTCAGCGAGGAGCGGTCTTCCACCCAGCGGCGCTGGTAGGGCAGCAGCCGGATGGGACTCGACACCACCTCGGCCCGGCCTGGCGACTTGAAGTCAATCCCTCTCCGAGGCGGGACGGTGGACGCGCCTGGCGGGACCGGGTGAGCGGTCGTTTCGCCTGTCTCGGGGGTGGCGCATACGTCGCGCTCTTTGCAATGTATGCGCCCCTTTGAATTCCCCTCTTCCGCGGCTGGCGCAGACGTCGCGGCTTTTGCGATGTCTGCGGAAGACCCGTGACCAGGCCCTCTCCGAGGGGAGAGGGTGGCCGCGTCAGCGGCCGGGTGAGGGGTCTTTTCCAGGGTGTTGCTCCCCTCAGCGTCTTTGCGCCGTGTGCGCTTCTTCGGCTTTTCCGCCTCAGCTTGCTTCTTTCCGTCTTGTGTTTTCTTCCGCGCCATACCTTTTTCACTCTGGCGGCCTTTATGCCGCCCTTTCGCTTCAAGGCTTGCTCTGTGCGACTAACCGGCTAAAGGTGTACAGCTTGCATAAGTTCTTGTTCTGCGTGGCATGGGCGTCTCGCCCATGAACACGGCCGAGACGGCCGTGCCACTTTCAGGTGCGTCTCCGCCGCGTTGAAAATGAGGTTCCCGGTTTTGTAATTCGTCATTCATCATTCGTAATTTCCTTCCGCACCCGCATACATCGCAAAGAACGCGATATCTGCGTGGCATGGGCGTCTCGCCCATGAACACGGCCGAGACGGCCGTGCCACTTTCAGGTGCGTCTCCGCCGCGTTGAACCTGAGGTTTCGGGTTTCGTAATTCGTAATTCATCATTCGTAATTTCCTTCCGCACCCGCATACATCGCAAAGAACGCGACGTATGCGCCACCCAGGTATTTGTTTGCGCTGCCGCCGCAGACATCGCAAAGAACGCGATATCTGCGTGGCATGGGCGTCTCGCCCATGAACACGGCCGAGACGGCCGTGCCACTTTCAGGTGCGTCTCCACCGCGTTGAACCTGAGGTTCCCGGTTTTGTAATTCGTAATTCATCATTCGTAATTTCCATCCGCACCCGCATACATCGCAAAGAACGCGATATCTGCGCCACCCCCCAGCTCGGGTTTCATAATTCAGAATTCAGAACTCATAACTTGCTTTCACTCGTCACCCGTCGCCCGTGGTTCTTCGTGTGCCACTTCCACGTCCCTGGGAATCACGGGAATCTGCAGCAGGCCGTAAATCTCCTGGATTTTTTCCAGGGCCACGCGGCCCAGGGTGGAACTGTTTTCAGGCTTTTTCAGTTCGCGCTGCAACTGCGCCAGCTTGGTTCGAGTCAACTGCAGCTTCAGCATTTCGGCGTGCATCCGCATCTTGCGGAAGCGTTTGTCTTCCTCTTCACGCTTGATTCGCATGCGCAGCAGTTCGCCCTTCAGCCTGATGTTTCGCCGCTCCAGCAGCACTTTCACGGCGTCCTTCATCGTCATCTCGCGACCGTTGCGAGAAAGGGTCTGGAGACCTGTCAGCAAGGCGGCGTGGGCCAGTTGCGCGTCGGAAGAGTCGGGATCCACCAGCGCCTGCGTCAGCGCCTGGGCGCGCTCCACCTGGAACTCGATGCGGCGCTTCTGCAGTTCCAGGTCGCTGCGGTAACGGTTCTGTACGGCCTGGAGCGTCAAGGGCACGCCGCGGTCATTCACGGCGTCGTAAACGTCTTCGAAAGTCGCGCCTTCCACCAGCATGCGTTCCACCAGCTCGCGCATTTCAGCCGGCAGCTTCGCCACCTCGCTGACGGGGCGCTGGCTTTTGGCGGCCCCGGTGGAATCAACATCCGCGGATTTTAGAGTTTTCTGCTCCATCGTCTGTTTCTTCCTGTGGTGACGGTTTGGGCTTTTAATTACGAATTACTCATTGCCAGCCCGGATTATTCGTGACGCGGTAGGGCTCTGTGAAAGGGCACGACTTCAGTCGTGCCGTTGAGAGCGCCTGAGAAGCTCCTATCGGGGCTTCAGCCCCTGAGCGGAAGGCGCATGGCCCCGGAACTTTCAGCGGCTAAAGCCGCCTGCTTCGAACCGCCTATTACGGCACGACTGAAGTCGTGCCCCTTCTCCCCATTCACGGCAACATCCGCCGGTTCATGCATAGTCCTGCTAGTTACCCGATCTCGCCCGGTTTCACATCGCATTGGCAACTCGCGCGGCTGCGTCACAGTCTTCCCGGTTGGGGCCCACAGACCGCGGACATCAGAGGCGGAGGTCCGCGCTACCAGCTTTGCGGCCGAGTCGCAGACATCGCAAAGAACGCAATATCTGCGCCACCCCCGGGTTTTGTAATTCGTAATTCATAATTGGTAATTTCCTTCTGCCGCCGCAGACATCGCAAAGAACGCGATATCTGCGCCACCCACGATCACTCAATCACAAATCACCAATCGCAAATCGCTAATCCCTTGTCCCTTATCGCTCATCACTGCCTTTCACAGCTCCGGCTCGAGATAGACGCCCTCGTCCTTGGGCAGCCGGCCGTCGAAGTAGTCGATCCCGGTGGCGGTGATTTTCACCAGGGAGATGGGGCGCCGGGTGTGGGGTCCGCGAAGGTGCTCCACGCTCACCAGCCCCTTTTCCCCCAGGTAGGCCACGTGGAACTGCAGGTCGTCGAGCGGCAGCGGATAGCCAAAGATATCCAGCTCGCCCTGCAGCAACGGAAGGGTTGCCGACTGCGGATAAATCAGTTTCAGGTAGTAAAGAATCTTTCCCCGGATGATTTCTTTTTGCCGTAGGCTGCTCATACTGTTCACGCTCCTGATTTGGCTGGTCCTTCCTGCCCGATAGTGCTCGCACCTTTTGCCCCGCATAGGCCCTCTACTATTGGTGATTGAGTGATCGGGTGATTGGGTGATTTGAAAATCCCAAGGATGCTGCCTGTATGGTTTCAATCACTCAATCGCTAAATCACCAATTCATTTACTGCTTCGCGTCCGAGGCCTGGTGAACCAGCCTTTTGATGTCGCCGTGCATGGCCCGCAGTGCAATCAGGATCTGCTGGTGTTCCATGCTGTCGCGCGAATCGCTCTGCTCGACGCTGGAGGCCAGGCGGGAAAGCGCCTCAGCCTGCGACACCTGGGCGTTGAGGAACTGCTTCACGTACTGCTCCGCCATGCCGAACAGGCTTTCCATCTGGCGGCGCCGGGCGTCCATGCTGCGCTCAATCCACACCTGGGCCAGCCGCAACAGTCCGTAGCTGAAGGCGAGCAAAAGCAGCACGCCCGGCCCCCACCACAACGCCATGTGCGCAAAGTCCTGAGGCATCATTTCACCGCCACTCCAATCGCCACGCCCATGGCCATGCCGATGGCCACGTGCTCGGCCAGTCGCGCCAGTCGACCCAGAAAGGTTCCCCGGGCGGCGCGCATTTCCGCCTGGCTCTCGGTCTGCTGCAGGGCGAGGATTTTGTCCTTGGCATCGAGGGCCTGGTTCAGGCTGGCGGCGGAGACATTCAGGCGCTTCACCTCGGCTTCGTCCGCTTCGGCACGCGCCTGGCAGGTTGAAATCTGCTGCGTCTCGATGCCGCTCTCCGCGCGGCAGGCATTGAGTTCCACCAGCGCCGCCTCCACCTTGCGCGCCCCGGAAGCGGTCAGCGCCAGCACCGCGGCATCGTTGGCTGGCGCAGACGCAGCGTTCTTCGCCGTGTCTGCGGTTCGCGCCGTTTCGGCATCAGGTTTTTGTAATTCGTCATTCGTAACTTGTTCTTTGCGCCTTCTCTGCGCGCTCTGTGAGTTGAAAGGCTCCAACACAGAGGACACGGAGGATCTCTGTGCTCTCTCGGTTAAGTCTTGTGGGCCACAGAGGGCACAGAGGCGTTGGTTAAGGTCGGCTGGCCCAGCAGTCGCATCAGGTTTTTGTAATTCGTCATTCGTAACTTGTAATTTGCTTTGCGCCTTTGCGCCTTTGCGTGAGGATGCTTTTTCTTTCCCCGCAACGTCCCCGGCATGGAATCCAAGCTGGGCGGCCACCCGTGTCGTTATTTCCGATATAGGAAGGGTGGCCACCTCTGCCGCCTGGATTTGCGCCTGCCTGCGCAATGCGCTGAGCTGCGCCGCCAGTTCCCGGTTCTGCTCGACCGCCTGCTGCCGGCTCTGCTCGAGTTGGGCAATGGCCCGGGCGTTTTCCACGTTGGCCTGCTTCACGTCCTGCGCGGCCTGTTGGCGAAGCGCCGCCGCCTGGGCCGATGTCTGGCTCCGCAACTGCTGGAGCTGCGCCTGCCGGCGGATGCCCGCATCGTGCTGCTGCATCCAGAAAGCCGCCACCAGCAAGCCCGCCAGGGCCAGCCAAATCCGCCCCGGAACCCATTGGAACAATTTTTTCAGTGCTTCCATCATTGCCCTGTGCGCCCGTATTCATTGGGTGATTTGGCGATTGAGTGATGGAGTGATTGGAACCCTGCAAGTTGCGGCAGCGAAGTTTCTAAATCACTCAATCATCCGATCACGCAATCACTCAATCCTTCTTCCCGATCACCCGCTGCACGGTTTCTCCCGTCTTGCTGAGTCCGTAAAGCGTGGAGATAAAAATCGTCAGACCCTGAAGGTCCGGCAGATGGTGGGTGGTCCAGACCAGGTAGGAAACCCAGCCGCTGCCCAGCACCAGTCCCAGAAATGAGCCCGTGCGCCCAAAACTGGCCTCACCGGATTCCGAAAAAAGCTGCTTCACGTATTCGCGCATGGTTTGAACCATTGAGTCATTGAGCGATTGAGCGATTGAGTGATTGAAAATCCCCACAATCGCGGCCTCCATGAATTTCAATCACTCAGTCACCCGATCACTCAATCGCCAATTCATCATTGCCTTACAGCCGGGTCGACAGTCTCTGCAGCTCGGCGCGCAGAAACGCCCGAAGGTTGAGGATTTCGTTGACGGCGCGCTGCTCAAACATTCCCGCCAGCACAATACCTGTTGTAAATCCCACGAGAAAAATCACCATATTGGTCATTGCAGCCCCCTCCTTTTGGTTGAACCGGATGGTTCATGCTGTCCCTGAATGGACTTTGAAACGTTCGGCCCCCGTCACCCGGCCGGCTGGATTGGCCGGAGCTGGCGGTAAATCTGCATCCGGCGCAATCCGTTTTCCACGTAGCCGGGATCGTAGGTGCGGCCGTGAGGACCGCCCGTGTTCCAGCAGCGGAACAACGGCTCAAAATCGCGCCCGGGATCGAGATGGAAATCCAGAGCAAATTCCGAAAGCAGCCAGACCGCCATGCGGAAATGGAAGCGCGGATCCAGCAACTGGTGAACGTCTCCCGCACGTCCCACCATGTGGTAGCCCATGATCTGCGTGTATCCCCAGGAGGTGGCCAGCTCGCGCAAGGCGGCGTCGGTCGCTTTGGCGATTTCGCCGGAATGGATCTCGGCAAAGCCCCGGGTCATGTAACGCGCGTGGAGCGTGGCGTCGCCGGCCGGCAACTGACCCGCAACTTCATCGCGCAGGTTCGCCAGGTTGATGCTTCCGTAAGAAGGCGAGCCGCCCGCCGCTACCGCCTCGAGATGCAGGTAGACCGCCGGCTCAAATCGGCGGGCGTCCCGGCAGCCGCCACTCTCGTTCGCCACCAGAGCTCCCAGAAATTCCGGCGGCACGGAAGACTTTGCGCAGGCCTCCGTGATCGCTTCAGCGCAGCGCTCAAATACCCGCTGCACCAGACGGCGCTCGGCGGACAGGTTCGGTATGGCTGAAGGCGCGGAAGTTCCCAGGCTCGCTTGCTGCCCGGCGCTTGAAACGTTTATTTGCGTCTCCAATACACACCTCCACCCGGAATCGGCGGGACCCTTTCGGCGCTTGCCACACCCTGTGGCCTCGCCCGTGTCTCACCCACAATTCAAGCCTAAACCCCCGAAATGGGACGCGTGGGACGTTTGGGACGTTTGGGACGAAAAATTGTAAATAGTTTTGTATTAATATCTTAGAAACTTTTATGTAGGCTACATTAAGCGTTATTTTTAAAAAGTGTCCCAATTTGACACACCGTGTAAAAATTGCACAGCGCAGGTTTCGGCTGCGGTATGGTCCTCAGCGGGCATTACAACAACGGGCTCGTTCGATACAATGTCCGGTTGCGGGCAGGAAGCATCAGGAAGGAGCAACAAGCCATGCGAGCGGTTGTGCAGCGGGTGAAGCGGGCGGAAGTTCGCGTGAAGAGCAAGGTGATCGGGCGGATCGGCCCGGGGCTGCTGGTGCTGGTCGGGATCGCCAAAGAGGATACGGCGGAGAGCGGCCAGGCCATGGCCGAAAAGATCGTGCGGCTGAGGATCTTCGACGACCAGGAAGGCCGTATGAACCTGGGCGTCCGCGAGGCGGGCGGCGAGCTGCTGGCGGTCTCCGAGTTCACCCTGTATGGCGATTGCCGCAAGGGCCGCCGGCCCAGTTACGCGGGCGCCGCTTCGCCGGATGACGCCCTGCCGCTCTACCACGGCTTTGTGGAATCACTCAAGGCCCTGGGAGTGAAGGTCGAGACCGGCGAGTTCCGCGCCATGATGGACGTTGAGCTCGTCAACGACGGGCCGGTCACTCTGATGCTTGATTCCGATCGAACGTTTTGAGGCCCGGAGACATCTGCCGCGAGTTGCGGTTCCCCACGCCTGCGGCACACCAGCCGCCGCGTCTCAAACGCCCGACCGCAATTCTCTTCTGAACAGAACCTTGATGCCGTGGCGCCACTGGTCGTTAATGCCGATCTGCATCACGGTGATGGCGGAATCCAGGTAACGCAGCATGCGGGTTGTTGTGGAGTGGAACCGGAAAGCCGGCACCACCAGGTAGAGCAACGGCGGCGCGTCGGCGAGCTTTATGCCCGGAAAGTAGCCGTAGTCCTGGAACTTCTCCTGCTGCCGCAACCTCTCCACGCGCAGCCAGTAGTCGAGCGCCTGGAAGGGCAGGTTGATCTGTTCCTCCAGCTTCAGTTCCATCACCGCCAGCCTGCCGTCGCGCGTCACCGTCAGGATATCGATCACGCCGCGGTCGGCCCGCGAGAACGCCGGCACCTGCGGGTAAACAAACTCCGGTGAAAGCGCGGGATCGATCCGGGAGGTGTCATCCACCAGCAGGCTCTCCAGCCAGCGCTCGGATTGCAGGCGGTAGAAGTCATCTCTGGCATCCTCACTCGCGGCGTTGCGGCGCGCGAGCACGCGGGAAACGAAATTACTAAAGTCGTCCCGGGTGCGGTCGTTCAACCTGCGAACGCTTCCCTCCAGCCCGAAATAGATCTTCGGTGCCAGGTCGCCTTCGATGCGCGCAATCTCCAGGCCCGCCACACGGACCGAAACGAACCTTCCGGAGGAGTCCGCGGCCATCGTCAGTTTGTCCGCGGCGCCGTCCAGCAGTCCGCGCAGGAGTTCGCGATGCCGGCCCATGAGCGCTTCTTCCGGCCGGTGGGGCACAAGCCTGACAGCAACATCGCCGGCAGACTCCAGATCGACGCGCGCCGGCCGTTCGCCCCCGCCATTCCATTCGTACAGTTCCAGCTGCACGGCCCGATGGTTGATGGCGGCCGCCCGGTGGGCGTTCAACTCCACCGCCTCGCTGGGCAGATAGATTCGAAGCCGGGGCACCATCGTTCTTTCTGAACGGCTGCGCAGCCAGTCGAGCCAGATCAGGCTGAAAGCCAGCACCGCATCGGCTGCGGCCGGCGACTCATCCTTGCCGAGCCCGATAACAGCACAACCGGTGCGGCCCTGGCGCGCCAGTCCCCGCGTGTACCATGTGGAGAACGAATGCTCGCGGTCCGAACGGTTGCTCACACGCTCCAGCCGCCACCCCTGAAATTCCTGTTTGAGCATGGCCACGAATTCCTGTTTAAAGGCCGGCCGGTCCCTTTCGCGCCCCTGGCGCTGCTTCGGATGAAGCTCCCGGAATTCAACCACCGAGGTTTCCCGGGCGTGAGGCTTCCGCACAAAAACGCCCAGCCGGTCTCCATCACGATAGGCCACTTCTTCAACGCGGCGCGCCAGCGTTCGGGCGGGGTTCCAGGCTTCAAAAAGCAACTTGTCGAACTGGATGCTCAACTGCCAGCCGGCCGCGGTGAGATCGAACAATTCTACTTCGTCCTCAACCACCACGGGGTGCGCGAGGGACTGAATGAAAGTTTCCACTTCCTGCTGGAGCGCCCGGAGAGGTTCGGCATCGGTTTCGTGTGCCATGGCAGCCTGGGCGTCCATTATAACCGCGCTCGCCATGCCATACGAGGCAATCCCGGGCAACGCGCAACGCGCGGCGCATTCCATCAGAAAAGCTGGAGAACTTTGCCCCTTATCACCGTCAGCATCCAGGTCGCCGGGTTGACGGATTCCACCCGGGCGTGATATCAAACCACTCGATCGTCCCGCTTAAATTTGAAGGAGACTATGAAGCCAAAAGTTTTTGTCACGCGTCCGCTGCCCGCCCCCGCGCTGGAACTGCTGTCGAGCGCCTGCGAGGTGCGAAGTTATGCTGAAGACGCAGCCATTCCCGTCACTCAACTGGCTGAAGAGTGCCGCGAGGTGGAAGGAATCCTGGTCAACTCCGCGCGCGTCAGTGAAGAAGTTTTGCTCGCGGCTCCCGGGCTGCGGGCCGTCTCCAACTGCGGCGTCGGCTACGACAACATCGATGTTGCAGCCTGCAACCGCCGCCGGATTCCCATCACCAACACCGCCGGCTCACTCGAGGAAACAACGGCCGACATGGCTTTCACTCTCCTGCTGGCCACGGCGCGCCGTGCCATCGAAGCTGACCGCTACGTTCGCGAGGGACGATGGGACCGCTGGCAATTTGGCCTGCTGCATGGGATGGACGTTCATCACAAGACGCTCGGCCTGGTGGGCTTTGGCGGAATCGGACGGCTCATGGCGCGCCGCGGCCTCGGGTTCTCCATGCGCATCCTCTACCACACGCGCCACCGCGCCGATGAAAGCGTCGAGCGTGAACTGCACGCCGGGTATGCGGATCTCGAGACACTGCTTCGGGAGTCCGACTTCATCAGCCTTCACATTCCGCTGACTTCCGAAACCCGCCACATCATCGACGGCAAGGCCCTCGGTCTGATGAAGAGCACGGCCGTCCTGGTCAACACGGCACGAGGCCCCGTGGTGGATGAAGAAGCTCTGGTGGAAGCGCTCAGCAGCGGGCGAATCGCCGGCGCGGGCCTGGACGTCTTCGAAAAAGAGCCGCAGATCACCCCGAATCTCGTCGGCCTGGCTAATGTGGTTCTGGCGCCCCACATCGGCAGCGCCACCGGCGAAACGCGCCTCAGGATGGCCATGCTGGCCGTCAGAAACCTGCTCGCCATGCTGGAGGGCCAGCGGCCTGCGAATGTTGTGAACCCCGAGATTTATTCCTGATCGCCCCAGAAGGGGGCTGGGGGCTGCGTTGAATCTGAGGTGCTTTCGAATGCCGGTCGGGATGCCGCCCTATGATCCGCTTTGAATCAATGTGCTCTCCGCGGTCTCTTTCGCAGGGTTTCCACGATGAGACCGAGCATCGCATAGGTTGCGGCATTGGCAACAAGGACCCAGTAAAGTTTAAGGGGATAAAAACCAAGATTTGAAATCGGGCAGGTCAAACGGACAAGCGGCAGGATGGGATCGGCAGTAGTCAGCGCCGGAGGCGTGCTCACGATGCCGTAGATGGCCCAGCAGCCGGCAACCAGAAGTCCCGCGCCAGGCCACACAGCAATTCGGTACTTCATGCTGCCCACCCTTCTTTTGTGGTTTGATTATTTCATAGATCGTCCCAAAACCCAAACCGTCTGAACGGGTGGTAGCGACTCAGTTTGGCTCCTATACTGTGGCACGGCCATCTTGGCCGTGTCTTTTGACCGCAGCACGGGCGAGGACGCCCGTGCCACAAATCGGACTGAGTCACTACCGAACGGGCTCCCCATGCAGTGTCCTGATGTTTCAGGTGAACGCGGCAAAGATGCAAGAAGCCCGCCGGCCCGAAACGGCATCCCCTTGCTATCCGCGCCCGGCTCTTCAATAATGAGGAGTTTGCAGTAAGAGTTGAAATGCAGGAAGAGAAGGTGGCGGTAATCGCAAGATGAGCATACTAGAGAAAACCTCGGGTTCGGCCGTACCGTCCTACGAACGGGGCAAAGCCCTTGCCCGGCATGTTTTTCATGAGGTCATCTCCGCCATCGATCTCCGCAAAACGATGCTGCAGAAGCTGAAGCGCGTGGATGACACACTTCATGCCGGAGAGACGAACGTGTCGCTCACCTGGCCTCCGCACGTCGTCGCCATAGGCAAGGCAGCCGGACGCATGGCCGCAACGCTGGACGAAATCCTGGGCGGACGGATCGCCTCCGGCATCGTGGTAGCCCCCGCCCTTCCCGCCGCGAGGCTGAAGAACTTCCGCTATTTTCAGGGTGGCCATCCCTACCCCAACCTGGCGAGCATTGCCGCAGCCGAGGCAGCGCTTGAACAGGTCTCCAAACTCGGACCCAGCGAACTGGTGATCTTCCTCATCTCCGGCGGAGGCTCGGCGCTGTTTGAAAAACCTCTGGACCCCGGAGTTTCATTAAGGGACCTGGTTGAATTCAACCAGGTGCTGGTGACTTGCGGCCTGCCCATCGAACAGATCAACGTCCTGCGCAAGCATGTGTCGGCGGTGAAGGGCGGACGTCTGGCCCAGGCGGCACACCCTGCCCGCCAGTTGACCCTGTACGTTTCCGACGTACCCGACGATCTTCCCTCGATGGTGGCCTCGGGCCCCACCATGCCGGACGATTCCACTCTCGACGAATGTTACCGCCTGGCCGGGGAAAACAAGCTGATTCAACGCCTGCCCCCACCGATTCGAGAAAACTTCAAGGACCACACACTGAAGGAAACGCCCAAACCCGGCGACGCTTGTTTCAAAAGGTCCGAATACCATTGCCTGCTGTCAAACCGCGAGGCCGTCGAAGCCGCGCAAAACGCCCTGGATGTTCAGGGGTTCATCTGTGAGGTCGACTCCGGGGAATGGGACGCGGATTACCGCGAAGTCGCGGACAGAAATCTGGAAGCCCTCGACGCGCTCGCGGAAAAGCATCCGGGAAAGCCGGTGGCGCTGGTGGTGGGCGGCGAAGTCACCTGCAAAGTGACGGGTCCCGGGATGGGCGGACGCAACCAGGCTTTTGTGCTTTACGGCGCGGAAAGAATCGAACATCAGAACCGCGTGTTGTTGAGCGCCGGGACCGATGGCCGCGATGGCAACAGTCCCACGAGCGGAGCCGTGGCCGACGGGCAAACCCTTTCGCGCGCGCGGGGGCGGGGGCTCGATCGGGCGCGTTATCTGGCCGGGAGCGACTCCTATTCTTTCTTCCGCACCCTTGGTGATACACTCGACACGGGATACACCGGCAACAACGTCCGCGACGTCCGGCTCTGGCTCGATTTCGGAGACTCGTAGGATTTTGCGGTTCATTCGCGGCCGGGGTTTCAACCATTTTGAACGGGCGGGTAAGACCCTGACAACCTTTGCGAAAATTTATCTGAAGGAGGCATTCGATGGCAGAATCTGTTGGCTTCATTGGTCTGGGAATCATGGGCGAGCCCATGGCCCTGAACCTGGTGAAGGCCGGTTACGAGGTGACGGTTTACAACCGGACTCCCGAAAAGGCCGAACCTCTCAAGAAGGCCGGTGCGAAGGTTGCCGCGACTCCTGCGGAAGCCGCGCGCAACGCCGATTACGTAGTCAGCATCGTCAGCGATTCCGCGGCCTCCGAGGAAGTCTTCCTGGGCAAAGACGGAGCTCTCCAGACTGTCAAGCCCGGCGCCATCGTCATCGATTCCGCTACCATCAGCCCGGTGGTGAGCCGCAAGCTGGCCTGCGCCACGGCCGGCAAAAAAGCCGGCTTCCTGGATGCGCCCGTCACGGGCAGCAAACTCGGAGCCGAGAAGGGCGAACTCACTTTCATGATCGGCGGCGAACGCGAAACCTTTGACCGCGCCTTGCCGCTGCTGAAAGTGCTGGGCAAGAAGCATATTTACTGCGGCGGCTACGGGGCGGGGCTTTCCGCCAAGCTCGCGCAGAACGCCATCCAGTCCACCATGGTTGAAATTTTCTGTGAAGGATTTGTGCTGGCCGTCAAGTCCGGCGTGCGGCCGGAAGTGATGATGGAAATTGTCCAGAACAGCATGGCGCGCGCGGCCTTGACCGATTTTAAAGCGCCCTTCATTTTCAAAGGCGACTTTACGCCCTACTTCCCGCTCAAGTGGATGCACAAGGACGTGGCGCTGGCCATGGAAGCGGCCTTCGCGCAGGGCGTGCCCATGCCGGTTTCGGCCGCCGTCAAGGAAGTCTATGCCGCCGCCCGCGCGCAGGGTAAAGGCGATCTCGACTACGCCGCCGTCGTCACTTATCTTGAAGAGCTGGCCGGAGTGAAAGTACGGTCGACCGAGAAATGAGAGGGGGAAAAGTCGTGGCGTGTGGCTTTAGCGGCTAAAGCCGGCATCAATTCACACGACGTTTTGCTGTGGCTGAAGCCATGACCCCTGATCAGGATTGAATGATAGAGTGACGGGCCTCCGTAGCGCCGGCATCTTGCCGGCCCTGAAAAGTGCCGCCGGGACGGCGGCGCTACAAACGAGCGTTGTCACCATGTTTTGCAATCCTCAGGAATACGGCGTGAGACGAGTCAGGGAATCAGACGCGGCCCGCCTTCGTGCGTGGTGGTGAAGTAAAAAGTGTTTCTGCCGGTCCGCAGGTCTTTGCCGTAAGTAAACACCAGGGACACGCCGCCCAGCACCCCCAGCTTGACTGATGCGCCCGTGTCCCACAGCCACTGGCGCCCGCCGAAGCCGTCCGCGCGATCGTAGGCCCTTCCAGTATCGACAAAAGGCGCCAGCCGCAGCCTGAACCACGCGTTCGCGTAGAGGTTCTTGTTGACCTCCCAGTTTGAGAGCAGGTAGTCGCGGGCGAGCGGAGCGTTCCCCTTCTGGCCGTTGCGGGTCCCAATGTGAGCGCGGAGCGGGAGATTGTTATCGCGCTCGAGCCCCAGCACGAAAAGCTCGTCAAACGGAACCTGGCCAAAGGTCCTGCCGGCGTAGAATTTTTCCCTCATCTCATAATCATCTCCACGCGCCTGCGGAAACCAGTGCGCGCCCAGCGAGCCCTGCAACCTGCCGAAACGGCCAAATCCCGGCGAGTAAAAATCCCCCAGAGTTCCCTGCACGCCGGAGCCCAGCGTAAACCGTTTTTCCGGAATTCTGAGCAAAGCGTAATGGCTGCCCGCGCGGACTTCCACCGCGGCGCCATTGGTGAACACAGAATCGACGGTGGAGGCGCCGGGTGGCAGATTGCGAAAGCGCCGGTCCGATACGTTGAATCCCGCATTCCAGTTCCAGCGGCTGTTGGCGACGGCCTCGATGCCTCCGCCCAGTTCCAGCTTTTCCATGTTAAAAGCCTCGACCGGTACAGCAGCCTGATGGTAGGTCTGCGAGATATTCCAGTTTTCGTTCCGGCCGTCGGCATAGAGGCGGAAACGGTATTGGGGATTGCGCGCCAGAGGCGCGGAAACGGAAACAAAAGCGCGGCGCTTCTGGTCGTCCCAGCGGAAAAGCGAATTGACGTTGAGGGCGGACCCGCGAAGGTTATAAACCTGGGGATAAACCGTTTCGTAAGGCGTCCCTCGCAGCAGTGAAATCAGAGCACCGGCTTTGCTCGGGCCCAGGCTGTTCCTTTCCACAGCGCTCAGTTTGAGATCCAGAGAATCCGACCCTTTGCCGGCGGCAGGCACAAGATCGAGCCGGAAAGTAGAGAAAATTCCAAGCTGCCGCAGCCGCGCACGCGTGGTCCGGTATTGCTCAAGGGTCAGAACGCTGGCCGGCGAGCAGGTGAATGCGCGGTCGAGCAGGGCTGGATCGATTTGAAGTTGCGGGTCGGTCCTGATCTGGTTGATCCGTGGTTTGCCGATCCGGTTCCAGTATTTGAGAGTGGCTTCCAGATTGCCGTTGAGAAAGTAGAGCGTGGCAAGGAAGTTGATGGCGTAGCGGTCGTGCGGGTCAAGGCGCAGGGCGCGGTGCAGGTGGCGCTCGGCCGCCTGGTAGCGTTTCTGCCTGAAGGCGACGCCGGCAAGCTCTACGGGGAAGCGCTTGTCACGCGGATACTTCTTTTCGCCGGATTCGAGTGCCGCCTTCGCTTCGTCCCATCGCTCGAGCCCCGCCAAGGCCAGGCCGCGATAGTAATCCACGTCCGCCGATGCCGCGGGGCATTGGTGTGTTCCCTGCAGGATGGGGTCCCAGCGTTCGTGGCTGGCAAGTTTTTCAAGCTCGGCAGGGTTGTCGCAGGCGTTCTGAGCGCGAGCGGCAAAAGGAACCGCCAGCAGGAGGACCATCAAGAGGGAAAGAACGGCGGCCGGGATTCTCAATGCCCCGGCGCGGGGACTGCCAGCAGGGTCCAGTTGTGCGTGGGCCGCCATCGCATCTCAAAATTCCCCAGGTCCATCTTCAAAAGTTTCCGCTGGGCCGGATCGTTCACCAGAATGGTCCCATCCTGGCTTTCAAGCCCCACCACCACAACATAATGGAGCGGCCCGGACTTGCCGGAGTCTTGCAGGCAGACAATGAGCGGGCGGCCTTTGGCCAGGTGGTTCTGCAGGTCTTGCCGCGTGCCGTGAAAAGCAAACACCCGAAAGCCGTGGCGGCGAAAATAACGCTCCATGTCGGAGGCATAGATGCCTCTGGCCTTCGGGCGGTAAAGCGCGGCCTGAATGCGGCCGGCCTGAGCGGCGGGCGGGACGGCGGCATCCTTGCCTCGCAGCCAGTATTGCATCACCATCGAAATGCAGGCGGCGCCGCACCCGTTGGCCTGCTGCCGGACAAAGGGAACGTCCAGCCAGAGTCCCGCACCCGCCGCCAGAGCGCCGGACAACACCACCGCCAGCAGCGCCGGCATCGTCCATACGGCCGGCCGCCGAACCCATCGCATGGCGCTTAGTGGACCGCGATCAGCACAATGACAGCAGCGCCAATCGCGATCAGGATGTAAGTGATCTGCTGATTGTTCAACGCGCCGGCGGCGAAATCCTTCTGCGCCTTGTCGGCCCGTGAGGCGAGCCGCGCCAACTCCTGGTCGCTGAGCGACGGAACGGCCTTTTTGATCTGGACGGGGCCGAGATGAGCGGACTTGAGAGCTTTCTCAGACTGCTCAGATGAGAAAAACTTTTCCACCTTGGCGATATTCTGCTGCCGCGTGTGCGCAGCGGAGGCGGTCGCCTGCTGAAGTTCCGCGGGTGAAACAACGTGGTTCCGGGTGGCCGCCGCCAGCGGAGATTGAACGGCAAACGCCAGGGCCGCAACCAGGGAAGTGATGAGGATCCGGAAAGTAGATGAACTCAAATTGATTCCTCCTTATCGAATTTTGATTGCCCCTCCCCGCTCAATTCATTCTAAGGGGTAACGCTGCATTTCGACAAGCGATGGCGGTTGGGGGTAGTGATTCAGTTTGATTTGTGGCACGGGCGTCCTCGCCCGTGCTGCGGTCAAAAGACACGGCCAGGATGGCCGTGCCACAAAATAGGAACCAAACTGAGTCACCATCCGGTTGGGGATGAGTTCTGGAGCGTCCCGGCCAAAGAGATGAAGGAATTTGAATCGGCTGCCCGATCGTCAGTAAATGCCTTTGACTTGGCCGCCGTCAATGGCGATGGAAACGCCTGTGATGTAACTGGCGCGCTCGGAAGCAAGAAAGACCACCATGTTGGCAAACTCTTCCGGCCGGCCCAGGCGGCCAAGGGGAATCTGCCGCGCCCAGCGCTGCCGGATCTCGGCGGAATCGACCCCTTCGGCTTTGGCCAGCCTGCCCGAAAGTTCATCCAGCCGGGCAGTAAGCGTATAGCCGGGGCAGACGTTGGTGACCAGAATGTTATCCTTTCCGTATTCGTTGGAAAGGGTCTTCATCAGGCCGCTGACCGCCGAGCGGACGGAATTGGATAGCACCAGGTTGTCTACGGGCTGCTTTACGGATGACGAGGTGATGGTAATCACCCGGCCCCACTTGCGTTTCTGCATCAGCGGCAGCACTTCGCGCACAAAATAAAGCGTGCTCATCAGGTTCAGATCCACTTCGGCCCGCCAATCCTCCACCGTCGTTTCAGCAAAAGGCTTGGCCGGAGGTCCGCCGGCGTTGGTCACGCAGATGTCCACACGTCCAAAGCGGTCGTTCGCTTCCGAAATAAACCTCCGGACTTGTTCGTAGCCGGTCACATCGACGGGCCGGGCCAGAACTTCCACTCCCGTCTCCTGGCGGATTTCTTCCGCCGCGCGGTTGATGTTCGATTCCGATCGCGAGCAGATGGCCAGCTTGGCGCCTTCGCGCGCAAGGCCCAGCGCAACGGCTTTCCCCAATCCCTGGCTCGATGCCGCCACGATGGCAACGCGGTCTTTCAATCCCAAATCCATTCTCTCGTCTCCCTGTCTGTTGGAACTGCCCGCCGCCCTGCCCGGCTAACCTTTGCGCAAGTAGTCGTCCTGGCCGGTCAGCCAATCCGCGCGAGGTGGGGTAAAAATGTCGACGTCAAGTGTATCTTCAAGCGCCACCGCACTGTGAGGAACGTTCGATGGGATGTGCAAAATCTCCCCTTTTCGAACCGTGACCTCCTGCCCTCCAATTTCAAACTTCAGAGCTCCCTCCATGATGTAAGTCATTTGCTCATTTTCGTGCTGGTGCAAAGGGACAACTCCATCCTTATCGATAAATACCTGCGCCACCATGATCTTGTCACCCGTTACCATTTTGCGCCAGATCTTGGGATTCAGCTGCTCCTTCCGCACTGAATCCCAGGAAAACAATCTCATAGCAATCCCTCCGCCTGCTCCTGTTGTAAGTAACGCCCTGAAAGGCGGCGCTGGATGCGCCAGAATTTCTGATCCGTAACACTAACCCTTGCGCAGATAATCGTCCTGGCCGGTTATCCAGTCCTGGCGGACGGGGACGAAGATTTCGAGGTTGAAGGTATCCTCAATCGCCACAACTCCGTGCGGAACGTTCGAGGGGATGTGCACAATCTCCCCTTTTCGAACGACCACTTCCTGCCCGCCGATGTCGAACTTCAGCGCGCCTTCCATGACGTAAGACATCTGCTCGTTTTCGTGGTGGTGGACGGGCACAACGCCGCCCTTGGCGATAGAGATCTGCGCCACCGTCATCTTTTCGCCGTTCACCACTTTGCGCCAGACGTTGGGATTCATCTGCTCTTTTCGCACCGACTCCCAGGCAAACAAGTGCATAGCCGATCCTCCGGTTATTCCTGAAGTTTACAGCACAGCATTTTACATGCAGGGGCCGGGGTTTGGCGATAGAATATGCCGGAGTCTGGAACCGTTCGAAGATGTCCACAGAGTTCACCCGAACAATCGACTGGCTGGCGGTTGCGTATGCGGCGCTCTATTTCCCGGTCCCCGTCTATTGGCTGCTGCTTCATCCCGCGGTCAACACCTGGCGGCGCATCGGTTACCGTTCCTTCTGGATTGCGCTGCCGGTGTGGATTTTGATCGGGGTCCCTCTGGTCCTGATGGAAAATTTCCTGTTCGCCTACCGTTTGCCTCGCAACGCAGTCACTTATTGTTTGGGAGCGGCACTCCTGGTATTAACCCTCTGGATCAGCCGGCGCGTGCATCAGGAATTCAGCTTCAAGAAGCTGGCCGGCCTGCCGGAATTGAATCCCGCCCATCCCCATCGTGGCATCGTGGACAAGGGCATCTACGCGTGGGTGCGGCATCCCCGGTATGCCAACATGATGCTGGGTTTTATTGCGTTCGGGCTGCTGACCGGCGCCGCGGGAATTTTTCTGCTGGCAATCGTCACCTTCCTGTTGTATTTAATAGTCACTCCGCTGGAAGAGCGGGAACTCCGGGAACAATACGGTTCCGAATACGAAATTTACGCACGCGCGGTGCCTCGGTTTCTCCCCCGTCTCCGACGAAAGTGGCGGAAATCGTCGTAATCAAGGAGGTTCCCATGCGAAGCCTGATTCAAGCGGTCCTGCTTGCGGGCGTCATGGTGTGGTCCTGGCCGCTGGCCGCACAGCAAGACCACAGTTGCTCAAATTATAAGATCATTGTCGGCTCTCCTGAAGACCAACTGATGCTGGCCGTCAACGGGGCGGACGATCCCAACGCCAAGGTGGCGGCCCTTGAGAAGTTTACCCAGGAGCACCAGGATTCCAGCTACCTGCATTGCGCGGACCAGCTGATCACCAAGAGTGAGGTCAAGCTCAAGCAGTACGATCATGCCATCGCCGCCGGACAGAAGGCCGTGGCCGCAGGCTACCTGGACGTTCGTTTCCTCGAAGATCTCCTTCAGGCCTACCTGGCAAGCGGCAAGAACGCCAGCGAGGCCCTCGATCTGATCATGAAGGCGCCTGCGCAAATCAAGGCTGAGATCGTGGTTCCGCGAACTCCCACGGAAAGTGACGCACAGTACGCAGCGGCGCAAAAGGTCGCCATGGAACGGGCCCAAACTGACACTGACTATATGACCTATGCCTTCTTCGGGCTGCTGCCCCGCGTCACGGACCCCAGCCAGCAGATTAAGATGATGGACCAGTTTGCCCAGGCCTATCCCGAGGCCGCCCAGAAACAGGCCGGCGAGCTGAATTACCGTTACGCGGTGGCCTACACACAGTCCAACCAGCCAGAAAAAGCTGATGAATATGCGGAGAAGGCCATCGCCGCGGAACCCGGCAACGTCCAGGCGCTGAACCTTGTGGCCTACGACTACGCCCTGCGTCGCCGCGTCAATCAGACTAAAGCCGCCGAGTACGCAAAGAAGGCTCTCACCCTGATCCCTGCAAGGAAGAAGCCTGAAGGAGTTTCAGACGAAGCCTTCAAGAGCCAGCAGGACACCCAGGCAGGCATGGCCCACCTGACGATCGGCTTTCTGGATCTTCAGAAAACCGGCGCGGCCCACCACACCGCCGGCGCTATCAGGGAGTTGAACCAGGCCGCAGAACTCCTGAGCGCCATTCCCGAGTTGCAGGGGGAGGCTTACTATTTCCTTGGCTATTCCTACGAGGCCGACTATCCCCCGCAACACCGCTTGGCCATGGCTGCGCTCGAGAACGCAATTAAAATCCAGAACTCCATGCAGGGCCAGGCCCGCGCGCTGCTGGCTAAAATCAGGAGCGTTGCCCGATAGATCGCCTTGCCTGGCGAACCCTCGGCGTGGAAATATCTCTGGACACCCGGATGGGATCGCGGGAGGATGAAAAGAACTTCAAGTTTGCATCGGCCCGGGAGAAGCGTCGCCACCAGGAACCAAAGGCGGGCCAGGGCCGGAGAAAAGGGGCAGAGATGAAGAAACTCGCATTAACAATTGCAGCAGCGCTTGTTCTGCTGACGGTTGCCTGCAGCCAGCAGCCTTCCAGCACCAGTTCCCAGCCAAGCGAGATGGCGGAGCAAAGCCAGGCTGCCGCTCCTGCAGCCAACGCCAACAGCCTTTCAGGCGAAATCATGGACAGCATGTGCGCAGGCATGGGCGGCCATGAGCAGATGCTGCAGAGTGGAAAAGTCAAAAACGCCAGGGAGTGCACCCTCGAATGCGTGAGGATGGGCGCCACCTACGTCCTTTATAATCCCGCCACAAAGACCACCTATCAACTCGACGACCAGAAGACATCCGCGCAATTTGCCGGGGAAAAGGTCAATGTCAGCGGGTCCCTCGACGCCGCCACAAAAACGATTCACGTGGAGAAAATCACGGCAGTAACATCCTGAATCGCAACCGGCGCCAAAAGGGTGGCGTACCTAATTCCACTTCGCGCCACCCAGCGGCTAGGGAGTTTGCTGGAAAGCACCCTTTCCACGTCATCCTGAGCGAAGCGAAGGATCTGCTTCTGATCGAGTGACTGAAACAAAGCAGATTCCTCGGGCCGACAAAAACATCGGCCCTCGGAATGACGTGCGGTGGCCTTTTTTGGCAACCTCTATTACCCCTCTGCTCGCTTCGGATTTCCGGAACAGGGAGGGAGCAGAGGCTTGCCCAAACGCCGCCGCTCCCCGTTCAGCCGCGGCGGTGGGTTATAATGGCATGAAACCTTCAGACGAACGGTGTTGATATGCGATACAACAACATTCTCGAGGCCATCGGCCGCACGCCCCTCATCCGGCTCAATCGCCTGTCGCGCGGGTTCAAAGCCCAGGTCTATGCCAAGTGCGACTACCTGAATCCCGGCGGGAGCGTCAAAGACCGGATTGGCATCTCCATGGTGGAGGATGCCGAACGGCGCGGCCTGCTGAAGCCCGGCGGCACCATCATCGAGGGAACATCGGGCAACACCGGCATGGGCTTGGCGCTGGCGGCCATTATCAAAGGCTACAAAGCCATTTTCACCATCACGGACAAGCAATCCAAAGAGAAAATCGATCTGCTGAAAGCCATGGGCGCCGAAGTGATTGTATGCCCGACAGCAGTGGCGCCGGATGACCCGCGCAGTTACACCTCCGTGGCCCGGAAGCTCGCCAGCGAAATTCCGAACTCGTTCCACGCCAACCAGTACGATAATCCCGCCAATCCGACCGCTCACCTTGCCACCACGGGGCCGGAAATCTGGGAAGACAGTGAAGGGCGAATCACCCACTTCATCGCGGGCATGGGGACCGGCGGAACCATCACCGGCATCGGCCGCTATCTGAAAATGCAGAACCCGGAAGTGAAGGTGATCGGTGTTGATCCTGCAGGATCGATCCTGCACGACTTCTTCCATAAAGGATCCGCGGGCAAGGCGGAAACCTACAAAGTGGAAGGCATCGGCGAAGATTTTCTGCCCAAGGCGCTCGACTTCAGCGTGATTGACGACATCGTGCGGGTGAGTGACAAGGATTCGTTCCTCTGGGCGCGCAAGCTGGCCCGCGGCGAGGCTATCTTTGCCGGCGGCTCGGCCGGGACGGCCATTGCAGGGGCCATGCAGATCCTTCCTTCGCTTACGGAAAGCGATTTCGTGGTGGTCTTCATTCCCGACACGGGCATGCGCTATCTGAGTAAGGTCTACAACGACGAATGGATGCGAGACAACCGCTACTTTGAGTCGGGTTTGCCGCTGACCGCGGCGGACATTGTGCAGGCCAAGTCAGCCATGGGCCTGCCGCGGGAACTGGTGAAGCTGGCGCCCTCGGACTCGCTGAACACGGCGCTCGACACAATGCAGACCAACGATTTCTCGCAGCTTCCAGTGTTTGAGGACGACACGCCTGTGGGCGCTCTCTATGAAGATGACATCCTGGATTTGATTCTCCAGGGTAAAGACTTCAAAAAGCTGGCGGTGCGTGAAGCCATGCGCGAGGCCTTCCCGGTGCTGCCGCCTTCCGCCGTCATTGACCAGGTCACGTCCTGCATCACCCGGGACTGCCCGGCCGTCTTCATCGACCTGGGCGAACACCGGTACGAGATTCTGACCAAGTACGATCTTCTCCACGCGATTGCGCGCCTGGTGAGGCAGCCGAAATAGAGGCGCCGGCTCGAAGTTTGACAATTCCCCACCCGCAACTGAGAATGCTATTGAAGCCAGAGGAAAACGAGATCCGGGAGCAACGATGAGCAATCGAGTCAGTCCGCAGCAGATCCTGGAGGCGCTGAAGGGCGTCGAGGATGCTGCGCAGCGCAAAGACATTGTTTCACTGGGCTACGTGAAGGACATTGAGGTCTCGT